>Ga0315904_10006557_pt1 | contig 15908 bp, 18 predicted proteins | sample LakEriMetagenome_6_FD_203529 | JGI IMG/M metagenome (GOLD analysis project Ga0315904, IMG submission 203529) | Freshwater fungal communities from buoy surface, Lake Erie, Ohio, United States - Buoy 12 MA120 | ecosystem: Environmental > Aquatic > Freshwater > Lake | place: USA: Lake Erie, Ohio... | reverse complement strand
AGAACGGCGACAAAACATGTGATCGTCAGAATCACTGTCAGATGGATCGCCAGCGGGTAGCGACGCCGGAGTCGATCGAGCAGAACACCGATGGTAGCACGCATCCGCGCCGCGCGCTCCAATTCGGATCTCCCTCGGTCAATCAGAAAGTAACCGACATGCGCTTGTCGATCGCGGTCCGGGATGCCTTGGTTTACTGCGGCCAAGCGAACGACGATTTGGCTCACTTCCAACTCGCTGGCATCGCTCCGTCGAGCAATTCCCTCAATGGCATGGCGGTATCGATTGCGGGTCGCAAAGTCCATATGGCCATAAATGCCAGCAGGGTCGCTGGCCAGTACCTTTTCGACCACGCTTTGATCGCTGACGAAGACGCGCCAATCGAACGCGCTCAGAAAGCGAAGGCTCGAAAAACTATTGCCGACGCTTAATTGATCGGCGGCTTGAATCTGTCCATCGGCACGAATGAGTTGCTCGGACGCCAGTCCCTGATCGTTCAATCGATTTTCGAGCCAGTTGCTGGCCAAAGAGAAAGAAGGGCTCTGGGTTTGAAGATGCCGCGTCAACTCCGAAATAAAGGGGCCGGTTAGATCGATCTCTGAGCGAGCCAATTCGGCCAGCACGATGACCAGATCCGTGGGTTGACGATCAACTGCTTCAACCATGCGATGGTTCCATTGGATCGCCAGATCCCGTTCGCTGCGGGCGTTTCCGATCCGCACGCACACGCGTCGCAGGTTCTCAATCAATGCCATTCGCAACATGAGAGGCAAAGCCCAAAGCTCGCCGATTTTGAGAGGACGAACCGATTGATACGCTGCAATAAAGCCATTCAAGCTATTTGCATCGATGCGGCCATCCACGTGGGTGATGAGTTCCAAGGCGATGCCATAAACCCTCGGTCGATAGAGGTTATTGCCACTCATTATTCGAGGCAATTCGCGGCAGAACGAAGGGGGCAACAATCGCTCGATGGCGTGGATCTGTTCCTCGATGAGATAGAAGTTATCGAGTAGCCATTCAGCAGCGGGCTCGATGAAAGCACCGTTCGCGGTCGCTGCAACGATCAAGTCATAGGTTTCGGTGATCAGCCGCTTGTTCTCCGCCAGCCGCTCCAAAAGATCGTCGGGACTCCGCCCTGGTACGACCTCGTGCAAAGCCGCAATCGCTTTGGCGTGGCGTTCGAGTTGTTCGACACTGTAAAGCTCCGAGCGGAGCGGCGGTTCTACGAAACACGGTTTTGCAGCGACTTTTAAGCGCGCAACTTGACGCAACGCGCTGGACCAATCTCGAGTTAAACGATTCCAAAACTCATGCACGGGTCCTCCTCAATGCTCTGAGAGCAAAAGACCTCCGTCGGGGCCAACACATCGTTTTACCATCCCTTTGGATTTTTCGATAGTTGCAATCGTGGATCTCAATCCAAGGGTTGTTGACCATTCAATTTTGGAGAGAGATTCCGTAACAATGTTTGAAGACAGGTCGTTGAAATAGATCCCACATGTCGGTAGCGTGGGTGCTCAGACGAAGTGTCCAACCCATACAGCGCTACACTGGTCAGCGTTCCAACAGAGGGCGGTTTCAAGGGATGTGGCAAATTGATTTGGCAAAAAGAATCGCTCGAAACAAGCCAAACGACGTCACCAGGCAATCGCTCCCGTGACGAAGAGCAGCGTTGCAAATATCCGTCAAACGGACCGCCAATAAATTCGATCGTTGATTCTTTTCTATCCTTGGACGCTTGCATGGCTCGCCCCCTCAAGATGATTAATTTCTTCAACAAGGTATGCGGTATTCGCTTTGTCGATCATCAATCGATGCGTGACTGGAACGGTGTCTAGCTTGTTGCAGAGCGATTCTAAAATAGCTTCGAATGTGGAAGCCTGTAGGAGCGTCTGCTGAGAGGTCCCTGCATCGAGTACAACCAATTGGAGCAAATTGCTGTCGATCGCTCTTTCCAAGTAACCCTTAACCAGTGGATAAGGAGTCAGCGGTATTTCGCTGCTGGAGATAAATGTGTCGTACTCAGGCTTGTCTGAAAACCCGTAGAGTACGGTTAAACCGATTTGGTACGACGGTTGCAAGACACGCGGCGACGCGTAGCCTAAACCATCCCTCAAGAGATACCGTGGTATCCTGGCTGAAACAATCAACATGATCGCCTCCTTGGCGAATCTGGGACCTGCCGCAGTCGTCTCGCGAAGAGTGTCATCGGGAGAAAACAACGAACTGTGAAAAGAAAGACGGCGATCCAATCGCATCGTCGAGAGTCAAGTTGCAACGAGGCTCTAACACAGGTCTCCTTGCGTTGTACCAGAACCCTGGGATACCGCAAGCAGCAAACAGACTGTTCTTCGAATATTGGCGGAATCCTGCTGCTCGAATTTGAGGAATCCGTTCTCAGCGAGATACGTTACTTCGTTTCACTCGTTTGCTTTTCCAACGCTAGGCCGTAGGATTCCATTGCCTCGCATTACGGTGACTCATCCAAGATAGAGAATTATTGGCTATGGAATTGATGGAGAAAGCGATCGTCGTGCTTGTCGTGCTGGTACCGCTAGTGTTGCTCATAGCGCTGACGATTCTGTTCCTCTTTTGGGGTCGCATTTGGGTGCAAGCCTACACATGTGGCGCCGACGTGAGTCTTAAGAGCTTGCTCGTTATGAGCCTGCTCAGGATGGATCATCAGATGATTGTTGACGGGAAGATAATGGCGCACCAAGCAGGTATTCCGATTGATCGAAAAGATGGTATGACAACGGCACTGTTGATGGCGCATCATCTCGCAGGTGGCAACGTGTCCGATGTTGTACGCGCGATTATCGTAGCCAAGCAAGCCGGAATGGATCTGGACTTTGATCGTGCAGCAGCCATCGATCTTTCAGGCCGTGACATACTCCTTGCCGTAAAGACCAGCATTACTCCCGTCGTAATCTCGTGCCCTCGACAAGATGGAACGACTAAAAAAGCGATTAGTGCCGTCGCCTACAATGGGGTGGAACTGCTGGTTGGTGTAAAAATAACAGTGCGCACCAATATGGATCAGTTGGTAGGAGGGGCATCTGACGATACGATCATAGCAAGAGTTGGGCAAGCGATCATTGCTTCTGTGGCGACCGCCGCAACTCATCTCGAAGTCCTCGCAGTTCCCTCGCAAATTTCGGAGAGAGCTTTGAGAGACCAACTGGACGCCAACACCGCTTTCTCCATTATTTCCATTGACATATCCAACATTGAACTGGGCGAGAATATCGGAGCTCGCTTGCAGTTCGATCAAGCCAACTCCGATATGTTATCTGCGTTGGCAAATGCAGAGGCGCGACGTACTGGTGCGATTGCAACTTTGCAGGAGATGACGGCTCGCGTTCGTTGTGCGCAGGCGAAGCTGATTCGGTCCGAAGCATTTGTACCGCCAGCCCTGGCGGAGGCGTTTCGATTTGGTCAGCTTGCTTCCGTGGCGACGTAACCGCCCCGGCGAACTTGCAGGGACTTTCCTTGTCCTGGTTCTCCCTGATTCTAGATAACAATTTTGACATGGAGACGCTGACTGAGGTGATTTCGGGCCTGCTTCAAATACCAGCCAATGCTCGAATCGATACCTTTTCATGAAATCCGTTGACGATCTGAAGGCGTCCGTATAGTCTGACACAGTCGATGTCTCGTCGATAGATGATGGAAAGAGACGGTCCGCAGTTGTGAGACCGTCTGGCTTACTCAGGATGCGATAAGATCATGTTTCAGAATCAATCACAATTTCCAAGGTCTCTTTTTTCCGGGATTGTTTTGCTTGCCTGCGGGTTGAGTACCACAGGTTGCGGCAACGGCGATCCGTTTCAGCGGCAGCCGATTCAGGGGAGTGCGAAATTCGAAGGCAAGCCCATCCAGTTCGGAACTGTTCGGTTTGAACCGGTTGGGAACGAACCCACAGGGACGACTGCGTCGATCCGCGATGGGAGTTTCAGGATTGAGCGTTCATCGGGCGTGGGGCCCGGCAAGTACAATGTCTACGTTCAAGCGTTCGACAAAATGGATGCCGGTCCGCCTGGGGCATTTCCCGGAGAGGAGGGAACGCCTCCTCAGAACATCCTGCCTGAAAAGTTTCTCAACGAAGCGGTAATCCAGGTTACCGTGTCCAAGGTAACGGACGACAAGCCGAACGAAGTTGCGTTGGAATTGAAGTAATCACTTTTTTCTGTTTCCTTTTAGTTTTTCTTTTTCGGTTTGATATGGGAGATTTAACCATGACGATCGGGAATTCCCGCAAGGGTTTCACACTTGTCGAGTTGTTGGTGGTGATTGCCATCATCGGGATTTTGGTTGGATTGTTGCTACCGGCCGTTCAATCGGCCCGTGAAGCGGCACGCCGGACGTCTTGCAGCAATAATCTTAAGCAGATTGGGCTGGCGATGCACAACATCCACGACAACGAGCGAATGCTTCCTGCCAGCGACTACAACGCTGGTGGCGACTGGGGAACTTGGCAAGTAGGTATCTTGCCGTACATCGAGCAAACCAATCTGTCCTTGAACTATCAGGGTTACAAGACCGGTAGATCGCCGAGCACGGCTGCTGCGGTGGGATATGGCCACATTATCAATCGACCTGTTACCACCACGGTTATCCCGACCCTTCTCTGCCCGAGCGACGGAGAGAGCACGACCTTTGCTCCCAACTTCTCCAATATTACCAAACACAATTACGTGGTGAACGCAGGGAATACCAATCGTATGCAAGGGCAAACTCCTCGCGGTTCGCCATTAAACGGCGTCGTGTTTGGTGGTGCACCGTTCATCCGCAACGGAAGAAACTCCTTCAACAACGCGCAAGGAGCATTTGTCAAGTTTGGTCAGATCACGGATGGGCTTTCCAACACTCTGATGGCATCGGAGCTCATCCGTGGCGAAGGCACCGACCTTCGCGGTTTTACATGGTGGGGGCCTGGGGCCGTATTTCATGCATTCAACCAACCCAACAGCCCAAGCCCTGATCAGTTCCAGTTTGCGAGTTACTGCAACAACTTGCCCGTGAAAGGCTTGCCCTGCATTCAGGCTGCCGAGCATCAAGCTGCTGCTCGAAGCCGGCATGGAGGCGGAGTCAATGTGACATTGTGCGATGCAAGTGTTCGGTTCGTGTCCAACACGATCAACATAGCAACATGGCGGGCACTTTCCACCTCGCAAGGTGGAGAAACAGTTGCGGATTTGGAATAGTTGCCCCACCCAAAAAGAATTGCCATGTTCCTCCTCCGACCTGCTCGTTCCGCTTGGTGCGCTCTTTTTGTTTTAACTGTTTTGGCTTCTCCCGAGGCCCAGGAAACGGTAGGACGAGAAGACGCAACGGTGGAACCGTCGCTCGTTCACGAAGACTTCGATGTAGTGATCGCAGGCGGGAGTACCGCGGCATTCGCTGCGGCCCTGTCGGCTGCCGAGTCGGGAGCGAAAACCGCGCTCATCGAACCGACTGACTGGGTCGGAGGGCAGCTCACCTCGAGCGGCGTACCCGCTATCGATGAGGCGTGGCACAGCGTCAAGCAACCGGATGGCCAGCCTCCTTACGCGGTGTCGAAGGTGGCTCGACTGCCCGCCAACATGACGCCGAGATTCCTGGCGCTATTGCAGGGGATCGAGCAGCGCGGTGACTGCTGGGTGAGTCGCTTCTGTTTCTGCCCGGATGCTTTCGTGGTGAATCAGTTGGATCCGCTCGAGCGCGCCGTCGCTGGGCGACTGATCGTGTTCCGCGAGACAGTGGTCAAGAGGGTCACGCTGAATGCTGACGGCACGCGAATCGAATCGTTCGATTGCATAGGCCGCCGGCCACGCGGCGGGCTACATGCCCGCGGGTATGATCGGCTTCCATCCCAGGATCTCGATGACTGGTACCAACCGACAGATTCAGACCGGTTTACGAAGCAGTCCATCCGATTCGTGTCCCGGCCTGATCGCTCCACGGTCTTCGTCGACGCGACGGAGTGGGGGGAAGTCCTCGCCTTGTCAGGCAAGGATTATCTTCAAGGAATCGAGGATTCCGACGGGAGTCTGAATAATCTCCCTGGTGGTGACACGTGCGGCCAAGCCATCGTGTACTGCTTTGCCCAAGAGCTCCGTGACGCGCCCGCTAGCGAACCAGATCGGCCAGTTCGCGCTGCGGACATGGGCTACGGTGACTACCACGATAAGCCGGACCCCTGGACAAAGATTTGGACCTACAGACGCCTGCGAGGCAAGGGACCTCCCGCCAGCGGAGACATCTGCCTACAGAACTGGGGTTACTCGGCCAAACGCGGCGATGGCGGGAACGACTATCCACATGCCTATCTGTTTCTTTCCAAGAGGGAGACCGAGGTGCAGCGTGACGACTGGCGCGGGGGCGTAGATCTCGCGGCGCTCGCCGGTGCCGAAGATCGCGCGTACGCCTGGCATCAGTGGTTTCGTCGTCAGGCCCCCGAGGGAATCGAACCCAACAGGATCACTCTGGCCGGTGCCGTGCTGGGCACAGGCCATGGACTGGCGAAACTACCGTACATCCGCGATACACGTCGTTCGATCGGGCTCGACGGATTTGTATTGCGGTTTGCCGACCTGACCGGGCCACCCGGCTCGCGGACGGGAACACGATTTTCGGACCGTGTCGCGCTCGGTGCCTATCCAGCCGACATCCACCCTGTCGCAACCTGTAAGATGCCTTCCTATGCATCGGAGGCTCATGACTCGCTGCCGTTCTATATCCCCTTCCGGGCCCTCACGCATCGCGACGTGTCGAATCTGCTCGTCGCCGGCAAAACAATGGCCCAATCGTTCCTCGCCAACTCCAGCACACGGCTCCATCCGATCGAGTGGTCGAGTGGCACCGCCTGCGGTATCGCTGCGGCCGACATGGCGCGCACGGGACGGTCGAGCGCCGCTCTCCTGGCCGACATCGAACGGTTGCAGGAACAGGTAGTCAAGGCCACGCCGATCGACTGGACGATTCCCTAGTGAAGGTCGCTTGTGCCAGTCACTCTCATCGTAGCTACCCTGTCACGTGCGTGCATGGCGGAATGCGGTGATTGCATTTCGCGTCGCGCACCGAAAATCGATTCGTTTTTCGAGTCGCGTCGGGACGACGAGCCAACGGGCCACCATGCGGCTCATCTGCGTGGAGCCCTGATCGCAACCAGAACGCGAATCCCTACGCAACGCCGCCACCGCGTGGCTTGCCCACGTGGAGCGATGATTAGATATGTTGGGACGGGGATAAACCCGCGTCGTGATGGAGACCGAGTTGCGAACGCTCTCTGGTTGCGGTTGTCGTCCGATGGGGACAAGCCCGCCTCGTCGTAAAACGACTGGGATTCTTACCCATCACCTTCTCATACTGTGCCTGAGTTACTTCGTATAATCCAAGGTAGTAGTCCTTACTGATCGTAACTTCGTGTGGGTTTTCGTTTTTCTGGCGCCCTTCCTCGCTCTCGGGCGAGCCCATCATGAACGTCCCTTTTGGGGATCAGCAAAGCCATGTATTGGCGAACGATTTTTCAAATTCAAACCGTTGAACTGCATTCGTTGGGTCTACCAAATTCCCCGGCCGCTTTCGCGAAATCATCCTCGGTAACCAATAGATAACTCTGCTGAGCGATTCGTCGTGAGTTGCCAAGCCAGGAGCAGACCACGTGCAGTGGAAACTCGCGTTGCAGTTCCGTTTGTCTGCTCGCCCGCATCGAGTGGAACAGTCGTGGCCAACTCGAGACGCCGGCGCGGCGAAGTAGTCGGGTCAATTCAGTGCGTAGGTTCGAGTTCTTCCAGCCCATCGCCGTGTTGGCTGCTGCTCGATACTGGGGAGCCGCGACCACATACTCGCTCTTGTCGCCGAAGATCTCGAACGCTTCGTCGAGGATCGGTCGAAGCTCGGAGGAGATCGGGCAGGTACGAATGCCACGGCCTTCGTGGTGCTCGACCTTCGGCTCTGGAATGCCCAGGATAACTTGCCAAACGTGGGGCCTTGTCGGCGCGAGCGACTGCCCAAGCCGGTGCGACCGCCCTATGCTTCTAAGGACTAGAAATTCTCGACTAATGGGATTATCCCTGGTAAGATGAGCTTGGAGGGTTAATCCATGTCGGTTGAAGCGTTGATTTGCAATTTGACTCAAGACGAAAAGCGTTACGCCTTGGAATTGCTTTGGTCCTCGCTTCGGGGTGATGCCCAAGGATACACGCCACCTGAGTGGCACGCTGAGGTGTTGGCAGAACGTATGCGGAATCCCTCTTCGGAACCTTCGAAACCGCTGGGCGAAGCGATGGAAGACATCAGGCGGAGAGTACATGAACGTCGCTCTTCGTCCTGAAGCTTCGTCAGACCTTGTTTCCGCTGCGGCGTACTTCAATGATATCAGTGATGGTTGGGGCGATCATTTCCTCAATACGATTGAAGTCGACCTTGCTGATCTTCGAGATGAAGCCGGAATCCATGCAATTCACTCGTGGAGGCGATAGGATTCGAACTATCGGCATCGATTTTTGAAGCAAGGGCGCGATGAGAGAGGGCCGAAACCGCCAATAGCCCAACCTAAAAGTTGTACAGGCCCTTAGAACCGGCTATGTTTGCCTTCTTTCGCTTGAGTGTGAAACGTAACTGGTGCAGTCGATGGACGTTAGGCATGCCTGAATAAAGCCGAGTTGAATTATTGAAACCATGAGGCATGCAATGGAGAAACACTAGCTTGACGCATTTCAAACGCACGAATTTTTTCTGAAATACACAGCTATTTGGTGGCGAACACCGCCGAATGCGATCCGATTGCCAGTTTTCAATTCACCCAATCCCAAGTGGTAATGACATGCCGATCGCAAACCAAGGCTTCTTTCCCCTCTTGATTATTGCCATCGTATCTCAGGTAACATTCGCAGACGATTTGCTGAAATTCGGGGACTCTCCAATTGGCTACGTGACGGTATCGCCATCAAATGCTCGCGAGGAGGGATTTAACCCCACTCCGAGGCCTTGGTTTTGCAGTAGGGCTGTTGGGGACGTAGCCGTTCCAAACGATGGTCTGCTAGGACTCGAACTGATTGGAAGCAAGATAGCAGACGCATCGGCTTTGCGTTCGCTGCATTTGCCACAACGAACGTCAATCTTGACTGTGAGCGAGGCAAGCTTGAGCAAAGAGCATTTGGAGGAACTAGGAAAGCTCTCCGACCTCACACGGATTGCGTTCGAACGTTGCAAGTTCTCTGAGAATGCATTCGATTCTTTTCCCAAATTTCCGCAACTCAAGTCATGCACTGTTACCTTCGAAGACTTCAGCCTGGAAATTGAACAGAGTTTTGTGCGGTGGGTGAGCCAGCAAGAGAAGCTCGAGGAGCTAGTGGTGATACCGCAGATCTCAAGCGATGGGATATCGATGCTTGCCAGGTTACCTAACCTAAAGTCGCTTCACGCAAGTCTCGACGTGAACGCAGTCGCATCGCTCACAGCCCTAAAGCAACTTCCTCGATTAGAACACCTTAATGTCGTAGCTAATCAAGACTGCCCTCCTGCTTCGCTCGACCTCATTGGACAGCTTGATACGTTGCGTTCTTATCGGCAAGTTCGTGGGGTGGTTTCGAGGGATGCGATAACGAAGCTGGGACAGAGTGGGCGACTTGAAAGTCTGAATTTGGTATTTGTCGACCTAAAACCTGAATCCCTCAACGCGATAGCGACGATCAAGTCGCTGAAGAGCTTAGACTTGGTGACTGATGACGCGAGCGAAGATGTCTTGTCTGGCCTGTCTAACGTGTGTCGCGAACTTCCGCAACTCACTTCCTGGCCAAAGCTCAAGAAAGTATCGCGAGATGATTTAGAGGTCATTTTATCTCGTTCCGAGATTGAGCGATTATCCATCAAGGGCATCGACTCCACACTGCAAGCGGATGACCTGGGAGAGCTTGCAAAACTCAAGAATCTTCGAGAAATCAACGTCGAAAGCGTCCGAGTAGATGACACCTGGCTTGAGAAAATTTCTGTACTGCCAAGGTTAGAATACCTCAATCTTTTCAAAACTCACGTCGGGGGGCGAGGGTTTGCTGCTTTCGCGGGTCACGAGAGTTTCAAAAAGCTTCGGATCTTCGTCGGAATAAAAGATGACGCGGAAATCGATCTCGATTTGACGGGTCTCTGCAGAACAAACCTTGAAGAGTTGCAAATCGGCGGTCATTTCGGCATGCAGTCGCTAAAGTGCATTGGCGGAATTCGTTCGCTCCGCGAGTTGCGTTTGTTCGGAGATCTAGGAGGTTTTAGCGACGATACGATTGCGTCGGAGCTCTCTCAACTCCCCCAGTTGAGATTTCTCCACATGACTGATAATTGCTTCATCAGCGATCGTGGGGCTAGTGAGCTATCGAAGATCAGCACACTCCAATCTTTGATGGTGAGTGGCTTCTTGACCGACGACGGCGTTTCGGAACTTTCCAATATTCCATCGCTTCGACTACTGGTTGTTGCATCATCCAAAGTCGATAGCGCATTTACGCAGGACATACCCGAAACGTACATTGGCAAGTTCGAGGGGAATGTTGATGAACAAGGGGTAGTGTTGGTGCGCGATTTGGAGGTGGGTGCGGATGGGCTCTCTCGCATTAAGGGGGAACAAGAAATTGCACGGATTCGGCAGCTCGAAGGACAAGCTCCACCCAGCGTCACGGTGACGGAATTTGGATCAGGTGCAACCTTCAGCCTGAAGGACTACAAAGGCAAAGTCGTCCTGATCGATTTCTGGGGAACCTGGTGCGGACCGTGCATGCGTCAGATGCCCAAGTTGAAAGCTCTCTACGAGAAGTATCAATCCGCTGGACTTGAGATTGTGAGCATCCACACGAGCAACGGGTCCGAGAACCTTCCGGATTACTTAGCGAAGAAATCACTACCGTGGATTCACTTGGTAGATCGCGAGGATTCCACAGTCAAGACTTTTTTCGTTCCGCATTATCCGTCACTGTATTTACTGGATCGATCCGGCAAAGTGAGAGTAGCACTCGCGCATCCTCAGGGAATCGAGGAAACAGTAAAGAAACTCTTAAGTGAGGGGCAATGATTCTTTGCCGCCTTGGCAAAATCATCTTCGGTGACCAGCAAATAACTCTGCTGTGCGATGCGTGGTGAGTTGCCAAGCCAAGAGCAGACCACGTGCAGCGGGAACTCGCGTTGGAGTTCGGTTTGCCGGCTAGCCCGCTCCTCTTGAAGCTTTATAGTATGGAACAATCGTGGCCAACGAAGGGGATTTTCGTGCTCGTGCTCGTAATCGTAATCGCACTCGAGCGAGCCATTTCGATTACGATTACGAGCACCATCCGCTACGGCGGATTGAGCACGAGCACGATTTAGTCAGCCCATCGCTGTATTGGCTCCCGATCGTCGCGGATCGCTCCGTCGATCCGCATCTTCATGGCGCTGCAGACCAAGCACCATGATCGCGGAGCGATCAACGACAAAGTCCGAAGATCTCGAACGCTTCGTCGAGGATCGGTCGCAACTCAGGAAAGATCGGGCAACTGCGAATGCCACGGCCTTCGTGATGCTCGACCTTCGGCTCTGGAATGCTCATCCGATTCATCTCCCAATCGATGTCATCCCAACGCAGCGACAGCGTTTCTGAAGGTGTCCGAAGCCCACCATGCGGCTCGTCCGCATGGAGCCTTGATCGAAACCAGAACGCGAAACCCTACGCGACGCCGCCACTGCGTGGCTTGCCCACGTGGGGCGATGATCGGATGTTTTGGGTGGCACGCCCAGAGGCTTTGCGATGGGCGTGGGATTCGATGAGGCGCGCCATCATCTGATCATCATCCGACGGGGATAAACCCGCGTCGTGATGGAGACCGCGTTGCGGTCGCGTGCTGGTTGCGATTAGCGTTCGATGGGGGCAAGCCCTATCGTAACGAGGGCCGTTGTTAGCCGAGATGCGCGAGCATCCGGGTTGAAGCGCACTCGACCTCGCAACGTTTGCCGCAGTTCAACCCGGCAGCTTGCGCTGCTCGGCTTTTATTGCACTCGCGCTACCATGAGATGATTAGGTGAGTGGAACACATCACAAAACTCTTGCTCCCTCCCTCCTGAAACTCACGTACGTCCGCCCGATAGCGCTTACCCCGCGCCGCACGATGAAAAGCGACGAGGAAATTATCGAGCTCCAGAATCGGCTCGTACAATCCGCCGACTCGCTTCATGGCAATTCCGAACTCGGGGGTGGCGATGCAAACTTTGAGAGGGTTGCGAGTAACTTCTCAGAGTACTTTTCTACTTTGGCTTCGCCAATGCCTTCGATACCGAGCAAATCGGACTTGGATGCACATCGCCGCTGGACCATTTGGGCCAGTTGCTCGTTGCTGAAGAGGGCAAACACCGGTACTCCTTCCCGTTGACTCAACTCCTTGCGCAGCTCGCGAAGCAGCGAAAAAATCGTAAATTCATCGGGACTCAAAATCGTCTTGTAATCGATCCGGTTTCGGCTCAGTTGCGATCTCGGGTTGCCATCGCGTGTTGGCGAAGCAAGCACGTATTCGACGCAAAACACGTAAGCGGATTGAGCCCCTTGATCGATCCATTTGCGTTCGATGTGCGCAACGCGATGACCAGCGATAAACGCGTTTAGTTCCTCGGTCGCTTCGTCGCTGTAAAGTACTGGAATCAAGAAAATACGAAATGGCATGATGATAAAAAGTCCACATCGAAAAGATAACGCGAGCGGGGGCATAGCCCCCTGTACCCCCGCAATCCAAGACCGCTACGCCTGCGGTCTACGGCATCTCCGGTCGCCGCTCCGCGCTCCCTCCGTGCCTACGACCCCAGGCTCCGCTCTCCTCTACTTTCCACTCTCTCGTATCATCTCTCTGGACGCCTCCGGCGACCCGGGGATTCCGGAGGAACTCAGGGCAAGGCGGAAGCCGAGGATGTAGTCGCGGTACGACGGGATGAGCCTGCTCCGGTACGCCGACCGACAAAACGCGGCCTCGGAGAGCCAACTGCCGCCACGGTCCACGCGGCGGGAGCCCTCACGTGGTCCAACGGGATCGCTAACCGCACCTTTGGGATAATCACCGAACCAGTCGCTACACCATTCCCAGACGTTCCCGTGCATATCGTATAGGCCCCAAGCGTTTGCTTTCTTCTCTCCGACGGGGTGCGTTTGACCGTTGCTGTTTTCAATAAACCAAGCATAGTCGCCAAGTGATTTTGAGCTCTCTCCAAAACTAAAGTTTGTCTTACTGCCAGCTCGGCAGGCATATTCCCATTCTGCCTCTGTCGGCAATCGATACACACGACCTGCTTGCTTCTCCTCGGGCAAGTCCGAAAGCTTCTTGCAGAACTCAACAGCATCTTCCCACGAAACCTGTTCAACCGGATGATCGGAACTGCTTCCTTTAATCTTCTCACTTTGGAAGTAACTAGGGTTAATTCCCATTACTTTCTCGTATTGCCCTTGAGTAACTTCCGTCACGCCAAGGTAATAGTCCTTGCTGATAGTGACCTGATGCTGCTCTTCTTGGTAACTTACCCTCTTTTCCTCGATGGGTGAGCCCATCTGAAACGTCCCCTTCGGGATCAGGACCAGTTTCATCCCGATGCTGTTGGTGATCGTTTTGGGGGATTGGGCGAATACCTGACAATCCAATTGAATCATCCCAAAAATCAATAAAGTTGATAAAAATATTGATAGCTGACGTGGCATCGCTGATTAGCTCCTTGTTCAGTGGTTCGATCGAAGATTGCTCTAGACATCGCGAAATGGTAATGTTCCAGGCCGTATTGTTCAAAACCGAGGCGCTTTTTCATTGAAAATCACCCCTCCACCACCACCTTCGCCACGCCAGCCGCCTTCGCAAAATCATCCTCGGTGACCAGCAAGTAACTCTGCTGTGCGATGCGTGGTGAATTGCCGAGCCAGGAACAGACAACGTGCAGGGGGAACTCCCTTTGGAGTTCTGTTTGTCTGCTAGCCCGCTCCTCTTGAAGCTTTATAGTATGGAACAATCGTGGCCCAATTCGAGACTCCGGCACGTCGTAAGAGGCGAGTCATTTCGGTGCGTAGATTCGAGTTTCTCGATCGAATGGTCGGAGCTTACGAGACCAATGACCGGTTTAGGAGATCGCAATTTCCACGTGCGAAGGTTAGAGCGTGGGATCGCAGTCCCGACATCGCGTGGACATGTCCGGAACGATGGACCCATTCGCGTTCGGACGTTTCCTCGGTGAGGCGATACCACTCTAGCTTACTGACGATTGAGTCTTCTGCCGTTGCGATCGGCACTTCCAGGGTTCTTGTTGTACCAATTTTTTCCTGAGTCGCCCTACGCATCGAGTCTTTATCGAACGGTCGACCGCGACTGACGAAGACATCCACTTTGAAGGCGGTAGGAAGATGGATCAGGTTGAAGCAGGACTTGTTTCGAACCGCGTTCTCGACTGCGGTTTGGCTGACATAAAAATCTGCGTTGAATCGTGACACAAAAGGGACAACCTGCGATTCCGTTAAATCGCAAACAACATCGACATCCATCGTTGAGCGCGTCGCGCCATGAAAGGAACTTGCGATCGAACCTCCAATGAAATGCCGTATACCAAGTTCGCGGAAGACTTGAACGACTGGTTCGAGTGCATCGATCAAGTCGTCTGGCTGTGTCAATTTGAGACTCCTGCTGCTTGGCTTCGTATTGCATCGGAAAGCGACTTTCCATAAGTCAGCTCTATGAACGCGAGTTTGTTTTCGCTCTCATCCATTTCTGGGAATCGCTTTCGAATCGCATCAAACGCCATTTGTCGCAGATGGCTGGACAGCACACATGCCTGCCGAATGCGATCGCGTCCGGACATGGCTCGCATGAGTGCCAACTGGACTTCTTCAGCCTCAGTCGACGTGTCGATTGCTTTGTGCATAGAGTTCTCCCGGCTAACGGTTGGGAGTACTCTATCCCTTTGCGACCGGTTTTCAAGTAGAAACGACCATCTTGTGACAGGCCTCCCAATCGGGACATTTTGCGATGGAGCACTAAGAGTTCCGAGCATGGACTGCTGGTCAATCTATGCGAGGCCAGCGCATGACTCGTCGTTGCTGGGCGCGTCGGATTTCGCGCGGCCTCATTTTGGAACCCCGACTTTTCTTAGGGAACTTGTAGGTTGTTCGGTTCCTGTCCTCTCCGTTCCAAAACCCTGGTTTCCCCAGGATTTTTCGCATTTCTGGCCAATTGCTTTGGAGTTCTGTAGCGCCCATGCAACTCGGTGCATGGCGGAGTGCGGCGTTGTATTTCGCGTCGCGCACCGGAAATCGAGTCGTATTTCGAGTCGCGCGAGTCGCCAAAACACTGGGGTTTTGCATATCCCCGGTCTGGCACCGATCCACACCCGTGGAGGCGGTAGGATTCGAACTATCCGAGTGATGTTCTGAGAAGTGGGTGTGTTGAAACTAGACCGAAACAGCCTATCACTCCACAAAATTCTTGATCCGCTCGCAAGTGCCTGATAACATTCAGCTTCGGATCGAGGCTAGCTTGCGTGATAGGCTGCATTGGTGCGGTCTACAGAGTTTAGGCTGATCCGTATAAAAACAGGTTCTGCCTTCAATTTGCGGCGATATTTGGATTGTCTGGTGCAATCTGCTAGAATGGAGTCGGGAGAGAATACTATGCCGATCGAATTACCGCTCAATACAATGTCTGTCGAAGAGAAAGTCCAACTGCTGGAGCAGGTTTGGGACAATCTTTGTCGTCAATCGGGTGATGTCCGCTCTCCAGAATGGCATGCCGTGATTTTGAACGAGCGAAAAAGACAAATTGAAAATGGAACGATGGCGGTTTCGCCCTGGTCTGAGGCCAAGGAAAGACTGCAGAAGCTTGGGAAATGAAAATTGAGATTTCCGCCGGTGCGGAAGCCGATGTCGCTGATGGCTACTGGTTCTACGA
>Ga0315904_10006556_pt1 | contig 15909 bp, 11 predicted proteins | sample LakEriMetagenome_6_FD_203529 | JGI IMG/M metagenome (GOLD analysis project Ga0315904, IMG submission 203529) | Freshwater fungal communities from buoy surface, Lake Erie, Ohio, United States - Buoy 12 MA120 | ecosystem: Environmental > Aquatic > Freshwater > Lake | place: USA: Lake Erie, Ohio... | reverse complement strand
CAACCCCCGATGCATTTCAATCCACACGCGGTCTTCATGATCCATCTAACCCGTTGGCTCGCAAAGACAACTACGTAACTTCTCAAATCGTTATTACCAAATTGGTGCGCGGACGATCGAAGTTCTACAAGAGCAAATACAGCTGGGTGAAAAACCGAGCAACGGTGCGTCGTTCAAGAGCCAAATTCTAACGAAATTCAACAAGTTGAAATAATGAAAAGGCAGCTGTATGGCTGCCTTTTTTTTATTAACCTCCATGATTATGACCGGGTAGGTATTGTAACAACTTCGAAAGCGGTTTGCGAATGAGCGTTAAAAAACCGGGTTGTAAACCATTCATCTTCCAGGCCAATCTGTCTTCCTTATTAGCCCTCCACCGATTCTTTATGGTGATATTGCTTTGCCCACCTGCACGCATTTTTGTAATTACACGAGGTAAATAAGATAGGCTTATACCGTGTTTATGAATGAAGCGCAGCATCAACTCATAATCGGCTGCCGACTTTAATTCGAGCGAGTATAAACCATGAGCCTTATAGAGAGAATGCTTCACAAAGAATGTAGGATGAGGTGGCATCCATCCTTTCAGAAAATGACCATGACGATATTCGCCCGATTTCCATGCGCGAATCACCTTCGTAGTTTCCAATCGATCTACGTATACGAGATCGGCATAACAAGCATCGGATTTAGCCGATGCCATTGTCTTCACAATATCACTGATAACATGACTGTCTGCATAAAAATCGTCACTGTTCAAGATGCCTATTACATCCCCGGTTGCCATAGCAACCCCCTTGTTCATGGCATCGTAAATTCCCTTATCGCGTTCAGAAACAATTTTCGAAATATGAGATCGGTAGCGTTCTACTATTTCTAGTGTTTTATCTTTCGATGCTCCATCCACAATGATGTATTCAACGTTGGAGTAGTCCTGAGAGATGACCGATCGTATCGTGTCTTCAATCGTTTCGGCGCTGTTATACGTTATGGTAATGATGGATACTTTCATGTGTGCATCACCCTATCTCTGACCTTAATAGCCGGGTTACCCTTATAAATACCATATGCATCCAATGTAGTAGCTGCAACACTGGCTACCGCTAATACGCTATGGCTTCTGCATATTACACTCGGACAAACCACCGATTTTGCTCCAATCCAAACACCGTCCTCGAGTGTAATGTCGCCTACTATTAAGTCGAATGCAGGGCGTTTATAATCATGATTACCGCATAACAACATGGATCCCTGCGATAAACAGCAATTTGCACCTATCGTAACCAAACCCAAATTATCAATCCATACATCTTCGCCAATCCACGTATGATTACCGATCTTCAACTTCCATGGATATTTCACCCGAACGCGCGGTTTCACTACAACACCTTTTCCTATTTCAGCACCAAACAGACGCAGTAGTAATACCCTTGCAGAACTAAATGGATGGCCAGTACAAATGAAAAGTTCATGCACGATATACCACAACGCACGCTTCATGCGACTTCCCGGCTGATACCAATTGTTGTTGAACCGACTTAAGTCGGATCTAATTTGTTGTTGTGGCATTGTTTGAACAAAGAAAATCGAAAAAGTGCAACGAACCACCACGAAGTGCAGCAGGGTAACAATTACATTTGAACCAATTGAAATAAATATGCGCTCCTACTCTACCCTTGCATCTATTCTTTTGATTGCATTCATCTGTACTGACCTCTTGGCACAAATCCCATCTCGTATTCAGCATGTGCCTGAAGGTTTTAAAAATATGAATATGAGGAGCATTGGTCCTGCGGTCATGAGCGGCAGGGTTACGGCAATAGATGTTGACCCCTTAAACGACAACATACTATATGTAGGAACAGCCAGCGGCGGTCTTTGGAAAAGTGAAAGTGCCGGTATGACCTGGACGCCGATTTTCGATGAGCAGGAAGTACTCGGTATAGGCTCACTCCAAATCGACCCATCCAACCACGATATTATATGGGTAGGCACCGGTGAAGGAAATCCACGGAACTCACAAACCAATGGAGCAGGAATATACCGAAGTCTCGATGCAGGAAAACACTGGCAAAGAATGGGGCTAGAGCGCACGAGCACTATCCATCGTGTAGTTGTAGACCCCGACAATTCGCAAGTGGTTTATGCGGGAGCTCATGGTAATGCATGGCAACCCTCTAAAGATCGGGGAGTGTATAAGACTAGCGATGGAGGGAAAACCTGGCAGAACATCCTTTTTGTTAACGATACAGTTGGATGCGCCGATCTGGTGATGGATCCTAATAACCCCAATCGATTATTGGCAGGCATGTATCAGTACCATCGTAAGCCGTACCATTTTACCTCCGGTGGAAAAGGAAGCGGACTTCATATTACGGTTGACGGAGGCATTACCTGGACAAAGCTCACGGATAAAAATGGTTTGCCGGAAGGAGAAATCGGGCGCATTGGGTTAGCATTTTCGCCCAGCAACAGCAAGGTTATTTATGCGTTAATTGAATGCAGTAAAACCGGCCTTTACAGATCAAACGACGGCGGTTGGAACTGGCAATTGGTTACAGAAAAAGGCGTAGGTGATCGACCGTTTTACTATCATGAATTATACGTCGATCCAAGCAATGAAAATCATCTGATTTATTTGCACAGCACGGTGAGTGAAAGCATTGACGGAGGAAAAACATGGACGACCCTGCTACCTTACTATGGCGTACACCCCGACCATCATGCATTCTGGTGGAGCCCGGCTGACAGTCGATTCATGATAGAAGGCAATGACGGTGGATTAAACCTTAGCCGCGATGGCGGTAAGAACTGGACCTTCATTAATAATCTTCCACTGGGGCAATTCTACCACATCGATGTAGACCTGGAAACGCCCTATAACATTTATGGAGGCATGCAAGACAACGGTTCATGGAAAGGGCCCGGTTATGTATTTCACGGCGGTGGAATTCGCTCGGCCGATTGGCAAGAGTTGCTGTTTGGAGATGGCTTCGATGTGCTTCCCAAACCCGACAACGCCCGCTATGCATATGCGATGTCACAAGGAGGCGAAGTAAACTATATTGACACGCAAACGGGCAACTCGGTCAACATCAAACCCGTTCATCCCGAGGGTAAAAAACTTCGCTTCAACTGGAATGCCGCCATTGGCAAAGATCCGTTCAACAGCGAAGCGCTCTACTTCGGGTCGCAGTATGTGCATTATTCTAAAGATCACGGTTTGAGTTGGGAAATTCTTTCGCCTGATTTAACGACGAATGATTCTCTTAAACTAAAAGATCAAAGCATCACAGGTGGAATTACACCGGATGTAACCAATGCCGAAAACCATTGTACGATACTCTGTATTACAGCAAGTCCATTCAACAAAGGTGAATTGTGGGTGGGAACCGACGACGGCAACGTGCAACTCACCCGCGATGGTGGTAACACCTGGACGAATCTTACTTCTTCTATCAAAGATTTTCCGAAAGCTGCATGGGTCCCCCAAATTACATCAGGGGCACTAGCCGGTGAAGCCTGGGTGGTGGTAAACAACTACCGACAGGGCGACACTGAGCCGTATCTATTCTATACTTCAGACTACGGGAAATCATGGACTAACAAAGTGAATAATCAAAAAGTATATGGACATTGCTTGAGCGTTGTGCAAGACATACGTGAGCCAAATTTAGTTTTCCTAGGCACTGAACATGGCCTTTTTGTATCCTTTGATAAAGGAACAAATTGGATGCAATGGACCTATGATTACCCGAATGTTGCTACTCAAGATTTAAAAATTCATCCGCGTGAAAGTGATTTGGTCATCGGCACGTTTGGAAGAGCCATTTACGTTCTCGACAACATTGAACCACTAAGAGAATATACGCGCGAAGGTGCCTCTCATTTTGAGAAGAGACTTTTCGCCTTGCCATCACCCGATGCAACCATTAGTGCTTGGCAGCAGCCTGCCGGAGAGCGTTTTCCCGCCGATATGTATTTCGCCGGTGAGAATAAAAACAAGAGCGCCGCGCTCTGTTTTTGGTATACCCCCGCAATGACCAATAACAAAGCAGACGAGATAAAAGATGAAAAGAAAAAAAACGACTCAAAGAATATAAACAATCGTGATTCAAAATCAGATGATACTGTTAAGAATAAAGACAAAAAGGGAAAAGATGAAAAGGTAACTATTCACATTCTCTCGTTTTCCGGCGATACACTTCGCACACTAAAACATGAGCCTGATACCGGTTTGAATGTCGTGAATTGGTATTTCGAAACGAAAGGATCCCGTTTCCCGTCCAAAGAAGAACCAAAAAAAGATGCTGAAGAAGAGGGCGGCGGAGCCTCTGTGAAACCGGGAACATATAAGGTCGTTTACCAATTAAACGACATCAAAGACAGTTCAACAGTAACCATTGGAGTTCAACCTGGTTTAGAATGGAGTGAGAGCAAGCACAATCTCTATGTTACACTTCGCAAGCAGGTTGCCAATTTGGCTGATACAGCAGAAAAATCGTACGCTCAAATCAGAGCTGCTGAGAAATCGATTGCACTTATAAAGGATGCCCTAACTTATGCCGATGACAGCACCAAGAAGAAGATTAATGAACGCATCGATTCTCTGCAGAAAAAAATAAATCCTATCAAAGAGCTCTTCTTTGGCAAAGAAGATCAAAAAGGAATTCAGGATGATTCGCATACACTAATTAGCAAGCTCTACTCAGCGCTCTACACCATTGACGGATTCGACAACGGAGGTAATGCAGCAGCTGCTGTGAATAATTGTCGCAAACCCGTAGACGAAGCTGTTTCACTCATTGACTCATGTATGAAGAACGAATTTGCAGCACTGAAACAAATCGTCGGTCAAACACAATTCGAATACTTCAAGAAGGAATAACACTAGAAACCCTTTGCAATAAGCAGCTGAAGGGTTTGGTTATAATTCCCTTTTTCATAATAGCTCAGCGGATTGACTTGAGCCGGGTTTGGACGTGTGGGCAGAACGGATGATGATGACATAAAGTTCACACTAAACTTGGGGGTAATCCAAAACGTAACACCTAATTCTAATCCTATATCGAGTCTTTCAAAAGGCGGATCTACCGCATAGTCGAATCCATTAGAGATAATCTTCTGGTTGAATAGGTACCCGGCATACGGACCGAAATTGATCACCAACCGATCGGGCTCTCTTTTTGAAGGAGAGTAAGAAAACCAAAGTGGCACTTCGATATAATTCAGATAATAACCAAAGGTGTTGTAGGTAACAGTATCGATTTTCGTGCGACTCCCTTTATTGATGTACTTCATGCTCATAGTGGCTGAAGACCTTTCCGAAAAAGGCACATTTACCCATGCACCGGCCGTTATACCAAACTTGTCCCATCCGCCCAAACCATCACCACTGATTTGAGAAGTTACTCCACCAAAGACAACACCCCCCTTGAAGTTACGCTTAGATGCACTTTCTTCCCGCTGGGAGTTGGCCAAAAGCGGCAACAGCAATAAGAAAAGAAGCGACAGCCTGGTCATTTCACTGAACAAGCTTTGTTTTAGCAACGTTCATGACACGGCCATTATCGCCGTCGGTTAAAAAGGCTATGACCTCGCAACTATCAGCAACCCATTCATCTTTCCATTCAAATGTATAACTTTCAACGTCGTTCGTGCCCGCTGTTGGGTTGGTGTAAACTGTTCGACCGGTGGCACCTGTTCCGGTTGCGCGCAACATATGTTCGTGATGATAATCAGCAATGTAAGATGGGTTGCTATCATAGTATAGCTGAGGCGCAACTATTCCCGACTCCGAGAGCATGATAACCAGTTTATAATTTCCATTGGTATCTTGGAGCCACTCTGAAAAAACGTGCACATTCCAATGATTCCCATTGGGCTGATAATTGGCCTTGACCTGCATATTGACTTGGGGAACTTCTGCGATCGCCTCTGCTACTTGATCAGACCATGCAGAGGGAGAAAAAATCGTTGAAGCGCCCGGTCGGCGATTAATGCGTCCTTTAGGCATTATATCTTGTCCGACCTGTGTGAGCAAATAGTATTGGCCTTCGGGTGTTGTCCAATCGTTTGGATAATCGGGCGGAAGTGGCTCAGCAAGTGATCCGGCATGAATTGCAACGACGGCAATATCGTCACCATGAGTATCTAAAAGTTCAGCAGCACGCAAGTGGCCATTTGGACAATTACCGCAATCATGCCCGGTGAAATCTTCAAGAAGAACTCTTTGGTGTGGTATTCCTTCCGCCTGAAAGGATGGCGCAGGACCGTATAACTCAGTGAGGTAGTCGCCGGTTGTAGGAACAATAGGCTCTTCCTCCTTATCACACGAGATGAGGCCGATTACAGTAATCGACACAAGAAAAATCTGTAGAGCGCGATAAATTCTCATAGGTTAAAAGCTTGATGTCAAATTAATTTCAATACCATTCGAAGCAGGCACAGCCCTGCAAACTCCACCAATGCAGAAAATACCTGCACGGCGCTTACCGTAACCAATCATAATTCGGCTTGCTCCTTTACTGTATCCAACATTGCCATAAAGGTAGTGAACCCGCTTTTCAGCATCGGAGTTTCCGTAGTTGTATTGATCCATCACTGCAAACGACCAATGCGGAGAAAAGGTGTATTCAACCAGTGCCGTTGCCCAATTGCCCTTGTCCTGTTCTGTGATTAACGACTGTAGTTCTGCTCGAATCGAATGCTTGGGTTTGAATTTATACTGAATATCCAACACATCAATATGCGCATATACTATGCCCTTGAAATCCTGTGTTACCGGAGTAACCTTGGTATTGAACTCGAAGTAGTAATGGATAAAATTTACGCTCCAGGCTTTGTTGATTTTCTTGCGAATTTCAAGATTCACGTCGCGCACGAATTTGGTATCTCCAAAACCAAACGAATTGACCTCGTAACCATTGATGAGTTCATCGCGCCCACCCACGTGCGAAGTGTCCAAGCTATTCACTGCGGCTACATTGAGTGAAACATACGTTCCATACTTTCCACCGAGTGTTGATTCCTTTTTAAACGTGTAAAACAATTCGCCACTCACTCCTACTTCACCATTTAACACGGTAGCATAAGGATATAGCGTTGCCGCCAGATTGTAAGTATGCTGACGCGTAATTGCCGGCAGGAAATTGATAGGCACATCAAATAATAACGCATCACGATCACTGCGGAAGGCCATATTATCGACATACTTGCCGCTAGCAGTGATGCCAAAGCCCTTTTTGCTAAATGCCGCATTCAAGAAAATACTCTCACCCTTCTTAAAGATGTAGTTATTATCAGCATTCGGGTCATTTATCTTGGTTACATATTCTCCGGTCAATTGAAAATTCTTGTACACCATTCCGATTCTTCCTGCAGAAGCACCTACATTATTCGGCAGGTTAAAAAGAGTAAAGTCACGCACAAACGTCTCACCGGATTGATACTTACTTACAAAGCTTCCACCTAATGTTACCTTGAGTGGTTTCTCTGCCCAGGGCTTCACAACCTCGTTCAGGCTCACCTCACCATCAATACCGCGCACGATTCCTGCGCTATTGATGATGCGGCTGTCAAAATCATACCGCTGCTGACCATATACTGCCTTCAATGCGACTCCCTTTATCGGCTTGTAGATGATACGCACACCATCCATCGCATTGTCGATTCCGAGGTTGGGCTCCCAGTAAGTGCGGTAGCTTAAGCCATTACCAAATTGCTCATAAAAATTCCCTACCGTGATGTCGAGGTTATCCGAATTATAACGCACATATCGACTGCCAATTCCCGAACCTTTGAAACGGTTCGGAAAACCGAGAATAGCATTTTGATACGACTCAAAACGTACACCGGCCGTAAACTGACCATAGGTGTATGTAAAGTTACCGAAGGTGTTCATTGCAGCCTTCGCATCGGGAACTTGAGCACCAATCGCTTCGTCCGGATTATAGTTTTGAAACAGGGCTTGCACGTTGCCATGCAACTGACCCTTGTTGTCAGACGAACCTGATTGCTCTTGAGCATATGCAGCTGAGAACATCAACACTCCCAGAGCTACAAACGAAATACGTTTCATCAATTCACTTCGCGGTTTTGGTTAAGCAACAAAATCAATGAGTCAACTTCAAAAGTTGCTCATGAACTTCCTCCTCATCTCCGGGTGTATATCCCACATGTTGCCAAACAATTTCACCCTTGCCATTCAATAAAAAAGTGTGTGGTGGAGAGTTTACGCCCATCGCTTGAGAGAATGTCTTATTCACATCGGAAAGGATTTCATATTCCCACGAAACAGAGTTCACATAAGGCTTCACACTATTTACGGTGCGCTGATCGTCGATAGTAACCGCGTAGATTTTCACACCGGTCTCCTTCTGCCACTCCTCGTAATAGTCTGCGTATGTATTGAGCTCCTTTTTGCACGGACTGCACCAGGTGGCCCAAAAGCAAATGAGTATAGGCTTGCCATCGTTGGAAAGGTCGGCTGTTTGCACATCCTTACCATCCAAATCCTTCAATGTGACGGATGGTAGTGAGCTTACTTGTCCGAATGCAAAAGTCGCTAGCGATAGAGCGATTAAAAAGAGAAGATGTTTTTTCATGGTGTCATTTTTTTAGACGGACGCGCCGATTTCAAGTTTTATACCACAACTTCAATGCTGGACTACGATAGAAAAGTTTTCTTGATAAAGATTCGAACGAAGGGAAAGTACATAGATTCCCGCAGGTATCGAGGAAACATCCACTTCTATGATACCGGGGCCGAATACTGTTACAGGAGCAGATACTAGCCTACCGGCAAGATCAGCGATGAACAAATTGTAATTTAGCAGGCTACCGGTTTTCTGCAGAAATAATTTTTGATTTGCAGGCATCGGATACGCATTCCAGGTAATTTCCCTATCATCAACTCCAATAGGCGAACCGGCCTCAAAAGAGTATTGCAGAAACGACGGAGAGTTTTCGATTGAAGAGAAATTAAATGACCCATCGTAATGGAACATTTCTTCTTCCACCGTTGTTGAATCAATCATACTGTAAAGCTTGCAAAAACCATCGAAGCCTCCATATTGGCTGCCGTGTAACCCATCGCCGCGCGTGTCGTTGAGGTAGAAATTATAACAACCGGAAGAAGGTAATTGGAAGACATTGCTGATGTACTGATAATCGACTTCATAACCACCGCCGTTATAAATTACGGAATCAGTCTCATCACGGATTTCCCACGACACTTCATCCGGATAGGCATCGAGTGCAAGTTCCAATTTGATAAGCTGAGTTGAAAACCCAACATTGGAACGAACACTCAAAGAATCGTTTGCCGTGTTGACATTAGAATCAATAATGGCGAGATTGATATCTCCATCACTGACAATTGCCAATTCTTGCAGGGTTAAAGTATCTGACTGGTAGGAACTGAGTTGGCCTGACCATGCTACACTTTGTTCCGGTGTTGCACCGCTCAATTCTAGAGTTGCATTGTATAAAGTGTCGGTACCTAAATTTTTAATAACTACCTCGAGATCGACATTACCATTTCCGCAAGTGCGGGACGTTGTGACCGACAAAAGAGCAGGGTCAAATCCCGGAACAACGGGCGGACAAGAGCTTTGGAATACAAGATTGGCCAAATTACCGATTGCCATTTGATTGGCAAAACGAACAATTCTATCAGGACATATAACAATGATTACGGGTAAATAAGGCAATGCGAATTGAGCCGCCAACGTAGAGTCATCAAAAAGAGGAAGCGTCGATTCTGAAAGCCAATCACCCTGTGTATCCGTTGCTATATTGCCTGTATTGGATGCGGGGCCCTGCAATTGGGCTGTCGAGTTTTGAGTTTCGCATTCAACACGCCATATGGCCACACTCCCATTACCAGGTTCGCCATATAATGAATTGAAGGCTTCTAAAACATGCTGCTGATAGTATTCCCACGCGAAGCTGTCCCACGCGGCAAAGCAATGCAGGAGCACCGTTTTCCCCGAATCTAACTCATTGTAGAGATTGTAAGAATTACCCGTAATATCCTGAACGGTAAAATCGGAAGCCACAGTACCCGGGCTAATTTGCCCAATGGCATTCAGCACCCCTGAAAGACAAATGATGAGTAAGAACCTTTTCATGATCAGCGGGCCGAATTTAAGCAGCATCTGCTCAGTGACCACACATTACCCCGTATTCGTCCTGAAATGGTGAAAAAACAACTTGGCGTGTTTTTTTTGAGAATAAAAAGACTTGCGCTTCTACATTTGTAAAAAACGAATTAATATGAGATGCATTTTACTCTGCGCTTCGCTACTGGCAATGGTCTTCATCGGAAACGCTCAATTCATTGAGTTTAACAATGAGGTGAATACCGTGCTGGGAACATCCTCCAACATTACCGAGGTAATTAGTGCCCACTGGGATGTAATCAACATTTCCGGAACTGAGCGCGACGTCCGGTGCCGCCGTGAAATTTTACAAACGGTCAGCGGAGCGGATCATCAATTTTGTTGGGGAGAGATTTGCGGGCCTTGGGCTTCAGGTAATGAGCTATCTACTGAAATTGTGAATCTAGCCGACGGCGATACATCGTTTTCTTTTTACTGCAAGTACCGCCACAATGGCAATCCCGGGCAAAGCATCGCTCGTTTCTGCTGGTTCGACGCAGCAGAGCCCTCAACCCAACTTTGTTATGAGGTAAATTTCTGCGTAGACCAGGCATGTATCATTGGTGTAGAAGAATTCCAAAATCAGGCGAGCCTTGAAATTCTCGGCAATCCTGTTACTAACCTTTCAGGTATAAGCTATCAGTTCACGACACAGCCAACGCGAGCAGAAATCCAGATATATAATGCTACTGGTCAGATGGTTGAAAATCGTATTATCAATTCAGCTCAAGGAGTTGCGTTGATTGACGCAAATCAATTTACCAACGGTGTTTACACCTGTAAGTTGAATGAAAACGGACGCACCGTTGGCATTCAACGCATGGTGGTGAGTAAGTAAAGCGATATTGACTTCATTTGATAAATCGGGGGACGACTATCTTCGTCCCCTATTTTTTTTGTATGAGTCAGATTCGTAAGAAAGAAGCGCTGGATTATCATTCATCAGGCAGAAAGGGAAAACTGGAAATCATCCCTACCAAGCCACACAGTTCACAACGCGATTTAGCACTCGCCTATTCACCCGGTGTTGCAGAGCCTGTGTTGGCTATTGCCGAAAATCCGGACGACGTATACAAGTACACCGCGAAGGGAAACCTGGTTGCAATCATTTCCAACGGAACGGCTATTCTCGGTCTGGGAAATCTAGGACCTGAAGCCAGCAAGCCTGTAATGGAGGGTAAAGGCATGCTCTTTAAAATCTTTGCTGACATCGATGGTATGGACATCGAGGTGAAGGCCACAGACGTGGATGAATTCGTAAATACGGTCAAGAATATCTCGCCAACGTTTGGAGGAATTAACCTGGAAGACATCAAAGCACCTGAGGCGTTCGAGATTGAAGAGAAGTTGAAAGAAGCGCTCGACATTCCGATTATGCACGATGATCAGCACGGAACAGCAATTATTTCAAGCGCAGCATTGATCAATGCATTGGAGATTGCAGGAAAAAAAATTGAAGAGGTTCGAGTAGTAGTAAGTGGCGCAGGTGCTGCGGCACTTTCGTGCGTGGACCTTATGCAGATTCTGGGTGTAAAGAAAGAGAATGTTTTTATGTTCGATTCCAAAGGGCTAGTGCACAAAGAACGTTCGGACATTGATAGTCGTAAAATGCGTTTTGCCTCTGAGAATAAATACACTTCGCTTGCCGAGGCGCTGAATGGCGCTGATGTCTTTCTTGGGCTTTCACAACCCAACCTCATTACTTCAGATACATTACGCACCATGGCAGCTAATCCCATCGTCTTTGCCATGGCCAATCCCGATCCGGAGATTGCATATGACGCGGCTATTGCATCACGCGAGGACATCATCATGGCGACCGGCCGCAGCGACCACCCCAACCAGGTGAATAATGTGCTTGGCTTCCCTTTTATTTTCCGCGGTGCGCTCGACGTGCGCGCTCGTTGTATAAACAATGAAATGAAACTTGCTGCGGTGCATGCACTTGCTGAGTTAGCTCGTTATCCGGTTCCCGAAGAAGTAATCGAAGCCTATAATCTGAAAAATCTTAATTTCGGAAAAGACTATATCATTCCTAAACCGTTGGATCCTCGATTGATTGCGGTGGTTTCATCGGCAGTAGCGAAAGCAGCTATTGATAGTGGGGTTGCGCGTATTACCATCGAGGACTGGGACGCCTATCGAGCCGAGTTACAAAAGCGCATGGGCCGCGATAATGTCCTCACGCGCAGCATCGCAGAGCGCGCACGCAAAGATCCCAAGCGGGTAGTTTTCGCCGAAGGCGATAACTATAAAGTATTGAAGGCCGCACAGCAAGCTTACGATGAAGGAGTGGCTTATCCGATACTATTGGGAGATGAACAGAAGATTCGTCGCATGCTCGACGAGCATGAGCTCGATTTAGAAAGCGCGCAAATTATTGATCCGCGATCGGACCAATGGTTGAAGACACGCGAAGAATTCGGAGCGCGACTATTCAGCAAACGCATGCGCAAGGGCTTCACGGAGTCAGAAGCCATTCGCACCATGCGCGACCGTAACTATTTCGGCGCTATGATGGTGGAAATGGGTATGGCCGATGCGCTAATCAGCGGTATGACCAGAAATTATGGCCGTGTAATTCGTCCGGGATTACATACCATCGGACCGGCTGTTGGCGTGAAAAAAGTATGTGGTATGTATATCGTCGAAACGAAACAAGGACCCTTGTTTTTCGCTGATACAACTGTAAATGTAAATCCGTCAGCAGAGGACCTTGTAGAAATTACTCTTCGCGTTTCTGAATCTATCTCGAAAATGAAGATTGTCCCTCGCATAGCCTTATTAAGTTACTCCAACTTCGGCTCTGCCGAAGGAGAAGATGCCGAAAAGGTCGCTAAAGCAGTTGCCATTTTGCACCGCGAATATCCTAACTTGATTGTAGATGGCGATGTCCAAGCCAATTTTGCCCTCAACGGAACTATGCTGAAAGAAAACTTTCCTTTCAGCCGGTTAAAGGATCAAAAAGTAAACACGCTCATCTTCCCCAATCTTTCCGCAGGAAACATATCCTACAAATTGCTCCAGGAAGTCGCTGAACTTGAGGTAACAGGCCCTGTTCTGCTGGGCATGCGCAAGAGCTATCACATCTTGCAAATGGGCTGTAGCGTACGTGAGATTCTCAACATGATTCGCATAGCGGTAGTCGATGCGCAAATGAAATAACGTTGTATCCCGGTTCAAACCATTTCCGGGCTTTCAATCCCAAAAAAATTCAATTCGTAGGTCTTCTCATTAAATTGAGAAGGCCTTTTTTGTTGATAATCCTCCTCAACTTAAGGATTCATCAATTTTATTCTTCACCCCATCCCGCTCAAAAACAGCTAATTACAAAATAAACGTGAGTTTGTCCTCGCTTTTTGTATCTATGTTAGCTATTAATCGTATATTTGTCTAAACTAAAACGCCATTCGTCTTATTTAAAAATCTATTCATCGATTTTTTTTATAGGTCGTAAAACTGAAAAACAAGTCCCCCCGATTAGGATACTCGTGTATCATTTAAATATATAAAAACTATATTAACTATTTACCTTTTTAAACGATGAATGTAAAACTATCAACCGCGTGTATGCGAACGGGAGCAGCTATGCTTCTCTCGTTGCTGACAACTGCGTTGTGGTCGCAAAACGTGAACGTCGACTTCCGTCAGAGCGCCAACAACGACGCCGGCTATGGGCCTGGAGCTATCCATTGGATTAGCTCTATTCTACAGTCCGGTAACTCCTCTTACAGTGAAGGTATGTCTACACTGCAGCGTATTGTGCTACTCGACGTGCCGGCTACTGCCGGTGATCTGCACTCGTTGCAGTTTGGTCACCAGTTTACCAAGGGTGGACACCACGCCTACGACTTCCTCACCGGAAATAGCCTAGGTGCTGCAACCGGATGGAACGTAGCGTATGCCAATTACAACTCTTACCTGACAGATAATGGCGTCACTGCTGAATCCATCATCGATGCATGGGAGTGTGCCGAGGAAATTGGTCCCCCGGCCGATATGGATAATATCTGCGCCGATCTTCACGATCCGGCTATCGGATATTTCTATGATGTTGAACTTCCGAACGATCCGTACATCAGTGTGAACGGTCTTGTTCAAGACAAAATTGATGCGTATGAGGCGATCAACGGTAATCGTTATATCCGCGTTTATGGCAATCAGCCAATCACCGACGGATATTTTACGTGTGTAGAACACGACGTTCCGAATCTCGGTGATGACGGAGACTCATATGCGAACTATATTCTCGTTGTTGAAACTGCATCTACTGATATCATAATCGAAGTTGCAGGCCACCTTGCAATGGGTGGCTTTGACAATACCGGTATGAACTGGGGTCCTAATTTGGGCGCTGGTAGTATTAGTGGAGGCCCTCACCACTTTAAGCTTTTTGGTCTTGGCGGAGCAGTTAATACAACTACTTGCACCCTGAATGAATTTGTATCATTGGGAGCTCAAGACAACCAGATTACAGCTGGTGATATTATTCCGATTACTTGCACATGTTCTATTGAAGGCAGTGCAGGTCCGGTTTGTCCGAATTCTACTAATCAATATTGTGCTCCTGAAAATGCCGTGACTTCCACTTGGAGCATCTCTGGCAATGGTTCCATTTCAGGCTCTGGAAACTGCATCCAAGTTATTGCAGGTTCCGGTTGTGGGCAATCTTATACACTTACCCTTTCATTCACGAATGACGAAGGGTGTACCTCTGAATGCGATGTTACAGTTATGGTTGAAGACACAAGCGCTCCTGTGATCGGGGCACTTCCTGCTTCTAGCACTATAGCCTGCGATGAATCTCCTGCTTTTGCTCAAGCTACTGCAAGCGATGATTGCGATAATAATGTCTCTCTCACGTATAGCGACGTTACCAATCCCGGAAGTTGCGCAGGCAGCTACAGCGTTGTTCGCACATGGACCGCTACCGATGATTGCGGTAACAGCTCTTCAGCTTCACAGACTATCAACGTTCAGGACATCACTGCTCCTGTAATTGATGCTCTTCCTGCTGCCAGCACCATCAACTGCCCGGCTATGCCTGAGTTCGCTCAAGCTACTGCTAGCGATAATTGTGGTGGTGTTGATCTCACTTTCGAAGATGTAACTTCAGCCGGAAACTGCGCGGGTAACTACAGTGTTACACGCACATGGACCGCTGCAGACGCTTGCGGAAACACTTCTTCAGCTTCACAGACCATCAACGTTCAGGACATCACTGCTCCTGTAATTGATGCTCTTCCTGCTGCCAGCACCATCAACTGCCCGGCTATGCCTGAGTTCGCTCAAGCTTCTGCCAGCGATGCTTGTGGTGAGGTTGAGCTTTCTTACGAAGACGTAAATACTGCAGGCAGCTGCGCCGGTAACTACAGCGTTACACGCACATGGACTGCAACAGATGCTTGTGGAAACACTTCTTCTGCTTCACAGACCATCAACGTTCAGGACATCACTGCTCCTGTTATTGCTGCTCTGCCTGCTGAAAGCACTATCGACTGCCCTGCTATGCCTGAGTTCGCTCAAGCTTCAGCAAGCGATGCTTGTGGTGATGTTGAGCTTTCTTTCGAAGACGTAAATACTGCAGGTAGCTGCGCCGGTAACTACAGCGTTACACGCACATGGACTGCTACAGACGCTTGCGGAAACACTTCTTCAGCTTCACAGACCATCAACGTTCAGGACGTCACTGCTCCTATTATCGTAAATGCATTGCCTGATCAATTCATTCAGTGCGAAGACGAGG
>Ga0315904_10006555_pt1 | contig 15909 bp, 16 predicted proteins | sample LakEriMetagenome_6_FD_203529 | JGI IMG/M metagenome (GOLD analysis project Ga0315904, IMG submission 203529) | Freshwater fungal communities from buoy surface, Lake Erie, Ohio, United States - Buoy 12 MA120 | ecosystem: Environmental > Aquatic > Freshwater > Lake | place: USA: Lake Erie, Ohio... | reverse complement strand
GCGGTGATCACCAGGAACTGCACGACGGCGATGATCGCGAACACGACCGCGCCGACGACGAGGTTGTTGGCGGCCACGAACTCACCGAATGCCTCGACGACGCGGCCCGCCGCCGCGGGGCCGTCGACGGCGGCACGGGAGAGGATGAGCCGGGTGGTGGCGATGTTGAGCACGAGCCGCACGAGCGTGGCACCGAGGAGGAACGTGGGGAAGATGCTCATCTCGAGCGGCGTCCGGGCCGCGAGGGCCCCGAGCAGGGCCAGCACCGACACCGTGAGGTTGGCGGCGAGCAGCAGGTCCACGATCGCCGGCGGCACCGGCGCGAGCACGACCAGCACCGCCAGCAGGATCGCGGCCGGGATCGCGTAGTCGAGAACAGCGGCGGATGCGGGACGGCGCAGGGCCGCCGCGGAGGTTTGGGCCATGGGATGACGGGCGTTGGTTGGGTTGGAATCCTGCCTCGCGGGCGGCGGGGACGGTAGCGGAGGCCGGAGTGGCGGTCCAGACCGCTCGCCGCCCGCTCCGGCGGCTACAATCACCGTGGTTTCCGCCCCGTTTCCCCGCCCACGGATCTTCCGCCCATGCGGTTCGACCGGTTTGGACTCACCTTCGATCACCCCGACAACTGGATCGTGGACGTTGACGACGCCAGCGGCCTGCAGGCCGCGGTCACCGCGTACGCGCCCGACGGCGGATTCTGGTCGGTAAGCGCCCACGCGCCGGGCGGCCCGGCCGCGGAACTCGCCGCGGCCGTCGTGCAGGAGATGCGGTCGCAGTATCAGGAACTCGACAGCGAGTCGGTCGAGGAAGGAGTTGGGGGCCGCATCCTGCGCGGCTTCGACCTGAACTTCTACTGCCTCGACCTGACCAACACGGCCCAGGTGCGCACGCTGGAGACGCCGGACGCCGTGTACCTGCTGCTCTGCCAGGCCGAGGACCGCGAATGGGAGGAGACGGCCCCCGTGTTCGCGGCCATGACCGCGAGTTTCGTGGCGGCGTTGGGCCCCGTCGCCGACCGGGAAACCGGCCGTCCCGACGCCTCCTGACGCGACCGGCGCCGCCAAAAACACAGTCCGCTGCTACCATGCTGCGGTTGCCAGGCGACCCGTCGGTCGCTCGTCCTCCCCACCTGCAGGCCGCACGTTGCTCCTCCTCGCCGACCTCTCCACCGGCCCGACGATCCAGATGATCCATTGGCTGGCCTTCGCGGTCTTCGTGACCGTGATGCTCGTCCTGGATCTCGCCGTCTTTCACCGCAAGTCGCACGAGCCGTCTCTGCGCGAGAGCGCCTTCTGGACCTGCTTCTGGTCGGCTCTCGCCCTGGCCTTCAACGGTCTCGTGTGGTGGTGGCTGGGAGGGAAGCCGGCGATCGAGTTTCTCACGGGCTACCTCGTCGAATGGTCGTTGTCGATGGACAACGTGTTCGTGTTCGCGGTGGTGTTCGCCTACTTCGGCGTGCCGCTGAAGTACCAGTACCGTGTCCTCTTCTGGGGCATCCTCGGCGCGGTGATCATGCGGTTGACGTTCGTGCTGCTGGGGGCCGAACTCGTCGAGCGCTACAAATGGATCCTGTGGGTGTTCGGCGCCTTCCTCGTCTACACGGGCGTGAAGCTGGCCTGGGGCGGCGGCGATCACGAGCCGGGGGAGAACGGGCTGATCAGATTCTTCCGCCGGTTCATTCCGGTTTCCAACCAGCCGGCCGGCGACCGGTTCTTCGTTCGCGAGCAGGGGAAATTGATGGCCACGCCCCTGTTTCTCGTGCTCCTGGTGGTCGAGAGCACGGACGTGTTGTTCGCGGTGGACAGCGTGCCGGCCATCCTCGGCGTGGTCACGCCGGGGACCCACTACATGCGGTTCATCGCCTTCACGTCGAACGTGTTCGCGATCCTGGGCCTGCGGGCCCTGTATTTCCTTCTCGCCGGCGTGATGGACCTGTTCCGGTTCCTCAACTACGGGCTGTCGGCAGTGCTCGTCTTCGTGGGCTGCAAGATGATCGCGGAGGCGGCGCGGCACAACGAGTGGCTGGCCGCCCAGGGAGGCTGGGACGCCCATGCCAAGGGGCATCTGGTCCATCCGGCGGTCTCCCTGGCGGTGATCGTCGCCCTCATCGGCACGAGCGTGGCGGCGTCGCTGGCCTTTCCGGAACGGAAGCACGGCGGCACGTTGGCCGATGACGGTCACGATGGTCCGGCGGCCAGGGCGTGACCGCGGGTGACGCGGCCGGCGGGCGATGCGGATCCTCGTCCATGAATGGTGCTGCTCGGGGGGCTTGGCCGCGTGGCAGGGCGTCGGGGTGGCCGCCGGACTGCACCGCGAGGGGCGGGCCATGTTTTTGGCCCTGCTTCGCGACGCGTGCCGCGATCCGGAACTCGAAGTGACGGCCCTCGTGGATGCGACCCGTCCGGTGCCGCTGCCCGCACAGGTGCGAGTCCGACCCGTTGAGATCGGCGCCGAGGTGGACGTGCTGGTGGCGGAGGCCGTTCGGGCGGAGATGACGATCGTGGTCGCGCCGGAAACCGATGGGCTGCTCGCGAGCCGGGTGGCAGCGGTGCGGCAGGCCGGCGGCGCCGTGCTGGCGTCCGACGCCACGTTCCTCGCCGTCGCGGCCGACAAGCAGGCCGCCATGCAAGCACTGGCCGCCGCGGGCGTGCCGGTGCCGGCGGGGCGGCTTCTGGCGGCCGGGGCCGAATGGCCGTCGGGCTTCTGCACGCCCGCTGTGCGCAAACCGCGTGACGGAGTCGGAGGAGAAGGCTTGGTCGTCGTGCCTCGCGGTGCGCGGCCACCGGCGCCGGTGGCCCGCGACACGCGCCTGGAGGCCCTCGCGGAGGGTGTGCCAGTGGGCGTATCGTGCCTGTGCGGTCCCGGGCCGCCGGTGCCGCTCGCGCCGCTGCGGCAGCGGTTTGCCGCCGGGCCGGGATCTCCGTACATCGGGGGCGAGCCGTTGGCAGACCGCGACGCGCAGCAGCGTGCCACGGCGCTCGCTGTGCGGGCCATCGGCGCGGTGACGCGGGCCGCCGGCGGCCGGGCCCGCGGCTGGGTGGGAGTCGATATGATCCTCGGGCCGCGGACCGACGGCCGGGGTGATCGCGTGCTCGAGGTGAATCCGCGCTTGACCACGTCGTTCGTGGGCCACGCCACAACTGCCGCGACCAGCCTCGTGCGGCAGTCGATCGACGTCGCCGTCGGCCGGAACGTGATGCCGGTGTCGAGTCCAGGGGCTTTTCAAGTCGTGGCCAATGACGTCTGTTCTTCCTCCATCGACTGACCTTGTCGCCCTCGACGTGGGCGGCGCCGCCATCAAGGCGGCAGACGGCCGCGGATGGGCCCATGCCCTGCCCTTTCCGCTGTGGCGGGAGTGGCGGCGGCTGCCTGACGCGATCGCCGAGGTGATCGGGCCGTTACGGCCCGACCGAATCGTGGCGACGATGACCGGCGAAATCGCCGATTGCTATCCGTCGCGCACGGCCGGCGTGTCGGCCATCGTCGCCGCCATCGAAACGGCGTCTCGCGCGGTCGGTTGCCAGACGCCCGTCGGCATCTACCTGCTCGATGGCCGGATCGTGTCCGCGACCGAGGCGACGCGGCTGCCGCTCGCGGCGGCAGCGGCCAATTGGCATGCTCTTGCCCGGCTCGCCGCGGCGGCGACGGGCGGGGCTCCGGGCTTTCTCGTCGACGTCGGGTCGACCACGACCGACATCGTGCCGCTGGCGCTGGCGGGTCCGGCGCCGCTGGCGACCGACGATGCCGGCCGGATGCGGACCGGTGAACTCGTCTACACGGGCATCGAGCGGACGCCCGTCGCGACGCTCGTCCGTTCTCTGCCACACGGCGGCCTGCGCCGGCCGGTGGCCAGCGAGCGGTTCGCCGACTCGCGGGATGTCTGGCTGCTGCTTGGCGCGTTGCCGGAGGAGGAAGATGCCTCCGACACGGCCGACGGCGGTCCGGCCACCTGCGCGGCGGCACGGGTGCGGATGGCGCGGTCGATGCTGCTGGACTCGGAATCGCTCTCGCCCGACGAGGCCCGCTGGGCCGCAGAGCGGTGCGCCGCGGCGCAGGCCCGGCTCGTGGCGCACGGCCTGCGCCGGGTGGCGGCCGGCTGCGGCTGGCGGCCGCGCACGGTCGTGCTCTCGGGCCACGGCACGGCGCTGGCGCGACAAGCCCTCGACCGCACGGCCTGGCCGGTCGAGCGGGTCGTGTTGGCCGAGCAGCTTGGCGCGGAGGTTTCGCGGGTCGCCCCAGCCCACGCGCTGGCGCTGATCGCCCGGGGAGACTTGTGATGAGCGAGCGGTGGCTGCACGGCATCCTTCGGGGCGGCGCAACGAATCGGTCTGCCGGACCGCTCGTGGTGAAGGTCGGCGGCAGCCTGCTCGCCCGTCCATGCTGGGCCGAGATGATCGCCGAGCTGCTGGCCGGCACGCCACGGCGATGCACGGTCGTCGTCGGCGGCGGACCGGTCGTGGACGGCCTGCGGGCCATCGATGCCGCTGCGCCGCAGGCGGCCGAGGCGATGCATTGGCGGGCGATCGAGGCCCTGGGAATCACGGCCCGGATCGTGGCCGAGGCACTCTCCCTGCCGCTGGTCGACGCCCCCCGGGCCACGCGGGGAGTGCTCGACGTGTCGGTTTGGCTGCGGGGCGACGTGACGCTGCCCGCCGGCTGGCACGTGACGAGTGACTCCATCGCCGCGGCCGTTGCCGCTGCCGCGGCGGCGGAGCTGCTGCTCGCCAAGAGCGTGCCCCCGCCCGTCGGCGGCGTGGCTGAAGTCGCGGCGGCGGGCTGGGTCGATGCCCACTTCCCCGTCGTCGCCGCGAGCCTTTCTCACATCGCGTGGGTCGCGCCGATCAGTCCCATGCCAGCGGCGCCGTCGCAGGACGGGCGGTGAGGGCCGCGGTCCGCGTGGCGGCGAGGTCTGCGGCGGCGGCGGCGGAATTGGCCGCGAACGCCCAGGGCTGGAATTGAACGCCGCCGGAGGCGCTGAGGACCCAAGTCGTTCCCCTCTTGATGCCCGATGCGACCGTGGGCACCGTGGTGGGCGCGTCGTAACGGGGCAGCGGCAGCTTGCCGGCATCCATCAGCGGGCCGAGGTCGAGGCCCGCCCGACCGTCCAGTTGCCGACCCTTGATGAGGGCCGCCACGACGGCCAGGTCGACGCAATTGACGAGCTCGCCGAACACGGGCTGCTTGGTCACCAGGGTGTCGTAGTGCTTGGTCATCGCCGCGCACCACTTCTCCGCGAACGCGTCCGCGCCGCCGGCGCCACGTTGCAGCCCCCCCTTGGCGGCGAGGTCGGTCTCCGTAAGGCACTTCATGCGGCGTCCCGAGAGCCGCCAGGCGAGCTCGTCGGCATCGCGGGTGATCGGATCGTATTCGGCCTCCAGCCAGAACCGCGGCAGGGCCGCGGCCCTGCTTCCAGCCGGCACCATCGACAAGTAACTCGGCAATTCCTTGACCCCGGAGGGCTCGAGACCCATGCCGATCCGCTTCATACGGTAGTCGGCCGCGACGAGAACGCGGGCGAAGCGGCTGTCAGCGGGCACGCCGCCCACGCGGACCTTCTGCGGACCGAGCGCCTCCTCCATGCCGCGAAACACCGCCTCGGGCGCGGGGCCGATCGTTTTCTGCCCCGCCAGAAACTTCTGTAAGCGGGCGATGCCCTCGGGCGCTGGATCGATCGAGCATTGGATGCCGCCCGCCCGCGCTTGCTCTATCGAGCGGAGCGCCACGATCAGATCCTCCAGGAGCAGCAGCGGCCGGCCGCTGCCGGCGGCGACGAAGTTGCCCGCGGCGTCCACGATCGGCTTGTCGCCGGGGCCGGCGAGGACGATGTCGTGGCCATCCGGGTCGACGAACACGTGCGTGATGCGTTCCAGGCCGCCGAGGAGCAGCAGATCGACCGGCAACGCCTGGTTCTTGCCGGCATGCGCGGCGACGGCGGCGACGATGCGGGCGAGGGAAACCTTCCGCAAATCGCCGGGCTTTGCCGGCAGGTTGACGTCGGCCAACGCGGCGCGGCGCTCCTTGGCGAGGGCGTCCACGGCGCCCGCGTCCATGGCGCGGATGATCCCGTCGGTGTCGATCGAGATGCCGCCCACGGCCCCGAAGCCGCCGGGGCCTCCGAAGCCGCCGGCGCCTCCGAACTGGGCCGCGGCCCGAGCGGCCATCGCGGCGATGCAGAGCACCATCATGCAGGCGTAGGCAGTGGCGCGGCGCAGGCCGACCAGCCTGGACCGTAAGGCGCGGGAAGTGAGCGTCATGGCAGGCTCTCCGAGTGCGGTCGCGGTTCTGGAATTGGGTGTCGGCCCAGGAATCGTCGCAATGGTAAGTTGGCTGAGAATTTCCGGCAAACCCGATTCGGCTCACGATCTGTGGGGTTTTTCGGGGATCTCGCCTATCGCAAAACGGGCTTGGCTGGTGCATGATCAGCAGCGGCGGGGCCGGCGGAGCGTCGGTTCTGACCGGAGTCGTGGTGAACGTTGTCGAGGGACCGAGCCATTTCTGCGTATTTGATCGTCCGCGACCCCGTCTGCGGCCGCAGTGTGACCAGGCTCGCGGCTGGTGACGCCGTCTCCCTGGGCCGGGCGACCACCAACGGAATCGTCATCAACGACGAGCGGGCGAGCCGCATGCACGCCGAGATCGTCCCCACGGGCCATCGATGGTTGATCCGCGACCTGGGGAGCCGCAACGGCACGCTCGTGAGCGGGCAGGTGATCGCCGGGGAGCTGCTCCTGACGCCGGGAGACGTGATCGCCATCGGCCTCACCGAGGTCACGTACTGCGAGGGCGAACCGCCCACCGACCCCAATCTGACGCTCGTCGGCACCGGTTCGGCGCCGCTGTCGGCCGAGATGCAGGCCTGGCAGGCGTCGATCACGCACCGGCGGGCCCGGAGCCGACTTCTGGAGAACATGCGCGAGGCGGCGGAGAGCGTGCCGCGGGTGGGGCGGGCGGCGGCGGAACTCTGTCGCCTGGCGTTCGCGCTCGGGCGTGCCGACGACCTGAAGGCGATGGCCAAGCTCGCGTTGGAATCCGCACTCCAGGGGGCCGGCGCCGCCCGCGGCGTCGTGCTCCTGCCTCCGCACGTCGGCGATCTGTCGCATGCGCGGGGGCCGTCCGCCGGACCTGCCGAGGCCCTTGTGGCGCTGGCATCGGTTCCCGATCCCTGGCCGGTCGGCGGCACGCCCGCCGGCGTGGCAGCGGCCGTGATCGCGGCCGACGAGGCGCTGCTGGCCACGGCGAGCCCCGATGCGACGCGTTCGCCGGAGGATCCGTCGGGAATGATTTCAGCTCCCATTCGCGCGCGGGGCACGATCGTCGGCGTGCTCCACCTCGAGGTGCTGGCCCGCGACCGCGAGTGCACGCCGGACGATCTCGAGTTCGTCATGGCCGTGTGCGACGCCCTCGGCGTGGCGCTGGAGAACTTTTCCACCCGGGCGGCCCTGTCGACGAAGCTCGCCAACACAGCCGACGAGAACGAGCGGCTGCGGCGGCGGCTCGGCGAGGACACGCCCATGGTGGTGGCGAGCCCCGCCCTGCAGGCGATCGTGGGGCAGCTGCAGCGGGTGGCCGCCACGAAGGCCACCGTGCTCGTCCGCGGCGAGAGCGGCGTCGGCAAGGAGCTCGTCGCCCGGTCGATCCACGAGTCGAGTGACCGCCGTGGCGGCCCCTTCGTGTGCCTCAACTGCGCCGCACTTTCGGAGACGCTCCTGGAGAGCGAACTCTTCGGCCACGAGAAGGGCGCCTTCACCGGGGCCACGGAGCGGAAGTTCGGCAAGTTCGAGTCGGCCCACAAGGGCACGCTGATGCTCGACGAGATCGGCGAGATGAGCCCCAGCATCCAGGCCAAGTTTCTCCGCGTGCTCGAGGGGCATCCCTTCGAGCGGGTCGGCGGCAGCGCCCATGTGCAGGTGGACGTGCGGGTCGTGGCGGCCACGAACCGGAATCTCGAGGATGCGGTGACGGCGGGAGAGTTTCGTCGCGACCTGTATTTCCGCCTCAAGGTCGTGGAGATCCTGGTGCCGCCGCTGCGACGCCGGCCGGAGGACGTGGAGGCGATCGCGCAGCACTTTCTGCAGCGGTTCGCCGCCGAGACCGGCCGCCGGATCAGCGGCTACACCCCCGCGGCATTGCAGGCGATGCGGGCCTACCACTGGCCCGGCAACATCCGCGAATTGCGCAATTGCGTCGAGCGGGCGGTCGTGCTGGCCCAGAGCGAATGGATCGACGTCCACGACATGGCGCTCAGCCATCTCGCCGCCCCGGGCGAGACCGGCCGGCAGTCGGTCGGCCGGACCGCGGCTTTCGTGCCCGCCACGATCGACGAAGTCGAGCACCGCCACGTGCTGGCGACACTGGAGGCCGTCGGCGGCAACAAGACGAAGGCCGCCGCGATGCTCGGGATCGAGCGGTCGACGCTCGACCGCAAGCTGGCGAAGTGGGCCAAAGCCTGAGGCGGCCCCGGCACGCAGGCCGCCGCTCGCGCTAGCCCTTTTCGATCCACCGCGGCGGCGGGATCGCCGGGCTGCGGGCCATCAGCAGAAGGACGCCGGCGGCCAGCACCAGCAGCGGCACTTCGACTTCCGCTGTCAGCGTTCCCGTCTGCCGGAGGATGGAGAACAGGCTCGCCAATCCGAAGAAGCCGCTGACGACGAACGACAACTTGTCGAAGCCCGAGAGGATCACGGCGAGGACACCGACCATCGCCAGCCCGAGCGTCCACGCCCAGTCGACGGTCGGAATGAAGCCCAGGCTGCTGAGCAGCCAGCCTCCTCCCACCGCGACCAGCAGGAATCCCACAATCAACGAGGAACGATCGTTTTGCATCGCGGCAAACCTCTTGCCCGTGGTCGACACCCAATCCACGCTTTCTTATCCACTGATCCGGAAAATCCAACCCCGGCAGCGGTTTCAGAGGTCGAAATACCGCTTCCAGTACTCGGCTCCCTCCGGCCCGGGCTCCGGCGGCTTCGTGTCACCCGCCCGCGGGCCGCGGCGGGCCGCCCGCGCCTCCGCCAGCCACTCCGCGCACGACACGGCCTTCGCCCGCCGCCGTCTGGCCGCCGCCTGGAGGCGGCGGTCGTTCGACACCACCATCAGATGCGGCGACGTCGCGTCTTCGACCAGTTCCTCGATCAGCGAATCGGCGTCGGGATACTCGCGGGCGAACCAGACGCGGATGCCGCGATGCGTGGAGCGGCCGGGCAGGCCATCGGGAGCCCGGGCGGCGTCGAACACCACCACCGTGTTGGCGGCTTCGGCGCCCAGCAAATCGGCGAGCATGTCGAGCAGCGCCCGCCGCGACTGCTCGAAGCCGCCCGGGCCACGGGTGTCACCGAACACGCCGGAAGCATGCAGCAGGTTGTAGCCGTCGATGATGAGCTTCATGGCCTGCGTCCGCCGCGGTCAGGGGGCCGCGTTGCGGGCGGCCGCGGTCAACCAACGAGCCGGTGCTTCACCCGGCCTCCCACGATCGTGGCCACCGCCCTGCCCTGGAGCGTCCAGCCGTCGAACGGCGCGTTCACGCTCTTGGAGTGAAACTGCCTCACGTCCACCCGCCAGGACAGGTTGGGGTCGATGAGCGTGATGTCGGCGGCCGCTCCCGGACGCAGCGTGCCCCGGCTCAGTCCGAGGATCCGCGCCGGCAGCGTGCTCATCGCCTCGATCAGCCGCGGCCAGCCGATGCGGCCGGGAACGATGAGCCTCGTCACCGCCAGCCCCACCGCCGTCTCCAGGCCGAGAATCCCGAACGGCGCCCGGTCGAGTTCCAGCATCTTCTTCTCGCGGGCGTGGGGGGCGTGGTCGGTGGCGATGCAGTCGATCGTGCCGTCGACGAGGCCCGTGATGATCGCCTCGACGTCGGCGGCCGTCCGCAGCGGTGGGCTCATCTTGAAGTTGGCGTCAAAGCCGCGGAGGTTCTCGTCGGTGAGCGTGAAGTGATGGGGGCAGGCCTCGGCCGTGACGCGGGCGCCGCGCCGCTTGGCCTCGCGGATCAGCGCCACGCCGCCGGCGGTCGAGACGTGCATCACGTGCAGGCGGCCGCCCGTCACCTCCGAGAGGGCGATGTCGCGGCCGATCATCACCTCCTCGGCTGCCGCGGGCATGCCGGTGAGGCCGAGGACCAGCGACACCAGACCCTCGTGCATCACGCCGCCACGGGAGAGCTCCAGGACCTCCTCGTGGGCGAGCACGGGCTTGTCGAACATCCGGCAGTACTCGAAGGCGCGCCGCATGAGTTCCGCGTCGTAGACCGGCGCGCCGTCGTCGCTGAACGCGACCGCTCCCGCCTCCACGAGCTGGCCGATATCGGCCAGCTCCTTCCCTTCGCGGCCGCGGCTCACGCAGGCCACGACGAACACGTTGCAGTTGTCGGCCCGGGCCGCCTTTTGGTGGATGAACTCGACCGCCGCCTGGGTGTCGATCGGCGGCTCGGTGTTCGGGATGCAGGCGACGCTCGTGAACCCGCCGGCCACGGCGGCCCGCGTGCCCGTCTCGATCGTCTCGTCCTCCTCGCGGCCCGGCTCGCGGAGGTGCACGTGCATGTCGATCAGGCCCGGGGCGACGATCAGGCCGGTGGCGTCGATGGTCTCGTCGGCCCGACCCAACGGCTGGCCGCCGGCATGTCCGACCGACACGATCAGACCGTCGCGGACGAGCACGTCGTCCACCCGGTCGATGCCCTGGGCGGGATCGACCACGCGGCCGCCGCGAATGAGGAGCGTGGCCATCAGACGATGCTCGCGGGAGTTGAGGGAGCGGAACGATCCGTGCCGGCGGCCCGCCGCGGGCCGCACGTCAGCCAGAGCACGCCCATGCGCACCGCCAGGCCGTTGGTCACCTGGTCGAGGATCAGCGACTGCGGGCAGTCGGCGACGTCGGCGGTCACCTCCACGCCCCGGTTGATCGGGCCGGGGGCGAGGATCAGCAGATCCTTCTTGGCCCGCTTCAGCCGCTCGCCCGTCATTGCGTACAGGTGGGCGTATTCGCGCACCGACGGAAAGGGCCGCGTGTTCTGCCGCTCGAACTGGATCCGCAGCAGGTTGAGCACGTCGCACCGCGGCACGATCGCGTCGAGATCGTGCGACACCTCGACGCCCAACTCCCGCCAGCGGTCCGAAACGAGCGTCGGCGGGCCGCAGAGGATGACCTTCGCGCCCAACTTGACGAGCCCCCAGAGGTTGGAGCGGGCGGTGCGGCTGTGGGCGATGTCGCCGACGAGGCCCACCGTCACGCCGGTGAGGTCGCCGCTGCCGCCGCCGGCGAGGTGGCCGAGCCGCTCGCGCATCGAGAAGATGTCGAGCAGACCCTGGGTGGGGTGCTCGTGCGGACCGTCGCCGGCGTTGATCACGCCGACGGAGAGATGCTGGGCGAGCAGGTGGGGCGTGCCGGGCGTCGAGTGGCGGACCACGACCGCGTCCACTCCCATCGCCTCCAGATTCTTGGCGGTGTCGATGAACGACTCCCCCTTGGAGAGGCTGCTGGAAGAAGCGGCGAAGTCGACGACGTCCGCGCCCAGACGCCGCGCGGCCAGGGCGAAACTCGTCTTGGTGCGGGTGGAGTTCTCGAAGAACAGGTTGACGATCGTCGAGCCGGTGAGCACGGCGAGTTTGCGGCGGCAGCCGTCGGTGGCCTCCTTGAAGAGGGCGGCGGTGTCGAGGAGGAGGCGGATTTCCGCGGGAGTGAGCCGCTCGAGGTCGAGCAGATGGCGGTGCGACCATGTGGACGGCACCGTCTCCTGATCGAAAGTGGCGGGAGGCATGAAGCGGAAATCCTCTGGAATTCGAAGTTCCCAATGGTGCTTCGAGATTCTAGCAGACCTGCGCAGTTTGCCAGCGCGGCTGCTCCGGCCGGCTGACCTTGCCCCGGCCGTGTGTCGCCGCCTAACCTCCCGGCTCGATGGGTCTTCCCCGGCCGTCGGTGGCGGACCACTGCAGCGAGAGCGATCAACTTCATGCGCCACACCCGCCTCGTGAACGCCGCCCGCCTGCTGGGCCTGGCAGCCGGAATCATCGTCCAGACCGGCTGCACGTCGGCACTCAGCACCGCCTACCTTCGTGATGCGTTGTGGGACCTGTCCGAGCATGCCGCCGAATCCGCGGCCGAAGAGCCCGCCGCTGCGGGGGCGGCCACGTCCGATCCCGGGGATCGCGTGGCCGACGACGTCGCGGCGGACAGGGCCGACGCGGAACGTCGGCAGGCGGCGATCGAGGAGGCAGTGGAACGACTGGCACGGATCGGCACGCTCGACGCCGCAGCCCAGGCCGCGCTCGTCGAGACGCTGCAGGCGACCCAGCAGGAAGACTGGCCGGTCGTCATCGAGGCGTTCTCCGCCACGCTGGCCGACAAGCCGGCCGCTGCAGCCGAGCGTCGCGCTGCGTCCGAGTCTGAGCCGGTGCCCGAGCCGTACGTGGTCGCCAAAACGCCCACCGCATCGGCTCCCGGAGAGGCGGCCGCCCCGTCCGCCGCGGCGCTCGCCGCCGTCGTCGCACCGGAGCCGCCAGCGGGGCCGCCAGCGGGGCCAGCCGCATCACCGCCTTCCGTTGCCACGCCCGCTCCGGCGACACCCCCTGATCCGCCGGCCGCCGTCGCCCGGCCGCCGCTGGCGGTGCGGAACGCCTGCTTCGCCTCCCGGGTCCGCGCCTGGGGTAACGTGGAGCGATTTCCCGCGGATCGCTTTCAGCCCGGCCAAGAAGTGATCGTCTACTTCGAACTCGATGGCCTGTCGGCCGCGGAGTCGGCGGCGGGCTTCAGGACGGCGATCGATGCGGCCTTGCGGCTGGTGGACGTTGACGGCCGCGAAGTGCATGCGTGGAGCTTCGAGCCGATCACCGAGACCTGCCCGGCCCGCCGCCACGACTACTTCGCCCGCTACGTCGTGCGGCTGCCCGAATCGGCTCCCGGGGCGTGCCGCGTCGAGATCGCCGTCACCGACGCGATCGCGGGGACATCCGCCACCGCGACGCTCCCCTGCGCCGTCGAGTGAGGAGTCGCGCGGCCGAGCGCGAGAAGGTGTCCTTCGCGGCCGCGGCCGTTGAATACCGGGCGGCGATTCATCGCGCGTGACGCGGCATGGGCCGCGGGGTATGGTTCGCCGACGCGGCCGGGATGCGGCGTCTCCTGCGACGAGGAGATGCGAGCCATGCAGACCGAGCCCCAGGTGTCGTTCGACGACCTGCCCGTGGACGAGGCCGTCCGCGACGCCGCCCTTGAGCACGTCGCACAACTCGAGCGGCTCTACGATCGGATCACCGGCTGTCACGTGGTCGTCGCCCAGCCGCACCGCCATCACCGCGAAGGCCGCCTGTACTCGGTGCGCGTCGATCTCGTCGTGCCCGGCGGCGAGATCGTCGTCAACCGCGACCAGCACCTCGACCACGCCCACGAGGACGTGTTCGTGGCCCTCCGCGACGCGTTCCTCGCCGCGCGGCGGCGGCTGGAGGACCACGTCCGGCGCCGGCGGGGTGCCGAGAAGGCCCATACGCCGCGGGCCCGGGGGCGGATCACGCAGATTTTCCCGCTCCAAGGATACGGCTTCATCGCCACGCCCGACGGCCGCGAGATCTACTTCCACCGACATGCGATCTCCGACCAGGACTTCCGCATGGCCGATGTGGGCAGCCCGGTGCTCTTCACCGAGGAGGAAGGAGACCAGGGGCCGCAGGCCGCCGCCGTCCACCTGGAGCGTCCGCACAGCCACGCCCTGCATCGGGGCGGGTCTTCCGCAGGAGCCGAATCATGACGCTCGCGCATGCGGTGGAATCGTTCGACGTGTCGATCCCAGCCACCGGCGCGAAGGGCGCGGCCCTTGCGTTGCCGGGTCGGCTCTGCCTGCCGGCGCCGCCGACGGGCCTGGTGCTGTTCGCACACGGCAGCGGTTCGAGCCGCTCGAGCCCGCGAAACACGTACGTCGCGTCGGTGCTCCACGAGTCGTGGATCGGCACGCTGCTCTTCGACCTGCTCACCGAGCAGGAGGCCACCGACCGTGTCAACGTGTTCGACGTGGCCCTGCTCGCGGAGCGGCTGCTGGCGGCAGTGCGGTTCGTGGCGGGGCTCGAGCAGACGCGGCACCTGCCGCTGGGACTGTTTGGCGCCAGCACCGGGGCGGCGGCCGCGCTCGTGGCGGCGGCCCGCGAGCCGCGGGTGACGGCGGTCGTCTCCCGCGGTGGGCGGCCCGACCTCGCCGGTCGCAAACTCGCCGCGGTTCACGTGCCCACGCTGCTCATCGTGGGCGAGGCCGACACGGAGGTGCTCGCGCTCAACGAGAGGGCCGCCGCGCTGCTCGAGTGTGAGCATCGGCTGGCCGTCGTGCCCGGAGCGACCCATCTCTTCGAGGAGCCGGGCACGCTCGAGGAGGCGGCCCGTCTGGCCGCCGAGTGGTTCGCCAAGCACCTGCACATGCAGGGCTGACATCTCCGTTCGAAACGCAGGAAACCGACCATGAACCGCAATGCGATCACGTTTGCCGACCGCGAAGAGGCTGGCTGGATGCTCGTGGAACGGCTCCGCGGTGAGGCGCTCGAGAAGCCGCTCGTGCTGGCGATCCCGCGCGGGGGAGTGGAGATCGGCGCCGTCCTGGCCCGGGGGCTGGGCGCGGAACTCGACGTGGTGCTCTCACGGAAACTGCGGGCGCCGCACCAGCCGGAACTGGCGCTTGGCGCCGTGTCGGAGTCGGGGGAGGTGTACCTGAACCACTTCGCCAGCGCCATGACCGACGCGGGCGACGCCTACGTGGAAGCAGAGCGCCAGCGGCAACTGGCCGAGATCGAGCGGCGGCGGGCACTCATCCGCGCGGTGCGGCCCCAGGCGCCGATCGCGGGACGCACGGTGATCGTCACCGACGACGGCGTGGCGACCGGGGCGACCATGATCGCGGCCCTGCACACGGTCCGCGCGGCGGGCGCCCGCAAGATTATCGTCGCCGTGCCCGTGGGCGCCCCGGACCGCATCGACGCCTTGCGGCCGCTCTGCGACCGCATCGTGTGCCTTCAGGAGCCGGAGGCCTTCTGGGCGATCGGGCAGTTCTACCGTGACTTCGCCCAGGTGGAGGACGAGCGGGTGCTGGAGTTGCTCCGCGACTTTGGCCGGCCGGAAACGAAGTGGGAGCGGGCCGCAGCGGAGCCGGTGCACCGGTGACCGAGGCCAAGAGGCGGGGCACTTTGCCAGACGACATGGCTGCTGCCGGGCCCGCCCACACTGTGTCAGCGGCGATCGATGGCCGGCGCGTTCTCGACGGCGAGCAGCAGGTCGTGAACCTTGTCGGCGAGTTGGTCGATCTGCATTTGCAGCACGTCATTCGGAGATGCCAGAAATGTCGGGTCGTCCCAGATCTCCGCCCGCAGCCGCGCCACCTCCAGCCGGATCTCGCGCATCCGCAAATCGAGCGGTCCGACGGCGTCGGCTTTGCGGTTGTTGACCGCATGCGCATCCGCAAGATCCTGCTCGGCAAGCCGCACGGCCAGACGGGCGGCCCGCCGCTGGGTGGCGAATGTGTTGCCGTGGGGCTGCTCGCGCGTGGCGGCCACATCGTCCCGCAGCAGCTCGATTCGGCCTCGCAAGGCCCGCATGTCGGTTTCCGTGACGAGGCCCGGCGAGAGCGCATTGAGTCGTTCGGCCTTCTGGAGCCTGGTCTCCGCGAACCGCAGCCGGGCTTCCGCGTAGCGGGCGTGGAGCTCGGCATGGCGTTCGGCCAAGCTGCCGACGGAGGGTTCGCTCGGCGGTTGCGCCAAGGCCCAGCCGAGCGCGGAGCCGACCGCCAGCAGGGCGACGGCACCCACTCCGAAACCGATCCGCCGCGACATGGTGTTGAGCATGGCAAGTCGACCTCCGGAAGAGTGACCAATCATACGCAGCGGACCTGCACGCAGGCTCCGGGGCGTCGAAGCCGATGCGTCCTAGCCCTTGATCACGCCCAAG
>Ga0315904_10006553_pt1 | contig 15911 bp, 33 predicted proteins | sample LakEriMetagenome_6_FD_203529 | JGI IMG/M metagenome (GOLD analysis project Ga0315904, IMG submission 203529) | Freshwater fungal communities from buoy surface, Lake Erie, Ohio, United States - Buoy 12 MA120 | ecosystem: Environmental > Aquatic > Freshwater > Lake | place: USA: Lake Erie, Ohio... | reverse complement strand
TCTGTCCACCAGCACCGGAGGATTCGCAGGCAACGGCAGGGGCGAAGGCTTCTACTACGGCGATCCCAAGGGCGACGGCACGGGCGATTGGATGCAACCGCTAGAGGACTCATAGAGAACTAACATGAACAGCGACTCGCACGAAATGGGTGTTGTGGCAAGTTTCAACTACTGCACTAGCGCACAGGGCGACGGCACGGGCGACGAGTATGCTCGCTACAACAGCGACTTTACCGCAACAAGCGGTGTGATCCAAGGTGTGGGCGACGGCTACGCCAACGGCTACGGCACAAACACTGGCGACGGATGGGGCAACGGCTACAGCAACTACCATCTTGCAAATCGAGGATCGTAAAATGAAACTGCAACTCGAAGCCGAGCATGTGCGATGGGGCGAAGGCGACTGCGACGGATGCAACTATGCCGATGACGGTTGGCGCACCGGAGGCGGTACAGGCTACGGCGACGGTTTTGATTGTGGCGACGGTGGCTACAGCGACACCACCGAATGTGGCAACGGTTGGGGAACCGACTACCACACCAATGTGGATCTTTACGGCGAAGCAACAGGCAACGGCGTGTGTCGCATCTCCGGTGCGCCCATCGGAGCATAACATGATTCACAACGAACAATGCTACAACGAATCGTCGCTCGCAGGCGACTATGAAGACTGGGAATGGCGCATCATCGAAGATGCTACGGATGTGCAAGCCGACAACATTGGCGACGGTTTCGGGTGTGGCGAGGGCTACGGCGTGTATAATGGCGAAGGCTCTGGCAACGGCGATATGATTACGGATGTGAACGAGCAAACGGGCGACAGCGACATTTGGGTTTGACTAGAAGCACAAATGGACATTGAAAACTTCTACTTGGTTGACAACGGCTACGGTGACGGCAACGGCTACGGTGACGGCAACGGCTACGGCAACGGCACAGGCAACGGCTACGGCAACGGCACAGGCAACGGCTACGGCAACGGCACGGGTGACGGCAATGGTGACGGCAACGGCTACGGCTACGGTGACGGCAACGGCTACGGTGACGGCAACGGCTACGGCAACGGCTACGGCAACGGCTACGGCGACGGCAACGGCAACGGCAACGGCTACGGCGACGGCTACGGCGACGGCTACGGCGATGGTACAGGCGACGGCGACGACTAAAGTGAAAGCACAAATGGACATTGAAAACTTTGACACGCACAACGGAGACACAAGCGTGTGCCACGGCACACTCGAAGGTAGCGATCATTGGAGATGGCGTTGCTACTTGCCCACTAGACCCCAACCGGGCGACGGTGTGGGCGACGGATGGTGCGACCGCTACGGCTGTGGTTGGACAGCGGGCAACGGCAGGGGCAACGGCGACGGATGGGCAGATGCAAGCAACGGCGACGGCAACGGCTACGGCGACTCGCATCACACGGGCGACGGCACAGGCGATGGCGATATGGGACAGCAATGATGCACACCGACGCGGAAAATCTCGATTCGAGCGACCAATATAGCAACACCACCGGCGACGGAATCGGGTGCGGATACAACTGGGCGAACGGCACGGGCACGGGCAACGGCTATGGCGACGGCATGGGCGATGGCTATGGCACGGGCTACGGCTACATGGACGGCATGGGCTACGGCATGGGCGACGGCTACATGGACGGAAGCGGTGAGGCAACCGAAGGCGATCTTTGTTGGACTCTGATACCCGGCAACCGTGCGACTGGCGATGACCGAATGTGAAACGGATTGACACGGGTGAGATTTGTGGCTACGATTGCTTGAAAGGAATAGTCAATGGACATCTACGACGATGTGGAGTTTGACGAGCAGGACTTGCAAACCTTACGCAAGCAGTACCACCAGTTGCTTTGTGGTAGCGTGGAGATGCTTCGCAAGTTGATGGCTCTGCAAGCGGAAGTCAAGGCTTGGCGTGATGCCGACGAGCGTGAAGACATGCTGTTCAACACGCTCGGCGAAGAAGACCGCAACCGAATCCTGCAAGCGATCACCAACACCGACAACACGGGAGCATTGGCGTGAACCACCCACCCCCCAATCAAACTTGGCCAGATGTTTACGAACACTGTCACCGTTGCGAAAAAATCAAGCAAAAACTTGACATGGCTAAGATTGACACGCATCACTACTGCGTGGACTGCGTGCCTGTGTTGTTTGCCAGTCAACAAACCGCCACCCAGAGCATCGCCAAGTATGCGGCAGACCTGAACAGCAGGGTCGGATACTTGGAGCGGGCCATTTGCAGGGCATACGAAGCCAAGGATTGGACGCTGTGCCTTGATGCTCTTGAGAAGATTCACAAGGATATCACCAATGCCAAGTGACAACAAAACGATTCGCAAAATGTGGGCACTCAACGACGAGAATGTGCGACTGCGTGCGGCACTCAACGATGTTCTTGTGGCACTCAACCGGGCGATGGATCTCAGCACACCCCAACAAGTGGCATCAAGCGGTTGGTTGGGTGCGGGGGTGGCCAACAGCATCGAGCGTATCGAACAAGCATTGACGCAACCGTAAGCCGAGCCGCAACATGAACATCAATATCGAAAAGGAAACCATCGACCCAAACACCGGATACGGCAACGGTATTGGATACGGTTATGGCGTGGGTACGGGTGTAAAGATCGGCACAGGCGACGGATCGGGAACCGGAGTGTTCAACGCATACGGCAACGGTGTGGGCGACGGTGCGAACGATCAATCGAGTCTGAATGATGGCGACGGCATGGGTTGCGGCACGATGGGTTGCGACAATGGCGATGGTGAAATGTGAAAGAAATCTGAAATGACACCCAAACCAATCAATATGCACACAAATCACACAACAGTTTCACACGATCAAGTTCCACACAACAACACGCTTCGCTTGCATCTGCTACTCGATGCGTGGAGCAAGTTGCACGACGATCACACGATCAGCGACAGCGCAAAGATTCATCAGTATTCGATTGTGGTGAGCAACATCAACCGGAGCATCAACGAGCGTTGGGTTTGCGATGGCAGAATGTGAAAGAAATCTGAAAAACAAAAATGTTGCAAAAAAGTAGCGCAGGGGTAAATAGGGTGCGGAAGTGTCAAAAAGAAGGTTGACTAACTCGTATGTTCCCGAAATCTTGAAATATTCTCAAACAACCTTGAAATATTCTGAAACAATCACGCCCCGGGGCCAATCGCATCAAAATCGTCAAAAAGTTTGAGATTCGGCTGGACACACGCACGCACCAGCGTACAGTAAGTGCGCCCCCAGTGGGCAAGGAGACAGCAATGCAGTACGAGTACGACGATTTCACGGTTCCCGAAACTGGACACACCTGCGAGGAGTATTACGGCGAGGGCGAGTGCATCCACAACTACCCAGATGTGGATGCTAGCGATGTTCTGGACGCATTGATGCAAGGTGCGCCCGAGTGGTGGTTGCGTCGTGCCGAGGAGATCCAGCCGTGCTGTGACCGCTGGGGCGAGGCGGGTGCGGATGCGGGCGATCTGGCGGATGCACCAGAAGATTGCGAGGATCGCACGCCGTTCTGAAACTGCCGCAAAAACTTTGCCCGGTTTGCCGCTAGGGGTTTCCCTGGTGGGAGCCGGCGTTGGCGAGCGCGGGCAACACCCAGCGTACCCTAACGCCACCCTAACAGCCGGCGCCTCGGGCTAGGCATCGGGTTAGGCTCTGCGTCAAAAAACCCCCAACAGCACGGTGCTGTTGGGGGCGTTCAAGGAGGCAAATCAGCCGGCCATCTGTTGGTGGTACGCCTTGATTGCAACCGAGTTCATCTCGGCAAGCGTGCGTTGGATGCGCTTGTGAAGATCCGCTTGCAACTGGGCGATTGTTGCTTGGTGTTGGTCAACCACCTGCATGGTTGCCGGATCCGGAATGTAACGGCAGTTGCTCAGCGCAACAAACACCGCATCGGCGTATTTGTTGTTGCTGTCGCGCACACCGCTGGGGCTGATGCCAATCTTGAAGCCCCAACCCGTGTCGCCTGCCCAGAACACGGTTCCGCTGGTTCTTTGCGGGATCTTGCGACCCCGCACCACCACCCATGTTTGACCACGGGCTGGCCTAGGATTCTGAATGGTCGCAATGGTGTTTTCGATTTGTGCAATCTCCAACTCGTTGCTACGAGTGGCGATCTGCGTGGCCATTTGTGGATTGCGCTCGTTTAGAATCCAGTCAAGATGTACATCTCGTACATCTTTCGGTGCGTCCGCAACCCACAAGATGAAGCCGGGGTGGTTGATGCTGTCGCCCGGTGCCACCGCAAACTCGACACCTTGCTTGGTGCCAGAGTCCCACGCCACGACCGTGCGGTAACTGTGCGTTCCGTAGTCGTCGTAACCACGCTGGACCGTCTGGATGTCGCTCACGCTGATCACGCAACCACGATACTTGCGCCACCGTTCGAGATCTTCGCAATCCACGCACACGCTGGTGCGCTTGCCGTACTCGACGGGCGTTTCTTCTGGCAACGGCAACAAATAATCACGATTCATGCTGGTTCTCCTTGATGCAACCGTTCGCAACAAGCGTCGGGTTGCACGCCACTATACGCACCGGGCGCAGGCTCCCAATACCCAACAAACACCTAACTGCGGGCATCGGGTTAGGCTCTGCGTCAAAAAAACCCCAATCAACACGATTGGGGCGCATGGGGTCGCCATGCAGAAAAACCTCGCCAGAACCCGGAGGCTCCGACGAGGCGTTCAAGGAAGGTTATGTTGCCGGATCTGGCTCGTCGGAATCGTCCGATTGGGTGTCGTGCTGGGTTTCGGCTTGCTCGCGAATCCATGCGACGGCGGCTCGCAGTTCCGCCACTTCAACCGCTGTGAGGCGTTCGCCTCGCTTGAGCCCTTCGGCTGTTCCAATCTCAATCGCCCGCTCGACATTGCGTTCTAGATGACGCTCGATCATCTGTTGAAAGCCACGCCGGACTTTAGAAGTAAATCTTTGGCTCATGCCAAATCTCCTTGAACAACTCGCATCACCACGATGCGAGCAAAACCATCGCCGGATGTTTCGACCCGGCGATGGGGAAGGTACAGATCGTACAGTCAGTCCACATACACGGTGAAATCGATCAAGTCGTCGAGACCGAGTGACACGACAATATTCAAGTACTTGTCGTCGAGTCGCTCCTTCATCGATTGTTCCAACTTCCTCAAACTGTAACTAGTAAACATTGTGTACTTGGGAAGCGAAACAACGACTCGCCATCGCCATGGCCCGTGATCATCCGAGTCGTGCGTCACCCGCACCGGTTTACCAATTTCCTTGGCGACTAGATCGCCAAGCATCTGGGCTTTGGTTTCAATATCAGACGCTGTTGCTGTCATCGCAAAGTCTCCTTGAACTGCGTCAGCCCGCTCGCCACACAGCGAACTGTCGGCTGACACGCAACTATACGCACCGGGCGCAACCCCACCGCACCTTACAGGCACCTAACCGCCAGCATCGGGTTAGGCTCTGCGTCAAAAAAACCCCAGCGCACCCGAAGGTGCGCCAGGGTCGGAAGGAGGATCAGAGAACCGTGCTCCATTGCTCTGCCATCGCACAAGCAATGCCTTCAAAGGTCTTGGAGCGCAACTTGCTGCGCTCGGCAGGCGGCAACCGCCATGCGTCTGCGTACCACTTGGGCATCACACAGCCCGACTTGAAGGTCACCAACTCGCCTTGACCCACAATGTTGGTGGGTGTCAGGAGAGGTAGATTGTGAAGCCACAAGCAGGTCTTCTTGCGTGCTTCGTGGCCAAACTGCCACGGGTGGATTATCTGATCGGGCTTTCGATAGTGCGTGGACATGATGCCCACGGGATTCTCGATTGCCCACCGACGAGCACCGCAGTTGGCAAACAACATAAAGAAGTCGATTGCCTGCTGTTGCCTGCCGTCTGCCCTCTTCTGCTCGAACCACGCCGCACCGCTTGCGGCAAGGTGCGTGCATGGGGGAAAGGCGATCACAAGATCCCAATCTTGTGCGAGTACATCTCGTACATCGCCTTGAATGTGCCACTCGGGATGACCTCCCGATTCGGCTTGAATGTCGCACGAGAAAGCCTCGTGACCCAAGCGTCTGAACTCTTTGGTAACCGCTTGCGACTCTTCGCAAGCCATCAAAATCCTTGCCATAGAAACCTCCTTCTCAGGTATCTATCAACCAATCAACTGTTCCCACTCGCTGTGGGAAACGAAACGATCTTCCTCGAAACAGTAATATGCGTGCGCCGTGAGCGCATTGCGGTCGTTGCGATTCCACATGTATTGGTATCGCTTGCCACCGATGCGCATGATCGGCTCTTGACCGTCGCACGCAACAACCCAATCGTCTTGATCCATACGCAACTCCTTGAACCGCCAACCATGCGACCGCAACGAGCAGTCGTTTGGTTGACATCTATCATACGCACCTAGCGCAACACCAATACACCTTACAGGCACCTAACCGCACACATCGGGTTAGGCTCCTCAACAAACAAACCCCGCAGGGCGATCCCTGCGGGGTGATGTTTACGCTACCTTGTTGCGCTCGATTGTGAGAATCGCACGCTTGAGCTTGGGTGCACTGCCGTGCACATCAATCGCCACACTCTTGAATGTGGATCGACGCGTGCCTAGGTGCGTTCCGTCGCACGCTCGACAATCACGACACTCAACACCACGATCCGACGGGCAGTAGAACTCGTCGGGAGCCAACGGATCGCCTTGCAACTTGGCACGAAATGTGCGCCAGCCCATGCTGTGCGCCACATCATTCTCTTCGAGGCTGTGTGTGCTCGCCATCAGCAATTCTCGAAACCGCTGATCGGCTGTGCGCCATTGGTGCGTGTACCCTGTCCACTTGGGTACATCTCGTACAATGTTGTGCCACACCTCGAACGGCAGCGCACACGGATCACCGTAAGCACCCAGGCGAATCTCACGACCCACCATGCGGTCGGTGCGCAGCGCAGGGTAGATGCCACGCTTGTAAGACTTCCACACCGCAGCGGGTGCTTGGGCGACATTCACATAGCAGCCGTTGCCGCTGCGCAGCGGACAATCGCCGCACACGGCTGCGTCGTTGGCAGTCTTGAGCGCATCCAGCGGATGCGTGTCGGCACGCATGATCCAGGTTTGGATCATGTTGCCAGTCTTGATGTTGGAGGATTGCATTGTGGCAATTGCCACAATCGCAACACCAGGCTCGAGCATACTCTCGCCCTCGTAAATCACATATCCACTTTCCATGCAGGCACTTCCTTCCGAGAAGACCAGCCGATCCGAATCCCGAAACACTCGGGATGCCGTTCGGTTGCACCACATAATAGCACCCCAGCGCACTAGGGTAGCACCTTACAAGCACCTAACCGTCGGCATCGGGTTAGGCTCCGCAACAAATAAACCCCACCGAGATGGTTTGCATCTCGGTGGGGTGTTTCAAAGGAGTCTTATTTGCGACAAGCCAGCAACCGTTCGAGTTGACGAATCAAACGATTCGCATCGTCTTGGTTTGCGTACTTGACGATCAAGTGAACAATCTCGTCGATTGTTTCTTGTTGTTGATCGTGTGTCATGGTGTTGCTCCAGGTACAGATCGTACAGTCAGTTCACATACACGGTGAACTCGACCGCTCGGTCGGGGTTAAAGCTCACCACGATGTTGTTGACATTGCTGTCAACTTCTTTGCCGATGCGCTTTGCGGCACGATCCAGGAAGTAACTGCTGCACACCACATATCGACCCTTTGCGGTGACCGTCACCGCAAAGCGTCGGTTGGCTGCGGGTTCGTGTTGAACCTCGCACATTTCCACACACAGTTCGCTGCCGATGATTTCTAGAATCATCTTCTTCTTGGTTTCAATCGTCGTTGCTTCTGCGATCATTGCGTTTCTCCTTGAAACTCCGTCAGCCCGTTCACCAACACGGTGAATCATCGGCTGACACCCATCATACGCACCCAGCGCATGGGGGTGATACCTTACGGGTACCTAACCGCGCACATCGGGTTAGGCACGACAACAAAAAACTGCCGAGCACTCGATGGCACTCGGCAGTTGTGTTCACGCAGTCAGAGGACTGTAATCCGGCTCAAGGTTGGTGAAACCACGCACATACATCTGGTGTTCGCAAGCCAAATGTATGATTTCAACCAGGTGATCTGCGCGCGCAGATCCGTCACTTTGCATGCCGAAGCCGCGCGAATGCGATCGATACGATTCGCGCAGATCTTGTTCCGACAACGAACCATAAAAAGCGCGAAACATCTTGAACTTCTCGCGTGCAGCCGCTGGATCTAGGCGTTTGTTCTCAAAATCCATAAGCATCTCCTTTGTACATATCGTACATCAACGTTCTTGCTTGTCGAAGAAATACCACAGTTCGTATCCACAGCGGTCCATGTTGAACGGACCCACACGATCACGCACAAACTGCAAAGCTCGTGCACGATCATTGTTGACACACTCCTGGAACATCCGGCTGAAGTCCTGGACTGTTCGGAACCCGTTACGATACGCACGACCGTCGTCGGCGTAATGATAACCCCAATCGACCCGAGTGAAAGTTTGGTCGATAAACTTCCACGGGCACGGTTCGCCGACGCACTTCCAATCGTTGTAAATCGCCTGTAACTCTTGATTCATGATGCTACTCCCGAAACATTCACAACCTGAGGATCGCACCATGCGATCCTCATCGGTGACAGCCATTGTAGGCACCCAGCGCATGGGCGCAGTACCTTACAGACACCTAACCACACACATCGGGTTAGGCTGTCAACAAAAAACTGCCGAGCACCTTTCGGCACTCGGCAGTTCGGAAGTTATTTGATGCTCGTTGTGAGCGTGGTGAACTTGAGCACCTTGTTGTTGGTGCCGTGCACATCGATCACCACATCCGATGCGTTCGGATGCTTGCGTGTGCCCTGACAGATGCGGCAGTCGATGCACTGCACCTTGTTTCCCGCCTCGTCCGAAGCAGGACACACACACTCACGCTTGAAGCGTGGTGCATCCTTGGGCTTGACACGGAATGTGCGCCATCCAGCGGCTTTCGCCGCATGGTACTCGGCTTCGGTGTCCACGCTTGCCATGCAGATCTCACGAAAGCGTGGGTCGCACCACAGCCATTGGTGCGTGTACCCCGTCCAACCGTGTACAGATCGTACAATCGGATCCAGCACTTCAAACGGCACCATGGCCGGGTCGCCGTATGCTCCGAGCCGAACATCACGCCGTCGGATCGAGTGCATAAAGTCGTCCACATTGCGGCTGTAGCCGTTGTTCTTGTAGCAACGATACACACCCGCAGGCGCTTTCGCCTCCTGAACATAGCAGGAAGTGCCCTGCGCCGGACAAGTTCCGCAGATTGATGCGGAACTGCCGTCCTTGATTGCTTGGGTCGGGTGCTTGGACTGGCTGAGGATCCACACCTGGACCATGTTGCCAGTCTTCTCGTTGCTCGACTGCATTGTGGCAATCGCAACGATCGGTTCGCCGTTGAACGGCGAAGAACCTTCCCACAGTACATATCCTCTATCCATGCTTGCACTCCTGAAACATTCGCCGAGTGAGGATCGCACCGTGCGATCCTCATCGGTGACAGCCATTCTAGGCGCTCGGCGCAACCACCCGATACCTTACGGGCACCTAACCACACACATCGGGTTAGGCTGCCAACAAAAAACAACCCCGCAGACTTCTGCGGGGTTGCGTATGCAACACCAATCATTCGTCGTCGGACGTGTCCTTGACGGGTTCGTTGGTGTCCTTGTTGAGAATCAGATTCACAGCCTTGTCAGCCTTGCTTGAAGCACTGACAATCAGGTTGCTGTCGTTCTGAAGATGCTTGATCCAGTCGGCAATGTAACTTGCCGAGTTGTGGATCAGGCTTGCGTTGTTGATGCCCATGTGCTCGCAAAGAAACTGAGCGCCCATCTCGGCAATCAGTTCTTCACGAGCGTAGGCGCTCTTGCCGTGATCCAACCGATCCAACCGAGACTTGTGCCCAGTGGCATGAATCATCTCGTGGAACAGAGTCGAGTAGTAAGCATCTCGACTCTCGAATCGTTCGAGCGGCTGCATGGTGATCGTGTCGGTTGCGGGTGTGTAGAAACACCGACCTTGATCCGCTTCCTTGAGCAAGCACTTGTTGCTCCAGTTGGCGAATACCGATTCGCAGTCGGTGCTGCGCTCATGGTTGTGTACATCTCGTACATTTGCAGGAGCCTGCAGCCCCTCGCATTGTTCGAGATTCCACACGTTGGTGTACCGAAGAAACGGAAAGCGCTTGAGCGTCTTCTTGTCTTCGATCCACTTCCAGAACACGATCATGCTGCTCTTCTCGCCACGCTTGACGCTGCCGCCAAGCGTACCAGCTTGCTTGAACGTCACCCAGTAGGGTGAAGTGTAGCCGTTGACCGACGGATCCAGCAACCATCGATTGCAGCCGTTGTACGGCTTCATGGTGCTGAGGTTGGTCGGTCGAATCGGTTCGCCTGTCCAAGGCTTGCGCCAGGGCACCGTGCCCTTGCTCAAGATCTCGATCATGCGTTGTGTAACATACTCGTGAACCTTTGTACTCATACAGTTTCCTCGTGGGAACAGTAACTACCTGAGGATCGCACCTTGCGATCCTCATCGGTTACAATGCATTATAGTCGCCCAGCGCATGGGCGCAGCACCTTACAGACACCTAACCACACACATCGGGTTAGGCTCCGCAAAAAACAAACCCCACAGGGATCGCCCTGTGGGGTGGGTGGTCAATCTTCGCTAGCAAGACGCTTGAAGTAGCTCATGGCATCGTCTTCATCATCCGGTTCTTTGCCGACGATGCCGTTGATCTTGTCGAACAGCAACTCAGCCAACTCGATGCTTTGATCCACATTCAATTTGAGAATGCTATCAAAGCCTGGGTTGTTGCTGTTGCTGATCAAAGCCGACAGCAACTGCGGAGCCACACGCTCCACAAATTCCTTTCGCTCTTTCATTGTTTCTCCTTGTACAGATCGTACATTAACGATAGCGCGACTTGCGCTTGATCTCTTCGATCGTCATGTACGCGTCCTGATTGAATGGGTTGTGGTGCGACACCACACACCCGTCTCCGCTCACATACGGTGGCGGATACTGCTCGTCCTGACGAATCATCAGGACAATCAACCCGTAGCGCTGAAAGTACGCATGAGTCGATGAACCCGCTGCCTTGAGCAGATTGTTCTTCGCCTCTTGGATCGTGTCGCCACGGCTCCAACGACAGTCACCACCCAGCGCCACAAAGTAGGTGCGCACCCAATTGGGTGCAGCCGTCCATGAGCGTGTGCGATCTTCTATCATTTCATTTACCATATTCAGACTCCTGAAACAGTAACAACCTGAGGATCGCACCTTGCGATCCTCATCGGTTACAGAGCATTATAGGCACTCGGCGCACTAGGGTAGCACCTTACAGGTACCTAACCACCTGCATCGGGTTAGGCACATTCAAAAAACAAACCCCACAGGGATCGCCCTGTGGGGTGTGAATCATTTGACAATCGTCCACGGTATTGTTTCTGGTGTGTAGATGGTCTCTACACCATCATACTCGCAGATCCAGTACTTGTCGCCGACGATCTCAACAATCTGCAGCTCTTCAAGTTTGGCTGCAGTTTCTTCGTCCCATTCTTTGTTCATCGCCTCTTCGATTGTGGCGATGAGAATGGGATCGTGGCGTTCCACATTCTTTCCCCAGGGGTCAATGTGATCGACCCCTTTGCGGATGGCCACAATTGTGGCGATTGCATCCGGAATGCGAAACCCTCCGTATTCCACATTTAACAGAACCTTCATTTGTTTCTCCTTCTGTACATATCGTACATCAGACAGTTCTGTATCCCGATCGACGACACATTGCGTCGAGCAGGACCTGGCAGTTGTAGCGTTCACGCAACGCTTGCTCACGGTAGTCTTGCGGACACAACGTTGCATCCGCTGCGTCCTCGACTCCGCACGATTCACGGAAACGAATCACGTCGTCGCCCTGCAGCAGCAGAACAAGTCCGACTTGATCCGTGAAATGGATCACGATGAAGCCACTACCACGAGTTACAGTGCACGAAGTCATTGCCATATTCAAACTCCTGAAACAGTAACAACCTGAGGATCGCAAGGTGCGATCCTCATCGGTTACAGAGCATTGTAGGCGCTCGGCGCATCCCCCCAACACCTTACAGATACCTAACCACCTGCATCGGGTTAGGCTGCCAACAAAAAAACCCGCCGAGCACCTTTCGGTACCCAGCGGGCTGTGCAAGTCAGCGTAGAATCTCATCAACTTTCTCCCAGTACGGAAGAGTTGATGCCTTACGGTGGCCCTTTGGACCACCGTTGTGTATTCGCGCAAGTTCCTTTGCGCTCTTGCCTTTCCCGTACCGAGAAAGGTATGCCCGAACTATCTTGCGGGCATATTCGGGTTTTCGGCAATCCTCGTACTTGCCGCCGATGGTGCGGTCAAACTCGACCGCGTCCTTCCAATACGCCCGGTGAATTTGAAACGGACCGATGGCCTTTCCGCCATCGCCGTCGGGCGTGTTGGCACCCATTCCGCTGCTCTCGACTTGCTCGATTGCGTCGAGCAAGTTCTCGCTCGGTTGAGCGAGAGCAACAGAGGCGAACAACGAAACAACAATCATCAGAATCTTCATAGCATACTCCTGTGTAACCATATCATACGCAACAAGTGTTGATACGGTTACAAATCGTACATTCAAATACCCGCAACAACCTTTCGATTGTTGCGGGTGGTGTTATTTGTCCAACTGCTTGAGCAGTTGGAACGAGTTGATGATCAGCATGACCATCAAACTGATTGCACCGACCGCTGCCGCAACGCCACACAGGGCTGCGGCGGAAACTTCGGACAATCCACCCACAAGGTGGATTGCCATTCCTGTCGCAGAAACCGATCCTGCGACGACATACAGCGTCCACCAAATCTTCTCGTTCTTCATAGCATACTCCCGACAAATCAGTAACAACCTGAGGATCGCACCTTGCGATCCTCATCGGTTACAGGGCATTATAGGCACTCGGCGCATGGGGGTGATACCTTACGGGTACCTAACCACCTGCATCGGGTTAGGCTCCGCAACAAAAAAACCCCACGGCAACCCGAAGGTCACCGTGGGGTGTAGGAGTTTAGTGATATTCGAAGCGTATACCTTCCCTCTTACATATGATGAAGTGAATCCACCCAGTGGATTCACCTAGGTTGGACTTCCAACCTGCGAGTCGATCCAAGACATGAGTGGGGGCATTGCCCCACTCATGGTTGTAGTAAACACCCACCTCCTGAATGAGGTGGTGTGCAAGACGACGGTCGTCTTCTTTGAATGCGTTGTCAACCTCGTCCATGAGGTTGACGATGTACTTACGATCTGAAGCGTTGCTCATGTTTCACTCCTACTGAAATCCAACCGATTCGCACCCGAAACACTCGGATGTCGTTCGGTTACAGAGCATTATAGTCACTCAGCGCACTAGGGTAGCACCTTACACGCACCGTACAGTGCAGCTCGGGTTAGGCACTGCTGCACCGTTGCTTTCGAATCGACAGCTGCTACAGTTAAAAGGACAGTTGGACTATACCCCCCCGTATATAACCCCACCCCTCAAAGCCCTTACCCCTTTAGCGACGATTTTTCTCAAATTTTCCGATGGCTCGCAAAAGTCGACACAACCCGCCATATATAACCCCACCCCCCTTGTTGCCACGCCCCCACGCAAAAAAAATCGCCGCAAAAATTTTTCGCACACAAAACCTTTTTAAGATTTTTTTAAGATTATTGCACACACAAAAAGCTAAAAAACACCACTGCTAAATACTACAGTATCACCGGAGAAAACGCATGACTTTTCGTGAATTTGTGCAAAAACGTCGCAATCAACAGCTTGCCGAAGGCAGCAGCGGGCGCAGCACAACGCAACGCCGTTTGATACAAGCTTACGGTCCAATGTTCCGCGATCTTGGCATCTCGCGTAAAGCGATCAATACATTTGCAATCGATCGTGCGACTGGATTGATGCGCTCGCCGCGCGAAATTATTCGTAGCGCAACTGGCGGCAGTTTGAACGATCGCGAGATTGCATACCACTCAAAAAAATACACTAGACAAGCTTTTGACCGAGATCCCGAACATTTCAAAAAATTGTTGGCTTTGCAAACCGGTCGTCACGTACCGCGCACCGGTGAATTTGTCAAAGATCTCGAAACCGACACACGTGATCGTTTGAATTTCATCGATGCAGCTCGCGAAATTGCAAGCAACCGAGGCGATCAACAAGGAGTTGATCATTTGGATAGCATGGCAAGCGAAATTGAAAAAACAATTCATAGCGGCAAACCGTTGCACCATTTGCGCCAATTGGTTCCGCCTGGTAGAGCCGTGCTCGACGATACAAGCAGCATGGGCGACATTCCTCAATCGGCGCGTCTGCAACGGCTGTTGCAAAAGAATATGCAACGTCGCATCGATCGCGGCGCTAGCGTTCCAACCGATTCCGATTCGCTGTCGCCGCGCCGTGGATAAATCATGAAAACTTTTTTGCAACATCTCAACGAAAACACGCTCGGCGAATTGAAAAATCAATTGGCAGCCGCACAAGCCGCACACCAAACAATTCAAGATCAACTGGCAAACGCAATGACCGCAACGGTTCGCTCCAGCGATCACGATCAAGATGTTATGAATTTGCGGCATCGTTCGCGCGAGTTGGCCAACACCATCAACAGTTTGCACGGCAACATCAACGCAATTGTTGCGCGGCAACGCAAATAAATTAAAAAAATCAAAACATAAATAAACGTATTGCACAGCATACAGGAGAAGTTCGATGACATTTCAACAATTTGTACTGGCACGTCGCATTCAAAACTTTGTGGAGCACCTTGAATCGCTCCCCGAACAACAAGCCAATCGCTTGATCGAAAGTCTCGACGATCAAACCATCGACTTGATCGAAACTTACATGCAAGAAGGCATGGGTGGAATTCGACGCAAGCTCGGCATTGGTGCGGCTGCAGCGTTGACGGCTCTTGGCGGCGCGTTGGGTTTGGGCGCTGCAAAAGCCAGTGCCGCTGGCGGCGATGCAGGCTCGCAACAAACTAAGCTTACACAAGCACAACAGCAAGGTGCAGAAGAAGCTAAGTTTGCACAAGCAGGTGGCAAATTCGGCAGATACACCAATCGCGGTGAAAATCTCACGCCACACGGATATCCCGACACCGAAGAAATGCGGGATCAATTGCGTAAAGGTGAAACTATAATGCCAACCAATAGCGGCGACTTCATAAAGCAATCCAAAATACCCACCGTGGCACAAAAGCAAGGCGCTGAAGAAGCTAAGCTTGCACAAGCAGGTGGCAAATTCGGTAGATACACCAATCGAGGCGAAGATCTCACGCCACACGGATTTCCCAGCACCGCCGAAATGAAGGAAAAAACATTTCAAGGTAAAACTGGATTGCCAACTAGGTCGGGTGATTTTTTACAACAAAGCACACGAAAACCACCTTATAGACAATATGTTCGATAAAAAATTTTTGAAAAAATCTTTTTTCTTGAACAATCTTGAACATTCCGGCACCTAAATATGCATGTCTGGGATGAACACAACTGGCTTCGCCAACAACCCCAATCAACTCGAAAACTTTAAAAACCTCAAGCAACCTTAAGGTACCTCAACACCCGCACTTGCGGGTGTTGTTTTTTCATAAATAATTCAACATGCCGTCCGTAAGCCTATACAATCGCAACGTTACATTTCATACTTGGGGTTCGCCGCTCAACGCCACTGGATCCGCATACCAAGGTCACACCGCTTGGAACCACTTGACTAGCATGGTGCAACTGCAACCGCATTTTTTGGA
>Ga0315904_10006552_pt1 | contig 15911 bp, 18 predicted proteins | sample LakEriMetagenome_6_FD_203529 | JGI IMG/M metagenome (GOLD analysis project Ga0315904, IMG submission 203529) | Freshwater fungal communities from buoy surface, Lake Erie, Ohio, United States - Buoy 12 MA120 | ecosystem: Environmental > Aquatic > Freshwater > Lake | place: USA: Lake Erie, Ohio... | reverse complement strand
AAAGTAATTACATTTAAACTTTTTAAGAAATCAGCTAACGCTCCTTTTAATTGGTTTGCTTTCATTGCTCCTGTTTTAAAAGGTTCTTCCAAACCATGTTCTTTAATTTTTTCAATTAAACTTTTAACAAATGGTTTTTCTTGAAAGAAGATTACCGAAGCAATACCAACGGCAATTAACGAAGCGTCTTTTTGTGTAATATCAGGATATTCTCCATTAAGATACTGCATCACAGGACCCATAAATCCTCCGATTGATGCTCCCCATGTCAACATCATCTTTAAATTAAGTGAAGTGTTTTGTTGAACGTCATGAACAATTTGTTTGGTGAATTCCATTCCGTCTTCCTGAACTTCTTTCACACGTTCATTAACTTCTTCAAACAATAACTTTCTTTGTGATTCAGATATTATATACTTCATTGTATTTATAAATATATGAAACCGAAATTAAATCCTAAATTGAAAGAGGGTGATAGAATTGTCTTAATTAATATGACCGATGAACCGACATTATCTTTTGGAGACAAAGGAACTTTTATAGGTATTCACAGAGGTGGTGGATTTAATCAATATAAAGTTAAATGGGACAAGGGTGGTTCATTATATATGTTAGATGACGATAAATGGATGAAGGAAGAAGATTTCAATGAAATGATGGAAAAAAAGAAAAATAGAAACATCCAAGAAAGTCAGATAAGTGATTTATCTGATGATTCATTTTTATTAAAACATTTTAACATGTTATTCTTAAAAAGATATTTGAATAAACTTCGAGAGTCTAGTGTTGTTAATATGTTTGCCGCCGCACCATATCTTTATATGGGTAAAGAAAGATTAGCTCACGAACACAAGTATAGTGATACCAATGAGGAGTTTGATGAGGTATTGGATATGGCAGACCAAGCTCAAAGAGAAATGGTAAATGGTGTGATTGGTATTCTTGAAGAAGAAGGTAAAGAAGTTTCAGTTGAAAACATCAATTCAAAACTTAAACGTTACTCTCCAAAGATTATTAAATTCTACGCAAAATACTATTAAATCTGAAACAACGGGTTTCTTTCACCAAAATGTCCGCCGACAATATTGTAATAATAATATTCTAAAGCGTCTTCATAAGACATATCTTTTTGTAATGATTCAAGTATCTTATCACGGGAATAAAGTATTCTAACTCCATTTCCAAATTCTTCTACGATACCTGTAATACAATCGTCAAATCCGTCTAATAGGATTGCTCCTTCTGCTAATTCATCTACTTCTTCTCTTGTCATTTGTTTCTGTATTGTTCTAATGTTATACCTTGCGTATCTTTTTCACTTATTTTCATTTTGAAAACAAATCCAGCCATAAGTTTAGTGATTACTTCTTTCACTTCTTCTACCGTATCCCATTGAATACATCCTTCGTGTTCTTTTGAATATTCATTATCAACCAAGTAGTTAACGATTGTTCCACTTTGAAGTGTTAAGAACCCGTGAGCGTATCCTTTTGGGACATATACCGCTTCACCTGATGTTAAAACAAATGTTTTCATCTTACCATAATCATCGCTTTCTTTATCCAAGTTAACGATAAAATCAATTACTTTTCCTTGAATAACAGAAACCAATTTGGTTTGAGCCATTGGTTCTTCTTGGTAATGTAATCCACGAAAAACAAAGATATCATCGTTAATGCTAATATTTGATTGAACCCATTTGTCAGAAAGTTTGATTGGGGTAAAAGACCCACGATGGTCTTTATAAACTGGTTGTGATATTTGATAAGGTTTTTCCATGTGTAAAATATAATAAAAGAATATTATTCAATCAACCGTATATTTATTTAGAAAACAATTACATATGAGAAACGCATTTTTTTTGAATATTACTGAAGAAGAAAAACAATCAATACAAGATAGACATAGAAGTCAATATGATGGTTATGTGTCAAGAGGGAATAATGTTCCTAATGAAACTCCTTTGAAAGTTGAAAACTTAGCTTTGGATGAAAAAGGTATTACTGTTAGTAATATGGGTGAAGTTAAAGAATATACAAACAAAGAAGTTAATAGAAAACTTAAAAATGTTTGTGAAACTTGTGGTGGGTTATATGAAGGTGATATGTGTGAATGTGGTCCTACTATGTATGAAAGTAAATCTACTTGTAATGAGTGTGGTACTGAAATGAAAGAGGGTGAACAATGTGAGTGTGGTACAAGATATTCTATGGAAGAAATTGAAGAAGGAATCAAATTAAAATCAAAGGCACCACTTGTTAAAGAACAAATTAATGAATCATTGAATTGGTTCAAAAGAATTTTGTAAGAAAATGAAAATTAAAGAAATAGTTGACTACTATTATAATCCAAAATCTGAAATCATACAGGTGAGTTTTAGATTGGATGAAGATGGTGAAGACGAAATCAGAGAACATGAATTTGAACTGGACTTTGTTGAGAAGTCCGGTTTTTTCATTTTGGAAAACTTTGATTATGAATCAAGTGATTTTCCTATTGTATACGAAGAAGATACCGATGAATTAATCATCGATGAAGAAGCTGTTGATGAAAAGGAATATGAGGTTGACACAAATGAGTTAAAAGATTTTATGGAAGAATTTTATAGTTCAAACCCAAAAAAAATCCCACCTTCATTCCTATTCTAAATTATCCACTTTTTTTATTGGTCGTGTTATATTTATGTAATAATGGTACATGATGTTGACTTCATAATTTCTTTGCTCAAAAAATTAACTACCGATAACGAAAGAAGAGGTAGTAAAGATGAGTTAGGGGAACAAGACGCCGCACCTTCAGGTGGTGGTGGAACTTCAAACACAAACAAACGAGGAAGTAATTGGAATGAGCTATATGTAACGGTAAGAGGACCTGGAAATATGTTAGGTAAGAAAGGAGAAAAATGGGATTCAGGGATTAAACGTGGTGTCGGTAATCAAGTTTGGTAAAAATGAAAAATAAGAAAAAAGAATTATTAGAAAGGGTTTTGTTATTAATCAAATATGATAATTCCCAAACTTTATCTGAAAATAAATTTTTTTTAGTTGAGCAACTAACAAAACCTATTGATTACTCAAGTGTGGAAAAATCACAAGGAATAAATAGAACACTCAACCCAAATGATTACAAAACCGCTAACGATTACTGTAACAGAGGTTCAGTTAAAGATTTACAATGGGTAAATGATAATTTAAATGGAAGTGACATTTTTCAGGGTAAAAAAGGGTATTGTCGACTTTCAGATAACAAACAAAAAAGTTTATCCCAATCACTTGGAAATGGGGCCGGAGGATTTTGGAATATTCCTATTTTTCCTGTAAAAACACAAGATGAATGGTATGCGGTTTTTGCTGTTTGGTTAGCACAAATGGTTGAAGAGTGGAAATATACTAACTTATATCTAAATAAGTCAGGATATGAAGGAGCTTGTGAAAAAAATAAACTTGGAGTAACTTATTTTGGGGATATATCCCTTCAAGATTTATTATCAGGTAAAAAACAAATTAATACATCCCAAGGAAAAAGAATTTTTAAATCATTATGTTACAATGAAGATTTGGCGGTCTATAAACCTTATAACCAAATAGTAATTAAAAATATTACTTCAGGTTCGGGTAGATTAAATAGAAATTCATTCAAAAGATATAACGGATATATTCCTTCTTATGCGGAAGTAATAAAATCATATGGATTTGCGGGTAATGTGAAAAACATAATAACCGGATTAGACACTGCGAAAAAAAATGATTTCTTTATAGGTGCGACTAATATTAAAAAAGGTGATGTTACAGGTGTGGTAAGTGAGCCTACTACAGGTAGTATTCATGATGTACTTTCTTTATTACAAATTGTAAGTGTAATAATACCTGTTGCCGGTCCATTTATATCTTTAGGTTTAGGATTGGTCGATTCTGGTATTTATTACGCTGAAGGTGAAAAAGAAATGGCGGCTTTAACTTTAGGGTTAAGTATTTTATTTGACTTACCAATTTTAAAAGCCGGATTTGGAAGTATAGGTAAAGGGGCAATATCTAATTTGACTGATGAGGAAATTATTCAGATGTCAAAAGCAATTTTGGAAAATGACACAAAAAATTTACCAAAAAACTTGGATGAAACTCTAAAAGCTCTTGAAAAAGAAATGAAAAGTAATCCATCAGTGAGAAAAGAATATGAAAAAGTAATTCAACAAAAATCAAAAGAAATACTAGGAAACAAACCAGTAGTTGATGGATTATCACCAAATACTAAAGCAGCGTTAGGTAAAGCGGCAGCAGGTAAAATGGCGGGACAAACTTTTGTTGCCGGTACCGTTGGGGCGGGTTTACCTTTAACTGCTAAAGGTGGTTATGAAGTTACCAAACCTTTGATACGAGGAAATATTAAAACACAAGTCGAGGCGGAAGGTTTAAATTGGGAATCGGTTAAAAAAATATTTGGTTCAACAGGAAGTACCGAAGACAATCAAAAGTTATTGGATGCGTGGTTGTTAGGGTGGAGACCAGGACTTGATGTTCCTGAAAAATATCAAACTGAAATATATAAACAGAACCAGAATGCTGAATTAGAAAAAATTGCTCAAGAATTGGTAAAAAGTTTTGGTCTTGAAGAACCAGAAATGATGAAGTCGATTGAGGCTAAAACTCTAACTCCTTTAATCGGGTCACTTTCGAACCCTAAAATTATATCAACAAGGGATTCATTGGAAAATACTTATGATGATTACGATAAATTTTTAGGTCCCGATGAGTAATAGATTGTTTTTTTAAATAAAAGTATATTTATAAATAAAAAGATTATGAAACAAGTTTTAAATGAAGAGCTTTTTAGAATCCAAGAAATAATGGGAATTAAAAAGACATCAATTAACGAAAATTCCCAATTAGAAGAAAATAGTTTAATATCAGAACAAGGTGGTGAAATTGCGGCGTTGTTGAAAGGAGCGTCAGCTGCTGGAAAATTTGAAAAAACGGGTTTGTCGGCAATCGATAACATTGTAAGAGCAGAAACTGAAAGTTTATCTAAAACTTCAAAATATGTGACAAAAACATATGATAGTTTGGATGAATTAGCACAAGCGATTGCTAAAAAAGAAATCGCATCAGAAGTTGCTGAAGACATTGCAACTACAATAATGAAAAAAATAATTAAAGACCCAGATGGTGCAAAAATTGTTGGGAAAGCTTGGTTTGAAGACAATATGGCGTCAGGGATAAAGAAAACTTTGAGTAAAATAAATTCTGGCGCAAATTTACCTCCATCATTACCTATTAAAACTTATAAAGATTATGAATTAATTGTTTCTAAAATTGCAACTGGTGATGCTGACGTTGATGCTGCTTTAAAACAATCTTTAGAAGATGCTTACGGTAAACCTTTAAGACAAGCAAAGACAGATGCTGAGAATGCGATTCAGGAAGCTAAAAAATTAAATGATGATTATGATACTTTAAGAGGTGAAGTTATTAATAAAATAAAAAAAGACCCTGATTTATCTACAAAAAAAGTTGCAAATTGGTTCAAATTATATGATGATAAAGCTAAAAATTTACTTAAAGAAAAAGGTGATTATGATGCTAGAAAATTTTTACTTGAACAACTTCAAAAACCTTCTTTTAAGTCGAAATTTTCGAATATATGGTCAGGTTCTGCGGTAAGTAAATTTTTAGGTAAACTATTTTCAGGTCGAGGTATTATATGGACAGTTTCAGGTTCTGTAATAATTTTAGCTCTTGTTGTATTGTATTATACTTTGGATAAAGGAGGTGAAGTTATTGATACGGCCACAGGAGAATCTTATACTAAAATCAAGAAAGTTTTCCCAATAACTAAAGACGCTTCAGAAAAACTTTTAAATAGTTTTGTAAGTGACGTTAGCCCTGATGAATTAAACAATTTATATTTGAAAAATGAAGGATACACACTGTCCTATGAAACTTCTGAAAATGAAGCTCTTGGTGATATTGAAGTATTAAAAATTGAAACACCATCTAAAACATATGTGTATACTTTTGTAAAAGATACTGAAGCTGTGGATAAAAAAGTAACTCCTAAAGAAAATAGTGATTCTGTAGTTTCTGGTGGAGGAGGTAGTGATAATCCCGAAAAAAATGAATTAGAAACTTTTAAAACATTTGTTAAAGCGTTATGGGGACCTGATAGTAAAGAAACGGATACATATAGTGTTGAAGGAGATACCTACATTGCGGATGATGGTGTTAAACTGTATAAATTTAAAAAAGAAGGTAATTCATTCAAACAAATTAATTAATAGTTAGAAATTATGACTGAATCCAAAAACATATTTGAAACTAAAGAAGGGGGTGAGCAAAAATCTGGTAAAACAGGCGGTGAACAAAAATCTGGTAAAACAGGCGGTGAACAAAAATCTGGTAAAACAGGCGGTGAACAAAAATCTGGTAAAACAGGAGGTGAACAAAAATCTGGTAAAAATAAAGAAGAGGAAATCAAAGTAGAACAAAAAGACAAATTCCCTATTAATAGTATCGAATTATCCAACTTATTTAGAGATTGGTTAAATGATACACAGTATTCCTACGCATCGACTAATAATATCGATAGAACAATTACTGACAAGAAAAAAATTGCTGAAGACAGTATCAAAAACGCTTGGGCTGAATTTGGTGATAAGTATATCAAGTGGTTAGCTGGAACATATGACGATGTTTTAGTTTCAATTGGTTTAGATTTAGACAAGGCTAATTCAGAATGGAAAAAGGGTGAAGGTCAAAAAATTTCAGCTTTCTTACGTCAGAAAGAACAACAACGTTTAGAAAAAACAAAATGTGAACCATGGACATCAGGAAACCTTATTGATGGTCATTTAAATACAAATGATACTATTAGTTTAAATAAATTAACTGAAAAATTTGTTGAGTGGTGTAAAACAAATGGTTGGTTGGATAAAATAGTTACAGCATCTGATTTTTGTGGTTTTAGTAAATTTGAAATTAGTTGGGTTTATGAAAAGTGGCCAGATATTAGTAATGTTGAACATGAACCTTATCAAAATCCGTTAGTAAGAAAACTTGCTCTTCATGAAACTTGGATTGAAGACCAAAATACAGGTATATACAGAAAACAAAATTTATTCAATAAATTTTTAGTTGATACTAAAGAAATAGAACCTAAAGATATTAAAACTCAAAAAATATCTAAACAAGAAAGAGGTGAAGTTCCAGCTGATTTATGGGCTCAATCAATTATGAATGTTGGTGCAAATAGATACAACTGTACTTCTTTAAGGGATGCTCTAAAAACAACTTTTGAAAAAACAGAAGAAATTGAAACAGCAATACAATACTGTAATTCAAAAAACAAAAATTGGTTAGATACAAGTTTGGAAGGAAGAGTTAAAAGTAAACTTAAAATTTTCAAAGAAGGAAGAATGATACAAGAAACAATTACAAACAAACTTAAATCAAAGAAAAATTTGAAATCTTTGAAAGAAAATTTTGAAAAACAAAACTATAGAAAGTTTTTTGATTCTTTATCAAGTTTACAAAAAAACAATACTATAAACGAAGCAACCAATGATGAGTTTGAAAAGTCATTTGATGTTATCTTTAAAGGTAAAGAAACAGAATTTAAAAATAGAGCTATTGAATATATCTTGAATAAGTTAGGTGTATCACAAACTTCAGAAATGGGTAAAAACATTAAGTTGGAGTTAGACAAAATTCCTGCAAAAGATATGTTCAAAAATGAATATGATGTTCCTGAAGCAGTTACAACAGCTGTTGAAAAATCAGCTAACACTGAAATGTCAGACGAAGAAGGTCTTAAAGGTATTGTTTCAAAGTCAATTAAGTTTGATGACAAACAAATAAAACAAGGAGTAAGACAACACTTACAAGATTATATTGAAGGTGTTAAAACAGATATTAAATCTTTGGAAGAAAAACTAAAGAAGTCAATTATTGAAAAATAATTAAAAACTATTTTGGAATTCAATCCAAAGTTTTTGTAAAGATTGACCCACGGAATCCGAAAATATAGTAGGTTCTGTGGGTTTTTTAATTAACTTCATATTAGTTTCATATAACATCTTATCACCCTTCTTTGAGTTACAAGATATACAACATGTCACAAGGTTGTCCCAAGTGTTCTTACCACCCTTAGATTTGGGTATTAAATGGTCAATAGTTAAGTCCCTCTTACTTCCACAATAAACACAAGAATGGTTGTCTCTTTTGATTATTCTTTGACGATTGACCCTTACCCTTAACCTTTTGAAAGAAACGTAATTTAACAGACGTATAATAAGTGGACGGACAAAACTTTTTACACCACAGACAATAGGTTCATCAGCCGATTTTAAGACCTCGGCCTTACCCTTATAAACCAAAGTGAAACCTCTGTTTAACGAAGTTACGTTAAGTGGACTATAATCTGAATTTAATACCAATACACCGCTCATAATTGACAAATATATTAATAAAAAAGTTACTTAACAAATTGAATTTGCTAATAAGTATTATTATACTTAAAATGTTATGTCTCAAAACAAAATTCAAATTTCCGAAAAATATAAAAATGATGTTAAAGGATTAACACATGATAAACTTATATTAGTTCCTTTGGAAGTATTGGAAAGTTTACATGACTTTTATAATTGGAAAGAATTTATTTCAAACTCAAATTATATTGAAGAAAAATCAAAACCAATTATTGAAGAATATAGTAAAATTAAATTTTCATTTGATGACGAATGGGATAATTTTAGTGGAACACATTTTGGATATTAATTATGTATGTAATCGTTAAATTTGTTAAGAACCACAAAGATGTGGAAATGCCGGTAATCCTGTTAAACATCCATGATGAAATCTTGGAGTTTGATAGTTATGAAGATGCTGAAAGAACGAAAGAATTGTTTGAAAAGAATTCAGATTCAGGTCATAGATATATGATTAAAAAACTTTGATGTTTAAGTTTTTTTTGTATATTTGTAAAAATTGGTTCCGTGGTGAAAGGGATATCACAGTAGATTTCTAATCTTCTATTCTTGGTTCGAATCCAAGCGGAACTACCATTTTACTATGTATTTCTCGGTGACAATTAGCACAAACCAAAATACATTTATCAAGTTCTTTCTTTACCCTATCATCAAAAGTGTATTTTTTTAATTGAGATGGGTGGAAATCTTTTTCTTTTGGATTTAAATGGTGGAATTCTAAAGCTCCGATGTAAGTATTATATCCACATTTTTCACATTGACCTCCTTTATACTCAACCATCAATTTTTTTAAATTTTGAGTTCTTTTTATTGTTTGAATACTGGTGCATTTTTTACAATAAGTTGAAGAGTTTTGTTTACCTCTTCTTTGATAGAAATCTTCAATATTACAATTTTCTTTACAACTTGGACAAAACCTGTGTTCACCGTATTCTTTCTCACCTACTTCTTTGAATTGTTGATGTTTTGATTTCAATTCAAATTTCTTACACCAATATCTAACTGTTGTGAGTGATTTACCGGTTTTCTTTGAAATAGAATTTATTGATTCACCTGAATTTAATAATTCCATTAATGTATTTTTATCCATAGCGTAATGTTTATATATATAAATATATCCACTATACTAAAAAAATAAATTATAACTTACCATATTAAGAAAGGGTAAATTTTTACCCTTTTTTTATTTTATAAACTATTTATTATTCAGTTATTAATAAATTCAAAACTATTAAAGAGTGCAGGAGTTACTACCAACAATCATCACCTCGGTTACATCAATATTAATCGCCTTAATTACCGCAGGGTTTTTCAATATGATGAAGGAGAGAAGGTCAAAACAGAATACCCGAAATAAACTTTCTCAACAGATTGAAAAAGATGAAATTGTCCATTCTACATTAAGAGAAATAAGAAGAAAATATAATGCGGATAGGATATATGTTATTCAGTTTCACAATGGTGGTAATTTCTATACATCATCAGCAATGCAAAAAGCGTCAGTTACGTATGAAAGATGTTCTGATGGATTGGAAAGAATAACTGAAAGAATACAAAATGTTTTTGTAAGTCATTACAATTGGATGATTAAAAAAACTATTGATGAGGGGTTATTTATCCATGACTGTGATTTAATACCTGATATTGCGACAAAGGCGTTAATTAAAAAGTTCGGGACACAATCTATGGTATCATTACCAATTTTGGATAGAGAAAATCATTTGATAGCTCTTCTATGTATGGATTGGGTATTCAGTGAACATGTTGAAGAATATTGTGAAAACGAAGAATTCACTGAAAACTTCAAAAACGATTTCAAGAAAGACGTGATGTCGGTTAGAAACTTTTTAGTGTAAACTCGTTGAAGGTTTTCTTCCTTTACCATACACTTCACCGTCACCATCTAAACCCATGAAATAAGATACAGTATAATCTTCAGTTAGTTCAATACGGGTTTCATGAATTTCAACCTGACTATCTATCATGAAAGTTTTATTATTTGTTCGGTAATTTTCAATTTTATCTGATTCAATTTCATCAAATCTTTCGAGTTCCGATAATTCAAGTTCAATTTCCTCATCAATACTGAAAAAATAGTCAACTGAAATTTCATAAGTATCATCTTGTTCTATATCCCCCGTACCATCACAAGTATCACAATTTAAGTGACCATCACCATCACACCATCCACATTCCGTTTTTCCACTTCCATCACAGTCATCACAGGTATTTCCTTCTTCATCTTCTCCGTTCCCATCACAGTAACTACAATCTTCTTCTCCAGTTCCATCACACTGATTACAATCTTCTTGACCGTCACCACCACATGAACCACAAGTTTCCCTTACGCTGGCATCAATTACTTCACCCAATGAATAGGTAAACCCTTCATTTTCTACTGTCCATAAGATACTTTCAAATTCTTTCTCACCCAAATTAATTCTTGAAATAAGATATACTAGTTTAACAAAGTCCATTCCTGAAATGACAGAAACCATTTGGTAATAAGGACTATTTTTACTTTGAAGGACATTTGCTATTTCATAAACCAAATCAGATTTGACTGACGGACTTAGTTTTTGAGCAATACGAATTAATTTATTGTTTTCCATAATATTTATAAATATATGTCATATCAAATGAATAAAAAATTATTACACGAACAATCTTTACACGAACTACGTAAATTGGAGAATTTGTTTGAAGAAGAATCAAGTGTACATCCTGTTGCTTCAAGTGTTAGAAGTCATCTTGAAGGTTTAGGTTATGAAACTAAAAAGACAATGGACCAAGCTGGTGATTTAACACCTCAATTTGGGGATACGTTGAAAAAAGTTGCAACTGCATTTAAAGAAAAACTACCTCATTTGAAAATTAGATTTGGTTCAGGTAGAGATTTATTTCACAAAGCATTTCCTAATAGTAGACACAACAAAGGTAACGCAATTGACGTAGTATTTAAAGGGATTGATAAAAGTGATGACAATGAGTTAAATAAAATATCTACATTACTTTGTGCGTTAAGAAAGAAATATCCTGGTTTCACATTTATTGATGAGTATAGAAGACCAACTAGGTTTTCTACAGGTGTCCACTATCATTTATCATATTCTGATAAAAAAACTGATGAAGGTGGTGGTACATCTGAATTTTGTTCATCATTAAAAAATATTGATAATTTGGACGATATTGATTTTGATTCAGTTGAATTAATTGCAACAAAAGAAACTCAAAAAGAACCATCCAAACTTGATAAGTTTTTGGATTATGTTGGTTTAGGTGATTTGAGTGATGCGAAAGCTGGCGATAAAGAAAGTCAAAAAACTTTGGTTGATAAAGCTAAAGAACTTTTTTCAGATGATGATGTTAAAGACACTGATGACGGGTTTGAAATCTTTGGATATAGTGTTGATGACATTTTAGATAAAGTTAAAGGTGTTTTACCACAATTTGAGTCAGAACAAAAGAAAAAACAAATTGTTGAAGATATTAAAAAAATTAAATCAAAAATGATTAAATAAAAAAAGGGACTGAAAAGTCCCTTTTTAATTGGTGGAGATGCCGGGGGTCGAACCCGGGTCCAAATATGTCGACCATAAAACACTACACGTTTAGGTCATTGTTTTTCTAAACAATCCAAAACTACACAATTCCCTTATTTTATAGTGGTTCGGTTTACTGAGAACTAATCCTCCACTTTGTTTCTTTTCGGATAGAAACCACACCACAGTACAAGCTTCTGTTGCAAGGTTATATGCTCACCGACCCCGTTGTATACTAATCTTAGATTAGGCTACAGTTACTTCTTCAGTACGGATTAAACCGAGTGTAGAAAGTTTTGCAATTGTGTTGCCGTTTGTGTTTTAAACCAGTTTTACAGGGTTAGTTTAGCCCCGACGTGCGTTTTATGACAGATTCATACCTGTCAAATCCAAAAACATCCCCATATCTTCAAAGAACTATGTTACAAAGATATAAATATATTCTTCTTTAACCAAGTATTTATAAAAAAAAGTTTAATGAGTGTATTATACGAAACATTAGTAGAATTTGCCAATGGAGAGACTACGGCTAATCGTGTTAATTTTTTTGATTCAGAAGGTATTGTTCGTGTTACAAGGGTAAATGAAAAAAATCTTGGTAAGTCGTTGGTTTATTTGAATTTTGATTATGAAGATTATATTAAACTTTTCATCCCTGATGATGGGTATAATAATACCTATTTAATTAATGTTGCGTTTAGCAATAGTGGTTATTATGGTGGTCATATATTTATTGATTCATATACTGTTGATAATGATTGGGACGAAGGATACGGACTTCAGTTTTTCAACGACGAAAATTTGGGTAAGGTTAAAGAGATTTTGACTTTTCTACGACCTGAATTATCTGATAGTGATTTAAGAGATGCTAGTGGTGAAAATATTGTTGAAATATCTAATTTTTTAAGACAAGAGTTTGATGACGAAATAGACGGAATAATTTATGAATATACCGATTATTATGACAGTGCTTTGGTTGAGGGAATGAAACAATATGTTAAAGAAAGGTTTTGTGGTAAACTTATGAATTTTGGAATAATTGAAAAAAGGTGTGGGTCAGTTTATATGACAACAGTTTCAACCTTAATTTCGTTGTGGGATAAGTCAGGTGTTGGTGAGGATGGTACTTTAACAGAAGTTCTTAAAACTATTATTGAACAAAATGATTTACAATTTGACGAGGATTTGTTTGAAGATTATTATTCATTTTATGATAGTAAAAACTTTGATGATGAAGGATATAACCGTGGGATAGGTAGACAGTTGGATAAAATATTGAATAAAATTGAGGAAGGTGATAATTTTGAAAAATATAAGAAAAATGCTGATTTATATGAAAAATTATCAAAGTTAAAATATAACAAATTTAACAGGTGGTATGAGTTTCCAAAACAAAAATCATTCGGAGAAGAATCAGACGACAGATTCAAGATAGTCGGTATTAAAGATGGAAAAATACACGTTCAAAGACAGGATGGACCTACCACCAATGAATTCTTGGATTATGAAAATTTCTTGAACTTTTTATATCATCCTGAATTGTTTTAATAAAAAAATAGCTTATCTTTATGAGCTATGATAGAAAATGTTGATTTCTTAAAAAAGGTATTGTCAATACCTACAAAATCATTCAAAGAAGATTTGATGATTGAATTTTTGGTTGAATATCTAACCGAAAAAAAACACAACTTTCAAGTTGACGACTTTGGGAATGTCTATGTCACCAAGGGTGTACTTGATGAAGGTGAATCCTACCCTTGTATTGTGGCTCACACCGATACTGTCCACAAGATTGACACTATCAATATCCGTGAAGAACAACTTTACGACTCAAAACGCAATCTTAGTTTATCACTAAAGGCATATAATGATTTAGGTGAACCAACAGGTATTGGTGGGGATGATAAATGCGGTGTTTTTGCTTGTCTTCAGTTGTTGGAAGTATTTGATAAAATCAAAGTTGCTCTCTTTGTTTCAGAAGAAGTTGGTTGTTTAGGTTCAAAAGAAGCTGATAGAGAATTCTTCAGTAATGTAGGTTACGCCATTCAGTTTGATGCTCCACACGACTACATGGTAACTGAATATTGTTATGGTGTGAAAGTATTTGAAACGGACTCTGAATTTGAAACAAAGGCTAAGAAAGTTCTTTCTGAAGGTATGTTGTCAGAACCAAAATACATGCAACACCCTTACACTGATGTTTGGCAGTTACGCAAGAAGTTTGATTTTTCTTGTATCAACTTTTCAATTGGGTACCATAACTACCACACCCCAAATGAATACGTTGTTGTTCATGAAGTTTTCGCTGGTATGAATACAGGTAAAAAGATGATTGAAGAACTTGGTAATCGGAAATACCAATTCATACACAATTCACAAATGTTTAATTTTTAACAATAAAAAAAAGGGGGTTTATTCCCCCTTTTTCTTTCTCGCTCTTTTTGGTTTTGGTGTTTCCTGCGGTTCAGGTTCTGTTTCAGTTAAAACAACTTCTTCTTCGACAATTTCTAAATTGTAAAATTTATCTGTTGTTATTTTTCCACGTAGAACTTCATCTGAAATAAAATCTTCAATCTTTTCTTGGATGGCTCTTTTTAGTGGACGTGCTCCATACACTTCATCAAATCCAACTTTTGAAACAAAGTCAATTACTGACTGACCAAAGTTAATATTATAACCTAACCCAACCAAACGTGATTTAAGTTTATTAATTTCAACCGAAACAATCTTTTGGATATCATCATTTTGTAAAGTATTGAATACTATTACTTCATCCAAACGATTGATAAATTCAGGTGCGAAGTGATTCTTCAATTCTTTGTTAAGCATTGTTTTCTTCAATTCTTCATTAGCATAAACATTGTTTGTTTTACTAAATCCAATACCCATCCCAAACTCCTGTAACTTTTTCACACCCAAGTTAGAAGTCATGATAATCAAACAATTTTTAAAATTAATTTTTCTTCCGAAACTATCTGTCATATAACCTTCGTCAAGAAGTTGGAGTAATGCTGAGAATATGTCTTTATGAGCCTTTTCAACTTCGTCGAACAATACAACAGAATAAGGTTTTGTTTTAACTTGTTCTGTAAGTTGTCCGCCTTCATCGTAACCAACATAACCTGGAGGTGAACCAATCAAACGTGATACTGTGTGTTTTTCTTGGAACTCTGACATGTCTACACGAATTAGGTTTTCTTCACTACCAAAAATTTGGTTTGCCAATTCTTTTGCTAATAATGTCTTACCAACACCTGTTGAACCAAGGAAAATAAATGAACCAATTGGTTTATTTGGGTCTTTAATACCTAATCTATTTCTACGAATTGACTTTGAAATTTTTGATATTGCGGCTTGTTGACCAACAACTGATTTATTTAATTCTTCTTCTAAATTAATCAAAGCGTTTTTATCGTCTAATGAAAGTTTTGTTAAAGGAATTTTAGTCATTGTTGAAACAACTTCATAAACCAAATCTTCCGATATTGGCTTTCTATTTTCCAACAACGTTTCTTCAAATTTTTTCTTTTCGATTTCTAGTTGTGACAAAACTTTCTTTTCTTTATCACGAAGATTTGCCGCTTCCTCATAGTTTTGTTTTTTAACTACAAGTAATTTTTGTTGTTTGATTTCAGTTGCTTGACGTTTTAATTCCTCAATTATTTCAGGATTTTTAACATCAACTTGAGCTCTTGCCCCCACTTCATCTAAAATATCAAATGCTTTATCAGGAAACTCTCGGTCTGTAATATATCGTTCAGCCAAATCAACACAAATTTGTAAAATTTCATCAGAATATTCTACTTTGTGGTAATTTTCATATTTGTCCTTAACATTTTTAAGAATTTGAAAAGTTTCTTCTTTTGTTGATGGACTAACAATTACTTTTT
>Ga0315904_10006551_pt1 | contig 15911 bp, 10 predicted proteins | sample LakEriMetagenome_6_FD_203529 | JGI IMG/M metagenome (GOLD analysis project Ga0315904, IMG submission 203529) | Freshwater fungal communities from buoy surface, Lake Erie, Ohio, United States - Buoy 12 MA120 | ecosystem: Environmental > Aquatic > Freshwater > Lake | place: USA: Lake Erie, Ohio... | reverse complement strand
GCATCCTTGCGGATGTTCTCGATGAAGCCGCGGAAGCTGTTGCCGCCCTGCCACGGGGCCGTGCGCGGAAACCAGCTGAAGAACGACTTCCGGAGGGCCGGAGTCCAACCGACCTTGGCCTCGCGCAGCAGGTAGGCGTAGGCGATCTGCTCCTGGTTCGGACGGCTGGCCGCGGCCTGGGCGAAGGCGCCGGCATACCCGCGGTTGCGGTCGAGCAGGGCGTCGCTCGCGTAGCGCACGTCGGAGTCGTTGGCGGTGAGCATCAGCGGCACGCTCTTGGCCACCACCGTCGGGGATCCGAGGCGGATCAACGTGCCCACCAGCTCACGGTTCAGCGTGCGGCTGCCCGAGGGATACAAGGACTCGAGCCGCTGAAGGGTCGCCTGCAGGGTCGTCCCCTGCGGATTGCCCTGGCGGATCAAGGTCAACTGGTAGGCACGGACGACGGCCAGCTTGGCGGGCTCATCGAGCTTGCGCAGGTCGAGCTTGTTCAGGAAGCCGAGCAACCGATCGCGATGCTCCGGAGTGCCCATGCGGGCCAGGGCCACCGCCCCTTCGATGGCCGCCCAGGGACGGGTCTCGGCGAGGACGCGATCGGCCCACTCGGACACCGGACGACGCTCGATGGCCACGCGGGCGGCATAGCGGACGAACCGGTCCTCATGGCCCAGGCTCTTCCACGCCTTGGTGACGGCCTCCGGGCCGGTGCCTTCCAGGTGGAGTTGCTCCAACTCGCGCCGCAGCTTGGCCGCGGCGGTCAGCTTCGGAGCCGGGGCCGGAGCGGTGCTCTCCTTGCCAACGTAGGTCACGCGGTAGACCGCCGACTCGGTGCCGCGGCCGCCGATGGCGAAGTACATCGCGCCATCCCTGGGGTGGATCACCAGGTCGGTCAGGGGCAGCGGACGGCCGCTGACGAACTCCTCCTTCTCGGCCTTGTAGCCGGCCCCGTCGGGAGTGAGATGGATGGCGTACATCGTGCCGTAGGTCCAGTCGTTGGCGAAGATGGCGTTCTGGTAACGGGCCGGGAACTTGGCCCCCTGGCCGGAGGTCACACCGGTGGGCGAACCGGGCCCGATGTCGACGAGCGCAGGGAGGCTGTCGGGGTAGTAGGTGGGCCACTTGCCCGCGCCCGAGCGCCAGCCCATGTCGCTGCCGCTGGTGGCCACCGAGACGCGGGTGGGGCGGTACCAGGGGGCACCGGCGTCCCACTCCATGTCGGAGTCGTAGGTGAACAGGTCGCCCAGGGCGTTGAAGGCGATGTCGTACTCGTTGCGATAGCCGTAGCTGATCAACTCGAAGGTCTTGCCGTCGGGGTCGGTTTTGCAGATGTAACCACCGGGCGCGAGGATGCCGCGGGCGTGCCCGTTGGCGTCCCAGAGGCGGGTGACGACCTGGTCCTCGTTCCAGGCGCGCGCGGCGCGGGAGAGTTCCATGTGGTCGGGCAACTTGGTGTGGTTGCCGCAGGCCACGTACAACGACTTGCCATCGGGCGAGAGGACAATGCCGTGGGGCCCGTGCTCTCCGCCGCCCTCGATGCGGCGCAGCATCTTCTCCTCGTCGTACTGGTCGTCTCCGTCGGTGTCGCGCAGACGCCAGAGGCCCTGCCGACCGCCCTGCTCATTGACCATGACATACAGGCTGCCGAAGGCGTGCAGCAACCCGTGCGCACCGCCAACGGCGTTCTTGAGCTTCTCGATGGTGGCCGGAGCCGACGAACCCGGAGCGGCCAGGGTCAGGCGATAGAGACCACCGCCCTGATCGCAGGCCACCAGGCGGCCCTTGGGATCGACCGTCATGCTGACCCACGATCCCTGCTGGGACTTGGGCACGGCGTAGATCAATTCGGCACGGAACCCGGGCAGGAGCCGGATGTCGGAGGGCGCGATCACCGGGGCCGCAGCGGGCTTGCCGGGAGCGGCCGCTCCGGCGAGGGCGTTGCCCCAGGGCTGGTCGCCGTACTTGGCCAGGACCTTGGCCGGCTTCCAATCGGACTTGCCGGGCAGGGATGCCTCCCAGGATCCGTCGCTCTCGATGACGGTCTGCTTGCCGTCGTTGTCCTTCAGGGTGAGGCGGGCCACGAAGCCGGCGATGTCGCCCTCGTTCTTGCACTCGGCCCGCAGTTCATGGCGACCGGCCTTCAGCTTGCGGGTCAGGTTGACCTTGGAAGGCTCGCTCCAGTCGGGGTTTGTGACGACCAGTTCGCCATCGAGGAACACCTTGGCCCCGTTGTCGCAGGTGACCACGAGGACCGCCTCCTTGAGCGGGCCGGCCACCTCGAACGATTTGCGGAGGTTGGCTGCGGCCTTGCTGTTGGGGCCGTCGGCCCAGATCCAGGAGGTTTCGGCATGAAGGCTGACAGAAGCGAGGGCCAGGGAGGCCACCAGGGAACGCCAAGACAGGGGACGCGGTCGTGTGAGGTGCATGACGGAATCATCCCGAAGCCACGAGCACGTTCAAGCCCCGGTCCCCGCTCCGACCAAAAAACTTCGTCCGCCCCCGATCCGTCACGCGGATGAACCCGACCGGCCCGGCGGTGTTCAGGGAATCCGCGGATGATAGCGCGCCACCTCCAGGCCTTGGACCCAACCACCGCGCCCCTCGGCATCCGATACCCGCAACCATCCGTTCCGTTGCTCCTCGACACGAACCTCCGCCCCGTCGGCGAACCGGGCGGCGATCTCGGACTCGTCGAGCGGGCCGTAGCGCGCGGCCACCTCCCGCCCCGCGATGGCGGCATTGGGCCCGCGCACCACCGACACCCATGCGGAAGCCCAACCCAGGACGACCAGGAGGGCCATGCCACCGACGGCTCTCCGGAGTCCGGCACCCGAGCGGGCCGACTCGGGCCGGAGCCGGACGACGATCTGCCAACCGGCCCAGGCCCAGACCAGACCGACCGCGCCGACACCCCATTCGTCCAGCGTCCACCAGAGCAGCCAACGCCTCCAGAACTCGGGCTCGGGACGGCCCAGACGACGGCGGATGAGGTCCAGGTTGTGGCGGAGGGCGGGGTCGCGGGGAGTGATCCATTGCGCCTGGCGCCAAGCGGCGAGGGCACGGCCCAGTTCTCCCTGTTGGAATCGGGCGTTGCCCAGGTTGTAGAGCACGCCGACCCCGCCGGGCGCACCTTGGAGGGCCCGTTCGAAACCCGAGACCGCCTCGGCATACTGGCCCTGCTCGTAGGCCTTGCGGGCCTGGTCGAAGTCGGAGGCCGCTCGGACCGGCCCCGCAGAAAGCAGCGCCCACAGGCAGGCCAGCATCCCGACCATGCCCGGGCCGCGCCACGGATTCCATCGATCGCACCGGTTCATCGTCGAACTCCTTCCAGCGCCCGGAGGGCCGTCACCACCGCCTCGGCCTGCTCGCGCATCCAGGGCATCGCGCCCGGCCCGGCGTCGGGAGAGAACTTGGCGGCGTCGACCGCGGCGAACAACCGCCTCAGGCTCTCGGCCGACTCGGCGTCGAGACCGCGGGGAACCAGGCCGGTATCGACGACATCGACCGTGACGGCATCGCCGTTGGGCCAGTCCATCACGAGGGCGCACTGGATGCGGAGCAGGGCATCGAGCGCCTGGAAGAATCCCCGGGAGTCGCCGACCCGGGCCGACGAGCCCAGCGACTCCAATTGGGCCAAGACCGCTTCGCGCATCCGGGATGCCTGCGTGGGGCGCAGCCTCCTGCTCCGATGCTCCCGCCACCGCTGCCACCCCGCCAGGGATCCCCACACGGCCAGAGGCACCGCGACCATCGCCAGCCAGAACGGCTGACGGGCCCAGGGGAGCCTCTCGGGCACCCGCCGACCGCCCCGCAGGGACAGGGACATCAACCCCTCGCGGCGGTCAGGGAACGGCGAGGACGGGGCGGCGGAAACCGCTGGGCTGGTCGGCGCCGGACTTCCCGCGCCGGCCTCCGGACGGACGGTCACGGCGATCGGACGGGGCCTGACCGTGGCGTAGCGTCCGGTCTCCGGATCGAAGAACGAATAGGGCTCGAACCGCAGCTCCCGGATCGCCGGCGACTCGAGGACGACCATCGCCTCGAAGGTCTTCGTGCCCGAAAGGCCGAGGGGGTCTTCCGACACGAAGCCATTGGTCCCGGGATAGGTCTTCAGTCCCTCCAGGGCGGTCAATTGGGGCGCCGGCACCGAGTTGAAGCTCCCGCGACCGTACACCGACCACTTCACGGTGATGGCTTCTCCCGACGCCACGTTGGTCCGCGAGACGGTGGTCTTCACCGAGAACCGGCCGATCGCCCCGGAGAACCCCGTCGGACGCCCCTCGACGGGCAACGGCTTGACCCGGATCGGCCGGGCCGGGGCCTCGACCGTGCCGCGCTCCAATTCGGCGCCCCCGCCGAAGAACTCGTCCAGAAGGCTGCGGGGGCGACGCCCACGGTTGACCTCGATCACGTACTCCTGGGTGGCCGGCCCGAGCGACAGGAGCCCCTCCTTGGTCGGCGTGGCGGTATGGCGGTAGCCGAGGACGATGTAGGCCTGGCCGTCCCTCACGGTCTGCGTGTTGGAGGGCGGCATCTCCTGGCCGGTGACGAATCCGTCGAAGCTCATCTTCGGCGGGGCGATCTGGTTGAGGTTCACCGAGGAGTAGAGCTGCAGGTCGTAGGCGAACGTTTCGCCGACATAGCACTCGTCCCGGGGCGTGACGATCTTGAGCGACACCTTGTCCTTCTTCGGCTCCTTCGGGACGATCCGGCAAGAGACCTGGGCCGTCTGCACGGGCCCTCCTCGCGTGTTCACCGTGAGAGGCGGCAGGGTCAACTCGCCCTGGCCCCGGGTCTGCAGTTGGAACTGGAACACCACCTGGAAGGACGAGACCCCGTTGACGATCTGGGTCATCTGGCGAGGCCCCAGATACTGGATGGACTGGACCAGCGGGAGGCTGGGCAACCGCGGAACCTCGGTGGGTTGCTCACCTTCGAGGGTGATTTGAAGGCGGAGGGTCTCTCCGGACTCCGCGAGGTTGCGGTCGAACGACGCGGTCGCCGAGGCGGCCGACAATCGCATCACGAGACAGAGGCACAGGCAGACCCATCGCAGCGCTTGTCCGGCGTTCACCATGCCTTCCTCCTCGCCGACGACTTGCCGTTGCCCTCACCCAGTTCGCCCGTGCCCCGACGACGGAGGATCAACGCCTTTTCGGAACCCTTCTGACCATCCAGCACCTTCTCGGCCTCGCGGATGGTCATCCATTCCCCCTGACGGGCGTCCTTGTCGGGCTCGCCGCCCTCGCCCGCCTCACCCGCCTCTCCACGACGGTCCCCGGTGGATTGGCCGGGCTTCGCCCCGGTGGCCGATGGCTTGCCCTCGCGACCCTCGCCCGGTTTTTGTCCGCCCTGGGGTTTCTGGGACGAGGAGCCGTCCTCCTTCGGATCGGTTCGCCCCCCCTGCCCCTGCGACTTGTCCTGTCCCTGATCCTTCCCCCGGTCCTTTGAATCCTGCCGGGAGGATTGCCGGGAATCCTTGCCGTCGTTTTGACCGTTCTTCGGTTGGTCGTCGGGTTTCGACTGCGACTTCTGTTCCTGCTGGGATCCTCCCTGGGAATCCTTGGAGTCCTTCTGCTGCTGGTTTCCGGAGTCCTTCTTGGGATCGTTCTTGGATTGGTCCTGCTTCCCATCGCCCTGCTGGGGTGGCGGCTGGGGCATGGTTTCGATGGCCTTCTTGACGGCCTGGTAATTGGCCTGCGCGGCGGGATCGCCCGGGTTCAGCTTGAGGGCGGCGGTGTAGCTCGAGAGGGCCTGTTGCCACTGCTCGCGTTTCTTGTCCGGATCCTGCTCGGCCTCTCCGGTCCGGAACCGGGCATTCCCCAGATTGTACCAGCCCTGCTGCTGCAGATCGAGGTCGGGCGAACGCAGCACCTGCTCGAACAGGCCGGCGGCACCCGCGAAATCGCCCATCCGATAGGCGGCCGCCCCGGCATTGAAGCGGAGCCGGAAATCGTCGGGTTGCTCCTGGGCGAGCCGCTCGTACTCCTCGCGCGAGGCGGCGAATTCGCCCTTCCGGTAGCGCTCCAGGGCGTCGTCCGTGGCGGCCCGGACCTCTGAAACGGGACCGGCCATCAGCACCACCCCCAACGCCACGACTCCGGCCTGGATCACGGAGCCCGTGGGCAGGCGGCCGGCAGCCTTCGACGCTCCCGGCAGCAACAGTTCGGCCAGCAACAGCACGAGGCCCAGGCCGAGCGGCCACTGGAACCGTTCGATCCGCGACCGGACGGTGGTGGACGAGAACCGCACCGCCTCCATCGGCGCGATGCCCCGCTCATAAAGGGTGCCCATGGTTCGGGAGGATTGGAGCGGCAGGTAGAATCCGTGGGCCGCCTCCGCCAACCGCTGGAGGAGCGGTTCGTTGAGCTGGGATTTCACCGGGTTGCCGTCCTCGTCCTTGAGGAAGATCGCGTTGCCGTAGGGATCGCTGGTCTTGAGCAGTTCGCCCCGCGGGGTGCCCACGCCGACGGTGAAGAGGCTGATGCCGGCGGCGGACAGACGGCGGGCCGCGGACTCGGCCAGTTCCTCGTGATCCTCGCCATCGGTGATCAAGATGACCGCCTTGCGGGTGCCCGAGTCGGCGCTGAAGGCCTGGATCGCCTCGTCGAGGGCGGCCGCCAGCGCCGTGCCCTGTTCCGGGATGATGTCGGTGTCGAGGGCCGCCACGTTCTGCCGGAACGCCTCGCCATCCAGGGCCAGGGGGCACTGGAGGAAGGCCGAACCGGCGAAGGCCACCAGGCCGATGCGATCGGACTTGGCCACCGAGAGCAGGTCGTAGCAGGCCAGCTTGGCCCTCGCCAACCGGCTCGGTGCGGCGTCGGTGGCCATCATCGAGCGGGACACGTCGACGCACACCACGATGTCCCGTCCGGTCGCCTGGGCGAGCGTCTCGCCATAGCCCCAGAGCGGCCTCCCCAGGGAAAGCAGCACACAAGCCAGCCCGGAAACCCACAGCACGGCCTTGAGCCGCTGTCTTCGCTGGGACACACCCACGGTCAACTCGTCCATGAGTCGCGACCGGATGAAGAGGCGTAGCGCGGACTGACGGCGACGCCACGCCCAGAACAGGAAAACGACCATCAGCGGCGTGAGCGCCGCCGCCAACTGCATCCACTGGGGTTCCGCGAATTCCATGCGATGTTCCTGGGACGATGCGCCTAGGGGAGCCGACGCCAGACCGTGTTGCCGACGATCAGCTCCAGGAGCAGCAGGGCCGCCCCTGGTGCGACGCACCACACCATCCACTCGGCGTAGAGCACGTTCTGCCGGGTCTCGACCTCGGTCTTCTCCAACCGGTCGATCTCCTCGTAGATCGAGCGCAGGGTCTTGGTGCTGTCCGCCCTAAAATATTTCCCCCCGGTCCGCTCCGCAATCCGGGTCAGCGTGTCCTCGTCGATGTCCACCGCCACCTGCCGGTACACCTTGCGTCCGAAGGCATCCCGTCCGACCGGCATCGGCGCATTGCCCCGGATGCCCACCCCGATGGTGTACACCTTCACCCCCAGCGACTGGGCCGCCTCGGCCGCCGTGAGCGGCGGGATGGTTCCGGCGTTGTTCTGACCGTCGGTGAGCAGGATCACGATGCGGCTCTTGGACTTGAGGTCGCGCAGGCGGTTCACCGCCGCGCTCAAACCGGCGCCGATGGCCGTGCCCTGTTCCCCCAGCACCTCCATCCGGTCGATGTGCCGGCGGAGGAAGTCGTGATCGAGGGTGGGCGGTGCGGCGATGTAAGCGTGGGAGGAAAAGACCGCCAGGCCGATCCGGTCGTTGGGGCGGTTCTCGATGAAGGCCTTGAGCGTGTCCTTGGCCACGGTGACCCGGTCCACCCGCTCGCCCTGCAGTTCGAAGTCCTCGCTCAACATCGACACCGACAGGTCCAGCGAGACGGCGATGTCGATGCCGCTGGCCTTGCGCGGGGCCTTGCCCACGGCCCACTGGGGTCGGGCCATGCCCACGATGAGGAGCGCCAATCCGAACCAACGGGCCGCCAGGAGCAATCGGCTGGCGAGGGTCCGGTTCATCTGGAGGATGCCCTTCACCAGCGTGAGGCTCGAATAGACGAACACCGCCTCGCGCGCGGTGCGCCGCCGGACCCACTCGAGGATCGGCAGCGCCAGCAGAGCCAACAGCCACCAGGGGGACTCGAAGCGGAAGTTCACGGCCGCGTCCCTCCGTTGTCCCGCTTCCCCGGGGCCGCATCCACTGCGGTTTCATCGATCAGGCGGGCGGCCCACTGGTGCAGGCGTTCACATTCGACGCGACCCGGATCCCCCTGCGCGAACTTCACCCAGTCGCACTGGGTCAGGAACTCCTCGAGCAACGGCCTGAGCCGCGCATCCAGGCCGATGTCCTGTCGGAGGGCGGCGAGGAATTCCTCGGTGGTCTGGTCCGGAGCCTTCAGGCCGAAGCGCTCCTCGAGGTACACCCGGATCACCCCGGAGAGCCGGGTGCAGAAACGTTCCGGCTGCTCGATCCAGGCCCAGGCCTCGGACAGGCGAGCCCGGGCACGGGCTGCGGCCGACTCGCGGAACTCGGCCTGCCTGCGGGCACGGCGACGCAACGCCCACCAGATCAGCGCCAGCACCGACAGCACCACCAGGATCAACAGCAACCGGTGGAACCAGGGTGTCACGGTGGGGATGTCGACCGGGCCGCGGATGTCCTGGATGGCCCCGGCGACCGGCAACGGTGGTCGACCCCGGGGGACCACCTCCGCCGTGGAAGCCGCGATCGCCAGGTTCGCGAGCGCACCGCCACAGAGACCCAGAAGGAGTGACGCCCACCGCCTCATCGACGCCTCCGTTTCTGCCGTCCCTCGAAGAAGGCCACCAACTCGCCCATGTAGGCGTCCTCGGGAACCCCGGCAGCGGGCGTCAGGATCTTGAGGTGATCCACCCGCGCCCCGCGGAAGAGCCGGTCCAATTCCTTCTGTGACTTGCGGGCGCGGGTCTCGAAGGCCTCCCTTCGCCGCGGATCCGAGGTGTTGATCTCGACGACCTCACCCGTCTCGGCGTCCTTGAGCAGCAGTCGCCCAACGTCGGGCAGCGACTGCTCCCGGGGGTCGCCCACCTGGAGCGCGATCACGTCGTGACGGCGCCCCACCTGGTTGAGGGTGTTCTGGGACAGACGGCCCAGGGTCTCGGAATGCAGCACCTTGCGCCTCAGATGGGCCCGCACCGCCGCGCGCCCCGGATCGGTCTCGCCCAAGAAATCGGAGATGAGGACGACCACGGCACGGTGCGGCAGCACCTTGTTGAGGAAATCGAGGGCCCCGTTGGTGTTGGTGCCCGCGAATTCCGGCTTGAAGAAGAGGACATCTCGGACGACGCGCAGCACGTGGCGGCGTCCCTTGGCCGGGGGGACGAACTTCTCGACCGTCTCGGTGAAGAGCAGCAACCCCACCTTGTCCTGGTTGCGGATCGCGGAGAAGGCGAGCACGGCCGCCAACTCGGCCATCAGCGCGCGCTTGGACTGCTGGCCCGAGCCGAAGCGCCCCGAACCGCTGAGGTCCACCACGAGCATCACCGTCAACTCCCGCTCCTCGCGGAACTTCTTCACGAACGGATGGTTCATCCGGGCCGTGACGTTCCAGTCGATGGTCCGAACCTCGTCGCCGGGCTGGTACTCGCGCACCTCGTCGAAGTCCATGCCCTGCCCCTTGAAGGCCGAGTGGTACTGGCCCGCGAGCGTCTCTGAAACCAATCGCCGGGTGCGGATCTCGATCTGCCGAACCCTGCGGAGCAATTCCGGGGGGACCGCGGCGCCGGATTCGTCGGAGGCCGCCGGGGGAGGCGTCTCGTCCGGCGTCCCGGATCCCGAGATCCAACGCATCCACCGCCGGACGAACCCGGACCGCCCCGCCTTGGAACCCCGGTCGGTCATGACGTCACGCAACGCACTCCCTCCAGCGAGGGGGCGGGGATCGGGTTTTCGCGTTCGACGTGGCCCATGACGTGTCGGACACCGTAGTCCGCCCCCGGTTCAATCGGCAAGACGCCCGATCAAACGGCGGAGAACCCGTGCGTTGCCCATCCCCTGAACAGGATCGCCTCCCAAGGCCACTCACCAGCCACTCACCAGCGACTCACCGGGATTGACCCGGGAGCGGATCCCCCGCGACGCTCGGGGTTGGGCGGGCGCACGGGACCGGATCCATCGATTCCCAAGGGATCGGAATCCGGACTCCCCGGCACCCACCACCCCCACTCCGACCATGCTTTCCATCGGCCAGCTGAAGATGTCCGTCGCCGGACGGATTCTGTTCGAAAACGCCTCGCTCCAGATCAATTACGGGGATCGGGTGGCGTTGGTCGGCCCCAACGGCGCCGGCAAATCGACGCTCTTCTCGATCATCCTCGGCCGACGGAGCCCCGATGAGGGCACGGTCGAGCGGGATCCATGGACCATGGTCGGCTACCTGCCGCAGGAGGGTGAGGCCGTGGGAGAGGAAACCGTCCTGGAAGTGGCCACCGGGCGGGCGGGCGAATTGCCCCGCCTGGAAAAGCGGCTCAAGGAACTGGAGGCCGCCGGCTCGGTCGACAGCCCCGAATACCTGGAGACCCATGCCAAGTTCGATGCGCTCAACGATCCCCAGGTGGAAGCCAAGGCCAAGAAGATGCTCAAGGGGCTGGGCTACAAGGAGACCGAGTTCGAACGCCTCGCCAAGGAGATGAGCGGCGGCTGGGTCATGCGGGCCCACCTGGCCCGGTTGCTGGTGATGGAGCCCGACCTGCTGCTCCTCGACGAACCGACGAACCATCTCGACCTGCTCTCCCTGCTCTGGCTGCAGGAGTACCTGTCGCACTACCCGGGCGCGATCCTGCTGATCTCCCACGATCGCCAGTTCATGGACGAGATCATCACCCAGGTGCACGAGATCGCCGACCGCAAGCTCATCGGATACACCGGCAACTACACCGACTACCTGCAGCAACGGGAGGAGCGCTACGAACAGCAGCTCGCGGCCTACAAGAACCAGCAGAAAGAGATCCAGGCCCTCCAGGAGTTCGCCGACCGGTTCCGATCGGTGGCCTCGAAGGCCTCGCAGGCGATGTCGAAGCTCAAGCAGATCGAGCGGATGGAGCTGATCGAGAAGCCCACGCCGCCCCGCAAACCCTTCCGCATCCAGATCCCGCCGCCGCCGCGCGGAGGCCAGCGGGCCATCTCGCTGGAGGGCATCCATTTCGCCTACGGATCGCACCCGGTCTACTCGGGCCTGGACCTGACCGTGGAGCGCGGCGAACGCACCGTGCTGGTGGGGCCCAACGGTGCGGGCAAGTCCACGCTGCTCAAGCTCATCGCCGGCGTCCTCGAACCGCAGCAGGGCATCCGCAATCTGGGGCACAACGCCAAGCTGGGCTACTTCAGCCAACACCGGGCCGACAGCCTCGACCCCAACAAGAACGTGATCGAGGAGGTGCTGGCCAGCGCGCCCGCCCTGCGCGAGGACGAGGCCCGGGCCGTCCTGGGGTCGTTCATGTTCCGCAAGGAGGAGATCTACAAGCCCACCACGGTCCTGAGCGGTGGCGAGAAAAGCCGGCTCAACCTGATCAAGTTCCTGGTCGATCCGCCGAACCTGCTGCTGATGGACGAGCCGACCACCCACCTCGACATCACCACGGTGGAATCCCTGACCCTGGCGCTGGAGCGGTACGAGGGCACCCTCCTGTTCATCTCGCACGATGTGCATTTCATCCGCCGCCTCGCGACCAAGGTGCTGCACGTGAACCAGGGCCGGGTGCTGCCGTACGCCGGGGGCTACGACTACTTCCTTGAGAAGATCGGCGCCGGCAACGATCCCCGGGCCGCGCTGACCTCGGGTTGAACCCGGAACGGTCCGGGTCCCTGCGAATCCGCCAACCCGGCCTTGCCAAAGGTCCCGCAGAAGCGCAGGAGTGGTCCGGCAACGACCCATTGCCGACCAGACACCGTACGCGCATGCCCCCCTTCATCGCTCGCAATTGGTTTGCACTGAGCCTGCCCCTGGCGGTGGGGTTGGCCTGGTTGATCCCGGACCTCGGCTGGTCCGACGGCCCGCTGAAGACCTCGATCAGCACCAAGGCGGGCGTGGCGCTCATCTTCCTCATCCAGGGCCTCACCCTTCCCTCCACCGCGCTTCGCAAGGGCCTTTCGCAATGGCGCCTGCACCTCCTGGTGCAGTCCTTCACGTTCCTGGTGTTCCCTCTGATGGGGATCTTGCTCGACCGGATCGCCGGGGAATGGCTGGCACCGGATCTCCGACTGGGCTTCCTCTACCTCGCCGTGCTGCCCTCCACCATCACCACCTCGGTGATCCTCACCGGCATGGCCGGGGGCAACACGGTGGGCGCCCTCTTCAATGCGGTCCTCTCGAGCCTGCTCGGCGTCTTCGTGACCCCGCTGTGGGTGGCCTGGCTCATGAAGGCCAGCGGGCAACAGCAGCCCCTCGGGCCGGTGATCATGGAGATCGTGACCCTGCTGCTGGTGCCGCTCGCCGCGGGCCAAGTCCTGAGGCCGCGACTCGCGGCCTGGGCCGATCGCCACAAGAAGCGCCTCGGAAACCTCTCGAGCGGCATCGTGCTCTTCATCGTCTACGCCGCGTTCTGCAACTCGGTGAAGCAACGCCTGTGGAGCCGGCATGGCGCGGAGGTGCTCTTGCCGGCGGCCTTCGGAGTGATCCTGCTGTTCGGACTGGCCGTGGCTCTCACGGAGGTCCTGGCCCGGGCGTTGTCGCTGCAGCGCCCGGATCTCATCGCCGCCCGGTGCTGCGGTCCCCAGAAGACCCTCGCCTCGGGGGTACCCATGGCGAAGATCATCTTCGGAGCCCATCCGGGACTGGGCCTCATCCTCCTGCCCGTGCTGCTGTACCACCCGCTGCAACTCGTCGTCTGCGGGGCGTTGGCCGCGCGATGGGGCCGGGAGAATACGACGCCCCGGGGCGGCCCCTCACCGGATCCGCGACCGATCAATAGGTGATCAGGGAGCGCACATCGAACGCACCCAGGCGCTGGCGTCCCTGCAGGAATCCCAGTTCGATGACGAAGCGCACCCCGACGATCCTCGCACCCAGACGACTCAGCAATTGAAGGGCCGCACCGGCCGTTCCACCGGTCGCCAGGAGGTCGTCCACCAGCAGGATCCGCTCGCCCGAGGCCACCGCGTCGGTGTGCACGGCGACCGTGCTGGACCCGTACTCGAGCTCGTAACTCTGCTCATGGGTCTGCCAGGGCAGCTTGCCCTTCTTGCGCACCGGGACGAAACCCGCTCCCAACCGATGGGCCACCGCCGCCCCGAAGATGAATCCTCGGGCATCGATCCCCACGATCTTGTCCACCGATCCCTGCGGGATGTCGGCCAGCAGGTGACGGATGGTCGAATCGAACAGGCGTCCGTCGGCGAGCACCGGGGTGATGTCCTTGAACTGGATGCCCGGCTGGGGAAAGTCGGGGACGTTGCGGATCGACTGCTCGAGTTCGCTGATGGAGGCGATGGTCACGGGCGGGGTTTGTGGACCAACCGGACCCCGACGTCAAAGCCCGTTCCGCCCGATCCGCCATCGCCATCGAACCACCGGAACCACCTCCCGAGGTTGACCTCGACCCCGCCTGCGACACACTTGGCCCGCGATCGATCCGTATGTTTTCCAAAGGTCAGAAGGTGGTGTGCATCAACGACGACTTCCCTCCCGAGGCCGCCGTGCTTTTCGCGGAACTGCCCAAGAAGGATTCGGTGTACACGGTGCGTGGCATGTACATCGGCCGGGGCAACTACTACCGGCATGAGTCGGGCAAGAAGGACGGCGAGATCGGACTGTTGCTGGAGGAGATCCTCAACCCGCGCGATCCGGCCCTGAAGACGGGGCTCAACGGCGAATTGGGATTCAACAGCGAACGCTTCGCCCCTCTGGAAACCGACCAGGACAGCGCCACCGCCGAGGAGGAGGAGGAGTTCGCGCTGCCGACCTCGGCCGCCTGAGCCGGACCGATGCCGGGGGATCGGTCACGCCCCGACCGGGCCGACACCGATCAGGCGCATCACCGGCGCTTCGGCCGCCTTGCTGGCCGCCAGGTCCACCTCGAACTCGGCCTGCCAGTCGTTGTGCCCTTCCGGGTCCACCAGCACCTGCATCACCCGCCAGGTCCTGCGGTCTTCGGAGGGTTTGACGTGGGTGTGCTTGGCGTTGCGGGCCTCGGGATCGAGGCTGATGCGCTCGTGGTCGTCGTAGTACGGATCCACGGCCGCTTTGAGGCTGGCCGCGGTCCAGCCCGAAGACCCGGCCTCTCCGCCGGATTCCAACGCCGCGACGGCCTCGTCGAACTGGTCCAGTGCCAGATTCCGGATCCACGGCAGGATCCGTGCCCGGATCGTCGCGGTGAACTGGCGGGGATCCCGGGTGATGTCGCGCGCCGCCTCCTCGGCGCCGGGCGGCTTGGCCTCGGGCTTCGACTCGCGCGGAGCGGCCTTGGGATTCTTCATCCGCTCCCACTCCTCGATCAGGCTCGAATCGACCTGCCGCAGCAGGTCGGCCAGGTAGGCCTCCATCTCGCGCAAGGTGTCGTTCTTGGCGGCCTCGGGAACCGTCTGCCGCAACACCTTGTACACCGAGGTGAGGTGACGCAGCAGCAGGCCCTCGATGCGCTGGAGTTCGTAGGCCTTGATGTAGTCGGAGAACGACTGGTACTGCTCGAACATCTCGCGGGCGATGGACTTCGGACGGATGTTCTCCTGCCCCACCCAGGGGTGCTGGTCGGCGAAGGCATTGAAGGTCGAATACACGAACTCCCGGCAGGGCTTGGGGTACTCCAGCTTCTCGAGTTCCTCCATCCGCTGGTCGTACTCCATGCCCTGCGCCTTGAGCTCGGCCACCTTCTCGCCCTTCAGGCGGTCGAGTTGACGGCGCAGGATGAGGTCCGGGTTCTCGAGGATCGATTCCACCAGGGTGAGGGCATCCAGCGCATAGTCCGGGGACTCCCGATCGAGCAGGGGCAACGTGTCGAGCAGGTACAGCGACAGCGTCTGGTTCATGGAGAAGTCCTCGGGCAACTCGACGTTCACCCGGACCCGCTTGCCTTCGCCCTTCGGCGACAGGGTCACGATCTTCCGATCGACCAGGGCCCGGAACAACTGCCAGGCACGCTTGAAATGGGCCTTCTTCTGGGTGGGCCCGTCGTGGCAATCCCGGATGAGCCTGCGCAGGGCACCGCAACCGTCCTCGGGTCGGCTCAGCACGTTCAGGATCATGCCGTGCGACACCTGGAATCGGGACACCAACCGCTCCGGGGCCGCCTGGATCAATCGCTGGAAGGTCTGGCGATCCCAGTGGGTGTAGTTCTTGTCCGGTGCCTGTCGCTTGACGAACTTCTTGCCGTCGCGCTTGGACTTCTCCTCGAGCTTGAGGTTCTCGACCACGTGTTCCGGCGCCTGAGCGACGACCCAACCCACCGAGTCGAAACCCTTGCGACCGGCCCGCCCGGCGATCTGGTGGAAATCACGCGCCCCCAGGATCGCCGTCTTGTCACCGCCGTACTTGCACAGTCGTGTGAAGAGCACCGTGCGGATCGGCACGTTGATGCCCACGCCCAGGGTGTCGGTGCCGCAGATGACCTTGAGCAATCCGCGCTGGGCCAGTTGCTCGACGAGGATGCGGTAGCGGGGCAGCAGGCCCGCATGGTGCAGGCCGATGCCCGCCCGCAGCCAACGCTTGATGTCCGGACCGTAGGGGCTCGAGAACTTCACCCCCTCCAGGGCGGTGGCCAGGGCGGCCTTCTCCTCCCGGGTGGCCGTGGCCAGGCTGGTGAAGTCCTGCGCGCTTTCGGCGGCATCGGCCTGGGTGAAATGCACGACATACACCGGGCCCTTGCCCTCGCTGATGAGGGTCTCGACGGTCTGGGCCAGCGGCGTCTCGGCATAGCTGAACTCCAGAGGCACCGGGC
>Ga0315904_10006550_pt1 | contig 15913 bp, 16 predicted proteins | sample LakEriMetagenome_6_FD_203529 | JGI IMG/M metagenome (GOLD analysis project Ga0315904, IMG submission 203529) | Freshwater fungal communities from buoy surface, Lake Erie, Ohio, United States - Buoy 12 MA120 | ecosystem: Environmental > Aquatic > Freshwater > Lake | place: USA: Lake Erie, Ohio... | reverse complement strand
CTGATTTTATAAACGCTGCAACATCCGATTCAACCGAATCGTCGAATGGCCGCGCGCCGCTGGCGGCATATAAAATCGCGTGGATATAGATTCGAATCATGTAGCAGGTTTTCATGCAAAGTTGGATGCGAAGTGAAAAAGAGTTGGAATACGCTATTTCGAAATGGAATACTAAAACGCACAAGCCCTCGAAAATGCGTTTGTCTCGAAACTATAAATTAGGAATAACTGCTCAGTCGTTTCATCCACAGAGTTGCCAGAATAACCAACCCGCAGAGACCTATCATGACCCACCACAACGCGGAGTATCCCCAATAATTCATGACATTAGTAGCGAGCAAGGGCGTGAAGATGTGGGAGGCCGACCATGCCATAACGTAGAGTGATGCGTACTGTCCTCGATTGGCTTTACCTGAGCGATTATTCATAAACGTGTTGGTAAACGGCATGACCAGCATTTCGGAAAATGAAACAAGGACAATGATGAACAAAAACCACAAAAAGCCATGCAGGAAAAGGATTAACCCATAACTCAGCATGAGCAGCAGCGAACCTAGGATGATCCACTTATACAGACTTCCCTTGCGCTCAATTTTATAAACGAGCACAAGCTCTACAGCTGCAACGAGAAGTCCATTGAGCGCCAGAATTGCCCCAATCTGACCTTCCGAGAAACCTTCGTGATTCTTATAGTAAATCGACATGGTACTGAAAAGTTGAAAGAAGGCTATGGCATAAAGAGTCACCAACGGCAAGAAGACCAGATATGCCTTGTCGCGCCAAGGAGAATGCGAAGGCTCCGGCAACGCAGGAGCGTCTTTATCTGCGTTCGAGACAGGTACTGAGGTGTTTTTACCCAAATAGAAATAAACAAAGGTGGAAGCCAGCAAACAGGTGCTGCCATCGACCCAAAACAACCATTTATAATCAATGGCAGCCAACAGACCACCAATGGCGGGGCCCACCGAGAAGCCTAAATTGATAGCAAGTCGATAAAGCGATACAGAGCGAGTATAATTCTCGGGGGTGCTGTAATGGGAAATGGCGACCATCCCTGCCGGGCGGAAGCCATCACCGAAAGCGCTGAGTAAAAACAGCACGACACACAACGCAACAAAATCAGTTATTTGAGACGCAACGATGAACAATATGAATCCGCCGAGAAGACTTGCAACCATTACCGGATGATGTCCGATTTTGTCGGTAAGACGCCCACCCGCGTATACACCCACGAGTGCGCCAATTCCATAGCACGCCATTACGGTACCCACTTGCGACAAATCGAAAAGCAATTCATCTTTTAAATAAACAGCCATGAAGAACACTACCATCGAACCACTTCGATTGATAAACTGCGCTAAGGCTAGCAGCCATATGGATCGGCTCAGGCCACCAAAGGCTTGACGAACATTATGAGCGATGGCAGAGCGCATGGTGGCGAAGTTAGGCAATAGGGAGTAGGGATTAGGTTTATAGGTATTAGGTTATAGGTGATAGGTGATTCCACATCTACCTAATACCTAATACCTATCACCTATTTGGAGTAACTGCAAAAAATCCTCATGGTCGTAAATACCTTACAATCTGCCCTTCCTTCTTTGCGCAAAACAAAGAACAATGGCTATCATGAACCTCTCTCTTTTGCATGCGCCCAAGGCCGCACCTGCCTATAGTGCATCCCAACAATTAATGGATATTTTACACGCCCACGGCTTTAGCGAATTGCCTGCTATGGGTGGCAAGAGCATGCAGTCGGTCGACCGTTATGTCGGCGGTCGCAATTACTACTTCCGCAACCGCGGGCAGTGCACAATCAACTTTTTGAAAGACGGTCGGGTACATGTGCTCAACGGTCCCATTGCAATATGGAATTTGTACGACCATTTAAGCTACCATGAACTCAATGTATTATTAGCATTTTCTTCGCTTTGCGAAGAACACCAGGAATGTATGCGCAACTTCATGGGGCCTCGCTGCATGCGCTACGCAGACGTTCTTGAACAATTGCCTTCGTTTCAGGTCGACTGGAAAACAGCCTTTCTCATGGCCATGAGCAGCCAATAGTCCGCAGGCAGAAGATTTGAAGGTTGGTAAAATGGGATAGATTTTCGTGTTTGTTTGACGAGCATATCGCAAAAACTCCTATTCTTGTGGGTAGCTTTTTCAAATCCATAGGAAACATTAACCATGAAAAAAAATTTCCTCTTTGCTGCTATGATGGCGGCTTTTACTGTGTCGCAAGCCTCTGATGTGCGCTTGATCGTGCAGGAAGTTCAAAATAACGGTGCAGTAGCCGGGCACACATACCGCGTCTATGCGTCGCTGCCATCCCCTCAGCACTCGTTGCAAGTGGTGTATGGTGACGACGCCAATCCGATGCGCATCGAATCGAGCGCTCCGTTTTTCCAAAGTCCTTATGCTGCATTCAGTGCAGCGGGCATCTCTGCTGCAGCTGAGCAGGTCGATGCAACTGTTCGCTTTGACTCTTGGATTACCGTAGGTTATGAGAACAATGAGAGCAACGACATGTGGGATTTGGGAGTCGACTTTTCTTCCTTCGATCAGGGTGGTGCGATTGTGAGCGATAACGGAGGCTGGTTTTTGATTCCTAGCGATGAGAAATGTGCTCCGAATGCACAAGGCTTAGTGCTCATTGGTCAATTCACCTCAGCTGGCGAAGTAAGAGGCACTCTGAATGTGCAGGGGCGTGATATAGATGGTACAACCTGGCGCCGTCAAGGTCTTACGTTCAGCACGCACAACTGTGAAGTATTTGGCTGTACCGATAGTAAAGCAAGCAATTTCAATCCGAACGCGACTTTCAATGATGGAAGTTGTATTGGTGGTAGCTGCATACCGGCTCCGGAAGCAACTGCAGTTGAGTCGACCGGATGGGATGTATTCCCCAACCCGCTTCGCGATAACCTCCTTAATGTTCAACTACACAGCCTCGAGGTTAATCCGGGGGCCACTCTCGATATCCTTGACGCGAAAGGAAGTTTGGTAGCTTCTTTCATCGTAGGAAAAACAGCTGCTCAGAATGGAAATCGCATCACCATTGACCAAACACTGAAGAGCGGAACGTATCAAGTTGTTCTCCAGCAGAATGGTCAGCGTGAAACAAAGACCATTGTCGTACAATAATTTTTTTGCCTGAGCGAAAGCTCAAGCAAGCTTGTTAACCTTAACCAACCAAATAAAAAGAGCCGCTCGTTAGCGGCTCTTTTTAGTTACCATGCTCGGTTGAAAGCATGGGAGTGACTCTAACAAACCTTAACCAACCGAAAGCGTTAACTCTAAATTGGTTTGCTCGCCATGAGCTTTTAACCAATCGTGAATCTTCGACTGCATACGCTGAAGTTCCTTGATGCGCTGTTCACGCATTTTAATCTCCTCCATATTGCTGAGTCGACTGATTTTATCTTCGTGAAACTTTACTTTTACTTCAATCATTCCCCTAATGATAGAAGCTGCGTCACCGCTATAGAAGACGCCATCAATCAGTTTCACCTTAATGGATTCTGTTATTTCTTCCATGTGTATTCGTTTTATTGTCCTTGTCCGAGTGAATAAGCCGCCTTACCATCGAACGCATAGAGGTTCTCGGTTTTGATGGCATCGATGCCATTGCTGAAAGCTTGTTGAAGCAGTGCTATTACCTCTTCGTTCGAAATGCTCTTGCCTTCTTCCGGTTTGAAGCGGCAGCGCCAATGATCGGTACAGAAAGTTTCTTTAAAGCCTTGAGGCCATACTTTGATGCCGCGATTGGTAATCATGGATAGTTTCACCTTGTCGCTATTGAGCGCCTCCAGTTTAGATGCGAGCTGATCGGCCTCTTCTCCACTCCAGTGTACGAATACATCCACGCCTACCAACTCTTTCTTGCCGGCCGACTTGCGCTTGTACTTCGGCAGGTTGAGCTGAGCACCTTTGGTGTATCTTACATGATTCAAGCGCAGTGGCTGCTTGCCAAGGTTTGCAATTACAGCTTGCGCAAATTCTTTAGTACCAACTTTACGTGAGCTTATGCCTTCCTTGAAGATATCGTACGTATGAATGCCATCTTCAATAGTTCGCAACCAGGCGTTCTGAATCTTCTCGGCGACCTCTGTTTGTCCAATATGGCAGAGCATCATAATGGCACCTTGCAACAAACCAGAAGGGTTGGCCACATCCTGTCCGGCACGACGTGGAGCTGAGCCATGGATCGCTTCAAACATGGCACACTCTTCACCAATATTGGCCGAACCGGCTAATCCAACAGAACCGGCGATTTGGGCAGAGATATCAGACAATACATCACCGTAAAGATTCAGTGTTACGATTACATCAAACATCTCAGGGGTATCCGCCATTTTCGCCGCACCGATGTCGATGATCCAGTGCTCGTTTTCGATTTCAGGATACTCGACGGCGATTTCATCAAACACCTGATGGAATAAGCCATCGGTTTGCTTCATTATGTTGTCTTTGGTGAAGCAGGTTACTTTTTTACGACCGTTAACGCGGGCATACTCGAACGCATAGCGAACTATTTTCTCGCAGCCCGGGCGGCTTATCAGTTTAAGACATTGAATAACCTCGTCGGTTTGCTGATGTTCAATACCTGCATATAAATCTTCTTCATTTTCACGCACGATCACAATGTCCATGAGGGGGTGCTTGGTCGCAACAAAAGGGTGCAGGCTCAAGCAAGGGCGCACATTTGAGTATAGCCCTAAAAACTTACGCGTGGTCACATTCAAACTCTTGTACCCACCACCTTGAGGAGTGGTGATAGGAGCTTTGAGAAACACCTTGTTGCGGCGAATCACATCCCACGATTCGGCTGCAATACCTGAGGTATTGCCGGAGAGATACACCTTCTCACCTACTTCGATTTCTTCTGTTTCGATTTGAGCACCTGCCGCTGATAGTATGCGCAGCGTTGCTTCCATGATTTCGGGTCCAATGCCGTCACCCTTGGCGATCGTTACTTTTTGTTTCATGTGTCGGATTTGAATACAAAAATGAAATCATTGTTTGACTCTTTGTATTTATATTTACACCACACATCATAAAATTATTTTATGAACTACACTCTCAACCAACTGCGCATTTTTACCCAGGTTGTGAAATCGGGCAGCATCAGCAAAGCGGCAGAAGCACTCGATTTAACTCAACCTGCGGTATCGATTCAGCTTAAGAATTTGCAGCGACATTTCGATGTGCCGCTGACCGAGACGATTCAAAAGAAGTTGTACATCACGTCATTCGGAAAAGAAATTGCCCGTGCCGCAGAAAATTTAATTGCAGAAGCAGAGCAAATAAGCCAAAAAACCAAGGCACTGCAGGGAGAGCTCTCCGGCCAGCTGCGTATTTCAGTTGTATCAACCGGAAAATATGTGATTCCCTATTTTTTATCATCATTTCTGTCGAAGCACCAAGGCGTGGAGTTGAATCTGGACGTATCGAACAAGCAAGGCACACTGGCGCATTTGCGTGAGAATGAAATCGACTTTGCGCTGTTTTCGACATTGCCCAAGAACATAAGTGTGGAAACGGAAGACCTCCTGCGCAATGAGTTGTACTTGGTGGCATCGAGCGAACTACACATACCCCGTTCACGCAATCAACATGATTTGTTACGCAAGCTGACTCTTATATTCCGCGAAGACGGATCGGCAACGTATCAAGCAATGACTCAGTTCTTAGAAACCAACGACATCAATGTTTTTCGCAAAATTCAACTCACCTCGAACGAGGCAGTGAAGCAAGCAGTGATTGCGGGCCTTGGTGTTTCGATACTTCCCATGATTGGCATTCGACAAGAAATAGCCGCCGGACGCTTGAAGATTATCCCCATGAAAGGCCTTCCCCTAAAAACAACCTGGCGACTGGTCTGGCACCGCGACAAGAAGCACACGCCAGTGGCAGCTGCGTTTTTGGCGCACGTGCGTGAGCACAAGGGGGAGATCGTGAGGAAGTGGTTTGGGTGAGGGGGATTACCGTGATACTGGAGAAGCTCTTTAAAGATTAACAGTATGCGATTCGAAGAAGGCGGAAAGTACTAAGTACTAGTTACTAGGTACCTGTGGCGCATACTTGGTACTTTGTACTTCGCGCTTATAATGGGTGCTTATCCATTACTAGCCAGCCTCGGAATAGCATCAATAGATGCTCCCAACACACGATATCCCTCTTCAATATCGTAATCATCCTGAAGGCCAAGCCAAAATTTCGCCGTAGTTCCGAAGTACTGCGCAAGTCTCAAGGCAGTGTCAGCTGTAATTCTTCGATTGCCCTTAATGATTTCCGAAACGCGAGTTTGGGGAATGCCGATGTCTTTGGCCAACCGATAGGCGGATACTTCCAGCGGCAACAAAAACTCTTCTTGAAGGACTTCGCCTGGGTGAATGTTCTTAAGTTTTTTCATGTTAGTCAGAATAAATCAGTCAATGAGTTGTCGAATACACGAATTTATGCAGCGGTTTCTATGGACACTGATTTTATATTCATACCTTTCCTCCGCGAAACAAAAAACCCAACATGAATTAAAAACATTTACATAATTAGCGTTTGCTAAATACTCCTGTCCTGTAAATCGACAAAATTTCAATGTGCACAGGGAAGTACAAGCAAACGCCTGCGCGGCTAGCGTGGGCGTTGCTTTGCTTTGTGCACAGGTTTTTTGTCGAACCTTCAGGACGAGCATAAGCAAGTGTCCCACGCTTCTTTTTTGAAAAAAAACCGGATGCTGGGACAGTATCCGACCAAAATCCAAATCCATGTCTTATTCAAAAATTATCAGTTTGGGGATTATTGTATCCCTCGTATTATGGAGTAGCATCACGCTAGCTCAGTGCCCGCAAGGGATTTCGTATCAGGCTGCAGTTCGGGGTGGCGATGGTGTTGTATTGGCTAATACCGATGTAACCATTGTCTTTCGAATTCATCAGGACGCTGCAAGTGGTGTTGTCGAATATGAGGAAAGCCATGCCACACAAACAAATGATCTTGGTTTAATCAATCTCTTCATTGGAAGTGGTGAGCCTGCAGGAGTGTTGTTTCAGGATATTATTTGGTCGAATACGCAAAAGTTTCTCGAGGTTCAATTGGATGCCGGAAATGGATTGGTCAACCTGGGTACACAGCAACTCATGACCGTGCCGTTTGCCATGTATGCCTGCAGTGGCAATGAGGGACCTGCAGGTCCTCAAGGTGAACAAGGGCCACAAGGACCTATGGGCCCGCAAGGAGCACAGGGTGAGCAAGGACAACAAGGTCCAATCGGTCCGCAAGGAGCACAGGGTGAACAAGGACAACAAGGTCTAGTCGGTCCGCAAGGAGCGCAAGGTGAGCAAGGACAACAAGGTCCGGTCGGTCCGCAAGGAGCGCAGGGTGAGCAAGGACAACAAGGTCCAGTCGGTCCGCAAGGAGCACAGGGTGAACAAGGACAACAAGGTCCGGTCGGTCCGCAAGGAGCAACAGGGGAACAAGGAGTTTCCGTGAGTGATGTTTACGTACAAGACAACACGATTTATGTCACCCTCAGCGACGGGCAGGTCATCGATGCCGGATCCATATCCATCGTTGCCGGTTGCACAGACCCACTAGCGTGCAATTTTGACCCTTCTTCCAATTTTAATAACGGAATGTGCGCATACACAGGCTCAAGCTGTAATGATGGAAACAACAACACGATTAATGACGCTTTGAATGCGGATTGTGTTTGTGAAGGTACTGTTCAAACAACAGGCTGCACAAATACCTTAGCATGCAACTACAACCCAAACGCACTAACGAACGACGGATCGTGCATATTCACCGGAAGCAGCTGCGACGATGGGAACCCTGATACATTCAACGACTTTATCAACGCTTCGTGCAACTGTGTTGGAAGCACCTCAAATGGCACCGGTAATGGCAGCGCATTACTACCCGGTAATACCCTTTGCGAAGACGAAAACATCTCCGTTTCCGGCTGCAATGGACAAACCACTATTGAATACAACGGACACACCTACCCTCTGGTTGAAATTGGAGGTCAGTGCTGGTTTGCCGAGAATTTGGTCACGACTTCATTCAATGATGGAACAGAAATATTACTTGCATCAAGCAGTCAAGTGTGGCGTGACTCTGTCGATGCTCCAATGCTAGCATACACGAGTTACATTCAAGAATCAGCTGATTTATTTGGAGCATACTACAATGCACCTGTTGTTTTAAATGAAAAAAATGTTTGCCCGACTGGATGGCATATACCAACAGACTGCGAATGGATGTACATGGAAGGAAGTCTTGGTATGTCAATTTTTGAGCAACAAGCAGTATCATACAGGGGCCAAGGAATTGGTGGAGCTATGAAAACGGTTACGGATTGGGTTTTACCTAATTCTGGTGCGACAAACTCAACAGGTTTCAGTGCTGTCCCAGCGGGTTATTTGCAAGCTGACGGAGGTAATCCTGGCATATATTTCAATTCCCAATTTTGGACTTCCACTTTAAACGCGAATTTTTTAGCCTTTCGATATTTGGAATACGATAAAACTTCTATAGGAAGAATTTTCGCAGGTCCCGGCAGTGGAATATCAATCCGCTGCATTAAAGACTAATCCATACCACCATGAAGTATCCATTTTTAATTATGGTAATTGGTTATGCATTCGCTTCAACCCATGCGCAGACTCTAACCAATCAGGTTGTTGCCAATGCGGGAAATTCGTTCAGTTCGGCGATACTGCATATTGACCAAACAACCGGTGAATCGATAACTAACACATTCCAAACGGGCAGTTTGACAATCACACAAGGCTTCCATCAACCCAATCTATTTGCGGTCGGTGTTAAAGAAATAGAGACCTCCACCCTCTCCCTCTGGCCCAACCCTGCCCGAGAATCGGTTACCATTTCGGGCTCTAAGCAGCCCATTGAGCGCATCGAGATTTTTGATGCCGTTGGAAAATTGGTAGTGACACACGCACAAAAAAACACGTTCAATGTTGAACCGCTAGCGGCAGGCAGCTATGTCGTGCGGGTGCATAGTAATGCACGCAGCGAAGAGCACCGGTTGGTGGTGGTGGATTGATGCTATTGATTCGATAATTTAAAAGACCGGGTTTTGTCCGGTCTTTTTTTTTTACTTCTACCCGATTTATTTTCAATCATCTAACAGAAAATCAAACTTTTTCGGAATCAGATTCCCGAAAAGTTCGGATTACCGTTAACCCGATTAGGACTGGAAAATCGTAAGCGGATTTTCGACATGCTCCCATGTCCAAAGAGAGTACGTGCTCACTAAGATGACTTGATTACTTTCCCTTTCCTTTTGGATAGTGTTCCATTACGATTTGAAGAGGAGCGCATCTTCCTTCCTGTCGCCTTGTAATAAGCAATCGCTTCACTAATCAAGTGAAGATCTTCTGCCGTTAATGGTCTTGAATCAACGTAAAAGTCAACTCCCTTCGGTTCTTTAATGTGTCCCATATTCTATTTTAATTCAGGATAATATCGGTGAATGAGTTTCAGTGCATCATGCGGATAGATCACCATTCTGTTCCCGCCAATATGAGTGGCACCCAAACTTTTTTCGTAATGTTCAATCAAACGGGTCTTGGATGCAAATGCAACAAAGCCCTCATAGCCGGTATCCCATGAAGTCCTGCAGGTAAAAGCGAATAGATTACCGGGAACACCCTCATACAATTTATTCTTTCCTAAGTTGAATGGTGCGCTTTCAATCAGATGCAAGTAATAATGTGAGTCATTATCGCTAATACTCACAAGACCTTGAATGATATCAGGATTGTTTCGAATCGTAAGTTTAAAGACCTTACGAGTGCTAAGCTTGCGCTCGGATGACCAATTAAAAATCCACCCCTTTTTAGTGCTTACCAGTTTTATATCGGATGTGGCTAGAGGATACACCTCTGTTGGAAAACTATCACCGGAAATAGTATTAACGATGCTATTGGTCAATGCATCAATACGAATTCCAATCCTGTTTTCATTTTCGGATGCCATGCGTCTAATATACTACATCGCGCCTTTATTTGCCAAGCATTGACGCTAAACTTCAAAAAAACTTAGAACAATAAAAACGCGCCTTTCGGCGCGTTTTAGATTTTCGATTAGGTGGACGCGCTGTAGCGCGTCGGAAACCTGGATTTTCTGGAAGTGAAGGGTGGCGCAATGAAGGCCTTCCCTTAATAGTAGATATTCCTGCGCACCTTGGCCACGTATTTCGCAAGGCGAATCACTTGCTTGGTGTAGCCGAATTCGTTGTCGTACCACACGTAGAGCACCACGCCTTTGCCGTCGGGCGAAACGATGGTGGCTTGTGAATCGAACACCGAGCAGCAGTCGTTGCCCACGATGTCGGAACTCACCAACTCTTCGCTGATGCTATAGTAGATCTGATTTACCAGATCACCTTCCAACGCGCTCTTGCGAACTGTAGCGTTTACAGCGTCGAGGGTTGTCTCTTTGTTGAGGTAGACGTGGATAATCGCGAGCGATCCGTTCGGGGTGGGTACACGAACAGCGTTGGCGGTCAGTTTATCCTTCAACTCGGGAATGACCTTGGTTACGGCCTTACCTGCCCCGGTTTCTGTGATTACCATGTTCACCGCTGCACTGCGTCCGCGGCGGCTCTTCTTGTGCATGTTGTCGAGCAGGTTCTGGTCGTTGGTGTAAGCATGCACCGTTTCGATGTGCCCCTTGTCGATGCCATACGCATCGTGGATGCTCTTCAGCACGGGACAAATCGCATTGGTGGTGCAGCTTGCTGCCGAGAAGATGGTCTCGTTCTCGATGTCTAAGTCGCGGTGGTTGATGCCATAAACGATATTCGGAACCTCTTTGCCGGGCGCAGTGAGAATGACCTTCTCCACGCCATTGGCCTTGAGGTGAATGCTCAATGCGTCGCGGTCTTTGAATACGCCGGTATTGTCGATCAACAAAGCGTTATGAATGCCATAGGCGGTATAGTCGATCGCTCCGGGATCTTTTGCGCCGATCATGTGGATACGCTGACCGTTTACGATCATGCACTTGTTTTCATAATCCACGTCGACCGTGCCTTTGAAGCGTCCGTGTACTGAATCGTTTTCAAACAACGCCGCGCGTTTCTTGATGCTCAAGTCGTCGTCTTCGCGGGTTACGATAGCGCGCAAGCGCAACTGCTGGCCCTTACCGGCCTGCTTCACAAGTTCGCGAGCAGCCAAGCGGCCAATACGACCGAAGCCAAACAACACTACGTCGCGTGGCTCTATATCTGCGCCTTCCTCTTGCATGAAGTTGCGCAGTTTCTCCGATAAAAATTCAGATTGATTCTTGAAGTGATCGCGCTCGGCGAGCCATTCGCTGGCTAGTTTACCGATGTCGATCTTGGCCGGTGCCAATTCCATCTCGTAAAGTCCACGCGCCAGATCGGCCGTGTCGAAAATAGAAATGGGTTTGCCAACCACTTCGGCTGCGTACTTATGCAGACGCATGATTTCGGTGGCGCTGATATCCACCATGTGGTTACGAAACAACACGAGCTCAATGCTCTTGTCGAACAGCAACTTCCCCACCGAATTGAGTAGGTCGACTGCCGCTTTCTCTTGGTTCACGTACACCTTCAGTTCATTGCTGTAAGTGTCGGTTGCCATCATGTTTTGTGACATTGTTTTGAATTTTAAGTTTGATAAAAGAACGCATTCCCCGAGGGTTCATTGACTCGGGGGTGCAAAGGTAATTCGGAACTTTTATTGGGAATAAATTTTAATCGTGCGCGTTCTTTGGCTCGGTTCGATTTTCTTTGCCATGTCTATGCGTGTTTATCTAACCGTAATACTATTGATTCTTGCCTTGGGTCGAACTGCCGCTCAACGTGCAGATAGCCTGCGTGCGGCGCCCGACACAGCGCTTTTCAAGAGTGCTTTTCGCAAGCAATTCTCGGCTCGCTGGCATCAGCAGCCTCACTCACCATTCAAGGCAACTGTCTTGGCCTTGAGTTTTCCCGGCGCAGGACAGATCTACAACGGTATGGCAAAGGAAGGATCCTTCTTTCGTAAATACTGGAAAGTGCCCATCGTGTGGGCCGGAGTGGGCACCTGTGTCGCCTTCATCGACTTCAATACTCGGAATTACAAGTACTTCAAGCGCGAATACATCGCAGCAGCTGACGACGATCCAACCACCATACCCACTGAAAGTGAAAACCCACTCTACCTGAATGATGGCATGGAATATTACCGAAAGCTTATGGATATCAGCTATATGAGTTTACTCGGTGTTTACGTGTTGCAGGCCATCGACGCCAACGTGGATGCGCATCTCTTTTACTACGACATCAGCAACGACCTTTCGCTGCGCTGGCATCCCTCCTATTTTGTGGCAGGCAGCAGGCACCACGGGTTGGGACTTACCCTTCAATTCTGAACACTATGAACATTGCATTGATAGGCTACGGCAAAATGGGCAAGGAAATCGAACAGATTTTACTTCAGCGCGGGCATGTCATTACCCTTCGCTCGACACGCAGCACGCCCTTCAAGGCAGCAGATCTCACGGGTGCTGATGTGGCGATTGAATTTACTGAGCCGCATTCTGCCGTCGATAACATTCTCAAATGCTTTGAGGCATTCGTGCCGGTGATTGTAGGCACAACGGGCTGGTACACGCGCATGCCCGAAGTGCGTGAGGCTTGCGCCCAAACAAACGGCGGGCTTTTCACGGCATCGAACTTCTCCATAGGCGTGAATATCCTGTTCAAAGTGAATAAAGAGCTCGCGCGCATCATGAGCGATTTCGACGAATACACTCCTTCGATGGAGGAGATTCACCACACGGCCAAGCGCGATGCACCAAGCGGAACAGCTATCACACTTGCAGAAGGCATTTTGGAGAACTATCCGAGTCGCCAAGGCTGGATCAACGAATCGACCGAAGACGCCCACCAATTGGGCATCGTTTCACGCCGCGAAGGCGAAGTACCCGGAACCCATATCATTCGTTATTCATCGGCTGTGGATGAGATTCAGCTTGTACACCAAGCCTACAACCGCAAAGGATTTGCTTTAGGAGCAGTTAAGGCTGCGGAATTTATGATTGGCAAAAAAGGCATCTTTGACATGACCGATTTGCTAGGCAACGGTTAGTGCTAATGCATACCCTTATTCTATCGGAATCTTCAGTGATGCTCGCGTACCACAAGGCTGAGCATTATCAAATTCAATGCGGCCTCCCATTTTTTGCGCGGCTTCACGCATCATGGCCATCCCAATACCCAAGCCCGTGCTGTTTACACTGCCACGCTTTAGCATACTTTGATTTTCGGAGAGCATATCTGGCGCTAATCCCGGTCCATTATCAAGTACATGAATCACCACCGAGTCTTGAAGAACATCATGTGATAGTCTGATTACATTGACTTGTCGGTCGCGCATGCCATAGTGAAACGCGTTCTGCAACAGTTGTCTCATAATCAGTCGGAATCTGAATTTATCAGAGTCTATCGCTAGGTTGGGATCTATGTTATTGGTAAATTGAAAATACACCTTGTTCACATGATTGATAGTCTCGTAAATATTCTGAGCCAGTTCCCATGGACGGAAAAGCGAAGTCTCCTTTTCCTTCCTTTTATTCTGATAATATAGATGAATACTTTGCAAGATGCCGTCAAGCCTATGCATCGAAGCACTTAACATAGGAAAGGATTCCAAATGCTTAGCAGGGTTGGCATGAATCATATCTGCGAGTCCAATAGCTGCTAATACCGGGCTTCGGAAATCGTGTGTAATGCTATAAATGATCTCATCCAACTGGCTATTCAGAAGCTCGAGTTCATCGTTTTTAAACTGCAGCTCCTCTGAACGCCTTTGCAGAGAGCGATTGAAACGAGCAATCTCTTCGAGAGCCCGTATCTGAATAATTTTTGTCGATGCTATAGCCGCCAGTGTAGTCAATGTAACAAGGTGCTCTTCCGTGTAGAAATCCACTTGCGAATGCTCACTATCGATGACTCCTATTGCTTTTCCCTCGCTCATGATTGGTACAGCAATCTCTGACAAACGCATTTGATCATCGAGTATGTAGCGCTCATCGCGACGCGTATCAGGCACAATTTGAGGTTCTCCGTTCGCAAACGTGGAGCCAACTATGCCCTTGCCGGGTTCAATGGTAATGGGCTCGAAAATATCAAGGTCAATCGGATTTTTCGGGCCATGGGCGGCCACTTGGACCAAGATACATTTCTTCTCATCGTAGAGATATACAACACAGTCTTCAAATCCGATATGCGCAATCACCTTTTTCGTTAACTCCCAACACACCTCTTCTTGCGACATCGTATTGGTTAGTGATGTCGTGAACGATTCGATAATATGCATCAAACGTTTCAAGGCCTCGAAAAAAGGATTGTTGGACCGAATTTAATGGGAAAATCGGAAATTAAAAGCAAACAAAAACGGAGTTTTAAATCGCCGGTCAGTTCGAAATTCCATTCTGTGATGGAAAGCAAAAGATGAGTCGACCAATTTTAAAACTTTGGTTATTGGCGCTTAGTGGCATGGAAAATATACAGAGCGAAAAGAGCCTTGACCGTGGCTATTGCTGATTCTTAGAAAACACTCACCATTGCTTGTCCGCCAAACATGCGCAGTCGTGGGTCATATTCCAAAGCAAAAAAGCCTCGCAGGTGTTTCTCGGCGCTGTCGAAGTAACTGCGCGCACCAAATTTCAATACTTCATTCTTCTCCAAATTCACTCGGTAGTTTCCATCGCAATAAAGCGCATAGCGTTTGGTTACATTAACGAACAAAGAGCTCGCTGCTTCGTTTTGCTCAGATGAATAGTTGGCACACAAATCGAAACGTTCGTTAATATACTTCATAGCCGTGAAGTACTGACCATCGAGGCGCAAATAACCAGCCGCACGTAGTTTCTTGTAATCGATGCGCAAATGATTCGCCCATTCGCCCGCATGATTATGAAAGGCGTAAGCCAGAAATAAATCCTTTGTGGGAGCATAACGCAGCATTACACCCGGCCTACTGCCAATGATGCGCGACTGCGCATACGTTTCACTTTGCTGCTGCCAAGTGACCGGGTTAGGGCGAACGGTTGTAGTGGGGGTCACCAAGACACCTGCGCGCAGCTGCAGTTTATCGCTAAACTTCGTGATGAACTCAAACGCAGGCAAGGCATTGATCGTTTTATCGCTGTTGAACTGCACAACGGCCTGTGCTTCGAGTAAAAACACATTGGTGAAACGCTGCGTGATGAGCGCACCGAGTCGGACCGAAGCTGTGGCACTGGTGCGTAAACTATCTACAGGCACTTGAAGCTTCGAATAAAAACCAGCGTAGAGTTTGTTCGCCGTCGTATAATCATTGAGTTGCATATTTTCCATTTGCGTAAAACCCGCAAGAGATTGCATGACCAATGCCCAAGCAATGATTATCGATTTCCTCATGTCGTTAGAATTTTCGGATAATGATAGCACCCACAATAACAAGTAAAACACCAATCAAGCGTGGCACATTCATCGGATGAGGTTGCGTAACCAGAATATTGAAATGTTCGAGTACGACGGTGAAGAGCATCTGTCCGGCCACGATGAGCGCGAACGTGAGACCCGGACCTAATTGTGGAAATGCGAGTAGGACTGCTGTTACATAGAATGCTCCAAGCAAGCCTCCTATCCAAGCATACATGGGAGCAGCCTTCAGCCCTTGCCAGGATATGGATTGCTTGCTCACCAAAACATATATAAATAGTGCGACTGCACCAATAGCAAATGAAATGAGTGCTGCAGCGGCCGGACTTTCAGCCGCCCTTCCCAGCTTGGCATTTATTCCTGCCTGCACTGGCAAGAAGGAACCGGCAATGAAAGCGAGAACAATCCAAAGTAACTTATCCATGCAAAATGTATGTTCGACAAAGATGA
>Ga0315904_10006549_pt1 | contig 15915 bp, 11 predicted proteins | sample LakEriMetagenome_6_FD_203529 | JGI IMG/M metagenome (GOLD analysis project Ga0315904, IMG submission 203529) | Freshwater fungal communities from buoy surface, Lake Erie, Ohio, United States - Buoy 12 MA120 | ecosystem: Environmental > Aquatic > Freshwater > Lake | place: USA: Lake Erie, Ohio... | reverse complement strand
AAGCTTCACGCCCCGGTTGAAACAGAATGCATTGATCTCCTCGGGTTTTGCTGTTCCTTTTTCGAAGAACAAATGGAAATAATTTCCTTCTTTGGTCAGCTTCGAATGGCCTTCATGCTCCATGAGGATGCGGGTAAGTGTTTCCTGGTCCTCAGCACCAATTTCGATGATATCATCGTCAATCAGTACTTCATTGACCTCCCCACTGGCGACCAGGTCTCCGGTTTTCAGGATGGCCACATGGGTACAGACCTTCTCAACTTCATCGAGCAGGTGTGAAGCCAGTATGATGGTGTGCCCCTGCCTGTGCAGGTCTTTGATCAGTTCTCGCATTTCCGCTATACCAACCGGATCCAGTCCATTGGTTGGTTCATCCAGCACCAGCACACGGGGATTTCCGAGCAAAGCGGCACCTATTGCCAGCCTTTGCTTCATACCAAGGCTATAACTCGAGAACCTGCTGTTCCTGCGTTCACTGAGCTTAACCCGTTTCAATACTTCATCGATATCCTTCGCAGTACCCCGTTCGTTGATACTTTGTGTTACCCTGAGGTTATTGATGCCGGAGAGATAGTGATAAAAATTAGGGGTCTCGAGTAAAGATCCGATCTGTTTCCTGATCTGTGGAGAACCCGGCTGGCCAAACCATTTATAATTGCCCTTATCCGCCTTTAATACATCAAGTATGATACTAAGCAATGTGGTTTTACCGGAACCGTTGGGCCCCAGTATGCCAAATACGGATCCTTCCGGAACATTGAGCGATACGCCTTTCAATGCCCTGATCTTTCCGTATGATTTCTCTACCTGTTCTAGTTCGAGTACTGTCACTGTTATGATTTGGCAAGTAAGATAAAGGGCGAAATTCAAATTTCGCCCTTTATTATTATGAACGGCTAAAACAGTTCTCCATCATTCCATCGGGGCCGGTCTTTATCCATTGAAACCGAATAACTGATCAGGAAGTTCAACTGTATATAAGTTTGGGCTGCGGAATAAAGAAATATGCCGCCATCCAGCTGGTCCTGGGGTTTGTGGTAGTATTTGGCCCTCCATTGTTTGATGTATTCCCGGAGATCAAATCCCGGGATGTTTGACTTGCTTCCGTATTTGCAATTGACCGCAGGAATATGTTCTTTCACGAAACTGTACTGGTCACTCCGTACAAAAAAGTTCTGTTCAGGCTCAGGGTCTTCCTCAATATCAAGTTTGAGCGTTTTGGCTGCAAAATTTACATGTTTGGCCATGGTGGAATGTGCGGATCCCAAAGGCACAATGGACAATAAAGGTGCAATGATGGTGGGCATATCCGTATTCACGTTGCCAACGATGGATGTTTTTGGAATGGTGGGGTTAGAAGCAAAATAAGCAGATCCAAGCAATCCCGATTCTTCTGCCGATACCATGGTGATCAGGATGGACCTTTTCGGTTTCACGCCGGATTTTTTGTACAGTCTTGCTATCTCCAGCAGTGAAGCAACGCCAGATGCATTATCGTGCGCCCCATTGTAAATGGAATCACCATCTACGGGTTTGCCCACTCCAACGTGATCCAGGTGTGCAGTATGAACAACATATTCATTTTTCAACTTTGAGTCAGTACCGGGGATCATGCCAACTACATTCCAGGTTTCTACATCAGAATGTTTACTCCTGAACTGCACAGACAAATTCTTGTTGAGGTCGAAAGCTTGTAGCTTTCCTGCTTTGAGATCCGCGATCACTTCGTCGAGGTTCTTGCCTGAGTTCATGAAAAGAGTTCGCAGGAAATTGTTAGATGCCGTAATGAATACATCCACATCCCCGGTGTGCCTGCTGCCATAGGCCACGGTTTTATCAGAATTCATTGCATTATTTAACGGACCTCCGACGGGCGGCATCGGCCCAGGTGTGGGAGAGGCTACTATCAAACCTACAGCGCCTTTTGATTTCGCCAGTGCCATCTTATAACCCACATTTGCAAAATGGGCTCCATAGGTAGACAACAATCCTTCAGGCGTTGTGCGCAGTACCACCACGATCTTTCCCTTAACGTCTATGTTCTGGTAGTCAGAATGTTTACCGGGAATATCAACTCCGTATCCGGCAAATACAATCGGAGCATTTTCTATGTCTATGGATGTTTTCAGGGGATGGGGAGACACAATAAGATCCGTTCTGAAAACTGAATCTGTATTTCCCTTGTTGTCACCCATGATGATCTTCTGGGATCCCGCTTCAATGCTGGATCTTCTCAAATTGAATTTCTGTGTATACCCGCCATTATCGCCGGCAGGCAGTACGCCCATTTTCCTGAATTCTTCCGTGACATAGTCAACCGCCATTTTGTAACCTTCCGTGCCGGGAGCTCTCCCTCGTAAAGCGTCATCGGCAAGGTACACGATATGGGCTTTGTACTCTGAGGTGTCGATGGCTCCCATGGCCTTTCTCATGGCGGGAGTGATCGTGGGATCCTGTGAGAATCCATGACAATACAAGAGGAAGAAGATCGTTGCAGTTGATATCCTTTTCATATGCGGAAAATAATTCAAAACAGGGAAATAGCGAGTGCCTGAGGATCTTTTTATCGGGCCAGGCAACCTTCATATCAGTGAAGCTCGATGGTTTCCACATCGGGAATATTATTCATCGTAAGCTCGATATGTTTGTTATGTGCCTTGGACCTGAAATCGTGAAAGATCTCCAGGATATCGTGGTCGATATACACGCTGTCTGCGCCATTTATACTAACAACCGAATATTCAGGAATGCGGTCCAGCATTTCCATGAATCGTTTTTTATTCAGGAAACTGACATTCAGCGCGAGATCGATGGTGTAGTGAGATATATGGCCTTCTTTTTTCTCCCTGATGGTGAACCCCGCCCTGTAGGTATGTTTGATCAGGAAATAAATGGAATAGATGAACCCTATGATAACGCCTATCAGGAGGTCCGTGAATAAGATCGATATGATGGTAATGATGAAGGGCAAGAATTGTTCCCGGCCCTGTTTGTATACGCCTGCCACCATTTTTGGTTTGGCCAGGTTATAACCTGTCCGGGTCAGGATCAGGGCCAGCACGGTGTAAGGAATGTAATTGATCAGGGGAATGGCAAACAGGATGGCCAATAACAGCCAAAGTCCGTGGGTAATGGAAGAGAGTTTTGTTTTGGCTCCGGCTTCTGCATTGGCAGAACTTCTCACAATAACCGCTGTGATGGGGATCCCTCCAACCAAGCCGCTGAAAAAATTTCCTGTTCCCTGGGCAATGAGTTCCCGGTTCTGGGGTGTGATGCGATTGTATGGATCTATTTTATCAATAGCCTCAATACTCAAAAGGGTTTCAAGCGTAGCGACAAAACAAATGATGACAGCATTTTTCCAGATGATCGTATTGCTGAACAGCGAAGCAGGATCAGGAAGTTGAACCTGGGAAAAAACATCCCGGGGTATATTCACAAATTGAGTGGGTTTGAGTTGGAGCGATGGAATGAAATGTTGAAACAATGAAGCAAGTAATGCACCGGTCAGGACCACAATAAAAGACGTAGGCAGGAATGACATTCTTGCTGCAGCAAACCTGTTCCATAGAAACAGGAAGAGATAGGTGAGTAATGCAATGGAAACCGCGCCCGGCGATATGATCTCGAACAAACCTCCATTCTCAAAACTGTGTTTGAATGTGATCAGGTTGAAGAGCTGGTTGGTCCAGAAGTCGGGCTTATCGTACCCAATTAAAAGAGGTATTTGTTTTGACATCAGGATAATACCAATCGCTGCGAGCATTCCTTTGATCACGGAGGAGGGGATGAAATGCGTGAATCCCCCTAGCCTGAAGATACCGAGCAGGATCTGTAACAATCCCGCTACGGAAACGGCAAGAAAGAACAGTTCAATACTTCCCAGCTCAGCAATTGCGGCAGCACAGATCGCCGTGAGTCCGGCGGCTGGCCCACTGACACTTAATGGAGATTTGCTGACAATGGATACGATGATACCTCCTATGATGCCAGCTACAAGCCCTGAATATACAGGAGTGTTCGACGCCAGTGAAATGCCGAGGCAGAGGGGGAGGGCTACAAAAAATACGGTGATGCTGGCCTTGAGATCATGCTTCATGAAAGAAAGCAGGTAGAACCTGGTCTTCCTCGATAGAATATTCATGTTGCCACAAAGATAGTGACAACAGACGCAGTGAGGTACCCAGAGGCCGCAGAGTATTTAGTTTCTTACGGGCTTACCGCCTTTCAGCACGCTCTGGATGCGTTCCAGTGTTTTGCGTTCGCCGCAGAGCGAGAGGAAAGCTTCGCGTTCCAGGTCAAGCAGGTATTGCTCGGATACTAAAGTTGGTTCACTCAGATCGCCGCCACACATGACATAGGCTAATTTGCGCCCCACCAGTGAATCATGATCAGTCGCATACCCTGCACGCCACATGCCGTTGATGCCGGCATATAAGGCACCCAGGGCCTGGCGGCCGAGCACTTTAACGTCTTTGCGCTGCACTGGAGTAACATATCCGCTGTCATACATTTCGATCACAGATCTCTTGGCTTCTGCGATCCTGCGATCCTGGTTCATCACCACTTCGTCAAGCCCTTTTCGCAGTATTCCAAGTTCAAAGCCTTCTTTCGCAGATGTAGCTACTTTAGCAGTAGCGATTGTGAGAAACCTGTTTTTAAGTGTAATGGTCTCGGGCTCATCTTCATGCATCTCATCCGCCGCTCTTAATACGAATTCCTTTGTTCCGCCACCGCCCGGGATAAGTCCAACACCAAGCTCTACCAGTCCAATATAGGTTTCTGCAGCTGCACATACTTTATCGGCATGCAGGCTTAATTCACATGCACCTCCAAGTGTTAATGCGTGTGGGGCAACAACAACAGGTACAGATGAAAAACGGGCCCTTATCATCGTATTCTGGAACATCCGTATCGCCATGTCCAGTTCATCAAACTCCTGTTCAATGGCCAGCATGAAGATCATGCCAACATTGGCTCCCGCAGAAAAATTCTGGGTGTTGTTACCAATAACAAGGCCTTTATATTTTTCTTCCGCAAGAGCGATCGATCTTTGAATTCCTTCCAATACTTCACCGCCAATGCTCCCCATCTTGGTGTTCCACTCCAATCCAAGCACATCATCACCAAGATGATAGGTATTGCAGGCACTGTTCTTCCAAACAGATTGCCCCGCGAAGTTCTTCATGACAATGAAGGCAGACTCCTGGCCTTTTGCCACCGTGCTTACATAGGTCCCTGTTGCAGGCGAATAGCATACACGGTTTCCATTCTCCACTTTATAGAATGACGTGTTGCCTTTAGTGATCATTTCTTCTACCCAGGGTGCAACAGCATACCCTGCTTTTTTCATGTTTTCCACCGTTTTTGCCAAACCTAATACGTCCCAGCTCTCATAGGCTCCGATCTCCCAGCCAAAACCAGCCATCATAGCATCATCTACACGATACAACTCATCGGAGATCTCAGGATAACGGTGACTGATATACGAAAACAATCCATAGTGGAAATGACGATAAAATTCCCCTGCCTTATCACCGCCACCACAAAGGGCCTTGATCCGCTGCTTCAGATCGTCAATAGGTTTAGCAGCCTCTATGGTTGCAAATTTTGGCTTATTGCGCGGACCATATTCCATGGTCTTGAGATCCAACGTGAGGATCTCTGTCTGACCTCCGGATTTTACTTTCTTGAAAAATCCCTGGCCTGTTTTGTCGCCCAGCCAGTTGTTGTCAACCATTTTCTGCAGCCAGGCCGGAATTACAAATGCGTCGCGCGCTTCATCTGAAGGGCAATTATCATAAACACCTTTGGCTACTTTCACCATAGTGTCTATTCCTACTACATCAGCCGTGCGGAATGTTGCAGATTTCGGACGACCGATCACCGGCCCGGTAAGTGCATCAACTTCGTCGATGCTGAGCCCCATTTTATCTACCAGACCGAATATGGCCATGATACCGTATACACCTATCCGGTTGGCAATGAATGCAGGCGTGTCTTTGCAAAGCACAGTTGTTTTACCCAGGTAAAGATCACCATAGTGCATCAGGAAATCTATGACTGCCGGATCTGTATGGGGTGTGGGAATGATCTCCAGCAATCTCAGGTAGCGGGGAGGATTGAAGAAATGCGTTCCGCAGAAATGTTTTTTGAAATCATCAGAGCGACCTTCAGCCATCATATGGATGGGAATGCCCGATGTATTTGAAGTGATCAGGGTTCCGGGTTTCCTGAATTTCTCTACCTGTTCAAACACCAGTTTTTTGATGTCCAACCGCTCAACCACTACCTCTATCACCCAGTCGCAAGTGGCGATATCTTTCATGTTATCGTCAAAATTGCCTGTGGTAATACGCTTTACCACATCCTTTGTATAAACAGGCGATGGGTTGCTTTTCAAAGCGGCCTGCAGGGCATCATTTACGAGTTTGTTCCTGGCCCTGCCATCCGTAGATTCTTTAGCTTCATTGGGAACAATATCAAGCAGTATCACCTGCAACCCGATACCTGCAAAGTGGCAGGCTATTCTAGATCCCATTACACCTGAGCCGAGTACAGCAACTTTCCTGATCGTCCTTTTCATATGAAGCAATTGAATTAGTTAGCTAAACAACTATTCCAAAGATAAGGAAAATCGGATATCAAAATGTTAATGGCGGTTATTTCCCTGAATAAGGAAAAACCGCCATCATTCGCTTAAGAAAACTAACCTTTATGGGGCCCTATATCCTTCAAAGCGTATCATCCAGATCAATTTACCTTCCTTGTTGAAGGCCCAGGTTTCATGAGCTTTTCTTTTGATCGCTTTTCCGTCAAGTACACCTATTTCTTCGCCCCAGATGGTTACGATCTTTTCATCGGGATGGTCTTTCGAATTGACGGGAATAAGGGCATCGATCTCTGATTTCAATGAGCTGAACCTTGCGCGTTCAGCCTTAGCGCCGGCAAGAGCAGAATCAGATTGAAGCTTCCCCGAAAAACCGGGCATTTCCATGTAAATAGAATCCGCAAAATAAGCTCTCACACTATCCAGCGTATTGTTATCAAAATGCTTCCAGAATGAAATAACTTTTTCGGCCAGTTCAGGATCTCCGATCTCCCAATCAGAGGAATACCTCGCCTTAACAGAATATTGGTGAGCTGTTGCTTTGTCCGGGGTTACTGCCGCCGGCTCAGGTGTTTGGGTGTTACAGGCAACTGCAGTTACTGCCAGCGCCAATACCAGTAGATTTCTCATAAATTGATGATTGTTTTGGTTGAAAAAAGAAAAGGTAAGGAAAATTACTCTTCCTTACCTTTTTCATGTAGAACCTGGATATGAGATCAGGTTGTGGCTGAAGTTTTTATTTCCTTTCCTGTTTTGTCATAGAAAACGAATTTCTTTTCAACTCCCTTCTTCATTTCAAGCCGGTATAATTTCTGGCCCTTATTGTTATCGATCAGGGAAGTGGATTCCATTTTCCAGTCGGAGAACCTACTTTTTGCCAGGCTGGCATTGACAGCCGCCGGAACCTGGGATTTTTCTATGTAAGTTTCAGTAAAGTCCCAGGAGCCATCCATGTGGTAATAGGCACGATGAACACCATTCGCATTCCTGAATTTAACCTCATAGTTCGCAACGTTATTGTGCCAGTCCACTTCTTTGGCATCAGGATATTTTTTTGCAAAATGTTCCTTAGTTGCTTTTGGGATATTGATGACCTGGGCTTCAGCATTCATGCATAAAAACATGCCGAGCATTAATGTGATTATCAGTTTCATTGTTTTGGGTTTATTGACTTACTTTAAATTCTACACGCCTGTTCTTTGCCTTGCCGGAAGTTGTTGTATTGTCGGCAATAGGCTGATCCTGGCCGTACCCGGTTGCAGCTAACCTGCTTTCGTTCACACCTTTACTGACAAGATAGTTCTTAACTGATTCTGCACGTTCAACGGAAAGCGACTGGTTCTTATCGGGCTTTCCGGTGTTGTCAGTATGACCTGCAATACTCATTTTGATATCCGGATAATCTTCGTTCATGATCTTTGCCAGCTTGTTCAGCTCATTCTTAGCACCGGAAGTAAGGGTGGCACTTCCGCTTACAAACTGTACGTTAGAAGTTTTAATGTTGATCGCCGGGCATCCTCCATTTTCTGCAGTACCTGGAATGGTTGGGCACTTGTCTTCTTCGTCGTTGATACCATCACCATCAGTGTCAGGAATAGGGCAGCCTTGATATTTAGGAAGTCCAGGAACCTGGGGACATTTATCTTCTTCGTCATTCACACCATCCTTGTCAGTGTCAGGAATAGGACAACCCTGGTATTTAGGTAAGCCTGGTACATCAGGGCACTTATCTTCCTCATCGTTGATGCCGTCTTTATCCTTATCAGGAATAGGACAACCCTGGTATTTAGCCAAACCGGCTACAGTTGGGCATTTGTCTTCTTCGTCGTTGATACCATCGCTATCGGTATCAGGAATAGGACATCCCTGGTAGCGGGCAAGACCAACTACAGTAGGACATTTATCGTCTTTGTCGATTATGCCGTCTCCATCTGAATCTGCGGGAATAAGTTTGCCGAACAATTTCAGTTTGAGTCCAACCTGGATATTGGAGTTATAAAACTTGCCAACGGTATTGGGATTGTTGGTATTATCCATATTGGTGAAGCCATGGATGTAACGTGCAAAGGGCACAACCCTTCCATGAGGAAATACTTCAAAGCCAATATTACCGGCAATACTGGTGCTGGTAAGATCGTCCTTCGTGTTGTTATTGTTATCATCTTTCAGGCTGGTAAGGAAATCGAACTGCGGACCGGCAGTGATCGCAAAACCCTTACCTACATGGAACTTCAATAACAGGGGTACTGAAAAATAGCTGGCGGTAACATCTTTCATGAATGCCGTGGCAGCATCCGTGTTATATGCATAATTGTTGTAGATCAACTGAGGCTCAATTGATAAGCCTTTGTTAAGCGGAATGTTCAGCCAACCACCGGCTCCCCAGCCTACTTTGGTGTTGTAATCGAAATTGTCGTTATCGGCTATACGGAACTTCGTGAAGTTCGCGGCACCCAATAAACCACCACTCACGGTATAGTGCTCCTTAACAATTTTTGTTTGCGATATGGCACTACTGCCGATGAGAAGAAGTAAAAACGGAATGATTTTTTTCATTGGTAAAAAATTTAATATTGAAAGGACGGAATTTGTACTGAAATGAGGAGTATATATCAATTGTACTGTGCAAAGATAGTCAGGCTTAAAATATGAGGGCCAATTCATTTTAATTCAGATTATACGAAGGCCGCCTATTCAATGACGTTATGCCCGGATCAGGTGATGAACGCCATTAATCCGCCTTTTAACGTTACCGGCACCAGTATATTTTGAAGGCGGTTATTATGCACAAAAAGCTGCTTTTTCGATTTATTAATTTTCTTTGGAGTTGAAACTATTCTAAATCTGTTGATTATGTTCTTATCCAGGTCTTTCCTATTCAAGGTTTTTTTTTCTTTGGTTTTAGCAAGTTGCCAGGTTGATCCTGATAAAAAAGTGACCGATCTGCAAACAGACCTCGCCATGGACGATGGTGATTCAACGTTGCTGCATGCAAGTCATGCCCTTTCAGGGGTTGTGTTTGACAGCTCGGAGATCGATCGTTTTGTGTCAGAATTTCCCGATTTCCGGGAGTATAGCAGCGATTACAAACTGTTCTATCGGAATCGATCTTTCAATTATGCCTGGTTCCAGCAGGAAGGCCTGATTGAAACTGCCCACGTTTTACTGGCGCATTTGCAGGAAACAGACTCGTTAGGATTACCTATGAAAATTCCCCAAAGGGATACGCTCCATAAATTATTCCATTATGATGACCGGGAGGGAGCTATTAGTCAGTTAAAGCCCGACATCACATCAGAATTGATGCTTACGGGGCAGTTCTTCCATTATGTAAAAGTCAAGTATGGCCAGCGGCTGTCAGGCAGCCAGGAAAAGATCGATTGGTTTCTTCCCCGCAAGAAGATGAATTATGAACAGCTCCTGGAACAGACCCTGCAAGGCAACGATATTGATAAAGTGGCTTCGGGTGTCATGAACAGGCAGTTCAATGCTTTGCGTCAGCAGTTGAAGAGGTTCAGGGAAATAGAAAAAAATCATCCGGAAGAGCTTCCTGCCATTTCGATTTCAAAAACCATCAAACCAGGCGATTCTTCATCAGTGATCCCTGAGCTGCGCAAGCGTCTCCATATGTATGGATTCCTGAGTACAGGAACGGGTGATAGCCGGTACGATAATGATCTGGCAAAGGCTGTGAACCGGTACAGGAAGTCCATGGGAATGAAGCAGGATTCACTGGTGACCGGTGAAATGGCTGCTTCATTGAATGTGCCGGTCCGGAAGCGGATCGAAACGCTTCTGACCAACATTGAAAGATTCCGGTGGATGCCGAAGATCCCGGCAGAGGGGGAGTTCATATTTGTGAATATACCTGAATACAGGTTGCATTATTTTGAAAATGGTAAAGACGTATGGGATTGCAATGTGGTTGTAGGAAAGCCTATGACCAAAACTGTGATCTTCAGTGGAGACATGAAGAATGTAGTGTTGAGTCCTTATTGGTATGTTCCACCCAGTATTATCAATAAAGAGATTAAGCCCGGTATGGCACGAAATCCGAATTACCTTGCGGCCCACAATATGGAATGGAATGGAGGCAATGTGCGCCAGAAGCCGGGTACATCCAACTCACTGGGACTGGTGAAATTCATCTTCCCTAATTCCAATAACATATATCTGCACGATACACCGTCAAAAAGCCTGTTTAAAGAAGACAACAGGGCGTTCAGCCATGGCTGTGTTAGAGTTGGTGAACCCAGAGCGCTCGCCATCAGGATCCTTAAAGACGATCCCGCCTGGACGCCGGGAAAAATAGACGCTGCAATGAATTCCGGGGTGGAGAAGTTTGTTCCTGTAAAAAAGAAACTTCCTGTAGTGATAGGGTATTTTACAGCCTTTGTAGATGCGGATGGTGACCTGAATTTCAGGAAGGATATTTACGGAAGGGATGAAAGACTATACAACCTGGTGGCGGAAAAGAGATGATACTCTGTTTTCATCATTCGAAACAGCCCATTCGTAAATTTATACCACTGCTTGAAATATGATTTAACCAGCGAAGTCAGTTCCGGTTAAATTTGATCTACGGTGGTGTTGTTGCACTACTGGTTTGAGGATCAATTTTTTCATATGTTTAGCAAAGCCGCCTTACTCCTAAGGCGGCTTCTTATTTTGGTCATCACTATTTTTTCAACCAGGCGTTTTTCAGTTTTTCTTTGGAAGGATCTGCGAATTTAAAACCAGATCCATCCACATAGTTCAATTTGGCCAGCCCTTTCAATTCAACGATCTGGCCATTTCTTTTCACTTTCAGACTCACCGGCTCATTTTCTTCCATGCCGTACCCCGCCAGCATTACATTCATAGGCGTGCTTGCATCGATCGGAGATTCGTTCATCTCAACAAGCTCATCGCCATTTTGAACACCCAGTGCGGTCATGAAATTATTTTCGTTGTCTCGGATCACTGCTATTGCTTTCTTATTCACGGTATCCACCATCAGGTAGGGCTTGTTGTTTGCGAGAAATACGATGGGGGTAGGTTCCTTCACCACCGCTCGATCAACACCAACCCGTTTAAGATAGTTGGTATAGTCGATAGGGATGCCTTTGATCACATGGTCCTGGAGAAACTTTCCAACCTCCGGATTAGTCATCTGTGTGATCTCGCCAATGATCTTATCATCGTCAAATGGTTTAGACGGCCCATATTTTTTTGAAAGTTCTCCCATGAGGTGAAGAAGGCCTTTATCTCCCCCGGATGCTTCCCTTAATATGATATCCAGGCACATGGCCATAAGAGCCCCTTTCTGGTATACGTTGGGGTACTGGGCTTTCATTTTTGGATCCAGTACATTCTTACTCATTACTGTAAATGACTGGTCGTCCTTATACATCATTTTAGCGAACTTCTCTTTCTCGGCCATCTTTGCAAGGAACTGTTCTTCGGTCATGAGGCCCTGGTGTACCTGGAAGTGATTGGCAAAATATTCGGTGAAACCCTCGTACATCCAAAGGTTCTGCGACATCTTGGGATTGTTGAAATCAAAGTCCTGGATCTCCCTTGAGTGAACGTTAAGCGGTGTGAGGGTATGGAAGAATTCATGCGAGATCACATGGATCAGGTCCTTACTCCTCATCGACTCCTGGAAAACCGCCGTGGTGGATGTGTTATGTTCCAACGCACCGATGCCTTTAGCGTCGTCTGCTGCATTGGTGGTAATATAATTGAGAACTGCATATCTGGGTGTGTTGTTAATGTTACCCAAATAAGCTTTCTGAGCGCGCATCATTCTTTCGAGATCCGGGAAAAGTGATTTTGCTGATACAGATTTTCTTCTCGGGGAGTATACGCTTAACAGTACTTCCATGCCGTTGATATTGGTGGTGGCAATATCCGGCTCGGCATACATGATGGGATTGTCTACAACTTCAGCGTAACGGCTTACTGTAAACACATCTTCCGTTTTGGAATCATTGCCATCTTTCAGAGAACTGGAAGCCAGTAGGTTTTCAGGATGGCTTATGGTAATTCGGTATGGGATATCTTTCTTCCCCTGGAAGTATCCCGCAAAACCACACATGTTCAACATGAAATTCTTTCCGGCGAGGATATTGGTGCCGGCAGGGGAGAAGATGGTGGTACTGCCTTCAGCGAATGCGTCTCCGTCTTCAGAATCGTAAGTATCATTCACGAGGTAGGTTACATGCCTGAGTTTATCGGCCTGGCTGATCACCCAGGTGTTTGAGTCGGTCCTTGATACCGGGAGACTGTTCCCACTTTTATCGATGGCCTGAAATCCCACAACATATCGTCCATAGTCTGCGATGGCATAAGTGCCGGGAATGATCTTAGCCAACTGATAGGTAATGGTAGGGGAGGAAATTGCAGGCGGAGTAACGGTCACTCTTACCTGGTCGTTGCTGACATTCACAAGGTTCAGTGAAACCTGCACTGCATCGGTTCCGGACCCGGCTGATCTGCGAGAACTTGAACATGCTGAAAGAACAATGATGCCTGCGGCAAAAAAGAGGAAACGCCAATTCATTATGTTTATCATTTTGAAGTATCAGAAATGTGAAATGAAAGTAAGATATTCAGCCATACGATATGAGTTAGATAAGGTTCAAGTTTCAGGACTGAGTACTTCCTCTCTGATATTGCGATTCAGGAGCATATAATTTGAGACAAATTTTTCGTCATTGAAAAAGGGGTGTTCGTACATTGTTTTTTTGCGCATATCAGGAGTATGATAATTTGACCGTTGTCAATTTTCATTTCAGACCACAAATAATTAAGCATGAAAAAAGTGTTCCTTTTTTTATTATTTACAACAGCCTTTCTGGCCGGGTACAGCCAATATGTAACTCTCTATCGGGACTGTAACTACCGCGGAATTTCCAGAACATTTACTCCTGGCAGGTATAACCTTGACCAGGCGGGTTTTGGAGCCAACCAGTTGTCTTCTATTCGTGTTCCTTACGGCTTGAAAGTAGTCATGTATGATACACCCGAACCCGGACAAGGCAGAAAGATAAGGTTGACCTCAGATAATAACTGCTTTGGGTCAGATTGGAACGATAGAGTGCAATCGATAGTTGTAGAGGCTGACAATACAGGTGATGGGGGCGGCAATAATCCCCAATATCCAACTCAACAGCCAACTTATCCGGCTTATGGAACCGGCGCGCAGGTGATCATATATGAGAACTGCGGCATGAGTGGGACCAGCGTTCCCCTTGTACCGGGCAGATATGACAGCCGGGCAATGGGGCTCAGGAATGATGCAATTTCTTCCTTACGCGTTCCGAAAGGTTACAGTGTAATTGTATATAAAGAAGGCGGCTTCCGGGGAGAGTCCATGACTTTTTATGCTAATGTTTATTGCCTTGATGGGAGGATGAACGACCAGATTTCAAGCATTATTGTAAATGGACCCGGTGGTAACAACAACAGCCAACCGTCTTATCCCGAAAATAATTACCCATCAGCAAGAGACAAGGTGACCATCTATGATCAGTGTAGTTACGGTGGCCAATCAGTACCGTTAAGTCCTGGCAGATACAACTATAATGCAATGGGCTTGCAGAACGACAGGATATCCTCTCTTCGTGTGCCCAGGGGATTCAGGGTAATTGCGTTCGTGGCGAAAGATTATCAGGGCCAGTCAAGATCCTTTTCTTATGATGAGAGCTGCCTTGACGGTGAGTGGAACAACAATATTTCATCTATAATTGTAGAAGGTCCGGGAGGTAACAATAGTGGAAGCTATAACCCACCACCTTCGTACAATCCACCGTCTACAAGTTATGCGGGTGTTACAGTTTATGTGGCAAGTTGGTTCAGGGGTGAGCATGCTATCTATAACGAAGGGAGGCATGATCTCAGGAATGCCTCTGTGAGGAATAATATTTCTTCGCTGGCGATCCAACCTGGATACAGCGTTACTGTATTTGAGGATTTTGGATTCAGAGGGCGGAGTCAGACCTTTACCAGTTCTGTGGCTAATTTACAAGGCTACGGATGGAATGATAACATCCGTTCACTGATTGTAAACCGTTCTTACTAACAAATAAACTAGTCAATGATGAAGAAAATATTCCCGATCATATTTATGGTGACGCTGATGGTATTTGCATTTGCCTGTGGTAATGCCGATAATAAAGATGCTGTCAATGATACAACAACAGTGGCTGTAAAGTTCCCAGAGCCAACTGACTCAACTGCGAATGGTTTACATCCATTCTATCCCACGGAGCAGAATATCATTGGCCAATGGTACCTGCCGGAGCCAACTGACACAACCCCGAGAGACACTGAATCGTATATTGAATTTCTGGCTGACAAGTCAGTTAAGGTCACAAAATTCCCTTCATTTAAAGCTGTGAAATGGGAGTTGACAGGTAATATGCTTGTGATGACGCATGAGTCAGGAGATCCGGTAGAAGCAGGAAGGATGGTGCATGATACGCTTGTTCTTGAAGCCGTATCAGATACTTCATTGCACTACTATAACCTCCATGAGCCTAATTTTCTGATGCATCTGAAGAAGAAAAAATAAACCGGACCGGGGTCAGCTTACACCTGATCCCGGTTCTACTATATTTTCAGGAAGAACAAAATGCAGTTTGCCATCGCTGTCCTCCGCCATCAGGATCATCCCTTTTGATTCAATACCCCTCATCTTCCGGGGAGCGAGGTTAATAACCACCACAACCTGTTTACCAATGATCTCCTCGGGTTTGTAATGCTGTGCTATTCCCGATACAACGGTACGTTTTTCGAATCCAAGATCAACTTCCAGCTTAAGCAGTTTATCGGCCTTTTCCACTTTTTCTGCGCTAACGATAGTGCCTACACGAAGATCCAGTTTGGCGAAGTCATCGTAAACTATTTCGGGCTTTGGTTCTGCATAACTCACCGCCGGAGCAGCCAGTGGTGCCGATGATTTGGCCGCGGCAGCCTCAGCTTCTGCCTTTTGCAGTTTTTCTATCTGCGCAGCCACTTCAGCATCGTCTATCTTCCTGAAGAGTAATTCCGGAGCTCGCAGGGTGTAACCCACGCTAAGCAATTTGGTTTTGCCCGCATTTTCCCATTCCAGCATTTTCTCCACCACCTTCATCATGTACAGCATTTTCCTGGAAGTGTTGGGCAGCCAGGGGTTTGCCAGTATGGCGAGGTTAGCGCAACACTGTAGGCAAACATGCAGACAGTTGTCGATAAGCTTCTGGGCCTCAGGAAGGGGGTTGCCCATTCCATCGATCTGTTTAGCCTTGATCCATGGCTCTTTTTCCTGCATATATTTATTT
>Ga0315904_10006548_pt1 | contig 15915 bp, 14 predicted proteins | sample LakEriMetagenome_6_FD_203529 | JGI IMG/M metagenome (GOLD analysis project Ga0315904, IMG submission 203529) | Freshwater fungal communities from buoy surface, Lake Erie, Ohio, United States - Buoy 12 MA120 | ecosystem: Environmental > Aquatic > Freshwater > Lake | place: USA: Lake Erie, Ohio... | reverse complement strand
ACGGAGGTACTGGCCGATGAGCAAACCAACTCTTGCAGTTGTAGGCGCAACTGGTGCAGTGGGCACCGTCATGCTCGACATCTTGAGCACGCGCGAGAATGTTTGGGGCGAGATTCGCCTGATCGCATCTGCGCGCAGCGCGGGAAAGAAGTTGATGTGTAGGGGAGAAGAGCTCACAGTTATTGCGCTCACTCCGGAAGCATTTGATGGCGTTGATGTAGCGATGTTCGATGTACCTGATGAGATCTCTGCAGAGTGGGGCTCGATTGCGGCAGCTCGTGGCGCAGTCGTCGTAGATAACTCAGGTGCATTTCGCATGGATAAAGATGTACCGCTTGTCGTACCTGAAGTTAACCCAGGAGATATCAAAAAGCGCCCGAAAGGCATCATCTCTAATCCCAATTGCACGACGCTTTCGATGATCGTTGCCATTGGCGCGCTCCATCGCGAGTACACCGTTAAAGAATTAATTGTCGCTTCCTATCAAGCAGCATCTGGTGCCGGTCAATCAGGTATCGACACCTTGCTTGCACAACTCAATGAAGTTGCTGGCAAAGATTTGGGCTCCGTTGCTGGCGATGTCCGCAAGGCAGTCTCTGATCTTGGACCATTCCCAGCGCCACTTGCGATGAATGTAATTCCGTGGGCCGGTTCGTTGAAAGAAGAGGGTTACACCAGCGAAGAGTTGAAGGTGCGGAATGAGTCGCGGAAGATTCTGGGCATCTCAGATCTTCGCGTCTCGGCAACATGTGTGCGCGTACCCGTCATCACTACACACTCACTCGCTGTGCATGCAGTTTTCGAGAAAAAAGTTACGCGCGATGGTGCACAAGCAATCTTGAAGAGTGCCCCCGGAGTAAATCTCGTTGACAACCCCGAGAAGAAGGAGTTTCCAACCCCTGCTGATGTAGTGGGAACAGATCCGACGTGGGTGGGCCGGGTCCGTGCGAGCATCGATGACCCACATTCCCTGGATTTCTTCGTCTGCGGCGATAACCTTCGAAAAGGCGCTGCGCTTAATACCGCGCAGATTGCTGAGTTAGTAGCGAAAGAGTTCTAAACTGTTCGTCTATACAGAAAGTTCACTTCACCGCTGGAACCCAAACCATTTCCAGAAATAACAGAACTGTTATGTGAGAGTCTATTGACAGTCTCCTGAGGTGAGAGTTTCCTTGCTTTATGCTCCTGGAATTGATTCCAGGAATCTGAGGAGAGGACTGTTGGTGAACCTTTCAGGAAACGTTCAGAAAACCAAAAAGTTCAAGTTGCCTGAAGAGACAAGTGTTCTCGTCGCACTAATTGTCCTAATTGGAATAGTAGGAGCGCTCCGCCCAACATTCCTTAAGCCAACGAACCTTTTGAATCTTGCAGCAAGTTATGCCATCGCGGCACTTCTGGCAGGGTGCATCGTTTTCTTATTATCAATGGGCGAGATTGATCTTTCGTTCGGTTGGATTCTCAACCTCTCTGCAGTACTTGCTGGAATCTCCATGATTGCCGGAGCCCCGGTGTGGGTTGGTATTTTGATTGGCGTCGCTGCAGGAACCGCTATGGGAGCGCTGAATGGCGTCTTAACCGTTTTTATGAGGCTACCTCTCATTATTGTCACGTTAGGAACCGCATCGGTTTTCCAAGGAGTATCGCTCATCTCAAATAATTCTGGTTCGGTAGTTCCAACAGAAGAGCGCATTACCCAACACGTGTACTTCCGCGCACTTGGCGGTTCGATTGATACTCCAGTTCCGATTATTTTGATTTTCGTTGTGCTCTGTTTTGTAGGCTTACATCTACTTTTACATAAGACCCGATTCGGCTATCGAATCCTTGCGATTGGTAGCAATCCAGAAGCTGCGCGATTAGCTGGCATCCCAACGAAAAAGATAAAGATTCAAGTCTGCGCTCTTATGGGTGCAGTCTCTGGAGTTGGTGGCGTGCTCTTCTTGGGATTCCGTGGCGCAGTCGATCCAAGCACTGGTGGCCAGATGCTCCTTCCTGTTGTTGCCGCTGCAATCATCGGTGGCACACCGCTATCAGGTGGTGCAGGAACAATCTGGGGTTCACTCATTGGGGCGATGATTGTTGGCGTCATAGGAGTTGGCGTTGTATTTATTGGTATCGATGCTGTCTGGGGCACTTTAGTAACGGGCCTTGTCATTCTCTTTGCAATTGGTGTCGATCAAGTGGTTCGAGTTCGCAAGAAGCGAGCTAGTTAAAGAAATAGATTTCAACTTTGTCCACGGGGGACATCTGTTGAATAAACGAAGGAAGGTATAGACATGATGAAGAGCCGTAAAGCTCGCGTTGGTGCTCTCGCACTCGCAGCAACGATGGCTATCACTGCAGGTGGTGTCACTTCTCCAGCTCAGGCTAAAGAGAAGAAGCTCACCATCGGTTTTGTGGTCCACGTTGTTGGTAACCCATTTATTCAACAGATTATCGATGCTGCCAAGATGGCTGCTAAGGACCTCGGCGTAACCATCAAGGTAACCGGTCCAGCAGGCGCTGAAGGCGATGCTCAACTAACAGCAGTGCAGAACCTCGCTGCAGCAGGCGTCGATGGAATTGCAACATCAGTTCCTTCAGCCTCCATGGTTAACGGCTTGAATGCTGTTATCAAGTCAGGCATTCCAATCGTTCAATTCAACGGACTTGGTGAAGGCGTAAACGCACCATACGTTGGCGAGAAGTCAACACAATCTGGCCGAATCCTCGGCAAGATGGTTCTCGACAAAATTGGTGGCACCGCCGCTAAGGGCAAAGTTATCGTTGGTAACTGCTACCCAGGATTCCCAGTACTTGAGAATCGTCAAGCTGGCGTTCTTGAGAGCCTAAAGAAGGCTGCTGGAGTCGAAGTTGTTGGACCATCCGATGTGAAGGTTGATGCTGCTGCTAACTTCGCAGCATGGCAGGGTCTGCTCGCAGCAAACCCAGATGCTCTTGCAATGGTCGGCCTCTGCGCGCCAGATGTTGAGAGCATTGGCAAAGTCAACAAGGCAGCAAATAACACCAAGACAATTGGTGCAGGTTATGACCTAACAGCTGGAAACCTTGAAGCTCTTGCTAATGGATCAGCACACATCTCACTTGGTCAGACTCCATTTATCCAGGGTTACCTCCCTGTTTACATCTTGGTCGATAGCATCAAGAAGGGGATCAAGATCAACAAGCCAGGATTCATTGATGCCGGAACTGAAGTTGTTACTGCAACTTCTGTAACTGAGCCATTCAAGCTTCCTAAGCTAACCTTCAAGGATCTCCAAGCAATGGCAACCTCAAAGACAAAGACTCGTAAGTACTACGATCCAGTCGTTAAGGGTTACATCAAGGACTGGAAGAAGAACCTCAAGCCAGTTTCAGCTGAGTCAGCCTAAGCAATAAGTAAGTATCGATAGTGCGACGGACGGAGGTCACAAGTGAGTAGCAATGATGCTCACGGCGTGATTTCCGTCCGTTCACTTTCGAAAAGATATGGCGGCGTTCAGGCGCTAAATAATCTCGATCTTGATCTCGAACGAAATATCGTCCATGCCATTGTTGGCGAAAATGGCGCAGGTAAATCCACTTTTATGAAGATTCTCTCCGGTGGTGTCACGCCAGATTCAGGGTCTATCTCCATTGATGGCGTTAGTTACCCTGAAATAACTGTGCAATTAGCGCGCAAGCTTGGTATTGGCATCATGTACCAAGAACTTCGCCTCTTCCAACATCGAGATGTCTTAACAAATCTCTTTCCAGATCGCGAAATTAGACGCGGTCCTTTTATTGCACGTAAACCAATGGAGGAGATTGCCAAGCCAGTTCTCGAATCGATTGGTCTAGAAGTTAATCTCTATGCGACGCTCAGCGACCTCGCTATCTCTGACCAACAGCTCATCGAATTAGCGCGTGTGATTATCGAAAAACCAAAACTTCTGATTTTGGACGAACCAACATCAGCATTGAACGCACGAGAAAGTGATCGTCTACTTGAATTAGTTAGGCAGCTACCTTCGCAAGGGACAACGGTTCTCTATGTTTCACACCGCCTCGATGAAGTCTTCGCTGTCGCAAACCAGATTTCAGTGATGCGCAACGGTTCACTGGTCTTCTCACGTCCAACGCAAGAGCTCGACCGCACCTCTGTCATTGCCGGAATTGTCGGCGAAGAGAAATCAACGCGAATTTCGAGCGGAGCGAAGAGCCAAGGTGACACTACAAATACGACCACCATCCTAGAAGTGAAGAATCTTAAGAATTATGGCCAGATTCAAGATGTAAATCTCACCGTGAAATCAGGAGAAGTTGTTGGCGTTGCTGGCCTAATTGGTTCGGGAGCAGACGAATTGCTTGAAACGTTATTTGGAGCAAAGCCAAAATCTGGTGGTGCAATTTATTTAGAAGGAAAAGAGCGCGCGAGCCTCTCTCCACAAAACTCGGTCCGCGACAAGGTTGCCTTAGTGCCTGCCGACCGAAAACGAGTTGGGCTCATGATGGAGCGGAGCGTCTCCGACAATCTCTCGCATGTAGCAGTTGGCGGTCATAAACATGGAACCGCGATTGTGACCAGAAGCGGATTGGCTACCCGTGCGAAACGGCTAGTTGAAAGGTTCGGAGTGAAGACCGAGCATGTCGATATCAGGGTTGGCAACTTGTCAGGTGGAAATCAACAGAAGGTTGTCATTGGAAAATGGCTAGAGATCAATCCCAAGCTCGTACTGCTTGATGACCCAACGCGAGGCGTGGATATTGGCGCAAAATCTGAGCTTTTCCGGCTCATTCGGGAGATCGCTGATTCTGGAAAAGGCGTGTTATTCCGCTCGACGGAAATCGCAGAATTAACTAATCTCTGTGACCGGATATATGTCATCAAAAACGGTGAAACTCGGCGAGAAGTGAGCGAAGTAGATGAAGCAGAGTTAATTAAGTTAATAAACGAATAGTTAAAAACCAATCACAACATCAGGGGGAGAAATGATTAAGAGAGCATTTACTATGAAACTAAAGCCAGGCGGATTGGCTGAGTACAAGCGTCACCACGATGAAATTTGGCCAGAGCTAGTTGCTGAAATTGAGCGACAAGGCATCGCACAGATCACCATCTTTGAGAACGATCCTGTGCTCTTCCTTTATTCAGAGATTTCAGATCCTGATGCATGGGATCGACTATGGCACACCGAAATTCACGATAAGTGGGGCGAGTACATGGCGCCACTGATGGAGTTCAATGCTGAGGGCATTGTGGATTCCAGTGAAGTGCGCGAGGTATTTAATCTTCGTACCAACGCTGGCAACAAGTAGCGAACAGCACTTATGTCACAGCATGTTCTTGCTCTTGTAACGGGCGCCAGTCGTGGTCTCGGTCGTGAGATTGCGCTCGGCTTAGCCAAGTCGGGACATCAGGTAATTGCGGTAGCTCGCAGCAAGTCTGCTCTCGCATCCCTTGCAGAAGAGATGCCTGAGCGAATTTTTCCTTACGAATGTGATGTTAGCGAGTACAAGGATGTAGAGGCGCTCTCAAAAAAAGTAAAGAGTGAACATGGTGATGTACAAATTCTTGTCAATGCTGCTGGTGTTTTTGGGCCTATCGATTTAATTCACAAAACCGATCCCGATCAGTGGGCGAAAACAATTCTTATCGACACGTTGGCGCCATATTTCACAACTCGGGTTTTCCTGCCCGGCATGTTGGCGAAAAAATGGGGTCGCGTAATCAATGTTAGTTCTGCTGCGGCGCTCCATCCCCCTGGAGCGCTCAACAGCGCCTACGGCACTTCTAAAGTTGCGCTCAATCAATTCACACGTCATTTAGCTGCAGAAATTTCAGGCTCCGGCGTGACTGCAAATGTCATTCACCCCGGTGATGTAAAGACTGAAATGTGGGCGGATATCAAGGAGAAAGCGCTAGCTCTGGGCGATGTTGGTAAGGATTACACCGGCTGGGTTAATTGGGTCGCAGAGACTGGTGGCGATGATCCGAAGAAGGCAATGGAACTTGTCCTTGAAATTGTTTCACCTTCGCATGACGGAATTAATGGTCGCTTCTTATGGATTAAAGAACCGCTTCAAGCGCCGATTCCAAGTTGGGAAGATCCAATCGACGCTCGCCCGTGGAGTTAGTAAGTAACTGTTAGCCGCGTCCGATGTACGGCATCTTCGTTGCCATCACGGTCATGAATTGCACATTCGCGTCCAATGGAAGTGATGCCATATGCACCACTGCATCGGCAAGTATTTGAGCGTCAATTACTGGCTCAGATAATCTCGTGCCATTGGGTTGAAGTGCACCTTCACGCTGACTAGATGCCATGCTGGTGTCGGCATTACCAATATCTATCTGACCACATGCGATGTTGTACTTACGTCCATCTAACGAAGTTGCGCGCGTTAATCCGGTGATTGCATGTTTGGAAGCTGTGTATGGCGCTGAGTTCGGCCGTGGCATATGCGCCGAGAGCGAACCGTTGTTGATGATGCGCCCACCTTGTGGACTCTGATCTTTCATTAAAGAGAAGGCTTCTTGAGTGCAGAAGAATGTGCCACCCACATTGATATCAAAGATGCGCTGCCAATCTTCTGCCTGCACATCTTCGAGGAGCGCAGCGGGAGGTACAACGCCTGCATTATTGAAAAGTAAGTCCAGACGACCAAACCTAGATTTAATGGAGGTGAAAGCCCTCGCAACAGATGCGCGATCACTAACATCGCATTGCACCGCAATGGCAGCGCTTCCAATTTCTTGAGCGACTGCATCAATACCGGCGGCGTCGCGACCAATCACAGCAATGCTCCACCCTTGTTTTGCCAACGAGATAGCGGTAACTCTGCCAATGCCCCGATTTGCTCCAGTCACTGCTGCAAATTTTTGATTACTCATGCGCTCTGCCCCGGTATCTTTCCATCGAGTTCGCTCTCGATATGAAGGTGAATTAGCTCGTCAAAACTCTTCTCGCAGGTGAATCCTAGGCTGCGCGCTCGGGTTGCGGGAAATGCAGGGAAATTCCAGGCATCGACCATCTGTTGTGCGAATGTGTCGATAGGAACCTCTTTGATGCAGGAGAGTACCTTTTCACCAGCTACGCGGCGGAGCGCCTCGATTTCATCGCCGATGGTTGCGTGGACGCCAGGCATCATCATCGATCGTCTCCAACCAAGAAGCGAAGTATCCAATTGCGCGGCATGGATCAAGAAACCAACTGCTGAACGTGGCGAGGCAAAGACCATTGAGACATCCTTGGAAACAGCCAGCGTTGTTTCAATTCCTGATAGCGGTTCGCGAATGATGTTTGAAAAGACTCCGGACGCTGCGGCATTTGGTTTTCCTGGTCGCACGCAAATTGTTGGTAGTCGGAGCCCGATTCCATCAAGGATGCCTCGTCTGCTGTAATCATTCAGGAGAAGCTCACCAATTGCTTTCTGTGTTCCATAACTTGTCGTTGGTTGCAGAATGAAATCATCATCTACGTCATCCGGATAAGGCCCGCCATAGACCGCTGCAGTTGAGGTGTACACAACGCGCGGACTGTAGTTGGCGGTTGACCTGATTGCTTCAAAGAGGTTTTGGGTTCCATCCAGATTTACTCGATAACCTTTTTCAAAATCCGATTCCGCTTCGCCAGAAACAATTGCTGCAAGATGAAAGATAATCTCTGGCTGCTCCTTGACTAGAGCATCACAACTTTCACGATTAGTGATATCTGCGATCTGAGAAAGAATCGGAAATGTAGCTCCGCTTGGGACTTTGGGTTCAATAAAGGCATCAACCAGGAGTACCCCGCTGATGTTTTTTCCGTTTAGTACCGGATTCGTCGCCAGGTATGTGATTAGCTTTTGGCCAATCATGCCACCGCCACCCAATATAAGAATTTTCACTGCCCCATAGTATGTATCTACCCAGTAATTGGCTACAGTTTTTCTATGACAGAGTTACTTCTATTGGTGATAATCGCCGCATTAGTTGTTCGGTTGCGCCGCAAGAAACAGAAGTCTCAATCCCTCGACAATGAATTGAGGCAATTAATCGCGCAGTCGTCCAGGTTTAGACAGGGATAAGCGTATTTGCGAATACCTGCCATGCGAGCGCTGACTTTGCAACAAGAGACAACGTTATATATGTCCGTTCACCACGAAGATAATCGCTCCACTTGCCAACTTTTTTGTACTGCAACCACTGCACAAGTGCGAAGGAATTAAAGAACAAGAAGATCGTGATGACGATTCCATATACGAATGCGGGAGCTGCAGATTCTGTTGGCCCACCGATCGACAACACGTAGAAAAGAAGTGCAACCCATGGCACTGCTCCTGCGATACAGCCGAATATGAATGGCAGCCAACCGCCGCTTCCTGGATTCTCATATTTCTCTTGTAGCCAACCGAAAAGAATCATCGAAGCATTTACACCAAAGATTGAGATAAGTGCCGTTACATCTGCAACCCCGGTAACTTGAGCAATCAAGACAATCATCACAGAAGAGCTAATTGCATATTCCACCCAACGGAAGTAATTCCGTTGTGCAGCAAGTCCGGCGCTATATCGGCCAAAAAATTGTGGGCTCGCGACAATAAAATGAGCAAGGGCAGAGAGACCTAAGAAGATCGCAACTGTTAAACCAATAGGAGTGTTAAAGAGAACTACTGGGGGAGCAAAGGTTGAACCTGGTGGTCCCGACATGTAGGTCGCATTAATCGGTAGCGTGAAATCACTACTTAGCGCGAGCACTGCAGCCATTTGGGCAAGGTGGAGAATCCCCGCAATGATGTTGATTCTTCGAAGACCACTGACATTTACAGTTTTAGCCATACAAAAAGGGTACTCGTTATTTCCGCTTTCGTATGAGAATCAGAGCGCTAACGATCACAATTATGGCGATTAGTAGGGGGAGAATCCCTAAGTTGACGCCTTCTGGCGTTTGGGAATCTACTGAAGTTTCAGAGCTTTCTGCTACGGGCGCACCAGTGGTTTCATCGACAGCAGCTGCTTCCTCAGGAGCATAAACAAACGGAACTTCACCTTCTATTGGGTGCCCATCACCACTGACAACTCGATAGACGATTCGGTACTCGCCAGCAATAACTGGGCTACTAGCGCTCACCGAAGCCGAGATAGTGTCACCAACAATTTCAATCGCACTTAGTGAAACATCTTCGTCATAAAAATCTCTTAGAGCGATTGAGTTGACCTGCTCATTGCCAATAACCAATAAGTCTTCCCCAAAAGTAACTGATATAGAACGCGGTAAATCTTGGAGAGTTGAGTTCGCTGCTGGAACGGAGCTTTCGAGCTCCGCATGAGCTAATGATCCACCAATTCCAAAATTCATAAGTATAAAAATCAATATTCCTGAAGTTATTACTTTACCGATACGCATTTATACCTCTTTCTTCGCCGCTAAGAATACCTTTTTCGCTGCACTCGCATTTAGCGCAAAAATTATGATGCCAATCACTAAATCTGGAAGTATGCTGGAGGAAATGAGTGTTATCACTCCTGCAAGTATCGTGAGTATGTTAGCTATCGCATCGTTTCTAGCGGAGAAGTAGGCAGCTTTCACCAAGCCACCATCGTGATGCTTATGATCCCAAATTAGATAGGCGCAAAAGAGATTTACTAGGAGCGCGCCCAACGCGACGATTCCCATGCCCGTCCCATCTGGAATTTCAGGAGTGAGAATCTGATCAATGGCATTCCAGAGAAATGCAATTCCAGGGATGAGAAGCAGCCCAGCCAGGATGTAGCTAGTCACAATTCTTTTGCGCAGCGACCACCCGATGGCAAAGGCGATGAGCAGGTTTATTGAGGCGTCCTCGAGAAAATCCACGCTGTCGCTGATGAGGGAGACTGAGTTGAATTTTCTTCCGAAGTAGAACTCAACAACGAAGTAAATAGCATTAATTAAGGCAATAGATAGGACTTTCCGGCGCACAACCATGGCTTTAGTATATGGATTGCAGATGCAAACATTTGGCAATTAGTGTTATTGCAAGAGCTTGGGTATCTTTTCGCCAACTGATTCAACGTATTGACTGAAAGAATTGAGGCAGAGATGAGCGTGTTGATAAAGCGCCGCGTCATCGATTACTGCCGTATGAATATTTCGCGCTGTTGCGCTTAGTTTTTCGCTGGCTTTTGACTTCTTTTCTACTTTTCAAAGAACTAACAATCAACCAATAACCTATTGTGAAAGGATTTTTTGAGATGAATATTGTGAGAAAAATTCAAGTAATCGGGATAGCGGCAGTGTTTGGCGCTGCATCCCTTATTGCAATCTCTCCAGCACAGGCGGCACCAAAAAATCTAGCCCGGGCCGTTGCGCAAGCCGATTGGTTAGAACAGAACATTGATAATCCAAAGGTCCGCATTTTCGAAGTCTCAACTGAAGTTGGATTGTACGAAAAGGGGCACATCAAGAATGCGGTAAAGATCAATTGGTACACCGATTTAGTAGACACCGTAAATCGAGATCTTGTTTCAACTAAGAATTTCAATAAGCTGCTGCAAACTGCAGGTATTGATAGCGATACTACTGTTGTTTTCTACGGCGATAAGAACAACTGGTTCGCTGCATGGGGAGCATGGGTCTTTAATCGCTATGGCGTTCAAGATGTGCGCTTACTAGATGGTGGGCGAGTGAAGTGGGAGAAAGATGGTCGCCCGCTGACTACGGCTGTTCCAACATTCAAGCAGGGCAATTTCGCGGTAAAGAAGATCGATCGCTCCATTCGCGCAACTCTGATTGCGGACGTACTTCCTGCTGCAAAGGCTGCAGTAAAGGGCAAAGCTGATGTGAAGTTGATCGATATTCGTTCGGCTGATGAGTACAACGGCAAAGTCTTCGCAGCAGCGGGATTCCAAGAGCTAGCGATCCGCGCCGGCCACATCCCAGGAGCAATCAACGTGCCATGGGGCTCAAATGTGAATGCCGATGGAACGTTTAAGTCGGTTGCTGATTTGAAGAAGCTCTACGCGGAGAAGGGCGTGGATGGTAAGCAGAACATCATCACCTACTGCCGCATCGGTGAGCGTTCCTCACTCACCTGGTTCGTTCTTAGTGAAATCCTTGGCTACAACGTCAAGAACTATGACGGATCCTGGACTGAATATGGCAACTCAGTTGGAGTGCCAATCGTCAATAACGCGGGGACTATTTGGGGAGCTGCGTAATCGCTACCGATCTCAAGTGGACGCGAGGCGATAGTTTCCGGACTATCGCCTCTGCGGTCATTCTCGCAGCGCTGCTAGGCATTGCATATTTGCTCTCAACTAAGGAGGGCGCGAGCACCGCGCCAATCTCTTTACTAATCGGAATCAGTTTGGGCATTGTGCTTGAACGAGGGCGTTTCTGTTTTTACTGCATTTTCCGCGACGGAATCGAAGATAAGAACACCACAGGGTTGCTCTCGGTCTTTGCGGCAATCGCTGCTGGCGCAATTGGGTATGCGATTGTCTTTGGCCAGTTCCTACCGAACACATCAACCGACCGACTGCCACCACTTGCGCACATCGGCCCAGCCAGCATTCCGCTCGCACTTGGGGCTTTTCTCTTTGGCATTGGTATGGCTCTCTCTGGCGCATGCATCAGCGGTCATCTCTATCGAATTGGGCAAGGATACTTGCGAGCGATTCCTGCACTGATCGGCACGTTGGCAGGTTTTGCGATTGCATTCGTGGTGTGGAATCCGATCTATCTAAATTTTATCTCTGATTCTCCGACCATTTGGCTACCACATAATTTTGGTTATGCCGGTTCTTTAATACTCACACTAGTTGTCGTCACGATTCTCGCAGCGCTCGCCATTAAGAAGGGCGTTAATTCAGATCCAATCTCAAGTGAGCGTTCCTTAAAGATTTCGCTTCGCTCTATCCATCAGAAACTGATCATGGAGCGATGGAATCCACTGGTAACAGGTGGACTTGTTGGCGCCATTGGAACGATTGCGTACCTGCGCGTAGAGCCACTTGGCGTTACCCGGCAGATCAGCACGACTACTCGCACGCTCTCACTTGATAATGGCATTGGGCCAGAGACGTTAAATGGCCTCGACAAAATGGCGGGATGTATTGCAGTTGTCTCTGAGGTGATTACAAATAACGGGTGGCTCGTGCTTGGTCTTATTGGCGCATCACTTGCAGTAGCAATCGCAGGGAATCGAGTTAAAATCTCTGCAATTACGCCAGTCAATGCATCAACTGCGCTAATCGGTGGGATTTTCTTGGGCTTTGGTTCGATGATTTCACTCGGTTGCACTATTGGCGTGCTGCTCTCAGGCACGCAAGCATTCGCGTTATCGGGCTGGATCTTCTTTGCCTCAGTATTTCTCGGCGTATGGACAGGAATAAAGCTCAAACTTCATAAGTTGGGTTGAACCAAGCGACTTACTTCTTCCGCCATCCTTTAGGGCACTTCGGATTCACGCCCGTAATTCGCCGAGAATCTTTGCCTTTCACACACATAATAGTGCTCATCTTTTTGCCCTTTGGCGCTGCTGCTGATGAACCAAAGTTCTGTGAGTTATTGGCAGGCTGTGCGGTTATTGGTTTGAGTTTGACTTTCAATGTAGGCGAAGAGAAACCAAAGTTATATGCACGGATCTCGAATACATCAAGGGCCTTAACATAACGCGAGGTGTAAGTAGCGATTTCAGCTTTACCGTCACCCTCTGAGATCTCGACTTTCACGATATTTCCCGCTTGCGCAGGGTCTAAGTTAAATGCTTTTCGAATCACATCTCCTTTGACAGCAGTCTCCATCCAACCTTTATTAAGTGTCTTTCGATCAAATAAGAAGTGCGGGCCTTTCATCGGGACTGTGATGATTCCCTGATCCTGGTCATACTGCACCTGCCCAAGAGAACCTGTTGTTCCTGAGACAAAAATTCCACCGGAGGTGTATCCCTTGAGTCTTTCGAATTGGTAGATGTAAGGCATGACAGTGATGCTAAATCCTTGTGACGCAGTCTCTGCGTATGACTCAGGATGGTTACAGTTATCTACGCGAGGATCAAATGCTTGGCCGGGGGCTTTGCAATTGTATTGATTGGGATAGACCGATCCGAGAATCACTGTGCGAGAAATACCGTCGCTACCTTTAGCCACTGAGACATTCGGATTCTTCATATTTGACGTAATGACACCTGCATTTTGACCGAGCGAATTAGATTTCACCGTGATTCGCCACGTTGATCCATCAGGGACGGTATTTGCGGTCCACCCATCTTCGCGATCCCAACTACGCACGATTCCTTTATCCACCCATTGGTAGATATTGAATGATTCGCTACTTCCATTAACCATCAATCGAAAGATAATGTCCGAACCATCAGGATTAAGTCCCGATGCTGTGTAGCACGCATCATGATGAAACCCTTCGTTGTAATTGGGTCGCGCGCCGATACATGGAATTCCAAATTCGTCTTGCTTCCACGCACTCTCTGGTGCTAACGATTTATATGCAAACTTTGGATTAACAGAGACTGTTGCTTTCTTCCAAACAATGCTCGTGTAATCCAAGAATCCATTCGCATCACGCTTCTCACTCGCCGGATCACTAAATTCCACACTTTCTACGCAATCGACATTTCTGAAGCCAGTTGCACAATCGACCCAATATTTTGTCTCTGATGGGTAGTAGTCGGCTGCTTGGGCAGATGTGGGAGCGAGAAGTGAGGTAGCGCACATCGTGAGCGCGACCGTCAGAATGGAAACTTTCGAGCGCATATATAAAGGGTAATGACTCCTCACTGAATAGTCACGGAGAAATGTAGAAATTCTGAGTAAATGCTGAGTCTTTGTGAATATCCGGTCAAAGCTCGGTCTTTGTCCCATTTCAGATAGCGGCCTAGTTCTGACTCTCATAGTCTCCCGCCAGGTGCCTGCACAAGGAGAAAAAACACCCAATTACAAAACATGAGTAGTCATAAGACTGCATCTATTTTCTTGGAGGATTTATGAAATTGAAAATTCGAAGCGCGTTTGCTTCGACATTGGCCGTTGCGCTGTTGAGCTCTGGAGTTGCTGGGGCACCATCTGCGCAAGCTGTGGATGGTACAAACTCACTCGCCGCAGTTTTAACTGCAAAGAGCTCTTACGATACAGATAAGAGCAATTACGACATTCTTACTGCTGCGGTTCTTGCCGTACTACAGGCAAAGCCTGCATCATCGGTAAAGGTATTGACCGACGGGAACACAGCGCTCACTGCCTTCATTCCTAATGATGGCGCGTTTATTGATCTTGTGACAGCACTGACTGGCACAGCGCCAGCGAGCGAGCAAGCTGCCTTTACGGCAGTAGCCGGTTTAGGTATCGACACAGTTGAGAGCGTCTTGCTCTATCACGTAGTGCCAGGTGCTGCGATTGCTTCGGAAGCGGCGCTCAAGGCAAATGGCGCGACGCTCACCACAGCACTCACTGGTAAGACGATTGCTGTGTCCGTTAAGGGCACCACCATCACACTTGGCGATTATGACAAGTTGGCAAATGATCCAATAGTCGTTCTCGAGAAAGTTGATATCAATAAGGGCAATAAGCAGCTTGCCCACGGTATCAACGGAGTTCTATTGCCGGTTGCGCTATTGAAGCCGGGAACAAAATCCCTTGCAGAAGTACTTACTGCAAAGAGCTCATTCGATAAGAATAAGAAGAATTATGATGTCCTTACAGCTGCAATTCTTGCAGTCCTTAAGGCAAAGCCAGATTCAGCTGTGAAGGTTTTGACCGATGGAAACACTGCCCTCACTGCATTTATTCCCAACGATGGCGCTTTCTTGGATCTCGTGAAAGCACTCACTGGAAAGAAAGCCAAGACAGAAGCTGCAGCGTTGAGGACCGTCGCATCCTTAGGTATTCCAAAAGTTGAGCAGATACTTCTGTATCACGTGGTTCCAGGTGATGCGATTCTCTCAGGCGATGCATTGAAAGCAGATGGCGCTTCGCTGCAAACTGCAGCAGCGGGTAAAGTAATTAAAGTGGGTGTCAAGGGAACTAAAATCACACTCACTGATTACAACAAGAAGTTGGAGAACCCTGTTGTACTTCTTTCCCAGGTTGATATCAACAAGGGAAATAAGCAAGTTGCACATGGCATTGATGCGGTATTGATGCCCACCAGGTAACTGGGAAACTCTTCACATAGAATGGCCTCGTACTTCAGTGACGGGGCCATTCTCGTTTTTTCGGAGGGAAGTGTGAGATAGGTATGAGGAAATTCGTATACCTATTGGCTCCCTCGCTATTTCTTTTCATCTCGCCAGTGTCTCCCGTCTTCGCAGCACCACCTTCACTCACTATTGAAAAAGTAAATACCCAAGTTGCACAAGTGGTGGGAGATAATGGGGAACGCGGTGCGGCGCTGGCTCAATTGAAAGATAGACGGCTACTTCTAGGTGGCGGGAAGAACGGATCAACTCTTTTCCTCTTCGATCGTTCAGACAATTCTCTTTCGAGCGTTGGGCGAGTGATAAAAGCTAGTGAACGAATTAATGATTCTCGATTTGCTATTACTGATATCGCAATCATGAGCGAATCAGGCAATAACATCTCGTTACTCATCTCATTTCCGGAATTCAACCGAGCAAAATCCTGTGTGAGCCTTGTGCTGTATAACTACACCGCCAAACTCACCGCAAAGCCAACTCTCACCAGAGGCAAGCAGTGGTTCCGTTCTTCACCTTGCGTACCGGTAAGCGCGGTGCAACATGCAGCTGGACGGATTACAGTTATTGACTCGAAAAGCGCGTATCTCACGACGGGTGATTTAGGATTTCCGAAGATCAACAATCGCAGCGCACGAGGGACGCTAGGCTCCATATACAAGGTGAGCGCGAGCGGGGTAACGCGTATCTCGCAAGGCCACCGCAACCCGCAAGGTGTTGTGTTGATCGGAAGCGATCTCTACATCTCAGAGCATGGTCCGCGCGGCGGCGATGAGCTCAACCTCG
>Ga0315904_10006544_pt1 | contig 15918 bp, 13 predicted proteins | sample LakEriMetagenome_6_FD_203529 | JGI IMG/M metagenome (GOLD analysis project Ga0315904, IMG submission 203529) | Freshwater fungal communities from buoy surface, Lake Erie, Ohio, United States - Buoy 12 MA120 | ecosystem: Environmental > Aquatic > Freshwater > Lake | place: USA: Lake Erie, Ohio... | reverse complement strand
GCAATGCTCAATAGCGACAGGTAATTCACCAGGTTCTTGAGCAGCGCCAGGATAACGATAAATACGCACATCAATGCAAGTGCTGTTCCCTGCCCATACATCGCGATAAAGCCGTCGAGCGAACCACTCGCCCACTGCCAAAGCGCATTGCTTTGCGCTGAAGATGCCGGCGCGCTGCTGTTCACACGAAACAGGATATATAAAAAGGGTACAACCGCCAAAAAAGTAAATAGCGAAAACACCGCATTGAGCACGTTGAACAAGAAGTTTACGATAATGCTCGTGCGATACCCTTGCACCAATTGCCATATTTCGCGAAGTTTACTCATTTATGCTCAGGCCAGTTCGGCATCGAGTAAATCCATACCGGTATAATTGCTCGGTGTAATCGCTTTGAGTTCTGCCTTCACCGCATCGCTGAGCTGAAGCGTATCGATGAAGTTCGCTATGTCTGAAGCGGTCACTTGAGTCTTTCCGCGCGTTAGGTCTTTGAGGGCTTCATACGGATTAGGATATCCCTCGCGGCGAAGTATGGTTTGAATGGCTTCAGCCACCACCGCCCAATTGTCATGTAAATCCTTCATGAGAGCCTCTTTGTTGAGCAACAGTTTATCGAGCCCCTTTTCAATGGAGTTAAATGCAATGATGATATGCGCAAATGGAACACCTATGTTGCGCAGCACGGTGCTATCGGTGAGGTCGCGCTGCAAGCGGCTTACAGGAAGCTTGGCAGAAAGATGCTCTAAGAGGGCGTTGGCGATACCCAGATTTCCTTCCGCATTTTCAAAGTCAATAGGGTTGACTTTGTGTGGCATTGCCGAAGAACCGATTTCTCCTTCCTTCACCTTTTGACGGAAGTAATTCATGGAGATGTACGTCCAGATATCGCGACTGAGGTCAACCAAAATTGTGTTCGTGCGCTTTAACGCATCGAACGCAGCGGCCATGTTGTCGTAGTGTTCTATTTGTGTGGTGAAGCGTGAGCGTCGCAAGTTCAATTTGGTGGCGAGAAATCCGGTTGCAAAATCGGCCCAGTCGATATTGGGATATGCTACATGGTGGGCGTTGAAGTTGCCTGTAGCGCCTCCGAACTTTGCATTGTAAGGAATCTCCTCAAGCTGATTGAGTTGTTCATCCAATCGGTCAACAAACACGTAAAACTCTTTGCCCAGTTTGGTTGGTGAAGCCGGCTGTCCGTGCGTTCGCGCGAGCATGGATACGTCCTTCCACTCTTTGGAAAAATTCACCAAACGCTCGAGGATTCGATCAACCGACGGAATATACACTTCTTCAATGGCATCACGAAACGAAGCCGGAATAGCGGTGTTGTTGATGTCTTGTGAAGTCAGTCCGAAGTGGATAAACTCTTTGAAAGCCGACAATCCCAACCCTTCGAACTTTTCTTTGAGAAAATACTCAACCGCTTTGACGTCGTGATTCGTGGTTAGCTCCAGCTCTTTTATTCGCATCACATCGTCGTCCGACATTTCCCAGTACACCTTGCGCAAGCCTTCGAGCTGGAGCGATGTCACACTGCTAAGCTGAGGAAGAGGTATTTCGCACAAGCTAATGAAGTATTCAATTTCAACCCACACGCGATATTTCATAAGCGCATGCTCGGAGAAGTATCCACTTAGGATTTGTGTTTGCTTACTATAGCGACCGTCAATGGGCGAGATGGCTTTGAGGGCGGTGATGTCCATGGCGCGAAGATAAGCAATAGGTGATAGGTGATAGGTAATAGGTGATAGGTGATAGGTAATAGGTGATAGGTGATAGGTGATAGGTAATAGGTGATAGGTGATAGGTGATAGGTAATAGGTAACGATATGCGCACCCATTACTTGTAACCTGAAATTAGTATCTCTTCATCACCGCAATTGTCTCCTCCGGATTGCTTGCGGCAAAAACATAGTTGCCGGCTACCAGCACATCGGCACCCGAGTGTATCAGTTTGGCTGCATTGCTATCGTTGACACCACCATCTATTTCAATGAGGAAGGAAAGCCCACGTTCTTCGCGCATGTTTTTAAGCTGACTCAATTTACTAAAGGTATTCTCGATGAACGATTGCCCGCCGAAGCCCGGATTCACACTCATGAGCAAGACGAGATCTACATCACACAGAATATCGATAAGCGCACTTACAGGCGTATGCGGGTTAATTGCTACGCCGGCCTTCATGCCTTCATTTCGAATAGCTTGAAGTGTTCTGTGTAAATGCGTGCACGCTTCATAATGAACCGTGAGTATTTCAGCCCCACAAGCCTTGAAGTCTTTGATGTAACGATCCGGTTCTACAATCATCAGGTGCACGTCTAATGGCTTGGCCGCGTGCTTGTGAACCGCTTTCACGACGGGCATACCGAATGATATATTCGGAACAAAGACCCCATCCATCACATCTACATGAAACCAGTCAGCTTGCGAATGATTAATCATTTCAATGTCGCGCTGAAGATTGGCAAAATCAGCGGAAAGAATACTGGGGGCAATGCGGTAACTCATGAGGAAGATTTGTGTACAAAAATCGGTAATTCAAACAAGAAGCAATAACAACGTTGCATGAAATTTCTCAGTTTTGCCATATGAAAGTTATAGGTCTCACCGGTGGAATAGGATCGGGTAAATCGACTGTAGCCCGTGTATTCGAGTCACTAGGCTACCCCGTGTTTGATGCCGATAGAGAGGCTATCAACCTCTACACCGACGATCCCACCTTGCTTCCCGAAGTGGTTAGTCTATTTGGAAACTCCGTATTGCAGAGCGATGGTACTCTCAATCGGAAATCTCTGGCTTCTCTGGTTTTCACCGATGCCTCTGCCTTGCAAAAACTCAACTCGCTGGTTCATCCAAGGGTAGCGGAGCGTTTCGCTTATTGGAAATCCCAACAAGTGTCATCCCTCGTAATGAGAGAAGCCGCGATACTCTTTGAAAGCGGAAGTAATGTTGATTGTCACGCGGTTATAGTCGTAACCTCGCCCGAAAAGTTGCGCCTGCAACGAGTGATGAAGCGCAACGCAATGAGTGAAGTCGAAGTGAAAGCTCGGATGGCCCGTCAATGGTCCGAGGAGGAATTGCTGCGCAGGGCAGATTTCCAAATTATGAATGACGAGCAAACCCTCCTTCTGCCTCAAGTGATGCGCATTGCAGATCAGCTGCGAGGCATATGAAAACATGACTTGCTTTCCGATTGTTGATAGTTCAACACATGAAGGTTGATATCTCGATCTTCATTCATTTGTTACGAGCGTAAAAATGTTTCTATTTAGCCGCGCATTCACTGTGAGCCTACTTCCCCTGCAAGGACCTACTCTCACTCCTTTTCTACGATAGCTGTGCGGACTAAACGATAAGTTGAAGAGCAGTCCGAGAGAAAAAAGTATTGTTCTGTGGTGAACAAGCTTGAGCAGATCGATAGAGCAATACCTAAACATATTGGGCGGCAGCTGCGACCCTTTAAAACGTAACTCAATGACCGGTTTAGCAAGCACCGGGATTGTACATAGCGTATTTGATTTGAGTAAATGTTTCATGGTTTTTTTGGTTAATGGGAGAAACCACCTTTCGTCGAGGGTGGTTTTTTCTTTTCTTGGTGAATAGTGCACATCGAGAACTGGTCCATAGCGTCATTCACTATTCACCTTCTTCTATTGAAAACTACCCATCACGGTTATTTCAAAGGCTTTGAATTCGATTTGTTTTACAGTATGAATTATTTCGAACTCAACCTCCTCGCCATGAAGACCAAGAAGTGGTTTTTGATTGGCACGGCCATAGCAGGTTTGTACCTGTTTATGAATTGAGCTTGTACCTTGACCTTTCAAATTCGCAACTGAAAAACGCTTTCTCTGACCTAGGTTCAGCCTGCGTTTTACCCCCCAAATTTTCATGAAGCGTCTCATCGAAAAATATAAGACATTGTTCCCGTGGTTTGTTGACTTGTGGTACTACATCGTCATGGTGCTGCTATTCATAGTGCTGGCCCTTATCTTTCTGTAGTTGTCCCCGGAGGAGATTATTTCTTTTTAATTAAAAGCTTTTGGCCCGGGCGAATATTCGGGCTGCACTTATTCCACTTCATCAAATCTTGCTCTGTTACTCCCGGATATTTTCGAGCAATCGACCACAATGAATCACCACTCTTCACCGTATAGTATTTGTTCTTTTCGGCAACCGTACGATTGGTAGGGGAAGTTTTTTTTAGTTCTTGCTTAACCGCATCGGGCTCCTTCTCGTTCGGTGCAGCGCCAACAACATCTGCTGCTGGCTTCACTTTTAGTGTATCCGTGAGATTTTCACCTGGTTCAATGAGATCGATGGGGAGCTCAGGTTCCGTCGGTAATTCGATTACTACCTTACGTCTTTGTTCTATTCTCAATACTTGCCCTTTGCGAATCTTATCGTTGCGGAGTTTATTCCACTTTTTTATCAGTGCAATAGTGACGTGATATTTCCCTGCTATACGACCAAGTGTTTCCCCCTTGCCCACCCGATGGTTCACCCAATAGAGCTCCCACTCAGTAGACTCGACTCTCGGACGCGGTGGCTGCCAGCGCGCTATACTGTCTCTCATCAATTGAAAGCGTGCTATTAAGGTATCTTCTAAAACAAAGGGCACTTTCCGATAACCGGGTAGCAGATAATTACCGGTAAAGACGGGATTCGTATTGCGCAGCCGCATTTCGTCGATCGACAATACAGCAGCCACAGCCTTGACCTGAATGGGCTTATCTAGGATTACGGGTTGAAAATGTCCGAGTATATCAAAACAATTACTCAACTGATTTTCCAGGTGAATCGATTTCAATAGTGACTTGGTGTAAGCCAAAAACCGCAGGCGATCCGCTGACTCTCCATCTAGGATGCTGACTAAATGCGCACCGCGTTTCAGGGAATCTGCAGGCTGCAATTGCGAAGGTCCGTCTATGTATGCAACCGTTGCACGCCAATAATCGTTGCGCTGTAAATCGAGCACATAGCGGAAATGCTTTAACGCTGCATCAGTAGTAAAATCCCCCCCAAGCCTTTCATCCACAAGAGTGTCAATTTTGAGGTGCTGCTTGCGTGCAGCCAAGTAGGGCAACGCCCAAAGACCTGCCGCATCTGCCCTTCTAAATTGCTGGTTGCATCCAGAAAGCACCACGGGCAAATACGCTACATCAGGGTGCAAGGACAGTTGCTCTGCTTTTCTCTTGAACAGAGGCATATAAACATCTGCCATGGCAATGACCGATAAAAATCGTTTACAGTCACCTGCCGGGAACCAAATATTCTGGAAGCGAGTAATTTGTTCTTGAGAAAGATTGAGCGAATCGCCATACAATTCAAAATCCCCCGCTTGAGGAAAGCTCCATCCACTCGTTTCACAATTGAAATATGTCCGATTGACTGCGGCCAGTTCGAGCACTAGCCATTGCTGCGCAGAAGCTTCGAGTGTTTCACTCTGTGCGGCATCATATCGCAGCTGGGCAACAGCGGCATGCCAGAGCACCGAGCATGAGAAGCAGAATAAAACGAGCGTAGCGCGCATGCTGCAAAAAAACGAAGCCTACATAGATTCTGCGTGTTTCTGATTACCTAATTATGAACCACTGGAGAGGTCATCCTTACTTTTGCCACACAAACCCATCTATGAATAACCGCGCGCTTTGGCCAACAGTGCTTGTTGCTTCCCTCGGCTACTTTGTCGACATCTTCGATTTGCAATTATTCAACATAGTCAGCCAGGCAAGCCTGAAAGGCATTGGAATCACTGATTCTGCGCAGTTAGCTGAGTACGACTATACACTTTTTCTCTGGCAGATGACCGGTATGCTTATTGGCGGATTGGTTTGGGGAATACTAGGAGATATCAAGGGTCGTAGAAATATTTTAATGGGGTCGATTCTCATTTATTCATTAGCGAATATTGCCAATGCATTTGTGACTGATATCGAGACCTATGCTATTGTGCGCTTGATAGCAGGTATTGGTCTAGCCGGAGAACTAGGGGCGGCTATCACATTGGTCAATGAAATTTTGAAAAAGGAAAATCGCGGCTATGGCACCATGGTGATAGTAACGATGGGTGCGCTGGGAGCTGTGGCTGCCGTGTACATCAACAAGCTGAATCTCGCGATGTTTGGTTTGGCTCAGTGGCAAGTCATGTATATCATCGGCGGGCTTCTGGGTTTGCTCTTGCTCACCCTTCGGGCAGGCACACACGAAAGCCACATGTTTGACGATGTAAAACAACAACAGGTATCGAAGGGTAATTTCTTCATGCTGTTTGCCACACGCAAGCGTGCCATACGCTATCTGGCGTGCATTGCCATGGGTTTGCCTGTGTGGTTTTGCGTAGGTGTTTTAACGAAATTCTCAGCGAAATTTGCTGAACTCGGAGGAGCTACAGGAGGGCCATTTGAAGTTGGACAAGCCATTGTGTTTACGTACCTCGGGCTTTCGGCCGGCGATTTAGTGAGCAGCTACCTCAGTCAATTATTTAAAAGTCGGAAGCGCATTGTATTTGCATACCTGATTGCTTGTATCGCCATTGTATTACTTTTTCTTCTCGGTCGCGGATTCTCCGTATCGTTCTATTACTTCCTCTGTTTCCTCATAGGCGCAGGAACGGGCTATTGGGCGCTTTTTGTAACCATTGCATCGGAAACCTTCGGAACGAACATTCGCGCAACGGTAACCACTACTGTTCCCAACTTTGTGCGTGGCGCCACGGTCCCCATTGTGCTCTCGTTCAAGTCACTTGCGGGCAATTTGGGCGAAGTAAATGCCGCCCTTATTGTTGGCGGTATTTGTTTAACTCTCTCGCTGCTCTCATTGCTGGCTTTACCGGAGACATTTGGAAAGGACTTACGTTTTGTGGAGGAGGGGTGAGTATTGAGGACTGGAGAGTAATTCTCAAATCTCAGCATCTTATCACAGGCTATCACTCCTCAACCATCGCCCTTTTTATTCCTACTTTCGTGGACTCATATCTACCTATGCGTAAACTCGGATTTTTGATTATAAGCCTTGCAGCAGTTTTGCAAGCAAACGCCCAGCAAGCAACCTGGCAGCAACGCGTGAACTACGCCATCGACGTGAATCTCGACCACACCAGTCACCGCTACGTGGGAAAGGAAAGGCTTATTTACACCAACAACTCGCCTGATGTTATTACGAAGGTGTTTTTTCACTTGTACAACAACGCGTTTCAACCCGGCAGCTCGATGGATGTGCGTTCGCGCACTATAGTCGATCCGGATGGACGCGTATCGGATCGTATCTCGAAACTCAAGCCGGAGGAATGTGGCTACTTGCATGTGAGCCGGATTCAACAAGATGGAAAAGTGCTCAGCACACTTGAAAGCGAAACCATTCTCGAGGTAACGCTTGCCAAGCCAATTGCTCCCGGAGGCAAAGCTTCCTTTGAGCTGGAATTTGAAGGCCAGACGCCCATTCAAATTCGCCGCTCGGGGCGCAACAATAGCGAAGGTATCGATTACAGCATGAGCCAGTGGTACCCGAAAATGTGTGAGTACGACACGCGCGGTTGGCATGCCAATCCCTACATCGGCCGAGAATTCTATGGAGTGTGGGGCGACTTCGAGGTGAACATCACCATGGACAAAAAGTATATTTTGGCAGCTACGGGTGTTTTACAAAATGCAGTTGAAATTGGTTGCGGTTATGTGACTGAAGGGACGAAACTCAAGCCTCAAGCAGGCGACAAAAACACCTGGCGGTTCAAGGCCGTCAACGTGCACGACTTCGTGTGGGCGGCCGACCCTGACTATGCTCACGATCAGGCGCAGGTACCTGATGGTCCCACTCTGCATTTCTTCTATCAAAAAAATGCAGATTATGCATCCGTTTGGAAAGAAATGCAACCGCTGGCGGTCAAAGCGTTTACCTTCTTGAGCAACAACTACGGCAAATACCCTTACTCCGACTACTCTATCATACAAGGTGGCGATGGCGGCATGGAATATCCTATGGCAACCCTGGTTACCGGCAACCGAAAACTTCCGAGTCTAACAGGCGTAACGGTGCATGAAGCTGCGCATTCGTGGTATCAAGGAGTACTTGCTACCAATGAAAGTTTATATTGTTGGATGGATGAAGGGTTCACGAGTTTCGCTACGCAAGAAACGATGGATCATCTTTTTCGGTCAGGCATGCCTAGCGGACATAAGGCTGCTTTTAACGGCTATTTCGACATCGTGCGTGAAGGCAAAGAAGAGGCGCTGGACACACATGCCGACCATTACATAACAAATTACGCCTACGGCACCGCCGCATATCAGAAAGGTGAAGTCTACCTTGCACAGCTTGAATATATTTTGGGTCCCACGGCATTTAGAGCCGGATTACTCGACTACTTTGAGTCATTTAAGTTTCGTCACCCGGACTCCTACGATTTAATACGCATCATGGAAAAGCGAAGCGGTATGGAGCTCGACTGGTACAATGAGTATTTCGTTAGTACAACGAAAACAATCGACTATGGAATAGCTATGGTTAATGGAACAGCCAATACCACCGATGTTACACTGGTGCGCAAAGGCGACATGATCATGCCCGTTGAAGTTGAGGTAAAATACACCAACGGCAGTTTCGAAACGTTTGTCATTGCGCTCGACATTATGCGTGGTGAAAAACCCGCTGATGGTTACAACGGTAATTGGAACATACAACCTGATTGGAACTGGGTAGAGCCAACCTACTTATTGAAAATTCCTCAGGCCATTAATGCAATTGAAAGCATCCACATCGACTCCTATGACGGGATGGCCGACGTAAATCGGAACAACAACCGTTTTGCTCCTTCGGACGCTCAAACCTTTTTCATAGACAATCGCTAGTCATGCTACAAAACATCATACGCTTTCATAAATCCGCATGGATTGACGCCATTATCAAATGGCTCATTGCGTTGAGTTTGCAAGTATCGCTTGGGCCTATTATCATCGACGTTAAGGGCGAAATGCCCATCACTCTTCAGTCGTTTGTTGTGATATTGGGAGCGATGGCATTTGGATGGCGCATTGGCACAGCGGCAGTTGCCGCTTACATTCTGGCTGGAGGTATTGGGTTTCCGGTTTTCGCGGGGCATCATGCCGGTTGGGGTATCATCGTCGGCCAACACGGAGGTTTCTTCTTCGGGTTTATTGCTGCTGCTTTGGTGTGCGGGTACCTTGCTGAAACATCCATGTTCAGTAAAGCACTCCCATCCATATTAAACTGGGTCTTGGGACATCTCATTATTCTGTTTCTCGGTGGCTTTTGGCTATCGCAACTCGACCCTCTGGGCTGGCAGGAAAAGCTCACGTCACTCCTACCGGGTGCCATTATAAAGAGTGCATTTGGAGCGATGATCATCCAGTTGATTGTGCGAATTATGAAGGGGAAGAGAACGATCAAACCGTTGGACGAGAACATATAAAACGAACGCAATGAGCGATACTATTCAAATACAACAGGTCGGTTCTGTAGCATTACTGCGTCTGAACCGTCCGCAAGTCTATAACAGCTTTAACCGTGAAATGGCCTTGGCGCTGCAGTCAGCAATCGATGACGCCGCTGCGAACAAGGACGTGCGGTGTATTGTGCTCACGGGCAATGGCAAGGCATTTTGTGCCGGCCAAGATTTAGCGGAAGTAACAGGACCAAATCCTCCAGGCTTCAAAACGATTTTGGGCGAACACTACAATCCGATTATCGAAAAGATTCGAAACGTGGCCAAGCCCGTGGTGGCAGCCGTCAATGGCGTAGCCGCGGGTGCCGGCGCCAACATAGCGCTAGCATGTGATGTAGTGGTAGCCACGGAATCAGCTTCATTTATTCAAGCTTTTTCAAAAATTGGGTTAGTGCCCGACAGCGGAGGTACCTTCTTCTTGCCGCGACTCATCGGATTGGCGAAGGCTTCAGCCATCATGATGACCGGGGAGAAAATAAGTGCTACAGATGCTGAGCGCTGGGGAATGATATACAAGTGCGTGGCCGATGATCAATTTGAGGAAACCATTACCCGACTCGCACAGGAACTTTCGCTCATGCCTACGCATGCGTTAGGACTTACAAAAGCTGCACTCAATGCCAGTATGAGCAACTCACTGGAACAACAGCTTCAACTGGAAGAACAATATCAAATCGAAGCAGGCGGCACCAACGATTACAGCGAAGGAGTGACGGCCTTCATGGAAAAACGAAAAGCCATTTTCATAGGCAGCTAAAAATGAAGAATATGAGCGAATGGATATCGATTCAAGTTCAATTGCCGGAAGACGGACAACGTTTACTGGGTTTTATACCCGGTAATAGGGTGTTTCTTCCCGGTAAATCAGGTGAATTTGAAATGCGCGAGGTGGTCATTCTGAAATTCCTGAAAGACTTTTATCCTGCCAACAGTGAAAAGTACGCCAAACACGGCCCCCACTTCTGGCAAGGCGAAGGCAATAGCAATCATTTTTTTAAGGATGTAACGCATTGGATGGAAATCCCTTCGGGAATGACTAGTGACTAGTGACGAATGAGTCGTATGCTGCGCATTTGTCACTAGTCATTACTGCAGCGCCACTGACTCATAAACACCGTCGCGGCCACAGATGCATTGAGCGACTCCGCCTTTCCACTTCCCGGGATGGTTACGAACTCATCGACCAATGAACGCATAGCGGGTCGAACTCCATGGCTTTCACTTCCTATGATGATAGCCGTTTTTTGCTTGAAGTCATAACGGTAAATATTGGTTCCCTTGAGATCAGCAGCAACTATATAATAATCGCTTGGCCTTAATAGACGACTCATTTCCTCTTCACTCATCATTCGCACCTTCATTCGAAAAACACTACCCATTGTGGCTTGCACCACTTTTGGGTTGTAGAGCTCAACACAGTCGGGGGTGCACAGAATCGTATTCATTCCAAACCATTCAGCAGTGCGAATAATCGTCCCCATATTTCCGGGATCTGCAATACCATCGAGTATGAGAATGACACTTTCGGATTGAATATCGACATTCCTTTCATGCTGATGAAACACCGCCAAATAAGGGGATGGTGTTGTCAAGCCACTCATCTGCTCCATTTCACGGGAAGAAACAGCAATAGTCTCCGGATGCTTGGAAGCCCAGTCAGCATCGGTGGTATACACAGAGTGCAATCGGAAAGAGGATGCCAATCCCTCTTCCACTCCCTTCTTGCCTTCTACTACAAAGCAGCCGCTTTCGAGGCGAAACTTCTTCTGTTGAAGGGAGCGAACCCATTTGATATCCTTTTTCAACCGATGATTTTTTTAAGCTAAGTTCGAATTGAACCGATTTCTGAGCAAAATTGCGCTGCAAGATAATGAGTAGGAGTAAGCACTTCAAAATAGTATGGTTGAGCTTGTTGACGGCACTGGTGTTGTCGGGGTGCGCTCGCATGCGGAATGTGCCCGAGGGCCAGTCGTTCTTGAGACGGCAAGACGTGGTTATTCACACCGATAAACCGGTGAAACTGCCTTTTGATGTAAACGCGCTGCCGGTGTCTCCCCTTCTCGAGTTTGAAGTACCGACCGACGAAATTCTGTTCTATTCGCGGTTGAAACCCAACAGACGAATTCTGTGGTTTCGTTTTAACCACACTGTTTATTTATTAGTAAACAAGAATAAATTGTCGGAAAGCGAGCGAAGAGCAGCAGAGCGTTGTCGCGACAAAAACAATCGAAGGGCTGCCAGTAATAAAACAAAAGCCGAATGCAAGAGCTGGCGCATGTTTTGGGCGTTTACCGTAGGTGAGCCTACTGCTTTACTGGATACGGCAAAAATGTTCAAAAGCGCCGAGCAAATGAATATCTTTCTTCAGAAAAAAGGCTACTTCCGATCGCGCGTTGAAGCTGAAGCCTCCTACAGTAGCGACAGCTCCAAATGCCGGGTATTTTTCCACGTTTATCCGGGCAAGCCATATCAAATCCAACAATTAGATTATGCCATTTCCGATGCCGACATGCGCAACAGCGTTGGTCAATTGCGAAAAATATCCAGCATTGATTCTGCCGATGTATTTGACGTAAAAGCACTCGATGCGGAGCGCGAAGCCATTGCTGCTTTCTTCAATGAAAAAGGCTACTACGATTTCAACAAGGAATACGTGCTGTTTGATGCAGACACTTCAGTTGGACAAAATAAGGTCAACGTGATTTTACGCATTGAGCAGCCGCAAATACCATCGAAAGAGTATGCCGACAGCCTTATATCGGTCCCGCATAAAAAGTATTTTATTGGCGATGTCTTCGTGCATACGCATTTCGATTTATCGAATCCGGATTATGCTCCCACTGACACAATAGAATACGATGGAATCAAAATCCTATGCTTCGGCAAACCCGATCTGGACGCCGATGTTATTGCCTGCGCGCAGAGCTATCGGAGCGGAGACATGTATCAGCGCAGCCGCATCGACAGGACATACAAGCGATTCTCGCAAATGGGTGTTTTCAAATCAACCACTATTCAGTTGTTACCGAGTGAAAAATCCATCAACGAAAAAATACACATTCTCGATACCCATGTTCGGCTTGCACCGGAGGAGAAACAATCATATTTCTTTTATCCGCACCTTACCAATCGTAGCGGCAACATGGGTATCTATGGCAATCTGACCTACACACATCGCAATTTGTTTGGAGGAGCCGAAGCACTCGATTTCAATATTGTAACCGGTATGGAAGCTTCGCAGAACTTGGCTTTCAGCACCGATGAAAGCACCACGGCCGCAAGCGGACTTCAAAGCAACTTCAAGTTGAATACGTTTGAAATAGGTCCGGAAATAACCTATCGCGTTCCACGTCTTTGGCCTTTTGGATGCGATTTTACAGCTCAAAGCAGCGAGCCGCAGACATCGCTCAGTGCCACATTCAATTATCAGCGTAGGCCTGACTATCAGCGCACCCTTTCGCAGATGCGTTTTTCATACAATTGGATAGAGAATCCGGATGCCGTATCGCGAATTTCTCTCGATGTCATAGAATTCAGCATCATTAAAATCGATAAGTCTCAAGCATTTCAGGACTTCCTGGACCGCATCAATGACGCTTTTCTCGAAAACAGTTACCAAGACCATTTGATTCTAGCTACCAACGGAGCTTACACCTTCAATACTCAGAAAACCAAATTTCAACCACGTTATTATTTTATGAGAGTAGGCGCAAGCGCTGCAGGTAACTTACTGAACGGAGTGATGGACATCACAGATCAACCATTTGACAGTTTGAATAGCCATCGCATTTATGGTATACGCTTCGCGCAATATTTCCTAGGTGAAGGCGACTTCCGCTTATACAACAACGTAAATGATCGAAATGCATTTGTTTTACGCGCCTATGGCGGAATAGGAGTTCCCAGAAAAAATGCAATCACCCTACCCTTTGAAAAGAGTTTTTTCAGTGGGGGTGCCAACGGATTGCGGGCATGGCAGGCGAGAACACTAGGGCCCGGTTCTTCGCGCGATGCTCTATTGCCTCAAACCTTCAACAACATAGGGGAAATCAAATTGGAGGGAAACATCGAATATCGATTCAAGTTTACTCAAATGCTGAACTGGGCCTTCTTTGCCGACGCAGGAAACATTTGGCTGCTCAATGCAGACACCAACCGAGAAGGTGCGGAGTTCAGAGGAAATCGTTTTTTAAGTGAGATAGCTGTTGGAGGCGGATTTGGCATTCGGGTAGACTTTGACTATTTCCTGGTACGCCTGGATGTAGGCGTTCAGCTCAAAGACCCTGCTAAGGTTCCGGGCGAGCGTTGGCTTTGGCAGCCAAAAGACGAATACCTCTCCTATCTCGCATCAACCGGCAATGCAGTGGACAGAATCAAGCTGCGCAACAACACGGTGTTTAATTTAGGAATAGGGTTCCCTTTTTAAAAAGCGCTGAAGGTTAAAGGTTGAAAGTTGCGCCGGTGTGCAACTTGCAACCTTCAACCTTTGACTTGCAACAACGCCAATTGAACTTCATGGTCGAAAGAGCCCTTTCCCGACGTACTTTTGCACCCGATTTTAAAAACCTCACATGCAAAAAATTAGAAACATTGCCATCATCGCACACGTTGACCACGGCAAAACGACACTGGTAGACAAGATGCTTCATGCTGCCATGCTCTTCCGTGAAAACGAGCAAACAGGCGAACTGATACTCGACAACAACGACCTCGAGCGTGAGCGTGGTATCACGATTCTGGCTAAAAACGTTTCAATTCAATACAAAGGACATAAGATTAACATCATTGATACACCTGGTCACAGTGACTTTGGTGGCGAGGTGGAGCGCGTGTTGAATATGGCAGAGGGTGTTTTGCTGTTGGTGGATGCTTTTGAAGGCCCTATGCCACAAACGCGTTTTGTATTGCAGAAGGCCATTCAAATGGGGTTGAAGCCAATTGTTGTCATCAACAAGGTAGACAAGGAAAACTGCACACCCGACGAAGTGCATGAGTCTGTATTCGACCTGATGTTCAACCTCGGCGCTACGGAAGAACAACTCGACTTTCCAACCGCATATGGCGCAGCCAAACACGGATGGATGAGTTTGGACTGGAAAGTAAAGACAGACACCATTGAGCCTCTACTCGATCTGGTATTGGAACATATTCCCGGCCCTATCAAGCGTGAAGGAACCCCGCAAATGCTGGTCACTTCGCTCGACTATTCGGCTTACACCGGTCGCATGGCAATCGGCAAACTGCATCGCGGTGAGCTTTCGGCCGGAATGCCCATATCACTTGCCAAGCGCGATGGTCGCATTGTAAAAGGTCGTATCAAAGAATTGTACGTTTTTGAAGGTCTAGGCAAACGCAAAGTCGACAATGTTGTCTCAGGCGATATCTGCGCTATCAATGGTATTGAAGAATTTGAAATCGGTGACACTTTTACCGATTTCGAAAATCCGGAAGCGCTGCCAACCATTGCCGTTGACGAGCCGACCATGAGTATGCTCTTCACCATTAACGACTCCCCTTTCTTCGGAAAAGAAGGCAAGTTCGTGACGAGCCGTCACATCAAAGAGCGTCTAGAAAAAGAATTGGAAAAAAACCTGGCCCTTCGAGTTCAGGAAACAGACAAGGCGGATCGCTTTATGGTATTCGGTCGTGGTGTACTTCACCTGTCTGTACTCATTGAAACTATGCGACGTGAAGGCTATGAACTTCAAATCGGACAGCCCCGCGTGTTGGTGAAAGAAATAGACGGACAAAAGCACGAGCCAATTGAAGAATTGACTATCGACTTACCAACCGACATGACAGGTACAGCGATTGAAGCCGTAACCAAGCGGAAGGGTGAAATGAAAAACCTTGAACCAAAGGGAGATCGCACTGTGCTTGAGTTTGAAATTCCGTCACGCGGTATCATTGGCTTGAGAAGCTATATGCTCACAGCAACGCAAGGCGAAGCTATTATGTCGCATCGTTTCAAGGAATATCAGCCAATGAAAGGCGAAATACCCGGTCGTTTGAACGGATCACTGATTTGCATGGAAACCGGCAACGCGGTGGCCTATAGTATTTCGAACCTCCAAGATCGCGGCAAGTTTTTCGTAGACGCTATGGACGAAGTTTATGAGGGACAAGTTATTGGCGAGCACTCTCGCGACAATGACCTTGTAGTCAATGTTACCAAAACAAAGCAGCTCACTAACATGCGTGCTTCGGGTACGGATGCTAAAAACGTGATGGCTCCGCCCATTCGCTTCAGCCTAGAAGAAGCACTCGAATATATCGGTGCCGATGAATACGTGGAAGTTACTCCAAAGAGTATCCGCTTGCGTAAAGTATACCTCAACGAAAACGATCGAAAGCGTTTCGCTAAGCAATTCCAGCAGCAATAAGCCTAAGGATAGACGTCTGAACTGCGCTCTTCGTTAAATTCGGCAGCCCCGATTAAATTAACGAAAAGCGCAGTT
>Ga0315904_10006542_pt1 | contig 15922 bp, 13 predicted proteins | sample LakEriMetagenome_6_FD_203529 | JGI IMG/M metagenome (GOLD analysis project Ga0315904, IMG submission 203529) | Freshwater fungal communities from buoy surface, Lake Erie, Ohio, United States - Buoy 12 MA120 | ecosystem: Environmental > Aquatic > Freshwater > Lake | place: USA: Lake Erie, Ohio... | reverse complement strand
GCGACACCGTAATCGTCGTAGGAGAGACCCAGGTAGTACCAGGCATCGGCGTACTTGGGATCGGCCTTGGTGGCTGCCTCGAAGTCCGCACTTGCCTTCTTCAGCTCCGCCAGCTTGACCTTGACATCTGTAGATGCCTTTGCCTTGCGGTAGATCGCCAGACCACGCCCGTAGAGCGCGATGGCATCCGTCGGCTTGGCCGCCAGATAGGTGGTGTAGTTGGTGATCGCCTTCTCAAACTCAGGGAGTCCCTTGCTGGCATCATTGGCCTTGCGCTTATTCTCCCCTAGGTTGAAGTAGATCACCGCCTGATTTTTGACTATCTCCAGGTCTTTGCTCCCCGATAACTGAAGCACCTTATCAAAGTCCGCCGCCGCCGCCGCCAGGTTCTTCATGTCTAGGTAGGTACGTCCCCGCAGCTCGTAGGCCTTGGGATCAGTCGGGGCAAGCGCGATGATCTTGGTGTAGTCCGCAATCGCGGAGGCGAAGTCCGGGGTGGGCTTCTGGAGGGCACAGTAGGCACGATTGGTCAGTGCGGCGAGCAGCTCTTTCTGATCCGTGGGGTTGGTCGCGAGGTACTTAGCGTAGCTCGCCATGGCATTGTCCCACTGCTTGAGCTTTAAGTAGAGAAACGCCTGTGCCCCCAGCGCTTCGGCGTTGCTGGGGCTCTTGGCCAGAAGCTGACCGTAGGCATCCACTGCCACGCGGTAGTCCGCATCCGCCTGAGTCTTGTCCGCCTTCTTCCCAGCGGCACTGGCCAGGTTATTGAGATACTGCATCTGGTTGGGGCTACCCGCAGGCAGAAGCTCTAGGGCCTTTTTGAAGTCCGCGATGGCCTTGTCAAAGTCTTGCGCTTCGAAGTAGGCGACGCCACGGTTGGTGTAGGCGACCGGGTCTTTCGGGTCAGCATTAATCGCATCAGTCAGGGCGGCGATCTTCTCTGCCGATGATGCACCGCCGCCACTGGCCTTGGCAAGCGCGAGGAGCTTCTTGATCTCCATGTCAGTGGGCTTGAACTTAAGGTACTTCTCGAAGTTGGCGGCAGCGCCTTTGTAGTCCTGGAGGTTGTACTGGACGCGGCCCAGCCCCTCGTAACCGAAGGGTTTATCGGGCTGAAGGGCGATATAGCTGGTGTAGGGCGGGACCGCCTCTTTGTACTTTTCCTGGAAGCTGTAGGAGTCCGCCATGATGATAAAGGCATCGGCCTGCTTGGGGTCTAGCTGGGTGGCCTTGCTCGCGGAGGCAATCGCATCGCTGAGCCCGGCGGCCTGTGCTTTCGTGATCGAGCTTCCCTGAGGGACGATGGTGTTGTACTGCGCTAGAGCGAGGTCTTTCCATGCCACGGCATCATCGGCCTTCTTGGCAAGATAGGCCTTCAGATCGGTCGAGGCCGCCGCGTAGTTCTTGGGCTCGATATTGAGGTAGCTGGCAGCACGCAGTCGGTAGACATTAAAATCTGCCGATGCGCCCACTTTCTGCAAGTATGCCGAGTAGTCCACAATCGCAGACTTGTAGTCCTTGAGCTGGAGCTGTACCGCAGCCCGGTTCTTGGTAATCTCCGCATCGCCAGGCTTGAGTGCCAGCGCCGCATTGTAATCGGAAAGCGCGGCGGAAAAGTTCTTGAGCTGGAAGTTACAGGCAGCGCGGTTGAGAAGTGCGCCCGTGTTGCTCTTGTCTAGCGCGAGTCCTTTGGTGTAGTCGTCAATGGCAGGCTGAAGCTGGTTGAGCTTGAGGAACTCCAGATCGGCTTTGGAGAAATACGTTGCAGCCTTATCCGCATCGCTCGTCAGGAGCAAGACAGCCGCATTGTAGTCGGCGACGGCCTTATCAAACTGACTCAGTTTTTCATACGCATAGCCACGGTTGAGGAGAGTCAGCCCACGCTTGGGGTCTAGCTCTAAAACTTTGGTCGCATCCGCAATTGCTTCAGGGAACTTATTGGTCTGCAAATACGCCACAACACGACTATCGTAGGACTCCACAACGAGATCGGGTGCGTTGGGCTTGGGCTTGGGAGCCAGCTTGATCAGTTCGGTAAAGTCGGCGATGGCTCCGGTGTAGTTGTTGAGCTGCGAGCGCACAATGCCTCGGTTGTAGTACGAGTCTGCGGCCTGTGGCTTTGCCATAATCACTTTGGAGAACGCAGCCTCGGCGAGGGGTAGGTTTTTTGCCCCAAAGTGTGCACGACCGAGATCGAAGTAAAGCGATGATACCTCAGGACGCTCTTTGATGAGCTTATCCAAGATCTTGACTGCTTCAGCGTACTTGCCCTTGCTGATCAAGTCTCGGGCTGTGGAGATATCCTCTTGTGCCCAGGCGTTGCTCCCTGATCCTAACACAAGCACCAGTGAACTCACCACTCCCGCCATTACCAAACGACTCATAAAAAGCTCCTCGCTAAATTACCGGGTTTTGTCGGATTATACCGTTATCCCTGACAAAACAACTTGCTTCGATTATCCGGCGCATCGGGCCTTTCTTTGTAGGGTAGATGCGCCTGTTTTTATGCTTGACACTGTTAGACAACGAAAAAACAGAAAGAGCTGTGATTCAGATCACTTTTTATCGTGATTTAGATCACAATCGTTGCGAGCTTTTTCACACTAAGAAAGTGCCGTTTTGCATGATAGGGCGCTCATCGGCCCAGATATCAAAGTGCAGCCCGACCACATCAATGTGCGTGCAAGACTGCCAGTTGGCCCCGGTGTGGAAGCCGTAGGGATCGCCAAAAGCGATATGGATTCCGGGGAATTTTTCGTCTTGCAAGATATTGCCAATCACCCGCGTTAAGCCGATATTGGTACCAATGGCAAACTCGCCCACCCGGTCAGAGTTTTCATCGGTATGGCAGTACTCCCAGAACTCGGTCTCTAGCGCCTTGTTAGCACACTGCGCACTTGTCAGACGGTTTTTCTCAATGGTGAGCATCAGAGGGTTCTCGTCCAGGAGCCCGTACTTGGCGCAGAGATAGTCTCCCACCACGCCATCCACCACAAACGTCCCGTTGAGCTCCCAGGGCGACGTAAAGATCTCGCCACCGGGGAGATTGCCCCACTTCTTGGGCGAGATAATGCCGCTGGTCTTGAGCCAGTGGTACTCCGGGCTGAGCTGGACGGTGATATCGGTGCCTGTGGGGGTCGTGCCGCGGATGGTCTTTGCCGCCCGGACGATCTCGATGACGCGCTGGCTGAGCGTGTCTACCGCGCCAAAATCAGCACGCATCCCCTCGCACATGATCTCCTCGGTGATATTGACCATGTGAGCGTGACGCATCCCGCGCCGATTGACCACATCGGTCATCTGCCGACGGCTCATGAGCTCGCCGGTCTGCACTTGAACGGCAAAGATCGAGACGGCGCTGCTCTCCATGCCCAAGATTACCTCGGCGGGCATGTCGGTCAGAGGGCGTGGGCAGAGCTTCTCCAGCACAAACCCACTCCAAGCCAGTCCCCGCACCTCTAGCTCTCGCGCCAGGCTCGCCCCAATGGTCAGGCAGGCCATGTCACAGATCAGCGTCACTTTCTCGCCCGGCTGGATGCGCAAGCAAGTCGTGACGGCATTGACCGCGCCTGGCGTTAGCTCCGGGGAGAACTCAGTACTTAGTAAAAGTGCGTTGTGCATGTTATAGTTCGGAGGGGAGCAGGGTCTCGGCGACCATGTAGTCCACGACGGCTTTTAGATCCCCGCCGCTCTCTTTGAAGACCCGAAGCTGACGATCTGCGCCCGTACCGCGCTCTAGCATTTTCTGGACATAGTCCAGCTCACGGCGACATCCCACCTCGTCTACCACATCGTCCACAAAATCTAGATACTCCTGCATCAGCTCGCGGAAGGGTACCTCCGCCTGCTTGCCAAAGTCAATCAGCTTGCCGTCAATGCCATAGCGCAGTGCCCGCCACTTGTTCTCCATGAGCAGTGCTCGGCTGTACTGGCGGTAGTCTTGATTACGCGTGTGGAGCTTATGGAGCTTCGCCACCGTGGCCTGCATCAGCGCCGCCAAGGCAATGGTCTCGTCGAGGCGCAGCGGCACATCGCAGATCCGAAACTCAATCGTGGGAAAGAACGGGTGCGGGCGGATGTCCCACCAGATCTTCTTGGCATTGTCAATACAGCCCGTCTTGATCAGCAAGTCCACGTAACCCTCAAACTCAGACCACGACGAAAACGCATCGGGGATATTGGTGCGCGGGAACTTATCAAAGACCTTGCAGCGGTAGCTCTTAAAGCCCGTGTCGTAGCCCAGCCAGAACGGTGAGTTGGTCGAGAGAGCCAGAATATGCGGCAAAAAGTAGCGCACGGAGTTCAGAATGCGAATGCGGGTCTCTTTATCGGGGATGCCCACATGGACATGCAACCCAAAGATTAAGTTTTCCCGCGCCACTTGTTGCAAGTCATCCACAATCGTGTCGTAGCGCACATCCGGGTAGATCTCTTGGTCACGCCAGTTGGCAAAAGGATGGGTGCCTGCGGCAGCGACTTTAAGCCCCTGGTTGCCTGCCAGGCGGATAATCGTCTGCCGGAGCTCAAAGAGCTGCTCCCGCGCTTCTTGTACCGTGTTACATACCCCCGTCCCCACCTCGACCACACTCTGGTGCATCTCGGCTTTAACGGACTCTTGAAGAAGGCGCTTGCCCTCAGGGAGCAGCTCCGTTCCGATATGCGAGCGCAGATCCCGCGTCTCCGGATCTATGGTCTGGTACTCTTCCTCAATTCCAATGTTAAACGTGGGCGGCATGGTCTATTTTACCTGATCCGAACTATTCCCTGCCCTTGAGTGTCCATCATCACTCCTTAATACGTCGTGCTCTTGCATGGCCGAAAATAAGGGCAATGATAAGAAAAATACAACAAGCACGGAAGGCGTCCGTGCTACTCCAAACAACACTAATCGCAGGGGCACTTCGGGCGGGTTGTCCGATGCAGAGTGCCTCCCAAGAGAGCCAGCTCACGATTACATTTGAGTACAAAGGCTCGGTCGAGATCATGCGGCAGCTGGAAAGTGGCGGGGGCAGCGCCGATGAGGCTGGGCTGGACAGACAATAAAATAGTCACGACGGACAAGATTCGAGAGACGGCCCAAGCGGGCCACCTTCGTTTTTTAATGACCTCACCATGGCAACCGAGGCCAATGCAAAGCTGGCGGCGCAAGAAAAAAAAGCGTCAGGCATTTGATCGGCTCCAGAGCGGAGCTTACTCCAAACCTTGGCTCGAGACATGACCGCCGTGATCCTGCTCACCGAAAGCACCTCAGGGCGGACGTTTGAGGGGCGCAGCGACCTGAGCGCGGCGTTCCGGGAGACGAAGGGCTACAATGGCTGACCTCAAGGCGGGCCTTACCGCCACGCTACTGTTTATCGTCTTGCTTCTGGCCGCCAAACAGCCCGTTCTGCTCAGCGCGGCTCTCGCAGGCGGCGCGTATCTCGGGGTGCGCCTCCTGCTCGCTCCCAAGACGATCCCCAGAGAAAAACCCTGGCTGGAGCCGCTGGCCCAGCGCTGGTCGGGCCGTGACGAAGGCGAGAGGCTTGCGTCCGTTCTGCGCATCATGGAGCGTTTGCGCCAGACCCCTGAGCTGATGCCCATGGCCGACGAGCATCTGGTCTACATCAAGCGTGGTTGCGAGCCGTACAAAACCGGCATAAATCCCACCGGCCAAGCCCGCACGGAGCTTCTGACACTTCTTGAGCTGGTCGAGCGCCGCCTGCTGCGCTTGGCCGAGGCACATCGCCACGATGATGACCGAGCACTGGCAAGCGAGCTGGCGGCCCTACGACAAACTCTGGTTGAGCTTGTCCCCGAACGCGTTATAGGAATAAGAAAACAATGAAAAAATTTATCGGACTGATTCTATTGCTGGCTGTCATGGGAGCCGCCGCGCTTTTGACGGCCCAGAAATCCCACACTGCCCCCACCATTCTGCGCGGCTTTGTCGGGGGTGAGAAAAGCGCACTTCTCGCCGACCCCGAGTTTGGCAAGCTTTTACGGGAGCGCTACGGACTGGTGTTGGAAACGGACAAGTGTGGCTCGCTGGAGATGGTCACGGAGTCAGACACCACGGGAAAAGACTTCTTGTGGCCCTCGTCGTCGGTAGCGCTGGCGCTCTATAAAGACGCGGGCAAGCCGCTGGTGGCGAGTGAGAGCGTGCTCAACTCACCGCTGGTGCTCTATACCTGGGCAAAGGTCGCCGACGCACTAGACAAACAGAGACTCGACTTCCCCAAGCTCGTCAACGCCGCCGCAACAGGCAAGACCTGGAAAGAGCGGGGGCTACCTGAGCTCTACGGGAAAGTCGTGCTCTACACCACCGATCCGCTGAAGTCCTCATCGGGAAATCTCTACGCGGGGCTCTTGCAGACCGTGCTGGGCGACACGGGAAAAGTCAAAGGGCTGATTTCCGCGCAGGGTTTTCAGGAGAGCAGCTCGGACACGCTTTTTACGCAGTATGTCAGCCGTGGCATTGGCGACAAGCCGATTATCGTCGGCTACGAGGCGCAGCTCATTGACTTTGCCCGAGTGTCGCCCGACAAATACCGTGCGCAAAAAGACCAGCTCCGGGTGCTCTACCCCAAGCCCACGGTCTGGAGCAGCCACCCCATTTTAGCCCTTACTCCAAACGGCAAAAAACTCATCACGGCGCTGCAAGACCCCGACGTACAAAAGCTCGCCTGGAAGCGCCATGGTTTCCGGTCGGCGACGGGCGCAACCAACGATCCCAAAGCCTGCGGCGTGGAAGGCATTCCCGCTACGATTGAGAGTGTCGTCCCTGTGCCCGACACCAAGGCCATGCAGGCGCTTCTCACGGCCCTACGGTAAGATGCCCAAGATGATCGAGACACACGTACACTTTAACAACGACACTTTAGAGCGCGACCTGCCCGGTGTTTTAGCACGCGCCACCGAGGCAGGCGTCACGGATTTTGTGGTGGTCGGCTTTGACGAAGCCTCGTCGGAGAAGGCTGTGGCGCTGGCCGAAGAAGACGCTAGGATCTGGGCGGTGGTCGGGGTGCACCCGCATGATGCCAAGCACTGGAATAGCAAGATCGCCGAGCGCCTGCATGGCTGGGCAGGCAATCGACGCGTGCTGGCCATTGGGGAGATCGGGCTGGACTTCTACCGGGATTTATCGCCACGCGACTTGCAATACGCCACCTTCCATGCCCAGCTAGAGCTTGCCCGAGAAGTGGCGCTGCCCGTGGTCATCCACTGCCGCGATGCCTACGACGAGTGTCTGGCGCTCTTAGAAGCTGAGGCGGCAGATATTCCCCTGATCATCCACTGCTTCGCCGGAGAGCTGCGCCACGCCGAGATTTGCTGGAAACACGGCTGGTTTATGGGAGTAGATGGCCCGGTGACCTACAAGAAAAACGACGCGCTTCGTGAGATCGTAAAGGCAACCCCAGCGGAGCTCTTGCTGCTTGAAACCGATGCGCCCTATCTCTCGCCAGAGCCGTTTCGTGGCAAGTTCCCCAACGAGCCCGCACGCCTCACGCATGTTCGAGACACCCTCGCCGTGATTCGCTGTACCACAGCCGATGCGATAGACACCCAGACCACTGCCAATGCCCGCCGCGCTTTCCCGAAGCTACTTGGGAATGGCTAGAGTAAGGGTTTTCTCGCCAAGCTTTGCCAGAGCAATGTCGGCAGCGAGCTTGGTGTCTTGGTCGTCTTTGACAAGGATCTCAGGGGTTCCCGAGCCCGTGCCCGTCTCGGTAGCGGTCTTACCGTTGGAGCCACGCAGGCGCAGCTCCCACTGCCAGTCGTCACCAGAGCCTTTGGTGAAGATCACATCACAGAGCCAGGTGTGGCAGCCCCCGATTTTCGTGGGATCGTTGAGCTTGTAGACATCACTTAAGCTTGCCTTGCCCTCGGAGATGCTGGGAACCGTCCAGTTGCGCTCCCCTAGCAGGCTCCACTGGTAGTGAAGCGTCTCCGGGGTCTCTTTGACTTTTACCGCCAGCACGCGCACAGAGCCCGCCGCGGGGCTGGAGAGACGCTCCGTGCCTTTGGGAGTAGGACGAGGGCAGCCTGCCAGAAGCAGCGCAACAACGAGAAGAAAAGCAAGACGAGTCACGCCCTATTGTATCGCGCGGTACAATTCTTCGATGCGCAAGCCGCCCCAAAGTAAAAAATCACGGAAAACAACTCTCAAGAGCAAGCTCTCCGCCACCCAGCAGCAGCTCAGTGCAGTCCAAGGACAGCTCGTTGCTGCGAAACGCTCGGAGGATGCCATCGTGCTAGAGCTTTCCCAGATCGAGGCGCAGCTCTTGAGCACACGCCAGAAGCTTGCAGAAACAAAAGCACGGCTCAGCCGGACGCGTGGTGAGCAGCAAAAAGTGGCGGGGCTACTCACAAAATCCCAGAAGCAGCTCACAAACACGCAGCATAGCCTCGCGCAGCGCATGGCCGCCAACTACCGTCAAGGCCCAGTGCGCTATGCCTCCGTGCTGCTAGGAGCGCACACCATGGGTGAGCTCGTCAGCCGCGCCCAGCTTGTCCGCTCCATTGTCAAGTACGAGTCCACGCTCATCGCCAAGATCAAGGCAGGCCGCGAGCAAGTTGTCAAGTGGAAGGTTCTTCTCGATACGAAAGCACAGCAGATTCGCCAGCAAGAGCTTGGGCTAGCGAGCCAACAAGAGACCGAGGCGCAGCTGGTACAAAAGCGCCGGGGGGTGCTGGCCGAGGCGCAGGCCGCTCGCACCGAGATTGAAGCGGAGTATGCCCAGCTTGCTGCCGACTCGCAGGAGATTGCCAAGCGGCTCCAGGCGCTAGAGGGCATGCCTCTGCCGGGGGCATTTGCAGGTAAGCTGATCCAGCCCGTGGTGGGTCGCGTTGTCTCAAGCTTCGGTCCACGCTTTCATCCCATTCTCAAGATTCAACGCCTCCATGCCGGGGTAGACTTTGGTGCAGGCACAGGCACCCCGATAGTCGCTGCGGCCTCGGGAGTCGTGGCCTTCTCGGGAGTCATGCGCGGCTACGGCAATGTGGTGGTGCTGGATCATGGCGGGGGCATCTCCACACTCTATGCCCACTGCTCGGTGCTTCTAGCCCATGAGGGAGAGAGCATCGAGCAAGGGAAAGTGATCGCCCGGGTCGGCGCAACGGGTCTTGCCACAGGCCCACACTTACACTTTGAAGTGCGCCGAAACGGCACGCCCATAAATCCAATTGGCGGCGGATTTTAAAGTAAAACTACGAGTTTATTCATGCTCTCCATAAAGGTAAATAGGAGCGTTTCCTATATTGATCTCAAGGAACCTCAACACGAATGAAGCGCATCTTGACTCTGATTACCCTAAGTTTCGCCCTATCGGCTCTCACCTTGGCCTCCTCGTCATCTGCCCAAACACTGGCAACGAGCGTAAAAACCGCAAGTAAGAAAGCCAAGACAGCACTCAAAAGCTTCCCCCCTAGCACCTCGAGAGCGACTTCGAGTGACGATAGTACAGATCGTGTGCAGTGGGGAGAAGGTCCGGCTCAGCCAACACCCGATCCGATTGCCTTTACACCAACCCCTATTCCTACTCCTGATCCAGGCTTATCGGAGAGGCAAGATAGCAATGATTCGGAGGGGCAAGATAGCAATGATGTTGCGGCAACCCATCGCTCTCGTTCGACAGGTTCCTCCGTGCCCGAGCCGACGACACTTGCCTTGCTGGCGCTGGGCGGACTTGCTCTTAGCCGTCGCCAGAGACGCGTGAAGTAGCCGCTAGACAGAAGATAGCCGTGGTAGAATAGTCCTGCGAAGCCGCGCATCCCCTCAGGGTGCGCGGTTTTTCTTATTAGGACAGCTATGGATCTCTACGACTTTACGATTATCGGTGGTGGCCCCACGGGTCTCTTTGGTGCCTTCTATGCGGGCCTGCGCCAGATGCGCACCAAGGTTATTGACTCCATGCCTCAGCTTGGGGGTCAGCTCTCTGCTCTCTACCCGGAAAAGTACATCTACGATGTAGGGGGATTCCCCCGTGTTCTGGCCAAGGATCTCGTTGCCCAGTTTGCCGAACAGGCGCTTCAGTACAACCCGACAATCAGTGTGAATGAAAAAGTCGTGACTCTGGAGCGTGTCGGTGGAGAGAGGGCTGATGATGGTCATCTCGTCCTTACGACGGAAAAAGGCGCGGTTCACTATAGTAAGACAGTTCTGATTGCCGCCGGAGTCGGGGCCTTCATGCCACGTAAGATGGACATTCCCGATCTGGATCGGCTAGAGGGCATGGGAGTTCACTACTTTGTCACCGATCCCACCGCTCTTGAAAACAAGCGACTTGTGATTGTCGGCGGCGGCGACTCCGCGTTCGACTGGGCGATGGCACTTGGTCCCAAGGGAGCCTCTTGCCTTCAGATCCACCGCTCAGACCGCTTCAAGGCCCACGAAGACACCATCCAGAAAGTTCAAGAGCTAGAGAGTGTGGATCTTCGTACGTTTTTTGAGCTGAAGGCCATTCATGGCGAGGACAAAGTTGAGGCAGTCACGATCTTTGACAACCGCACGGGAGAAGAAGAGCGTGTGGAGTGTGATGCGCTCCTGCTCAACCTGGGATTCTTAACCAATCTTGGTCCTATCAAACAGTGGGGACTCGAGATCGAGAAGAATACTATTAAAGTAGACAGCACCATGCGCACCAATATCCTGGGAGTCTACTCTGCTGGGGATATTTGCAGCTACGTTGGTAAGCTCAAGCTGATTGCGACCGGCGTGGGCGAGGCAGGGACCGCAGCAAACTTCGCCAAGACCTACCTTGATCCAGGCTCAAAAGCCTTCCCTGGACACTCATCGGAGCTACATTAGGGCCTTCGTAATCCGCCGCTTTCCTGGTAAGCGTAGCAGGTATGCAATACTTATCATAGAAAATTAAACTACCAGGGCAATTTATGTTGTAGGATAGAGGCACGAAAGATGGCGACAGGCACTCTGCTGGAAAATCCAACAAATCTCGGGATCCAGACTGAGCAGAAATTATTTCCGTTCAGAGAGGGTAGTTCCATGACCGAGCTGGAGCGTCTCCTGTGCGAGTATGTAGCCTCGCGTAACCCTCAACTTCGGGATACCCTAATTCTCCATCACCAGCGACTTGTACGCTCTATTGCCCTACGTTTCGTCGGGGGAGATGAGCCCCTGGAGGACTTGATCCAAGTGGGCAATATTGGCCTGATCAATGCTCTGGATCGCTACGACCCGCGCCAAGGCACACGCTTCTCCACCTATGCCACCCCCACGATCTTAGGAGAGATTCGCCGCCACTTCCGCGATAAGGCGATCGGCATTAAGATCCCTCGCTGGTTGCAAGAGCTCCAACAAGCGGTTCGCCGAGCTAGCACGGAGCTCGCTTTGGCACAAAGCCATTCGCCAACCCCGCAAGAGATTGCACGACGCTTAGGTGTAAGCGAGGAGCATATACTGCTGGCAATGGAGTCGCAGGAGGTCAGTAGCCTGATCTCCCTCGACAGTCACCTGGATAATCGCTCGACTCTAGACAGCACCACCCTGATGGATATTGTCGGGAAAATAGATCGGCTCCTGTTCGAGTTTGAGAGCTTTGCTGATTTGCACACTGCCCTCGCGACTTTAGAAGCCCGTGAGCGTGAGGTGATTGCCCTGCGCTTCTACGACGAGCTGAGCCAGGCCAAGATCGCGGAGAGGCTCGACATCTCCCAGATGCATGTCTCACGCCTCCAGAAACGTGCCCTGAGTCAGCTACGTGACTTTCTCGCCGACGAGCCCCCCACAACGCCGCGTCGCACTCGCCGCAAGCCATGACTCCCCCGGCTCATGTCACCTACACTGTGCAAGTAGCCGATCTGGCGACAACGCGCTACCGAGTGTCCGTTAAAGCCGAGGGGCTCCGTGATCCCGAAGTGGCCTTTCAGCTCCCTGCCTGGACACCTGGCTGGTATGTCCTGCGTGGCAACGAGCGCAACCTAAGTGGTTTCTCCGCCACAGGCCCCACGCAAAAGCCTCTCCCTCTAAAGCAGAGCGATGCGCACACCTGGCGCGTGAGTACGGAGGGAGCCGCAAGTGTCACGTTCTCCTACGATCTAAAAGCCTCAGATACGGGCTTTGGCTTCTTCGAGCCCTATCTGGATCGTCAGCACGGCTTTGTCCCTGGCCCGGCGGCCTTAACTTATGTTGTTGACGGCAAAGAGGCCCCTTGCACCATTGACTATCAGCTCCCCAAGGGCTGGCAGGTGGCCAGTGGGAACACTCCGGTCGCTGGCAAGCCGCACACTTTCTCTGCCCCAAACTACGACACGCTCGCGGATCAGCCTGCGGAGCTGGGGACGTTCACACGCATAGACCGCACGATCCAGAGTACTCCGTTCTCCGTGGTGTTTACCGGCGGCGATCCGACGCGCTATGCACGCTGGGCCGAGAGCGTTTTTAAGATCGCCCAAGCGGGCATCCAGGTCTTTGGTGGGGCTCCGTTTGAGCGCTATGTCTTCTTCTTTCACTTTACGCGCGAGGGTAGCTTTTTTGGAGGACTAGAGCACCTCAATAGCACGGTACTGCGGCTAGACCCGTCGAACTTGCGGCAGCCTGATGCGGAGAATCTCACCATTGTGGCGCATGAGTTTATCCATGCCTGGAACATTAAGCGCATCCGTCCTGCGGCTCTGGGGCCATTTGACTACATGCGCCCGGTTCGGGTAAGAGATCTCTGGTTTGCCGAGGGCGTGACGGACTACTTCGCACCTCTATTAACCGTGATGGCGGGACTGGGAACACAGCGGTTCTGGCTAGGCTATCAGGCCGAGCAGCTTACCCAGCTTCAGAGTAATCCCTCACGTCACCGGGTCACCTTGGAAGAGACATCCTCTAAAGTCTGGGAGAGCCAAGAGGAGTCAGAGGGCTACGGAGGGCTTTCTTACTACAATAAGGGGTTGGTGGTAGGCCTGCTCCTAGACATTGAGCTGCGTAAGCGCACGGCCAATACGATCGGGCTGATAGATGTCCTCAAAGACCTCCTTGCGCAGTGTCAGAAGAGTGGTCGGGGCTACGCCGAAGGTGAGATTGAGCGAACGGCCTCCCGGCTTGCCAAGAGCGATCTCTCGTCTTTTTTTGAGCGGGCACTTCGCTCCACCGACGAGCTACAAATCATAGAGCAGCTTGCAGCCGGCGGGATTCTGGCGGAAGCGGCGGTGAGCAAGTCGGCGACTTTAGGGATTGGCTGGGATCTTTCCCAAGTGGGCCAAGCCAAAATCGGGATCGTCACGCCACAAGGACCTGCCGCCAAGGCGGGTTTACTGCCAGGCGATGTGATTCTGAGTGTGGATGGTCAGCCGCTAGAAGCGCTGCTCGGGGGGGCGTTTACCACGCAGAAACCTGGAGATACTCTGCGGCTGACCTACCAGCGCAGTGGAGTGACTCAGCAAGCAACACTGACTCTGGGTACAGAAGAGGCGACCTCGTTTCGACTGCGCCCTGCTCCCCGCCCAACCACATCGCAGGCGGGGATACTAGCTGGCCTCAGCGGCAAGCCTACTTTGTAATAGATGTCACTTCGTAGGCAATAAGACCATCAGGGGTCTTCACTTCGACGCTCTCTCCAACATGCTTGCGCAGAAGTGCTTTGCCAATCGGCGACTCATCGGAGAGAAGATCCCGATCCGGATCCGCTTCGTAGGACGAGACTAAAGTAACCGTCCAGTCGTCGCCAAAGTTCTTATCCTGGATTGTCACAATGCTTCCCAGCCCGACATGATCCGTCGGGATATCGGAGTCACGGAGAATCCGAGCACGTCCCACAATGCTCTTGAGATCCATGATGCGCCCCTCAACAAAGGCTTGAGCATTCTTGGCCGCTTCATACTCAGCGTTCTCGGTGAGCTCGCCGTAGTCCTTTGCATCCCGGATTCGAGCCGCTACCTCGTGACGGTCCACCGTCACCAGACGATTCAGCTCTTCTTCGATTCGTTGATGTCCTTGACTTGTCAGGACAATTACTTCTTCTTGTGTTTCCATCACCAGCATACGATGTGCCTCCCCGGACTCTCGTCCGATCATCGGCGGCTACTCCCGCTCAATTTCCTAAGTAGTACGAAGTAAGAGAAAGAAAGTTCCCCGAATTAGTACCAGGCCCAGATTTTTTTTCGGGGTCGTGATATAATTGGCTTACCAGCGCTTGGTCTGGAGTGTTTGGCTTCGTAGCTCAGCGGATTAGAGCATCGGTCTTCGGAACCGAGTGTCAGGGGTTCGAGTCCCTTCGAGGCCACTTTTCTTTCTCTAAACTCCATCTTGCCTTCCTGAGACAGTCCTCAGTCCAGAAAGTTGCACTAAAGTTTATTTCTGTTTATGGGGTGCCCGTGCGTGGCCCGATGTACGCCGTGGCCAGAACAATATCACCGAACCAGACCGAGTTCGTCGGCTTGAGGCGGCTACGATTTCGCCGCAGTGCTTCCTCAGTAACATAGTGCTCTAGCCAGAAGTTATTGAGCTTGAGCTTATCCGATGTGCGCCAGCGAAACCCCTCGAAAGGCTCGCCGCCAGACTCAGGAAGCGTGAAGCCCAGCCCCGTCCATGGACCACGGCGCACGCCCGGTGCGACATGCAGGACGAGCTTGCCATCGAGCCAAAGCGCCAGCTCGCCATCGGACTTTTCGGGTGTGGAGTTGAGCTTGGTCATGAACTCGACACACTGCCAGCGGTCTTTCGGAACCAGCAGCGGCTTGTCTGGCCCGATTCCCGCGCCCCAGTAGCGTCCGTCGGCGCTCTTTTTCATCTCGTGCCAGTAGGTATAAAAGTTCCACGCGCCCGGGGCCGAGTAGCGCCCATTGAAACCGAAGGGCTCGATACCCACAGAGAGCCTATCGTCGCCGTTGGGTTTATTTCCTGCCTGTGGGTTGGGCCAGCGCACGGGGGGATTGTGCCCTCCCATCCAGACAAAATGGTGGATGTAGTCGGCATCGGGCTCGAAGCGCACATAAAACCGGGCAAAGAGTGTCTCGGTGGCGCGAGGCAGAAGTGTGAAGAGGTGCCCTCCATTGTTCTCCCCCAGAGTCGCCGTGATCTTGAGCGCCCGTCGCCCCTCTTTACTCTCTAGTGCCAGCGGCTTGCCTGCTTTATTGGAGATATCCGACCACTTCATCTTCAGTGAGGCAATATCACCCGATTCAAAGTCCTCTGTCAAGATCACCGCTGCATGTCGGGCGATCCCTTTATCGCCGGGGAACTGTGCGGCCAGCCCCTTGCCTTCAGGAAGTTTTTGCATATCGATAGGGTACCGGGGAAGCTGTCTCCGTCGGCATTGCCTCCGGGAGAGTAAAGACAGCTCCTGTCTTTGTCGCAAAGTAGAGCCGCGAGAAGTGGGATGCTTTCAGATCGTCGAGTGGGTCGCCATCGGCCCAGAGGGCATAGAAGCCCGGATGGGCATCGAGCGGACGGCGCACATAGGTATGGTTTCGAGTGGCATTGGGCGTGAGGGATGTTTCCTTGCGCCAGCTCTGCCCAAAGTTCTGCGTCGTCCAAACAAAGACCTCACCGCCTGTTGTCCCCGGCTGGGGGCCGGGGCCAGTGGGCGCCATCATCCGCCACTGCCCCTCGCCTTCGATATAGAATGAGCCATGATCGTAGTTATGATCCGACTCCGTGACGGCATTTCGCTCCCAGCCTGTCCCGGTCCAGCGTGCTGTCCACCACTGGTACGGCCCACTCTGCGGCCCCGGCTCAAAGCCCTTGCTGGTTAGGTAGAGCACGATGACTCTCCCTGCCGCATCGTAGGCAACATCCTTGAGGTAGACCAGCTTGCCCTCCTTCTGGTAGTCAAAGACCAGCGCGGGGTTGGGAGTCTGGGTAAGTGGCAGGGTCAGCTTCTCGCCGGAGATACTCGTCCAGCTCTTTCCCCCATCACGGCTCTGCATCAGATAGAGATTCGTGCGGGCGTTGAGGCCACCGGGGCTGGGGTGGTAGTCAAAGACCGTGGTCAGCACG
>Ga0315904_10006539_pt1 | contig 15927 bp, 30 predicted proteins | sample LakEriMetagenome_6_FD_203529 | JGI IMG/M metagenome (GOLD analysis project Ga0315904, IMG submission 203529) | Freshwater fungal communities from buoy surface, Lake Erie, Ohio, United States - Buoy 12 MA120 | ecosystem: Environmental > Aquatic > Freshwater > Lake | place: USA: Lake Erie, Ohio... | reverse complement strand
GCAGGCCGGTGGCCTCGCTCAGCGCCGTAAAGATGGGGATGCCGCGCTCGGCTAGCTGGTTCAGGTTCTCCAGCTCCACCTTGCCCTTGGCCTGCACCTTGGCGAAGATGGCTGTGATGTCCTCGATGCTTTCGCCGGAGGTGGCTGCGATGTCGCCGAGGAATCCCAGCTGCTCGTTCACCTGGCTGATGTCCGTACCGGCCGCCAACAGCTGGCGAGCGGCTCCGGCAATCTCCTCGATTTGGAACGGGGTGGCTGCGGCGAACTGGTTGAGCTGGTCCACCATGGCGCCCGCCTGCTCAGCTCCGCCGGTGAGCGAGATGAACTGCGTCTCCATGGTCTCGAGGTCGGCGGCGGCTTTGACGGCCGCAGCGCCCAACCCCACAATCGGCAGCGTCACGCCCATGGTCATGGATTTGCCCATGTCCATGATGTTGTCCGACGTCTGCCGGATCTGCCGTTGAATCTTGCCGAGCTCTTTGTTGAACTCGCGGGTGTCCGCACCGACGCGGACTATGAGGTCGCCGAGTTTAGCCATGGGTGCTCTTTGCTATTTGGCGCAAGATAGCCATACCATCCGCAGCCGGTTTGCGCTTTGCCTCCCAGGGGAACTCGGCGATGTCCTCCGGCTTGAGGCGCTTCTTGGTATGTGGGTTTAGCAGCAGGCAGGCCAGCCACCGGGTGCGCTCCCACTCGCGCTGATCGCGCTCCTTTTCGAGCTCAAAGAAACCTGTGGCCGCGTTGTTGAACTCGGCGAATGTGAGGCTGTAAAGCACAGACGGGGTCAGGCCCAGCTGGCCCAACCCCGTCGCTTCAATGTCGTCCCAGTTCAGGGCTTTGCCTTTGCCGCGCTTTTTTTTTGATCGCCTCCGAGCAGGACCGCAACGGCCTGCGTAAGGGTCTCAAGGTCGGCGATGGTGCAAAGCTCCAAGAAGTCGTCCACCGTCAGGTCCCACGTGTGGCCGTTCGCCTTGGCTCCTGCCTCGGCAAAGTAGTAAGCCAACTCCGGGATGCGGGTGACGTCTGTCTGGTCGATGTTCGCCACCTTCTGCCCGCTGTTCTGTTCGAACTTGCGCCACGCCCCGAGGGATGCGCGCAGGGTGAAGGTGCGGCCGCTTAGTTCAATTAGCATCAGACGATGGTCTCACGTACGACAGCGCCGGTGAGGTCCATGGTCAGTGACCAGGTCACGTTGTCCTCGAAGCCAGCCGTTTGCTCGATGCTCGTAATGTAGCCCGCGACGTCGAACTCTTGGTCGCCTGCGTTTGGCAGAGCCGTTGCGCCGACGTTCGTGAAGACCGCAAAGACCTTGGTCCCTGCGATTTGGTAGGCGACCAAAGCGTTGAAGCTGTTGGTAGCGTCCTCAGCGAAGATGCCGCTGACGTTGATGCTTGCCGACTTCAGCGCCGGGAGGATTTCGCGCCAGCCTGCGGAGGTCTTGGTGGTGATGTCGCGCACGTCGGTGCTCAAAGAAATGCTGCACTCGGTCACCTGGCCGACCACGGTGTGCGTGCCGTCTTGGGTGCCGGTGAAGAATCGGATGTTGGAGGCGTTAATGACGCCAGTTGTCTGTGCCATAATTACAGAGTGTTTTCGGGTTGTGGTTCGGGTGCGGGTTGATCTGTGAGCTCAGGCTGCGCGGCCGGTGCCTTCTTTGCCTTGGCTGCTTTCTTGTAGAACTCGTCCTCCGGGTGCGGGTCGCAGTACTCGCCCTTCACCAGGATGCGGTAGAACTTCATGGAGACCTCGACGGTCTTGCCCTCTTCCCAGTTGTAACCGTAGAGGTTGAGCGGCTTTTTGAGTGTCACAATCATGGCCCGAATGTACGGAGTTTGCCTTACTTGGATTTCCGCTGCGTGATGTACCACTGTCCGCCGATGCAGTGCACGGTGATGCCGTCGTAGGAGCGGTCGAGAGTTGCACTCGTAGATCCGTCGATTGATACCGATGTATCAGATAAGGCCCTCGACAGTAACAAGGCCCGCTGGTTCGACAGGTTGCTTCCGGTCTTCACTCGGATTTCTCGGCCTTCGTTGCCGCTTACAACTGGCAGGTAAAGCACAGCCAAACCAGTGCCCGATGCCGTTGCATAATTTGCGAAGATGAGGTGGTCGTCGGAGTTGACGTCGAACGTGGCGCCGACGGTTAGCGTCAGGGTGCGCGGCTCGTCGTACACCGCACCGCGGATGTACAGGTCGGGGCGGATGGCAGATGTAGCGGGCAGCACCTGGTTGCCGCGGTCCACGCGCACCTCGTAGTCGCTCATCACCCGGTACAGGCGCTGCGGCTCCTCGAAGTCCATGACCTCGGTGATGTACTGAATCGACTGCACGTTGACGCCGGAGTAGGTGCCGCTCCGCCGGTCGAGGCAGGTGCGTACCGCGTCGCTCAGCTCGATGGCTCCGGCGTAGGTAGGCGCGTAGCAGTTGACCTCCACGCTTGCCGTGTCGAGCGCAGACGGTGCCGATTGCACGTCGGTCGGGTCGTTGCTGCGAATGTTGTAGACGACGTAGGGTTTGGTCTGCTCCTGGTCGGCAATCTCCGGGAATACGCGGGTGCTCACGATAGCGCTGATGGGCGCGTCGTTGGTGAGCAGGTAGTAGAGGGCTTTGCCGGCAATCATCGCATGTACTTTTCAAATTCCTGTTTGAGCTCCTGCTGCAGCTTCACGCGCATTTGCGCCTGCGTCGCTTCCATCGCACGACGGATGACCTTGTAGTTCGGGTGGCTGGCCGACTTGCCGCCGAACTGCTCCGGAAAATCGCCTTCCTCTACGATGTGGGCAAACCAGCCGTCAGCCGTCGCGGGCACCTTGCGCTTCATCGGGTGGTTGGCGCGCGGTCCTGCCAGCACCGTCGGGAACTTGTTGTCGGGTGACCAGGTGCCCATAGAGTCGCGCAGCTGGCCGCGGTAAACAAGCAGGGCGTCCTTGCTTGGCCGCACCACGATGTCTCGCTTGTACGGCTTAATCATGCCCTTGGCTTTGCGCACGAATATCTGCGCCACCTTGCGGTACCGTCGGCGTACGTCTTTCTCGTTGATAGCGCCGAACTGGGCCGCGCGCTCCAACTTCTTAAAAACGTTTTGCTCGAGCTGCCAGTAGATCATTCCCGTATGGTGCAAGTGAGGCGCAGGCCCTCGTTTCTTCCTATCTCCTGAATAGCCTCGATGTTGTACGCCTTGCTGTTGTACGTCACCCGGTCCTTCGGCGTCACGCCCGCCACCGTCGTGGAGTAGCGGATGATGAAGTGCACCGGCTGCTTGCTCATCAATTGCAAACTCTGCAACTGTTCGCTGCCGGAGCCTTCGCGGAAGATGACGTCGGCCCAGACCACCGCCAGCGTCGTCCACGCCGAAGTCCGCTCGCCGTACGCGTTCGTCGTCAGGGTAGCCCGCTCGATGACGATGCGGGAGTCCATACGGCCAAACTTCATTGCAGCACCCGGTAGGGGCTGACCAGGGCGTCGATGCCCAGTTTCAGCCGCGTGGTAATCGTGCCGGTCACTTCCTCCACCCGGTTCTCGTACAGGTGGCCCACGATGAGGCGCACCGCCTGAAGAAGCGGCGTGGGGATGTCAGCCTCTGCGTAGCCGACAGTCATGTTTACGCGCACCCGGTTCAGGGCGTCCGTGTACAGGTCGGGCGGGCTCACCCACTGCAGCCTAGCAGGTTTGGTCTGCAGGTCATAGTAGTATTTGCTCGCGTCGAGGGTCAGGAGCGTGTTGGCCGTCGACAGGTACTGCACGCTGCTGATAGCCGCCACCGGCCCGATGGGGATGCGGGTGGGGTAGAAGCTGTCCATGTAGCCTACCGCGGTCACGTCGCCCAGGCGCGTGTCCGTCATCCCCTCCACGTAGGTGATGGCCACCTGCCGCAAGGCGGTGATGTACGTGTCCTCGTCCGCGTGATCTACGCGCAAGAACTCCTTAAGCGCCGCCACCGTCACGATGTCGTTGAGCACTGGCGCGCTGGTGATGGTCACTGTCATCATGGCCCGAAAATACAAAAGCCCGGGGGAGTGCCCCGGGCCTTTGCTATGTGCTCAGCTCTGCTTAAGAAGCGGTGATGTCGTTGCACTTCGCGAGCGCGTTCGGCTGGCGCGTGTCGAAGTCGAAGAAGCGGTTGACGTGCAGAACGATCTGCGCGTTGCCTGCTGCGCTGTACGGGTCGACGAGCAGGTCGATACCTCCGAAGTAGGCAAGGATAGCGCCCTGCTGGAAGTTACCGAACAGCATCTGACCGACAGATCCGGCCGTAGCGTCAACCAAGTATGGCGTGGGGATGGCGCGGTAGCCGTTGAAGGTGCCCGAAGCGAGGTCGAACAAGGCAGAAACCGATGATACCTGCGCTTGATTCTTAGCCAACTGGTAGGCATACGGGCTCATAACGTAGAAGGCGTTGCTCAGGTCGGCGCCGTCTGCAAGGACCGCTGCCTCCATCGCTACCGCGAGGGCTGCGTTCATTACCGTGTTGGTTGCACCAGCCGTAGTGAGGTCGTTCATCGTGGCACCGTCGAGCGTGTCGAACGCCTTGGTGTCGATGAAAGCGTTCATGGCGTTTTGCAATTCCTGCGCGATAAGCAGGTCGACTGCGTTGCCGCCCTGGAGCAGGAGCTGCTTCGAGTAGGTGGTCTTTGCAGATACGCGCTGCGGAGCGAGCGTGACCTCGTCAAGCTCAAGGCCGGATGCTGCGTTAGCGTCGACTTCGCCTTCTGCCGTGCCAACTGCTGCAACCGATACGCGCGGGAACTTCAAGTTGCCCGTTGCGCCTTGGATGACAGTCGTGCCCAGACGCTCGATGACCGACGGAGCGCGCAGAGCTTCGATAGCTGCGCCAACGCCGACCGATACGAATGCTGCACCGTCCGTGGTAGCGCCGTATGCGCCTGAGGTGAAGTTGTCAGCAGATGCACGGTACAGAGCTTTGGTCGGGATAGCCACCTGGCCAACTGCCTGCAAGCCTTGGGCCCGCATCTCGCGCTGTGCCTCCTGTGCCCACTCCGCCTCGGCGCCCTCCAAAGAGCGGCCGTTAGCTGCCTGCATGATAGCACGGCTCAAGCTGAAGTGACCGTTGACGCGCTCGACTTCGCGCTGCTCGCCGCGGCTCACAGCTTCGCCGCCTACCATCCGTGCAACCATCGCCTCGTGATCGGCGCGGTGCTTGATCTTCTTGTCCAAAGCCTCGACTTCACCGACGAGCCACGCGGCGCGCTGCTCTTCTGCTTCAGTCATCAAACGACCGTCGCGGTCGGTTCCTTCGACGAGGGCGACGTGCTCCTCGTAGTGCTTGGCGCGGAGCGCCTTCAACTCGTTCAAGTTCATGGTGTGGGTGGGTTTATTGGGTGCGAATTTATGCACTGGTAAATTAGGGGTCTTGCGTACTTCGGTCTCAGCTGCCTCAACTGTCTCGGCTGCCGCGACTGCCTCGATAGGCGCGTCGATAGCTTCGAGGATTTCTTCCACCACCTCGTCCTCCGGGCCGGCCGCCTTTGCGCGGGCGGCCACCGTCGTCGTGGGGTAGGCAGGATAAGTGACTGGGCTGACGTCGAGCAGGGCGCCCATCTTGGTGATGGTCCGCAGGTTGGCCTTGCGGTCCCAGTCCTCGTCGGCAATCGTGAATGCGAACGAGCTCTGCGAGATGTCGCCGCGCTTGATGAGCTTGTACAGGTCGCGCCCTTCGGTGGTGTCGGCCAGGCGCGCCGTGTAGCGCAAGCCGGTGTCGTCCACCTCCAGATCCAGGGTGCCGTTCGTGGTCCGAGCCAGCGGCACGCCCGTGTGGTTGATGAGCAGCCGCACGTCGTCCTGCATCACCCCGTCGAAGGCTCCGCGGGCGATGCGCTCCTTGAAGTAGCCGATGTCGGTGATGTCGTCAAAGACGGCCGCATAGCCGCTGACGGTGAGGGTGTCGTCGGAGGCGGCACGCACCTCGCTGACGCGCAGCTCCACCGCCTCGCCGTACTGCGAGCGCACCTGCTCGGGCGCCTCAGGCGTTGTCGTTGTCTGTGTCATTGTTTCCGGTATGTTCTTGAGTTTCCATGCCGCTCGACTCCGTGCTCTCATGCGCCAGCTTCTCGCTGTACTGGCCGAAGTACTCGAGGGCGATTTGGTTCACCTGCACCGTGTGCACGTCGCCGCCGTTTACCGGGTTCAGGTCCTCCTTCATGCGCACCTCGTTAATCGACAGCACGCCGGCCTGCAGCATTTGGGTGTAGAAGTTCGAGCGGGCCGCCATGTCGCCGCGGTACAGGTCGGTCATATCGTGGCGGCTGTAGATCTGCGGGCGTTGGAAGGATTGGATGAGCTTACGGTCCACCTCCTGCTGCAGCCGAATCGCCCAAGGCGTGATGGTGTGGCGGGCAAATTGGATGCTTTGCTGCTCGACGTTGTTGAAGGTCGACTGGCCGGGCACCTGCACGAGGTCGGGCGGCACGCTGAAGATTCGGCAAATCTCCTCCGCTTGGAACTTGCGCGTCTCGATAAACTGCGCTTCGTCGGGCGGAATGGTCAGCGCCTGATACTTCATCCCGTAGCTCAGGAGCTTGACGCCTGCGTCGCTGCTCTCCTTCCACGACTTGGCCAGCTGCGCCAGCTGCTCCGCCTTCATCGGCTGCTCGGGGGCGAGGATGCCCGACGGCCGCGCGCCGTTGGCGAAGTACTCCGCGCCGTAGTCCTGCACCGCTTTGGCCAGCCCGAGGTTCTCGCGGTGGGTGCGCAGCGGGCTCATGCGGCCGTGGTTGGCAAGCTCCAGCATGTTCTCCGGGCGAACGATGCCGAGGTCCTTCACTACGTACACCTTCTCGCCTGCGATAATTTTTGGCTCGACGTCGTAGTAGTGGAGGATGTCTAGCTGCACCGCGTCGCCACGGTTGTCGCGGGTGATCATGGCGTAGCCTACGCCGTACATGAGCGCCTGGGTGTACAGGGCCTCAAAAAACTCGTAGGCGGTTTGGTAGCCGTTGGGCTCATACCGCACGAGGTCAAATGCCGGGTGGCTCTCCGCCAGTGTCACCTCGCGCCCGCTGCGTTGGTAGATGTTGAGGGCGAGTGACGCGCAGGTGGACGAAATCCGGTAGATGCACGCGTAGACGGTAGAGAGCGCAAGGGCGCCCTGCTCGGTGACGGTCACGCCTGCCGCGGTGTTGCCGTATATGCCCAGCTCGCGCGCAAGTGTGGCGCTGTCGAACTTGCCCACGCGGGCCCGCTTTTGGATGCCGAGGCGCTCGAGGATAGTAGCCATGTGCGCCAAAAGTACTCAAAGCGAAATAACGCCCCAGAACTCCTCGCCGCTCCCGCTCGTGCGGTAGTGGCTGTACTCGTTCATCGCGATGATGGAGGCGATGATGCCGTCTACCTTCTTGGTCTCGCTGCGCTCCTTGGTCACACGCTTGTTCTCGTTCACGTCGGTGTACACCACCGCGCAGCCCATCTGCCACCGCAGCACCTCGTTGCCGCCGTGGACGATGTTACCCTGCATCACCTGCATCTCAAACTCCTTGGTCGGGCCGTTCATAGTGGTAATGTTCTGCGCCATCGGCCGCATGTCCACGTCCTCGCTGATGAGCTCGCTGACGATGTAGGTCGAGAAGCGTGGGTCGTAGCCGATGGAGCGCAGGTCGTACTTGCCGGCCGCCTCGAGGATGTGGTCCTTCACGATGCGGAAGTCGGTGACGTTGCCGGGCGTCACGGTGATGTGGCCCTCCCTCGCGAAGCGCATGTAGTCGATGCCCGCGCTCAACTTCTTGCTTTCGGCCTTCTCCTGGTTGACGAACTGGTGGACCTTGAGGTAGAAGCAGTCGGCGTCGTCGTCGCGGAACAGCAGGGCGAAGGCGGTGAGGTCGGTGGTGGATGCCAAGTCAAGGCCGCCCCAGCAGGGCAGCCCGCGCAGCACCTCGTCGGGCGGCAGCGGGTCGGCACCGCGCATGAAGATGTCGTCCGGGATCCACGCGGTCTCGGCTGTGGTCCATACGTTCAGGTTCAGCCGCAGGAACGTGTTAAGGTAGCTGGGCACGTTCTTGGCCTTCTGCACCTCCTGCTCGAAGTACTCTTTCCGGCAGATGCTGCCGTAGCCCGGGTTGGCTTTCTGCCAGGTGGCCTCCTGCGTCCAGTCGTCGTCGGGGTCCGCGCCGTACAGCACCGGCAGGAACGTCTCGTCCACCAGCGTCCCGGCCTTCACCTGCCGGGCGTACTCGTGCACCTCCCAGCAGATGCTGTTGCGGTCGTGGCCCGCGGTGGTGAGGGCGATGATGAGCGGCTGGGTCCGCGCTCCGGTCGACGTGACCAATACGTCCCACAGGTCACGGTTGGGCTGGGTGTGCAGCTCGTCGAAGATGACCGCATGGCAGTTGAAGCCGTGCTTGGTGGAGGCCTCGGCGCTGATGGACTTGTAGAAGCTCGACTTGTACTCTACCGAGTTACGCAGCACCTTGCACCGCTTGCGCAGTTCGGGGTTGTTGTGGATCATCTCCTGGGCGACGCTGAAGACGATGTTGGCCTGCTGCCTGTCCCCAGCAGCCGAGATAACCTCAGCACCTGGCTCGCCGTCGCTGAACAGCATGTACAGTGCGATGGCTGCCGAGAGGTTCGACTTGCCGTTCTTCCGCGGTATCTCGACGTAGCAGGTGCGGTACTTGCGCCTGCCGTCGGGCCGCTTCCACCCAAACAGCGGGCGGATGATGTCGTCCTTTTGCCAGGGCTCGAGCAGGAACGGCTTGCCGCCCAGCTCGCCTTTGACGTGTGTGCAGAAGCGCTCGATGAAGTTCACCGCACGGTCTGCGGCCGCTGCGTCGTAGTGGTAGTCGGTCACCCGAAGTAGGTCTCAACTTCGGTCGGCTCGTCTGCTACCCCTTTCATTTTGTACTCAATGCGCGCTATCAATCCTTGCTTGCGCATCCGCGCCTCCTTCAGCTGCTGCCACTCCGGGCGGGCCCGGCTGTAAATGTCTCCCGACTTGCCAACCACCTGGTAGGTCGTGCCTTGTAAGTCAACAAACTCCTGAAGCTGCTGCTCCTCCACCTCCACGCATGCCAAGGTCCAGATCATCGACTGCATCCCAGGCGTCAGGTCCATAAATGAGGCGTACTCCGCGAGCCGTTGGGCATACTTCTGCTCCTGTGCTTGTGTCATGTTCCAAATTTCGGCATTTTACCTAAATGTTCGGAGTTTGCACAATGTGAACTGGTCTAACGGCAGGGATGACATGGCGTTCCGAGGCATTTTCCGCACCCCCTATCCCCTCCGTGCATGCGCCTCGTGGGCGGTCTTGATGCCGTGGCACCGCCTGCATAGCGTCTGCCAATTGGCTGAATCCCAGAACTCTCCGCCGTCTGCCACTGCGATGATGTGGTCGACGAGCGTTCCGAGCTGGTCGCACCTGGTGCAGATGGGGTTGTTGCGCAGATGTACTTCGCGGCTTCTGCGCCACTGCATCGACCAGTAGCGGGTATCCTGCTGCACCGTCTCGAAGGGAATTTTCTCGCGGATCCATGGCGAGCGGCGTCTGCCTTTGGGTATGTACGCCATCACTTAGGGCGGAATGGTGGGTGGCCGGTAATCTCGTATAGCCTGGTCAGCACCTTGGCCATGCGCCACTCGAAGATGCTCTTGTCTTTGTAGTCGCAGTATGTGGTCAGCAGTTCAAGCCGCTTACTCCTCAGCTCTTCCAACTCCTCCCTCTCTTCCGGCAGGATGTCCCACTCGCTTGACACTGGCGAGAACTCCTGCACGCGCTTTAAGCACTCGTGCCATCTCCACCAGCTCTGCCACCTTGTACGCTCTGTGGTGGAGCGCTCGCTGCATAACTGCATGAGCTCGTCCCGGCTCTTCACGTTCGAGAGCGCAGCCAAAAAGCCATTGTTCTCCTGCTCGGTAAATGTTGCAGGAAACGCACTGTACGCGGCAGTTGTCCGGATCCCAACGGGTAGCCCAAAAGCGTCGAGAGGCGAAATGTCCGCACTGAAGGCTGGTGACGTGGTCCTGCTTTCCGCATGTAAAGCACCGTGCGATGCCGTGTCTGTCTGCTGCTTCATAGCGCACCACCTTGCTGAACCACAGGTCGACCTTCTTCACCGCTTGGGCGTGTGTGGGCTGCTTGCTCTTGGGCTTCGCCTTGGGCTTGGTATGCAGCTGCCTGCTCGCTTTGCTGTCTTTCGCCATCGCTGGGAAATATAGCCCGCTTGGGTTTGTACTCCGGCAGGTCGAGCAGGTCGGCGATGGCCGTGAGGCTGCGCAGGGGTGCGCTGTTGGGAGTGGTCTGCGGGTAGACGTCGGGCAGGTAGCGCGCCTGGTGGCGTTGCTGGTAGAGGGCCCGCTCGTTGGCGTACTGGCGCAGGCACTGGCGCAGCTGCGGCGCTTTGAATCGCTCAAACCACTGTTCTTCTCCTAGGCGCCCGGTGCGGATCATGGCAAAGGCGTGCTGAAACTCGCCGAGGGTCCACCCGTGGAACTCGTGGAGCACAGAGAGGGCGTCGTCGTAGTCGGTGGCGGTCCGCATGGTGACCTTCACCTCGAGCGCTTCGACCAGTTCGCGCAGGGCGCGGATGAGGGCGATGTTGAGGGCGTCGGCGTCTGCGGCAAGGGCGTCGCGCAGGGCAGGCGTGTTGCGTGCTGCCTCGAAGGTCTTAGGGGCGGTACTTGGCCACCAGTTCTGCGAAGTCGTCAGGGCCGATGTCGCGGCCGCGTGGCCGGTCGTTTGGAGCCCGGCGGGTTGCTTTTCCATCATTCAAAAATTCGGATTTTCCATAAATAGTCTTTGAGTTAGTCTTTGTACTAGTCTTTGTATAGGTTGGTGCTCGCCCATGAGCACCCCCCCCCTCACCGGTGAGCACCCCCCCCCTCACGGATGAGCACCCCCCCCCTCGCCGGTGAGCACCCCCCCCGAGGCGTAGTTGGCGCCCAGTTCTGCCTGTGGGAACTTCCACTCGCTCGAGCCAGTTCTCGGCCTCGAGCTTGGCGAGGATGCGGCGCACGCTGTTGGAGGATAGCCCGACGAGGTCGGCGAGGTGCTGGTTGCTGACCCAGCATGCCTTGCCGTTCGCCTCGAAGCTGTACACCTCCGCCACGATGACGCGCTCCACGATGGAGAGCTCTTTCGCGGACCATAGCCACCCGGGGATGTAGACGCCTTTGTCATCGGCCGTTGTCATTTATGGGTTCTTTTTACAACGGTCACCCGTAGATCTCGCGGTGAAGCAGTTCCTCGTGGTACATGACCTCGCCCAGTATCTGCGTCTCGGTGACGTTGCACTGGGTGACCATGGTGGGCATGTGCTTCAGGAGGCCCTTGGGGTTCTCCCGGATCCACTTGTAGACGGTCTGCTCGGTGACGCCGAACGCCTCCGCCGCGCTTGTGATGCTCCCGTAGTGCTTGCGCAGGAATAGTGCTAAACTGTCCATCAGAAGGGGAAGTCGGTGGTGGTGGATGGGGTGTCGAACGTCGGCGCCTGCGTCTGTGCTGTGGTGCGTCCGTAGACGATGTGCGTCGGCTGTGAGGGCGGCAGCATCGCGTTGGACGCATTTTGAGGCACCGCCTTGCCACTTTCGGAGGCTGACTGGCCCACTACCCTAGCCGCCTTCAATTCGAGGTAATGGCGGCCGTTGTATTCGCGCGAGTTCAAATACACCTCGAAGGTGAGCTCGACGTCGGTCCGGAGGGTGAGCGCTGTAGCTACGTCGTCCCCTTTGAACTCGATGGGGTACTTGTTGCTGCCGGCCTGCACCACGACGGTGCACACTTGGAATCCGCTGGCGAAGGTCTTGGGCTCGAGGATGTCTACCACGGTCCCAGTCAAAGAGAGTTTCATGTTGTTGGGGTTTAGTGTTTGAAGAAAACTCGGCGCATCCATCGCGCCATGTCAGTCTGCGACCAGTAGCCGCGTGAGTCGGGTCGGGATTGTGCCTGGGTGAGGCGCATGAGGTGCCAGGTGTAGCTGTCGTCATCCATCGGGCCCCACAGGATAGCCGTCTCGGTCTCCTGATCATCCCACAGGTCGGAGGCGGCCTGCATGTTGAGCAGCTTGATGCGGCGGGCCTCGATGAAAGCTGCGGCGTCCTGCTCGGCTTGCTCGAAGAGCTCGTCAAGCTCCATCACAGCTCGTCCTCACCCATCACGCCCAGTTCGTACATGCCGACGAGCTTCAGCACCACCCGCGACAGGGCCCGCTTCTCGGCCATAGCCACCGGGTAGGGGTTGCTGTTGTTCTTGGCGCTCACCTCGCCGTAGGAGGTCACCCGCCGCTTGTCCATGAACCCGTCGGCTTGGATGACGTAACGGCCTTCACTGGCGTCGCTCCATGCGTACACCGGCAGGAAGTCGACGGTGATGTCGAGCTTGGCCTGCAGGTAGTCGATGCCGGCCCGCGTGACGATGATGAACCCGCGCCGGTCGGCGTGGAAGTGGTGGCCGCGCATGCCGTAGCGCTCCGCGAGGGCTTTGAACTCTTCAGTCGGCTTGCCCATGGTCGTCAGATTTGGGGATGTCGTCCAAGCCTTTGAACCAGTCGGAGATAGCGTAGTAGACCAGCAAGGCCACCGTCAGGAGGGCGACTGCGCCCACGATGTACACCGCCACTGTGATTGTTAAATCCATCATTGCGGTCAGATTTCGTCCTTTAAAGCGGCATTTTCGTACATGCGCTCCATCACCCGCCGGGCCATGGCCATGCCAAGGACCATCTCGGGGTTCTGCTTTTCCATCCGGATCTCCATGCGGACCAGCTCACGTGTGAGGGCCGCCAGCATCTGTGCGTGTGTCATGTTCATGTGTTTGAACTGCTAAGAATCACTTAGCTGTTGATGAATTTGAGTGCGTTGACCTCTGATACGGAGATAGGCTCAAAAGGTTTCCACCCAAGTATTTCAAAGACGCCTCGCTCGGGGTCGGTGCCCCACCACTGTGCCTTGCCTTCGATGGTGCGGTCCACCATGTAGTTGATGCGGCTTTGGTCCTTGGAGTACTTCCACTTGTAGGCGATGAGACACCACGTCTCGGTGGTAGGCAGCTCGCTCCAGTGCCGCCACTTGATGTCCTGGGCGGTGTTGTCGGTTGTGTTGATCATGGTTCTTGGGTTCTTCTAAATACCAGGTCAAACCGGCCTTCAAGCCAGCCGTTGTAAAAAGAGGCCCAGTCCAGGCCCTCGTGGTCTATCTCGTTCCAGCGCTCACGCGCTCGTCCGATGAGGTCGGTGCTGTTCATCGCACGATGATGTCTTCTACGCCATGGCCCTCGAGGCAGAGCAGCAGCTCCGTACGGCACCGCTCCACCACGCGGGCCTCGGCCTCGTCCATGTCGCTGTGCTTAAGCTTTTGGCGGGTGGCGTACAGGTGCTCGCGCACCGCGTTCACCAGTCGCGTGGATCGGACCGCAGCATCAAAGCCGTCCTCCTCCTCCGGCAGGTTATACGTCAGTGTAGCTCTCATCTTTAGAGGCGTAGTAGGCGGTGCGGATGCGCTGCCCGATGGAACGTTTGAACTCTTCGAGTAGCCGGTCGAGGTCGCGCTCCCACTGCAGGTCGTCCTGCCATTCATTGAAGTCGCGCGGCGCGCGCTCCGGGTACGAGGTGCTGCGGATGTTAGGCATGTGTGCGGTAGTTGCGAAGTGCTTCATCGATGAAAATGTCCATCTGCGGGAACAGTTCGGTGAGGTAGGTGATGTCTACCGTAGCCTCGGGGGTCTCGAATAAGACCTTGAGGATGTCGGCTTGCCACAACTGGTTGCCGGGCTCGTTGTCTGCGTCCCATCCGCCATCCCACTCGATGACCAGGTACCGGCCTTCGCCGATGTCGATGCTGTGCTCTTTTGCCATGTCTTTTAGTTTGTTTGACGTGCCAAACGTACTAAACTTTTCCATAGAATCAAGAGGCGGCCTAAAAAAAAAGAGCCCCCGCCGTTGCAGGGGCCCTTCTACAAACTAACCAAATGAAACGGATGCGCTGTTACTCGCTTTTCAAAGATAGGCACAGAGGCGTCACCGCCACCGCGCACAGGACCACGGCAGGCCAAGTAACGCCGTGAGTAAGTATATCATTACAGGCAGTTAGGGCGATGACGCCCCCGACAGTTCGTTTCGCGCTCCACCGCTTCAGGTCGCCCTTGGTCTTGAAGACCTCGGTCAGATCCATAGACGCCAGCGCCCTGGCTATCCACGGCGCGACGTTCACGGCTTGTTCTTGCCCATCACCACCGCGTTCAGAATCCTCTTCAGGATGTCCACCACTGAGTCGTCTTTCGAGGTCTCGGTGAGTGCTGTGACCGTGCCCATTAAGCCGACCACGGCGAGGGCGATTTCGGCCCAGTGCGTAGCTAAGAAGTCCCACATGACAGATGTTTAGGTTATGTTGCCTCCCGGAAAGATAGGCATATCGTGTTGGTCTCGTCCTTCGCCACCCGGCACCGCCGCCACTCCACATCCATCCACCACCCGCCGAGGCGAGGCTGTTGGAATCCCTTCTCCACCTCCCAACCGGCAAAGCGGTCGAGCTTCTTGTAGCTGCCCAGCTTGAGGTGGTGCACCGTGTCGTCGTAGACGTTCAGGTGGCGGTTGATGCGCTCCACGCTCATCGGCACGTGCCACTTCTGATGCGTGTGGCCGCTCACGATGACGTCTGCGTCGGGCCATTCCTTCTGATCCAGGTCGACGTTCAGCACGCCCTTGCTCCTAGGCGCGTTGCCTCCGTAGCCATGGTGAAAGTGCAGCATGCGGTCGTAGGTGCTGCCCCTCTCCGGGCCGTTGCGCTTGTAGGTAAGCTGCACCCATCCGCTGTACGGTCCTGCCACGATGCCGCCGCCCAAAGCGCCAACGAGCCGGTCGATAGGGGAGGTGCTCAAGCGCTTCTCGATGTTGGTCTCGTGGTTGCCTCGGGCCACCATTGCAAGCACCTCGCGGTAGGGCCACAAGAAATCGACCGCGTCGTTGATGACGTCGTCGAGGTAGGTAATGGACTTGTACTCTGGGCGCAGGCCGCTGTAGCTGCGACGCGGGTCATACATGCCTTGCATCAGGTCGAACCAGTCCCCAAAAATGTAAACGCTCGCCTTGAGAGCGAGCGCCTGGTCGAGATGGGCCTTCAGCATGTCGCGGTCGCATTTCACCGAGTCGTAGTGAACGTCGGAGAGCAGGAGGGCCACCGGCTGCACCACGTTCGTGGGTATCGTACGGAGCTCCCTGAACTGGCGCGGCCCGTGTTGGCTCAGTAGACCCATATCGTATCCTCGGGTTTGCCGGGATCGTTGTCGACGTGAATGAAAGTACCGGCGATGCCGATGCGGTTGAATCCTGCGCGGATGCAGGCCGCGACGATGGCGAAACGCAGGATGGTATTTGGCGCTGCGATGTCGGCTGCATGGCCGGTCAGGTGCGCGCTGTTCTTCGCCGTTTTGTAACCACGTTTGCCCAGGGCTTCGTGGTGTGCTTTGGTCCGGTACCCGCTGTTGATTTTGAACGGCACGCCGGCGATGTGGCGCGCTTCGTCCAGCATGTACAGGAATTCTTTGTCCATGTAGGCACCGCTGCCGGGTGCGTCAGGGCTGTCGAATTCAGCCGTTTTGAAATAGCGCATGGTGCAATGATACCAAACCAGTTGCACGTCAGCGTTCGAGCTTCGCCAAAAGTTGCGCCAATGTCAGTTCGATTTTGTGGATGCTGTCCACAATTTCTTTCTGCATCTTCCTGCTTTCGTTGTCGTTCAGTTCAAGCTGAATCACTCTGCCTTTGAGCCGTGCCACGTCGTTTGACATGCGGACGTAGACGCCGAACACCGCACCCAGCGCGGCCAGCAAACTGATGATAGTTTCCGTTGACATGCCTGCGAATTTAAGGCACAGCTATTTGGCCTACCGGCCCTGTCCTTTGTACGGTTTCCGGTACAGCTTCGAACGTTTGTGCGTTCCCTGCTTTGTCTTAGCGTGGACGCCCGGTCTGCTCACCTGCCGCTC
>Ga0315904_10006538_pt1 | contig 15928 bp, 17 predicted proteins | sample LakEriMetagenome_6_FD_203529 | JGI IMG/M metagenome (GOLD analysis project Ga0315904, IMG submission 203529) | Freshwater fungal communities from buoy surface, Lake Erie, Ohio, United States - Buoy 12 MA120 | ecosystem: Environmental > Aquatic > Freshwater > Lake | place: USA: Lake Erie, Ohio... | reverse complement strand
TATAATTAAAAAAGAAGACATTATACAATGTTCTGGAACAACTGCTGGCACCGAAAGATTATTAAAAAAAGGTCTTATACTCAAAGATAATCTATATTATTCTGTTTTGGTTTTTGGTAATAATATGTCTCAATATACAACTATTAGTCCGGATAGCAACACGAACATATTACTAGCCTATAAAGATGAAACTACCGTGCAAGATCAGGTAAACAAAAAATACAATATCTGGGGCATGGATTCTGTATCAAAGAATATATTTAAACCCATAGTAGATAGTTGTACCACAACACATTCTGTTGGGTCATATGGAGATATGTCACTATTCTTAAATAAAAATATTTTATCAAACAATATTATATCTAATAAATTACAAAATATTAAAGATATATTAAATAATCGAATAAATGATAAAGTGAAAGGCAATAATGTAAAACTTTATACTGGTACCCCAAACGCAATGAGCCTTGTAACTGGCTATAATCAAAATAATGTCTATGGATTTTCTTATTCTAAAGAAGATTTTAATAAAAGATTAGCGTTTAGACCAGAAACAGAAAATAAGGATTATTACTTTATTAAACCAGACAATATGACGGACGATCAAGGAGATGCTCTTGGTGCGCAAATTACTAATTCTGTAAATTTATCATCAGCATATAATGAATTACCAAATAGTTTTATGATACTGCGAATAGACTATTCTAATGGCCCCTTACCCACTACAATAAATAAGGGTCAATTACAAATTGAAAATGATTATTATGAGCATTTACCAATGAGAAATATAACAGATTCAGAATTATTGCTGCTTAAGAATAGACTAGAACTTATTGAGAATACCGGAATTGATGCATCGTTAGACTCTAGTTTAGGAAAAGAAAGTAGCACTCAAACAATATTGAACTCCTCAAGACTTAAGTATGTTATTGCTCACTATGATAAACTCCCCGACGATCCAATAGACTGCGGAACACAAGCACCAGCCAATGCCAACTTGTGCTATAAAAATAAAACACAAAAGAAATTGCAAGATTTATATGCTGAGCGTAATGAAATTTTAGAATTATTAAATGAACAAACTATACAACAAACTACTCTTACATATAAGAATGGATCGGCTACAGCAACAGCAACCGGTAACTTGTTTGAAGATGATGATAATTATATTATAAAAAATGGTACTTCTACAACAACTATTCCTAAAACAAATGTTATTGGCAAATCAATGAGCTATGTACTCAAGTCTACGTTGCCAGATACAGATCCTAATAAAATTAATCCAGTGATATTACCAAAGATTGAACCAGTTATATCAGGTACTGGTCCAATATACATCTCGTATAAAGAAACAAATACAGATCATTATTGGATAAATATAGATCCCAAGCAATCGTGTTTTCAAGATTTTGGTAGTAATCCTAAGGTTTTAGTTTCAATTGACTATAGATGCATAGAGTCAAATCCAGCATTTCTTTATAGTGCAAATATTGATAATAATGTGTGTCCATTTTTTACAACAAAGCCTGATCAACAACCAACAGTTAATTTTGGTGGACAGAATTTAACCCAGCAAGGTAACTACTATAAATATAGTATGAATACTTTTAGTATAGAATCGCAAAAAAGCAAGTTTTCTAGTGAGTATCCGGCCATCACAGGATGGAGAAGATTTACTAAAACACGATATTTTAATATTAATGGTGATCAAACTATGGATAGCCTTATTGCTCAAGGTACAGAAGTTACTGTTGAAGCTATAGAAACTTATGAGATACCGCTAGTTGATGAAAATAAAGGAAATGATAATTCTGGAGACACTCTTGACTTACCGGGAATTGGTGCGTGTCAAACTAATTATGGTAGTCCAGGAGGAAAGGGATTAATAAGAACAGACGGAACACGCATAGGCAAACCAACCAGAGTTGAAAATATTGTTAATCTAAATAATAGTACAGATATATCTGTAATGATAAAAAGAATACCAAGAATATTACGAGGAGTAGATTTATTAGCAACGGTATTCAGATATGGTAGTAAATCAGAATATAGACAATCTAGTATAACGAGTCCTCCTGTCCCATACGAAACAGATCTTGCTAATGCATATGGTAATGTAAATAGTGCTCCATATTTTTGGGTAGCATTACAAAAAAATAAAGAGTCTGGACAACTAGAAGATGCTGAACTGCCAGACTTTTTTAAGCTACAAAATGAAATGATATTTAGATCATTTTTTGGTAGCGTGGATAGGATTGAGAATAAGTTAGATACTACTGCAAGCTACTATCCTTGGGAATTAATTCCTCATGAATATGAATAACTTGTGCGATTTTTTAGAAGTTGATACAGACGTTTATCAATGCTCTAAGTGTGGTATAGTTATAAACTCTATCGATGGACCACCAACATTTGTTTGTTCGTATATAGAACCACACAACATAGAACTTGCAGATATCGAAAAAGAACTATTTTGCACAGCTTCTCAAATAGAGCAGCGTTACAATATATGTAAATCCTGTGAGTATTTTACAGACAATACGTGTTCACAATGCGGATGCAAAGTGATCCGTAACGCTGAGTTTAAGAACAAGTTATTTTTTAAGCAACAAGTGTGTCCTGTTGGCAAATGGAAACAAGAAAATTAATTCTTGTCTTTTGCTGTCCATTTGTGCCAACCTCTATTGGGTAGATTATTTCCTTCATCGTCTTTTCGTTTTGGAAATAATGTTCCACCTTTTTTGTGTTGGCCAAACGCTAATATTGCTCCACAGTCTGCGCAGCGAATTTCGTAATAGTCATTTCCTTCTACATTTCTCACAATAAAACGTAAATTATGACTACCGCACAAGCCGCACTTTTCTTCTGCAAATATTTCTTGTATTAGCGCTAGCTCTTTAAAAATTTCTTTCTGTCCAGAGCCTTCTAATTCAAATGTTAATTTATCACTTGCCTTGTATAAAACTTTCATATTTATTTCCAATCGTTAGAATAGCCCATAATATCTTCTGAGATTTCTGATGTATTCTGCTGATACTTAGACAATAGCCTAATTATATTAACAGCGTCATCATGAGACACAGAATAAATATTATCTGCTGGTAATTGATTATTTTTGAACAACTTAACCACATTTATATTAAGTCGTTGTGCCATTATGTCAATGAAGTTTATTTGTTGATTACTTATCTTAGACACACTATTATTGTCAGGATTATCCTCAATATCTTTGGCCAATTCTTCTGCTGCAACAACTTTTCTTAATTTTAGTGCTCTTCTAAGTGCTCGTCCTTCTGCTCGTGTTTCGGCCACAGCAACCGGATGATTTCTGTAAACCTTGTCGCAGTTGCCCCAATAAACGTCCGCTGCGCCATCTACCGTGATAGTATTTAAATGGCTGGCATCAGGAGGGGTGTCGTTTAAATGATAAACGATGGTATGAACAACAGTTGCTCGTTTCTCATTATTCGGATCAGGAGCTTGGGCTACATTAGAGCTTGATACTAAAACTCTACAATTCATTGCTATTTCGAATATTCTGCGTAATCCGTCAGTTGTTGGATTTCCGGCTATTTTTTCATCTTCTGATAATAGTCCAAGAACATAATCTGTCCATTCTAAATCTGTTGTTTTAGGAATAACCTTATTATCAACGTTGCTAATATTTTCTGTTGTTTCTGTAGTCACTGCAACCTTTTCCTTTTTAGCCATAATTAGTCCTCTATTGAAAATTTTTGTGGATTTTTGCTGTTTGCACAAGAGTCTAGCAGGGTCACTAGTTTTTCAACAATCAATTCTGCTCTTGTTGGAGAAAAATCTTTTAGTTGTTTAATACGTATTAAATGCCACCCTTTTCCTGTAATTAATCCTTCTTTCTTTTGATCATAACTAATATTCCTGTTCAAAGAATCTTTGCCCCAAACAGGCTCAAAATGAGACGGACCATCAACTTCTATTGCTGTATTGATAGTAGGAAGAAAAAGATCAATCTGCAACTTGGTTGTTAACAAGGATTGCTCTTTGTGAAATTGTACTTGGTATCCTAGACTGAGTAATTTTTTATGTATAAATTTTTCTAACTTTGATCCTGTTTTACTAGTTTCTCGAACAGCTTTTATTGCTGACTGTTGCATATTTATTTTAGTATCATAATCTAATTGTTCCCAATTAAGTTTTGCTTTATCTTTTCTTTCTTTAAGCTCCTTGTTGCTAAGAGAACTCCACGAATCCATCACCCCTTTTCCTATTTTAGACTTGATTTCGTCTGATCTTTCTTTTCCTTTTGTTGGATGAGCATGCTTACCCATTATTAGAGCATTTTTTTGAGCTTCAGACTTATCTCTAATAGATATATTTAGTCTCTTAGCGTCTCTACGAATTTTATTTGCATATGTTCCGTATGATAAGGCTATGTCAGCAAAGCTTTTTTTCTCTACGATATATAGTTTATTTAACAAATCAGACTTTTGAATGTCTGATAATGCGTCATATGTAGTCTTTGACTTCTTCATAATTAAATCTTTCTGATACTCCTATTGGTTTTTTCCAGCATAGTTCGTACGCATCATATGTCTTTTGTGAACCGCATAATATATCTAATGATGGCTGTTTATATATTGATTCCCATTCTCTATATGCCGTTTTTGGTGATCCCGACCAAGGAATCATATTAGTATATAATATTCTTTGTGTAATATTTGGAAACTTCTGCGTTAAAATAATACTTGGTAAATCAAATATAAATAATTTTCCATGAAAAAACTGAGATTGACTTAGATGCAGAATGGGCAGATCGTATGTTTCAACCTTTTCTGAAAAACTATTAAACAGTACGGTTTGACCATATATATTATGTTGTTCTATCTGTTTAATGGTTTGTAGTATGGCGTCATGAAATGCGTCATTTTGTAGTTTTATTAAAATAAACCCTATATCATTATTCATATTAAATATTATCCATTAAAAATTGGGAATATGAGATTGTATTTATCATAGTACTATCGGGTGGTATTTCTGTGTAATTCTCTAAATCCTTCATAGATAAAACGGAACATCCGCAAATCTTAGCTTCTATAGAGTACTCATTCATTGCTCCGCAAGATAAGTAATAAGAATGTTCTTTTAAAAGTCTGGCTTTTGTTGGTTCGTCCACTGTTCCAAGATTTTGTATATGGGGCAGACCGGGGTTATTGAATGCTTTGATAGGTAGGCGACCATCAGGATAGAGGTGTTTGTTCAATGTTTCTGGAATGCTTTGCATGCCGTCAAGAAAACAAATAATATTATTGATCTTAGCGTCTGAAATATATTCGCCGTTAAATAAAGCATCATTAATTAATTCAGCAGGAATGCTCACAACCTTGTCGTTTAAGGCCGTATCATGAGATAAATGCTTTACATTATAATTTTGTAACGATGTAACGATTGGATTTACAGATTCAGAAAGATAGTGATATATGTATATATTAGTTTTTTCGTGAAAGTCTTCTATAAAATTAATAATTTCTGAGGTTATATATCCTGCTGAAAATATTACAGCATTTGGTTGAATAATAAAAAAAGTCTTATATAGATTATTATTAACTATTATAGAATTAATTTCAATATCATCAGTATTAGGAGAATATACTATATTTTGAATAAATTTAAATGGAGTATTTTGTACTAATATTTTTTTCATATAAATAACTTGGCCTTGTTAATGTCTTTGTAAGTATTAATTTTCATAATATTTTTTTTGTCTATTTGCTGTTTATCAAAACTATGTTCAGATGATCCTATTACCTTATTGATTAATTCAAATAAATACATTTGATTTATGTGATTGTTTTCTGTTTCGTGTTTTATAGCATCAATAGCATCACAGTTAAAGTAAACGCATTCGCTCCAAAGTTCTGGTAAATCATAAAATATATATTCGATTTTTTCTTGTTGAGAGCAACCTAATGAGAAATTTTCTTTGATTTTATTGAGAATAAATATTTTCGATGATCCACTTAGCATATTGGCTGTTATTGTTTTTTTTTTAAATAATATGCCATTATTTATTATAAATAAGTTATTAATATTAGGATTATTTTCTAAAAATAACTTTAAAGAATATGACTGATTTGTATTTTTGTATTCTGGATTATATGTATATTTAATATTATTTTTGTTTAGTATAGGTATGATTTTTTCTGATTCAAAACCTATTGCTGCCGTTATGGTAATATTTTTATCAATATCTTTTAATGAATTTATTTGATACTCCAGCACAGAAATTTTCTTTTTTATTTCCAATAAAGACTTTGAGCCAAAAGACTTCATGCCTTTAGTTATTTCTGGAGCCAGTATCAAAGCATTAATCATAAAATCCTAACATGTCTATATAATTATCTTTAATCGCTTGACCTATATTCTTATCAATATTGGCAGAAATGCCTTTGAGGTTGTCTACTGTCATAAACATTCCTCTTAGATAATCAGAAGTTTTACTGGTAGATAGCAAAGCCAAATTAGGCTGATCAACGTTAATAATATAGTTGATCCTATTCATTCTGTCTGTGCTTGCTATATAACCGAGAATATCAGTATCAGCAAACATTATAAATGAACACTTATTTAATCTTGTATCAGTAGATAGCGCAGTATTTATAATATCATAATCTTCTTTAGACTCATCCAAAAATAAATGTAATTTCCAGCTAAACTTATTGCCTAGTTGTTCCTCACAAATTTTTTGAGGATTACATTGGTTAATATCCAAATTTTTAAATACTATGCTAACAGCTTGTGGCAGTATAGATAAAGTATTTATGCTTTCGCATATTTTATTTATGCTTTCTGTTGTTGATTCAGCAAAAATAAATAATAGATACTTAGGAAAAATTCTATTTTTTGCATAATCCATTAAATCAAGATCTTTATCTGTTATTTTATTAAGTACTGTATTTTTGGATACTCCGTATCTACAATTATATTTTTCAATAACATTATAGCCATTAACTATATTGATTGTTTTAATATCTCTAACAGCATCTGGTATATGAAATTTACAACTTATATCAGAATCAGAAGTATCAGAAAAGTAGCATCTTTCACAAATGGTATTTTGAGAACTCATAGAGCTATCCTTTGTGTTGTTATATATATATAGTTATTTTCTTTGTGAATTTGTATTATTTTAAAATGGCTGTCTACCATACTATATATATCATCTAAGTCTAAAATATTTTTAAATTGATCTATTTGTTTTAGTAGTTCAGATCCTAAAACCTTATTGTCAATAAAGTCGCTCGCATACTTTTTAAAATCTAATATCCTAACTGTTACAGTAGCGGTTGGTTTAGTCTTATTGAATATTTGACCCAATATAGTTTTGGTATCTTTGGAATCAACATAATTGAGACAATAAACCGTAATCTGATCAGCAGAGTGGTCTACGATTGATCCTAGATTATCTATATCAATATTTTGATGAGTATTGGAGAGATATAAATTTTTTGTTGTTATATTATAAATTCTGTTCATAGTTTAAACATCTCTTTGCTTTTTAGGTTGCCATTAAGTACTAAATTTAGTTTATCTAAAAATTCATTATAAGGATAGTTTTTTGTAGCTTCATTTTTTATAATACTAGGATCATTATTATTATCTAGCAATTGATTAATTAATGGCACTACTGTAGAGTAATCTTCAATATAATTATTAAAAGAGCTTTTTATATCCTTAAATGACGATATTGTTTGACATCCACAAGCCAGAGCAAAAAGAATATTGATCCTGCTAGAGTTGTCAATAAAAATTTTTGATTTGGAAATCATGTCTATAACTTCTTGTATAGATATACCACTAGAGATATTTTTAATCATTATAGATTCTTTTATATGAGACTGAATAAACCTATATAGATTATCTATTTGTGGATTATTTTCTAAATTTAGAATTAAAACAGGAATAGTTCTTTCAACATTGCTGATTGTTTCGGGAACACCATAATCAATGATTATATTATTTTCTGACTGACCAGCCCTCCACGAATCTGCTAAATTTTGACCAAAAAAGATCCTTGTAAAATATTTAGTATTATCATGAAATATATAAAGATCCTCTTTTTTAAAAGAAGCAGGAGGATCGGAATGAATTCCTATAATATGTTTTAAATGATTAATGAATATAAAACTTCTGATATTGTTTATGGAAAAAATTTTATTACTAAAATAAAAATCATAATAATAGTTTTGAACTATATCCGTATTGTTAAAAATAGTACTATTAGTGTCTTTAATCAAAAAATCAAATAAAGTATGAGCGGGATCATATAGTACCGCTGTTGATTTTGATAGTACAGAATGTGCCGTATTAATTACTGCCTGTTGATTCATATAATTTTATTTATTGGTGTTTTCTTAGAAGGTACTATTTCTGTTGATGTTTTAAATTTTAAATATTTTTTAATACTGATATTGATACTGGATTCAGATGGACTAAAATATCCTATCGGGCTAGATTTTGAATTTCTATCAAATGAAAATGTATAGTCATTAATGTCAAATGATATAATTTTACTATCATGGCTTTGTGATAATTTTACATTAATAGAATTACTATTATCATCTTGCAAATCAATAAAAGCATCACATGTTTTATGGATTACTGCTATATGTTGTATATCCATCTCTAATGGACCAATAATAATACGGTTTATAGTATTTATTTTTTTATTTTCTGCATATATATTTTTAATATTTCTCTCTAATTCTTGAATATCGTTGTTGTTAGGATATAGTAAGAATATGCAAAAAACAAAATCATCAATCATAGAGCTTGATACGAAAGCCTTACAAATACTAATAATATTGGTTGCATTTTCTGAATATTCTCCTATAAAATATAATTTATTAGAGTTATTAAACATACCAAGATCCACAGAGGCATTAGGCCCTATTCCAACACTAAACGAATAATCGTATGTGTGAATTTTACTAGCTATACTTTTATGCGAAGATAAGATCTTATAGTCGTTTTTATTGTCTACTAAAATCTTATTAAAGTGAGACATAGTGCTGATTTCATCTTCTGTAATATTTTTTACAGACAGCACAGGTATCAGGATATTGCTTTTGATACCATGTATTGGAGAGGCCATATTAAGTGGCACATTTTGTATAATTGTATCATAGGAATCACAGCTGTTTTGTTCTGCTTTTACTATGTCGTTGTGCAGTTCCTTAACTGGGGGCTTATTAAAGTCTGTATATACTGGACGAGCAGTAATAGTATTATTCTTGTCATTCAGTAAATTTAATAAAAGTATTTGAGAATGTATTCCTATAATACTTTGTTGACGATATGGACCTATGTATAATATATTCATGTTTGATTCTTTATGTGGGCATACGCTATAAAATCGTCTTCAAATTTAACATTTTGAGCTATAACCTGTTGAGAACTATTATGATTCTCTATATACATTTTTATGTAATCATAGACATTATCCATAGAGTATTGATTAATGCTAGTGGGGCCATTTTGTGCAAATCCGTAGTCAGCACAATTTAATAATTCTAACATTTTTTGCTGGCCAATCATGGAGGGTTCTTTAAGATAATTATTCAATACCAATAACATATTATCAAAATGATTAGATATATTGGTTTCTGGCTTTTGAATTAAAGAAGGGAAAATATCGAAACCTGTTGACCAATCTGCTCTGTATCCAGAAGAATCTAATTGGTCAAAATATTTTTCCCATTTTCTAAAAGCAACATCCCAATTGTATTTTTCGTGCGTTAGCTCATGAACTTCTTGTCTCTTTTTCTCTAAAATGGGCTTTGGTATTTTAATAAAGTCAATAATATATTTTGCTAAATCGTCATTATCTGGATATACTCTAATAGCCTTAGTTTCTAATTCTTTAAACTCTGTTTTAATTTTGATGGGATAAGCATTTAAATTATTTACAACATCAACCATAGCACTATAGTTAACTGTCGCTATAGGCACACCACATGCTCCAGCCTCAACTTGAGGCATACCAAATCCTTCACATATAGAATATTGTACATATAGATCAAATAAATTATATATGTCACTTAAATCATTTTGATTAAACCCGGTGGTTACTGAAGGTAAAGAGCATGATTTGTTCATGCATTTTTTACATACTGTTGATGGTCCTTGAAACTTTGAGCAATATACATGTCCGCAAGTTTTACAAATATAGGAGAATAGTACTTTATTTATAATTCTATTTTGTCTTAGTATTTCTGGAATATCCCAGCCCATATCGGGATAACTTGTGTGTACATATAGAAAAAGTTTCTCTGCTATATTATTCTGCTGATTGGATTCTAGTATGTCTAGCACTTTACGAAATGAAGCAAATAATTCTGGAAATAATTTTCTTTTCTGATTTCTCATAACAGATCCTATTATTATAGAATCTGCTGGTAAGTTGAATTTTTGTTTTATCTTTAATCTGTCTTTGGGCTTGAATATATTGCAATCAACGCCAGGAGAGGCTGTTCCGACGTAATTGATACGTCCAGAAGACTGTGCTTTTAAAACTTCGGCTCCCCAATCAGAATATGTAAATATAGCATCGGCATTTAAGAATGTGTCTATCCATTCTTCTTGCTGTGGAGAAGAATCAACTGTTGGCATTAAAATCCAATGAAAAAATTTTCTTAGCGGCGACATTCTTTGATATGCTGTCATCCAATAATCTCTGATATCAAATACAACATCAGGCTTAAAGTCTAGCAATACCTTTTCAAATCTCCAACGACCAAATTGATTATCTCCTCTTGAAGAATACTCTTTATGTCTAGGATCATCCTCTCTCACTCCGTTCGCATAATATTTCCAAGATATGGAGGAGTCGCGAGGGTCATTAACAAATCCATAAGAAGCAAATTCTGCTATCTCATATTTATTAGTGTTGTGTAGTCTGGTGAGTAGCTCTTTTGTATACACACCAAAGCCAGAATTTATAAAACTGGCCTCTGAGCACATTAATATTTTTAGTTTTGATTTTGGATTCATATTTTATTTGTAGTATTATAAAAAATGGGGGTGTTTCCACCCCCACTTTCTATAACATCAGAACTTTTTCAGAAAGCAACGACTTCCTTTGAAGTGTCGTTCTTGCCACCTTGATTCTTTGAAAGCTTAGTAATTTTTGAAAAATTATTTACTCTAACCTTTAGAGTACTATGCTTTACCCCATCCTTTTCCCAAGAATCATTGCGTAAAGATCCTTCAACCATGACCAGATCGCCTTTCTTTAGGGATTCTGCAATTGTTTCTGCCCCGCTATCCCATGCTTCGCAATTAATGAACGAAGTGATCTTATCCTTATCTCCGCTAGCCTTAGTATATTCGCGAGAAACTGCGATTGTAAAGTTAACTACTGAGGTTTGCTTTCCTCCGGTGCTAACAGTTCTAAGTTCTGGATCCCTAGCAAGATTACCCTTTAGCAATGTAATATTCATAAATCAAACTCCTGTTTAAAAGAAAACTCGCAACTAACATATTATAGGCCATGCCGACGTCATGTCAAGAAGCCGGAATAAAGCACTTTTCTACAATTAGACCATCCTTGGATTTGCTTTTATTCCCAACAAATACTAGAATATTTCCTAGAAAAATATTAGATCTGTATTTAGAAAAAGCTTCTGGGAAAAATACCACAGTATCTAAGGTTCCGTACTGGTCTTCTATGGTTACAAATGCCATTTCAAGTCCAGGGTTTTTACCGGTTTTAGTTTTTGTGACATTAACATTAGATATTTCACCCGCTAAAATAATATTTTCTTTAATCAGTGATGTTTTGAATGTTTTACAATTGCAATTAGCATTAGTAATATCATAAACATCTAATTTAGAACATGTTATACTGACGCCTAACAATGCATTTTCAGAATCTGAAAGCCACTCAATTTTATCCGTTAGAGAGTACGGAGGATTATTTAATAAACTAATAAGATTAGCAATAGCTTCTTTTCTAGTTTTAATTAATTTTGTGTTGTCATAAATGTGTCTAAATGCTTCTACTATGCCAGACTCTGGTTTAACAGAAACATAGTCCATAACTGATATAAGTTCTTTTTTTGTTAATTTAGAACATATATCATACTCAAATAACATTTCGGATCTGTTCTTCTTAAAATAGTCAAATGCTCCGCAACTAATTAGTGCCTTTGAGGCATTAGAGTTGATATTTAGCAAAACAAGACAAAGAACTTTCATCCATTTAAGCTTATATACGTCTTGATCTTTCGTTAAAGATATTATCTTATTGAAGACTGATTGACCCACACCTTTAATATCTGTTAATCCAAAATATATTTTTTTATCTTTGAGTATAAATAATTCATTTAGATTTCTAAAATCAGGAATACTAATATCAATGTCCATTTCAACAGCATTTCTGACCAACTCTTTTATTTCTTGTTGTGGATCTATTTTATCTTTTGCAAATCTCAGGTACGAAGCAAAAAATACTTTCGGAAAGTGTGCTTTTGCATACGCCGATAGATAAGCATTCATAGCATAGCTAATAGAATGACTAGCATTAAACAGATATCTTTGGCTTTTTTCGATCCATTCAAAAATTTGTTCAGCTTCTTCAGCATTGATAATTCCTGTTTTTTTAGACCCGTCAACAAATTGCTTTTTTACTTTAGCCATTTTATCGGCTTGTTTTTTACCAATAGCTTTTCTAAGATCATCAGCTTCTTTAAGATTGAATCCAGCCAATTCTTTAGCAATAGACATGGCCTGTTCCTGATATATCATTTCTGAATAAGTATCTTTAAGAATAGGCTCTAAAGCGGGATGAAAGTAGTCGATTGATTCTAGTCCATTCTTTTTATCTATATAATGGTTTGAGACACTCTTACCATCTCGCATGGCCTCTAAACATCCTGGTCTTAGAATACTAATTAATCCTGATAGTTGTTGTATGTTTTGTGGCTTTAATTTTCTCGCCATTGTTTGACCAAGCCTAGATTCTAATTGAAAACATCCCTTGGTATTTCCTTTAGAAATTAATTCCCAAGTTTTTTCACACTCCAAACTAATATCAGATAGTTTTGGAGTAAAATCTATTTTTGGAAAATCACCATTGTTCTCTACAACAGGAAACTTACAACCGCAATCAAACGTAAAAACCTCTGCCATGTTATAGTTGTCCACCCATAAAAGATGATTTAAATTTTATTTTATTAGATAAATTTCTATGTAGCTTCAAAAATCTGATAAGTATATTTGCAGTATCTTTAACATCTTTTAGAGCATCATGAGCACCTTCTTTATCTATTCCAAGATAGTCTCGAAGATTATCTAGAGTATAGTTCTTTAGCTCATTATTGCCCTCAAACCAATAGAATACCAAATTCATAATATCAATTACGTCTCTAGGATAAAATAATGCAGATCTGCCTTCTTTGTTTAGGTTGTCATATTTTTGACTTAATCTATCCATAATTCTAAGATCAAACCTATTAATGTTATATCCTGCTGCTATGGGAGCAGTAAAACATGATTTTTTGCTAGATCGAGTATGATACATTTCCAAATAGGAAACAAACATACTCCATCCATGATCTTGTCTCTTATAACTTTTCCATGAGTCCAAAATCTCTTCCTTGGACTTTCCTCTAACCTTAGCATGAAAATCCAAAACGTCAGAATCGGCATATGCATAATCTGGCTGTTGTTCAAGGATCTCTGGTTTTATTGTGATATTGAACTCAGAATCCTTAACTATTTCTAGTTTTGAAGGATCCACAATAACAGCAGCTATTTGCACAGGACTACACACATCTGGATTGGTTCCGTCCGTCTCCAGATCAAAAACACATATTTTTTGAAAATTAGCCATTAATTAATGTTACCACCGTATTTCCTGGGAAGTGTCCTTTTTGAGACGAATCTGCCGAAGCATAACAATTTACTGTTTTGCAACAACTTATTCTAACTTCGTCCGTCTTGATATATTCTATATCATTAACTTTGAACTTTGCTCCGACTGCTAGTTCTGCAAATTTAGTTTCCATTTTATTCTCCTTTTAATAAAATATCTGAAATAGTCATAATTTTATCCAACATCGCAACACCCAATATATCAAATTTTATTAAGCCAAGACCTTCCAAATCTTGCATTTCCATCCCCGCAATGGATTGCTTGTTTTTGGAATCGTAAACCATTGGACATAAACTATCAAGTTTTTGACCGCTAATAACTACACCGGCCGCATGTTTAGATTGGTTGGATTTTGTACCCTCTAACCTTATGGCCTGCTCAAAGCGCTTTGCCATCGGACCGGCCAAAGATCCGTCTTCTGATATATAGCACCATTCTTTGAGTTTGTCAACATTATTTTCTAAAGCCCATCTTATAATTGACGCTTCGCCGGTATCTTCTTTCATCTCTTGTAATTCGTCTGCAATTTTAGATTCATCAGGGATAAACTTTGTTATTCTGTTCATTTCTTCGAAACTAACATTGTCATAAACCCTAAGAACTTCTTTTAATGCTCCTCTTCCTTTCATAGTATTAAAAGTAATCATCTGAGATACTTTGTCGGCGCCGTATTTTTTCTTGATGTAATCTATAATAAATTCTCTTTTATTAATAGGAACGTCAACATCGATATCTGGCATGGATATATGATCAGCAGTATTGCGTCCCTCATTATAGAATCTTTCAAACAATAGATCATAACGAATAGGATCTATATCAGTAATTCCTATCAAATAAGACACTAAGCATCCAGCAGCACTACCTCGCCCAGGCCCAGGTAGCCAGTTATTCGATTTGACATATTCTACTATGTCTTGAACTATTAAAAAGTAACTGGACAACCCAGCCTTCTGCAGGATATCTAGTTCAAATTTTATTCTGTCAACATAAGGCCCATGTTTATCTTCTGGTATAACATTAGCTATTTTAGCTTTCCATCCGTTTCGACACAATTGTCTTAAATATTCTTCTGGGGTTTGATTATTGGGACATTTAAAATCAGGAAGCATCGGTTTTGACAAAATAGAATAATCTTCACACAGCGAATCTATATATGTGGTATTTTCTATTTCTTCTTCAGTATGCCATGATATCATTTCTTCTGGATCAGGAATATGAAAACTATCTGATTTAAAGAAACAACTCATCGGGACATCTTCGTTAGCTAAAAGCTTTTTGTTAATATCTATTAGTGTTGTTTTAAGATTATTGCATAAAAGAATTCTTTGATCAATAGCGTCTTTTCTTTCACAATAATGGGCGTCCGGAGTAGCGATAACTTTGGTTTTACTTTTGATTCCCAATTCTCTCATTATGTTGGTCATAATTTTTTGTTTTGGATTCATATCTTGATCCATCAACTGGGCTTCCAGAAAGAAGTTATCTTGACCAAAGATCTCTTTCATATAAGCTATAAAAGACAATGACTTTTGAGCATAGTCTTTTTCATTCTCTTCTATAATATCAGATAGGGTTGATCCTAGGTGGCCACAAAACCCTATGATGTTACCATCCAAAAAATTGGCCAATCTATCAAAACTAATTCTTGGTTTATGATAAAAATTCTCGGCCTTATTTGTTTCTGATACTATATTTATTAATGAGCGCCATCCTGTTAAATTTTTAGCCAATAATAAAAAATGACTAAGATTATTATTATCTTTTTCTCGAATATGAGAATCTTCTTTACATATATAAATTTCACAACCTAGAATGGGTTTAATATTTTTGGCCTTCATTTCTTTGTAAAACTGGACGCATCCAGATATTGATCCGTGGTCCGTAATGGCACAGGTTTTAATTCCTGCTGACACACAACGTTCTGCCATTTTTGAAGGCTTACTGAGTCCATCCAGAAGGCTATAGTGAGAATGGGCGTGAAGAACAGAGTAACTTTTGGTCATAAAGATCCAGGAG
>Ga0315904_10006534_pt1 | contig 15932 bp, 26 predicted proteins | sample LakEriMetagenome_6_FD_203529 | JGI IMG/M metagenome (GOLD analysis project Ga0315904, IMG submission 203529) | Freshwater fungal communities from buoy surface, Lake Erie, Ohio, United States - Buoy 12 MA120 | ecosystem: Environmental > Aquatic > Freshwater > Lake | place: USA: Lake Erie, Ohio... | reverse complement strand
GGTTTCGAGATCGTGGCTAGAATCAGCGACACAGTTCGCGGAAACGAAGTTTACACATTACTACAGGACGGCGTCCTAAATCGATTCTCGGTTGGATTCTTCCCGGTCAAAGACCGGAAGGAAGGCCAAACGATAGTTAGAGAGCTAGTGGATCTCAAAGAGGTTTCAGTAGTTCCCTTCCCAGCCTTTGAAGGCGCAAAAATAACCGAAGTCCGTAGCGAATCAGAGATCTCAGAGGTCGAAGAGGATGCAGAGACTCCTAATGAAACAGAAAGTGAAACAATGGAAAACATTGAACTTGACGTTCGCACCGTTCAGGACGAGGTTGCAGAATTGCGCCGAGTTATCGAAGCAGGTCAGACCGTTGAAATCGCAGCACCAGCATCACACAAGTTCCGCTCACAAGGCGAATACGCAAAGGGTCTTCTAACCGGAGACGAAGACGCAAAGGCTCTAGCCCGCGCAGCTTCTACTTCTGCCGACACCGTTGCACTCCCAGGATTCTTGGGATTCATCAACAACCTAATCGACACCAACCGTCCAGCTCTATCGGTCTTCTCTCGCGCTGCACTTCCAGCTGCAGGACTAACCGTTGAGTTCGCACAGGTATCTGCAAACACAATCGCAGTAGGCGTTCAGGATCCAGAGAACGAAGAGCTAGCATTCGGAAACCTAACCATCGATTCAGTATCAGCTAACGTAATCACTTACGGAGGCTACACTTCGATGTCTAAGCAGACCATTGAGCGTTCATCCGTAAACTACCTAGACACAGCTCTACAGGCTCTATCTATTGCTTACGCAAACGCAACCAACGCAGCCTTGATCACCAAGGTTCAGGGTCTAAGCTACACAGGCAAGGTCTTCGATGTATCTGCAGGAACTTCTGCAGCTCTAATCGCTGGTCTAACCGACGCTTCTACCTACATCTTCAAGAACTCCGGACTACGTCCAGAGGCAATCGTTGTTGGAACAACCGCTTACAAGTTCCTTCTATCGGTTCAGGGTGAAGATGGACGTCCAGTAGTCCTAGTAAACGGAGCTGGTGTGAACAACATCGGTTCAGCTAACGTTCCTGGACTATCCGGTCAGCTAATGGGACTACCAATCATCGTAGACCCAGCTATGACCGCTACAAAGGCATACGTTGCTAACTCACGCGCTCTACAGACTCTAGAGTCTCCAGGTGCTCCAGTTCGCTTGTCTGCCGATGACATCACTACCCTTACCGACAGCATCTCCGTTTACGGCTACATGGCAATCACCGTGCCATTCCCAGCTGCAATCGTTGAGCTAGACGTAGTAGCGTAATAGGTCTATAAATGGCTGTGACGTTGGAAGAGTTCCAGGCTTATGTCGGGACGGATGAGACTACATTCCCCCAAGAATGTCTCACCGCTGGACTTGCTTTAGTGACTAAGTATGTTGGTGCAGTAACTACCGTTCCGGTATCGTTGCACGATCAGGCTGTCCTAATAACAAGCTCGGAGCTCTTCCACCGTCGTTCCGCTCCTAACGGAGTTGCTCAATTCGCTAGCTTCGATGGTGCTCCTATTCGAGTTGCTAAGGATCCTATGAACGCGGTTTACCCGTTGCTTCAAAGATACGTAGGCTATGCAGTATGAGCGAGATCAACGCCACTAAGGTCGAGTTCAAACTTGAATTAGCGGACGCAGGGTTGAATGTTCTGGAATACATCCCGGAGCGAATAACCCCTCCAATCGTCATCATCAACTCCGCGCAGCCTTACTTGCAGACCGCACAGTTCGGTGAATGGAGTCTAGGACTTGAATTGGTTTTGGTAGCTTCTACCGCAACTAACAAGAAGGCAACGGAAAACCTAGATCAGCTAATCGAGGATGTTCTGAACGCTATCGAACCGTTGAAATACGTTCGGATAACTTCGGTAAACCAGCCCTACAATCTACAAACAAATAACGCCGAGTATCTAGCAGCGAACTTATACGTTCAGCTAGACATCACACTTTAGAAAGGTAGCCACCATGGCCGCTTCAACCAGAATCAAAGCACAAAACATTATCTTCAAAATTGGAACTACCGACTACGCTTGCGACGCAAACATGGTTGAGCTAACTCTAGGTGACGCACCTGGCGATGTTCAGACCTTCTGCGAAGTTCGCGTTGGTGGAGAATGGGCTCTACAGCTAGACGGAATTACTTCTGGCGAAGACACCAGCCTTTACCGCGTTCTATGGGATAACTATGGAACCGAAGTTGCATTCGTAATCGCTCCAAACGGAAACGCTACTCCAACCGCTGACACTCCTCACTACGAAGGTGTTGCAGTATTCAACGAGCTTCCACCTCTAAGCCTAAACAGCAACGAGACAGCTCTGTTCTCTGTTACCTTGCGCGTGAAGAACACTCCTCACGACCCAGCAACTAACAAATACTTCGGAGTAGAGATCGTAACAGCAGCCTAACCATGGCTGAATCTGGAATTAAGGTCGTTGGTCTCAATGAGGCCATACGAGCTCTCCGGGCTATTGGGGTTCCCTCCGCTGAAATTGGAGCGGCATCTCAACAAGCAGGTGAGCTAGTAGCCAACACGGCGCGATCCTTAGTTCCGGTAAGAACCGGGGCACTTCGGGCAACTATCAAAGCTAAAAAGATAGCTAGAAAAGTAGTAGTCAGCGCGGGTAACAACACAAAGGTTCCCTACGCTAACCCGATTCATTTCGGCTGGAATTACGACAAAGTCAATCTCCAGGCAAAGAACATCAGACCTAGACCATTCTTTAGCAACGCTTTGAGTAGGACTAGAACACAGGTCTACACATTGTTCTTTGATAACATGGAAAAGCTATTCCAGAAGTATTCAAACAAAAAACCATAAGGAGATCACAGAATGAGCAAGTTTGATTTTGAGAGTCTAACTCTTGAAGAAGTAGAACTAATTGAAAACTTAACAAACAGCAGCATCGACGAAGCGTTCGGAGACGGCAAGCCTAAAGGTAAAGCCCTATCAGCCTTCGTTTGGGTAGTTCAGAAAAGGAATAACCCTAACTACAAAATGGAAGATGCTAAGAAGCTAAGTCTCAAAGAAGCCCTAAGCATGATCCAGGGTGACGAAACAAAAAAAGAATAAGAGAGCTATCTGCCAAAAGAATGGCGGAGTTCTGCCGGGCGATGAACATGCAACCGTCGGAATACAAGGCTCTCACATTGAGCGAGTATCAGGCGTTCATAAAAGACTTTAGTAAAAGAGGGTAAGTAAATGGCTGGAACACTAGCTCTAAACGTCGAGATTCTTGGGCAGTTTAGCAAACTAACCGCTGCAACCAAGGGTGCAACTGGTCAGCTTACTGGTCTAAGCAAGACCGCTCAATCAATCTCCAGCACCATGAACAAAGCCTTTGGTGTTATCGGTGTTGGCTTCTCTCTAGGTTTCTTGAAAAGGGAACTAGAAGAAGCTGGTAAGGCAGCAATCGCGGACGCTAAGTCCATGGAGATTTTGTCTATTGCCATGCAAAACACAGGCAAGGCAACCGCCTTCACAGTCAAAGAAGCAGAAGACTCTATCCGGGCGATGTCTTTGGAAGCAGCAGTAGCGGATGACGTTCTCCGTCCTGCATACCAGAAGCTATTCATCGCAACCGGAAGCGTTACACAATCTAACAGGCTTCTCCAGGTAGCCCTCGATGCTTCGGCTGCAACTGGTAAAGACCTAGACTCCGTAACCCAAGCTATGGCTAAGTCCTTGGCTGGTTCAGATACGGCCTTGGTCAAACTTATTCCATCCCTACGCGGAGCCACGGATCCAATGGCTGAATTGGAAAAGACCTTCGCTGGAGCTGCAACCGCAGCAGCTAACTTGGATCCATACCAAAGAATGAACGTTGCCTTCGGTGAGATTCAGGAGTCCGTTGGAGTAGCCCTAATGCCAGTCCTAAACGACTTTGCAACTTACCTGGTTGATTCAGTCCCAAAGATTCAGGCATTCTTTGAAGAACTAAACGACCCAACTACACAGCTAGGCGATGCTTGGGCTGATCTAGGAATTACATTCAAGACCACAGCCGACGAGTTCAATAAGATGCTTGCAGTCTTCGGTCTAAGTGAAATCTCATTCAAGGATGTTCTGCAGTTCGTAACGATGCTAACCGCTGGCTTTGGTCAGCTATTCTTTATGGTAGGTCGAGTTGCCGGAATCATCGGTGCTCTTATTAGCCTAGACATCAAAAAAGCATTCGACTTGGCTTCTAGCTTTGGAGCTGACTATAACGCATTCGTAGCAGCGCAAAACATGGCTATCAATCCTCCAACACAGACAAACATTAGGCAGGCTGACAGAACTTCTAACGTAGTAATCAATAACTACAACAGCAACCTAACAGCGCAGCAGATAGCAGACCAAATCAACCGGGCTAACCGGGCATCTGGAACGAATTTAATCAGAGGCAACTAGTAATCCAATGATTCCTAACTACGTCATAGATCAAAACCTAAAGGTCGAGTTCCTAACTCCAGACGAAGAAGGCAACTCCTTTATTCTTGGAATTAGCTTGCTTGGTGGAACTGACGTTCTTGGTGGCTTTGGTGAGTTCATTCTTGGAGTATCACTTCTAGGCGGGGATGACGTTCTCGCTCCTAGCTCCGGTCTAAAGTGGCAGGAGGTTCAATGCTCCGTAGCAAGTGCCGAAATCTCTGTGGGAGGATCACTCCAAGACTCCGTAAACTTCCAACCAGAACCAGCGACGGCTAACCTAACTCTTCAAAGTTATTCGCTAGATCCAACCCAAAACAAGAACATTCGAGCTAATACTAAGTTCCGCATTCGCCTAGAGGATGAAGAGCTAGACCGCATTTTATTCCAAGGATTCATCGACACTATTAACGTGACTTACTTCCCGGATGGGCCTAACCTAATTCAGATAACAGGCTTCGATGCTTACAAGTCTTTGGTAAACTCTCGATTCGCAGTCTGGGACACTACAGGCTTTGGAACTCACATTCACGTAGATGAGACTTGGGAGCTTATTGGTATTTACTCCGGTCTAGGACTATCGCCAGCTTCCGTTCATGTCGGAGGTCAATTACCAGTTCAGGATGAAACAAACATTCAAGTCAGTTCAATTGTGAACGATGCTCTGACAGTTGGTAACGGACTTGTTTGGCTAGATCAAGATACCGAAGAACTTGTAGTTATTCACCGAACCGGAGTCCAAGCTGGAACTCCAGAAACATTCATAATCGGTAACAACCACGGAGACGATTATCACTTATGTATGAGCGAAATCAATGTCTTCTCTGATGCAGACGCGGTCTATAACTCTTTGACGGTCTCTTTGACTTCCGACCCTCTAATCACGACCTTCCGTAAAGACCAAGACTCTATAGATCTATACGGGGAATCAGCTATTGACATAGCAATCAACACCACAAGCCTTGCTCAACTAAACAATTGGGCAGACCGAGTATTCAATCACCGATCAGCTAACCAAGTGAACCGGGTTCAAACCCCGTCAATCGACAGACTTGGGACTTTGACTAACGCAGCGGTGTTTACACCGGGAATGACGGTAGGTGTCAGCTATACTAATAGCCAGCTAGATATCGTTGGATACTACACTATAATCAAGGTCTCTCATCGCATAGATGTAGATAATTGGTATACAACTCTCGATTTATGGAAGGAAGCGTAATGGCTTACAAAGTATTTACTAATGGTTCAGTTCTAAACGCATCCGAGATCAACGAAAACCTAATGAATCAAATGGTTATGGTATTTACGAACTCCACAGCTCGATCCGCAGCCCTGACCTCTCCAACCGCAGGGATGCTTACATACCTAAGCTCTACCAACACTTTTGAATACTTCAACGGAACATCTTTTGTTTCACTCTAATAAACTACGGAAGGCAGCCTAGTGGCTTACAAAGTATTTACTAACGGAAGCGTATTGAACGCATCCGAAATAAACGAAAACCTAATGAACCAAGCGGTCATGGTTTTTACTAACTCGACAGCTAGATCGGCAGCCTTGACTTCTCCAAGTGCCGGGATGGTCACATACCTATCCGGGACAAATGTTTATGAATCATATAACGGCACTTCTTGGGTAACCTTTGGTGGCCCTGCCGTAATTCTTGTTGATTACCTGGTAATAGCCGGAGGCGGAGGCGGAGGTCAAGGTATCGGAGGCGGAGGAGGAGCTGGAGGATACCAGACTTCTGTTGGAACTACTGGCGGAGGAGGAACTACTCTCCCATCTTTGATTCTTTACAAATCTACTAACTATCCAGTTCGAGTTGGTGCTGGTGGAGCTGGAGGAACTGGAATATACAACAACACAGCTACTACAGGAGGAAACGGAAGTCCTTCTCAATTTATTCTTTATTCTGTTGGTGGAGGCGGTGGAGGTATTTGGACAGCACAATCTAACGGTAAGCCTGGAGCTTCTGGCGGAGGTAACGCTTATGCCGGTGTTGCTGGAACTGGAACTTTTGGTCAAGGGTTCGATGGAGGTTTCCGTAATACCGCAGGAGGAGGCGGAGGTGGAGCTAGTGCCGCTGCAACAAACCATAACGGCGCTGCTGGTATTTCATCAGACATTACTGGCACTTCTATCACCCGTGGCGGAGGCGGTGGAGGAGGATACAGTCCAGATACCGGAAACTCAGGAACTGGTGGCTCTGGCGGAGGAGGAGCTGGAGGTGCTTCAGGTCAATTTGGAGCTTCAGGAACAGTAAACACAGGAGGCGGAGGTGGAGGCTCAGCTAACGGTCTCACCGGAACAACAGGTTCTGGAGGTTCTGGTCTAGTAGTTCTTCGATACCCTTCCGCTCTAACAATTACAATCGGAGCCGGTCTAACTGGTTCCACGTCAACAGTAGGAGCAAACAAGGTGACAACAATTACCGCGGGCGCTGGAAATGTGAGCTGGGCATAATGGCACATTACGCTTTTTTGAATGATGACAACATCGTTACAGAGGTTATTGTCGGAATAGACGAAACTGAACTAATTGAAGGTTTAGATCCTGAAACTTGGTATGGGAATTTTGCTGGTCAAGTTTGCAAGCGCACTTCTTACAATGGCAACTACCGCAAGAACTACGCTGGAATTGGATACAGTTACGACGAACAACTTGACGCTTTTATTCCACCTAAGTCTTCTGACACTTGGACACTTGATGAGGAAACTTGTCAGTGGATAGCCCCTGAAATCGAAGAATAATGGCAGAAGAAACATCTGTCCGCATTACACAAGCTGACATCTACAAGAAGCAACTCGAACACGGGGAGATTCTAGTAAAGGTTCTACAGAAGCTAGATCACCTGGATGATGTTCCAGACCGTCTAAGAGAAGTTGAACTTACACTAGCCAGATTATTCTGGATTGAGCGTGTTGCTTACGCAGGACTAGGTGCAGCAGTTCTAACAATGATTGGCTTAATAACAACGACAGTAGGAGCATTCTAATGACAACCTGGATCAGACCAGTCGAAGGCAAAATAACAGACAGCTTCGATGGACATCGAGGACGCACTAACCCGCCATCAAGGAACCCTGGCACAGACTACGCCGTTCCAATGGGAACTGTAGTAAAGGCAATAGCCGATGGAACTGTTACTGGGATCGTTCCAACCTTCCGTGGAGGTGGAGGTCGCATGATCTTTATGAGCTTCCCTGGAGGCTTCAACGCAGATTATCTTCACTTGCAATCAATCGAAGTAATCGAAGGTCAAGAAGTCAAACAAGGTCAAAGAATCGGTTTATCCGGTGCATCTGGTCTAGGTTCTGAAAACGGCTACGGCCCACACTTGCACCTGTCATTCCGTCGCGGTGGATCTCCGACCATGGCAGTTGGAAACCTAGACTTCGAGACTTACGTTTCAGCTCCGGTTGCTGCACCTGCTAAAAGTGTTGCACCTGCCAAAGCTAAAGCTCCTGCAAAACCAAAGAAGGCCGCTAACACTTACACCGTAGTCAAGGGTGACACTCTAACCAAAATTGCTAAAGCTCATGGATCTACAGTCGCAGAGCTAGTCAAACTAAACGGCATCAAAGACAAGAACAAAATCTCTATCGGTCAAGTATTGAAGGTGAGCTAACTATGTGGCTAGACATTATCCGTAGAACCCTAGCGGTCATCATTCTTAAGGTGACTGGAATCTTCGTTGGTGGAGCTGCAATCGGTCTAGAAGTTACCCAGGCTATTGCCATGGCAGCGTTCGCTGGAGTTATTGACGTATCCCAAGAACTCGCTAGGGCTTACCTGGCAGACGGCAAGATTGAGCCAGACGAAATCAACAAGTCCTTTGGCAAAATAGCTAACGCGAAACTCGACAAGCCTAAGAAGTAAATGTCCCAATCATCTATTAGGATGACGGCATGGAAATCACACAGAAAATTGAAGCTCTAGGCTTCGCAAAGTATCTAGGCACTTTTGAGCCTGGCAGTCTGGAATGGCACGAAGCCCGCAAGGGAATCGGCGGTTCCGACATCGCGTCCGTAATGGATAAGAACCCTTGGAAGTCCGCTTACACATTGTTCATGGAGAAGTCCGGTAAACAATGGCAAGACCTCCCAGCAACTATGGCTATGCAAATGGGCACGGCCTTTGAACCTGTCATTAGACAGCTATTCGCAGATAACAATAAAGAATGGCTAAAGGTTCACGAGACCGGAACTTGGGCAAGCATCGAAGACCCAAAGTCCGTGGCTAACGTGGACGGAATAATCGAATGGGCAGACGGTTCCCTTGGAGTCCTTGAAATCAAGTTCTCCCGGATGTATTGGGATCAGCTCCCAGAACACTATAACCTTCAAGTTCAACATTACCTATCCGTCCTTGGTCTAAAGCGGGCTATAGTCGTAGCGGTCGCAGGAGGCGATTGGAAGGAGTTTGAGGTCGTTCGGGATGATTCCCTTGTCAAGGAGATGAAAACCCGCCTACAGGCCTTCTACGGCTTCCTAGACACAGATACAGCTCCAGCTTACGATGGGTCTGAATCTACCTATGAGACTGTTAGGCAGCTATCCGATGGTCTCCAGGAGGGTGAGATTGAGCTTGGATCCTTATGGTCTAACTTGCTCCAGGCTAAGTCCGAGTCCGAGTATTGGGAGACACAATTCAAAGCACACAAGTCCGCGGTTCTTGCCTTCATGAATGGAACTAAGTATGGTCTATTCCAAGGCGAGAAGGTTATCAACTTACAAGCCCGTAATGGCAAGCCGTTCATTACGTTCACTAAATAACAGGAGGCAATAAATGGGTTTCGACCTAAGTAACTACGAACCAGTTTCAGAACGTATTCAGAAGTTCTGGAAGACCTATCCGAACGGTCGCATCATCACCGAAATCAAACTGATCAACGAAACCGAAGTTGTAGTTCAGGCTTCGGTCTTTACTGACCGGGAAGATCCTAGACCAGCTTCGGTTGATTGGGCACATGAGACTAGGGGTTCTAGCAACATCAACCGTTCATCATTCTTAGAGAATTGCAGCACTTCGGCTATCGGTCGAGGACTAGCAACTCTAGGTCTCTCAGCATCCAAGAACCGTCCTAGCCGTGAAGAGATGATCAAGGCAACTAGAGATTCTCGCAACTTCATCGAAGAGGCTTCGGAGGCTGCAGCTAACAAAGACATCGAGTCTCTCCGGGTGATCTACGCAACCGCGGTCAAGTCACAAGTTGATAACGATGTTCTAGAAGCAATCAAAGCTCTCGCTGATTCGCTAAAGTCCAAGTAAATTGGAAAGGGCTAGAAGCCACAGAAAACTTCTAGCCCGACGCGAAAGCGTCACCCAACCACGATGGGCATTCACCAGTATAGCCCAGGAAGGCACAGAATGAGCCTAGAAGCCGTTGCAGCCGTCCTGCATCATTCCACAAGCACCGCAACCGCTAGAAGCGTCCTGACGGCTCTGGCATGGCATATCGGTAATGACCCAGAAGAGGGTTGTTATCCGTCTCAAACTCGGCTGGCTAAATTAGCCGGGTGTTCCGTTAGACAAGTTCAACGCAATCTCCAAAAGCTAGTCGAGGCCGGAGAAATTGAAATGTCGCAGCATAACGGAGAAGGTTATCGATTCGACAGAATCACCAATCGATACTGGATCACTCTTGATTGTCCGGAAGGTTGTGACGGTAGTTTGAGTCATAATCAACGGGGTGTCAAGAAAGGCAGAACGGGGCGTCACCTACGACTACTCGGGGCGTCATCCAAGACGTCACGGGACGGCGTGGATGTCGTGTTAAAAGTAAATAATAATTAACTTAAACTTAAAGAACACTAGAAGGAGAAAACACCATGGCAATCACAGTAATCTATGCAAAAGTAGCCGAAGTAGTAAACGAGGGATACCCAAGACTTAGAGTCTGGGAAACCTATGACTTCAAAGGCGAACCACGTAATCGACTCTGGACAGCTTGGCTAGACAATGCCAGCAATTACAAGAAGGACGATGAAGTCAAGATCGAGGGAGCACTCGGAACCAAAGTCGGAACCTATAACAAGCCCGGACAAGAGACTAAGCAAGTAGTTGAGCATTCTTTGAACAATTGCCTAGTGGAGCTTGTAAGAGCTGCAGAACCTAAAACCGCTTTGGAAGAAGTGATCAACATCATCGCACCAGGGGAACCTAAGGATCTCCCGTTCTAAATGTTCCAACTATTCGTTGCTGGAGACCCTAGACCGCAAGGTTCTAAGAAGGCATTCGCTAGAGGTAAACACATAGTTCTAGTGGAAGCTAACAAGGATCTCCCTGCCTGGCGCGAGACCATGAGACGCATGTTTGAGATGAAAATGCTTGAACTTGATAACCCGTTTCCAACGGCCATCGCGGTATCAATACACTTCTGGCTTACAAGACCTAAGTCAGTAACCAGGCAGTATGCAACCGGAACTTATGACATCGATAAGCTAACCAGGGCAGTTCTAGATTCCCTGCAATCAGCCAATGTAATCGTAAATGACAATCTTGTCGTAGATCTAAACGTTCGCAAGTCCTATGCGGATGACCATGAATCAGGCGTGTTAGTGACTGTAGTTCCCTTTGATAACGATTTGATAACGCAGGGTGTCACTCCCATAGACCGTAAACGCAAAGGCCTAGTTTGAAACTATGAAAATACTATTCCTAGATCTAGAGACATCCCCTAACCTGGCACATGTCTGGGGACTCTGGGATCAGAACATAGCAATCAATCAAATAGAACGCTCAACGGAAGTAATTTGTTGGGGCGGTCGTTGGCTTGGAAGTGACAAGGTCATCTTCAAGTCAGTTCACCATCATGGTAAAAAAACTATGTTGGATGAATTACACAAAGTCATGGATGAAGCCGATGTCCTAATCGGATGGAACTCCGCAGCCTTTGACTCCAAACACATCAAACGAGAGTTCATCGAAAACGGCTATCTACCACCTAGCCCCTGGATTGAACTAGATCTAATGCGAACCGTAAAGAATCAATTCAAGTTCCCATCAAACAAACTCGACTACGTAGCCCAGAAGCTAGGAGTTGGAGCTAAGGTGCAACACACCGGATTCCAGCTTTGGTTAGACTGCATGGCCGGGAATGCGAAGGCATGGAAGCTAATGAAGGAATACCAGATTCAGGATGTAAACCTTCTAATTGACCTTTACTACATCTTGTTGCCATGGATAAGAAACCATCCACATGTAGGGGTAAGTGAAGGCAACCCAATCTCCTGCCGTAATTGTGGCAGCGATAACCTTCAACGCTACGGATTCAGATTCACCGGTAACACCAAGTATCAGAGGTATCTATGCCAGGAGTGTGGAACTAGCCTCCGGGGCGAGATAGTCCTAAGCGGTAAGAGATCGTAACAGTTTGATAACAAAGCCACGACACGGCTTGACAGCGAAGTCAAAAGTCTAAAATTGAATTACCACACAGAAACAGGAGGCAACATGTTAGACGTAATGAGAGTCTTTATGGCTTTAGGTCTATTCGTATTCGCATGCTTCGGTGCCTACATCGTAGGGGAACCAGCCGTTGCATTACTAGCTGCAGGAACCGCGTATCTATACCTAATCGCGGAATGGAGTAGCAAGTGAGCAAAGTATCACCGGAAGAACGCAACGCCATAATGTTTGAAGCTATGAGATTACTCATGGATGACAACCTGGTATGGAGTAGCGACTTCGAGGACATTCGCCCGGCACTTGGATCACTATTCCTAAAGGCGATGTCTGCACCACAACTATCAGAATCACTAACCACGCTGGCAGTAAGGATAATCAAAACTCATGGATAACTATGAAGAAGAAAAACAGAACCTAATCAATCGTCACGCAGAACAGCTAAAAGACATCATGGTCAGAGCATCAGTAGATCAATACAACAAAGGATGGCAAGGAGCTACCCAACATCTAAAGGATGAGATTATAAAAGGCATAGTAAACGACGCCGTAATTAGCACCAACGTCGATGTCAATCACCTGGAGCGAATCGTGAGAATAGTCGAGGAGACTCGATGAACGAATGCTTATGGTGTGACTACAATTACGACCCAGTTGAGCATGACACCTGCCCTAGTTGTGCAGTAAATACAGACACAAAGGGAATCACCGTAATCGTTCTCGATAAGGAGGAAGAATGAAAACAAAATACACCAAAGGCTTCCAAGCTGGAGTCGAGTATGCAAGGACACAAGTTCTAGAGTTCTTGAATGCTCATCATGATCTAGGAGACATCCTTACACTAGAGGAAGTTATAACAGAAGTAGAACATTGGGAAATCAAAGACTTTGAAACATTGAGAGGATTAGCAGATGGCAGGTTGGCACGACACGACAGCGTGGCGGAATGCAAGGAGCTATGCGAAGACTGTTTTGGAACCGATCTGTGTATCGTGTGCGAAGGAGCTTGAAGGTGAAGACTGGACAATCGACCACATCGTTCCACCCGGCAACGGGGAACCCAATCATGACATCAACAACTTACAATCGCTCTGTCGCTCATGCAACGGACGCAAGCAAGACCGGGTGCTGCAACGGGTCACATGGCGAAATGAACGCTTCAAAGCGTAAGGGGGTATGGATGCGGGTAGGGTATGCCCTAAACGATCTATTACCTCGAAGCATTAGACCAATCAAAAGCAAACGTGCAAGATATAAGCGCTGGTATGGGTGGCGCACCCAGCTTCTATCATTCCGAATCAACTGGAGATCAATACATAAGCGCAATCTAATGAATAAGCTAGGACTAAGAAGTGGCAAATAACACATACCCAGTTTTTTCTACGTATCGCGTTTCACCCCACGCTTCTCCAGGGATTTACGCAGAACAGTCAAATTATCCGGAAGGTTGCAACGAATGATTGAAGAATCAATAAAGAACTGGCTTGAAACGCTGGAACTTAACCTTGAACAAAAAGTGTTATCGGGTTTGTGCTTACGTCTAGCCCAGTCCTTTGACCAACAAAGCAACACCAGCACGGCAGCGGAACTCCGCAAGACCGTTCTAGAGCTTCAACGATCTCTCGGTGCCTCGTCCGAAGAGATTGACCCGCTGGAGAAGTTACTCACTCGCTAATGCTCCAGCTCCCGACTACTTACACGCCTCCTCTATCGGATGACTTCATAACCGACGGGGATAAGCTCATCGAGTTTGCCAAGATCGCGTGGAGTAGCCCGGAGAGTCCTGACGGCCTAGAACTAGACGAATGGCAGAAGTGGTTGCTTCGAGCTATCCTTGAACGTTACCCGGCTAATCACCCAACCTATCCCAATCGACTTCGGTATCGCCAGGTAGTGATCTCCGTTGGAAGGCAGAACGGTAAGTCACTTATTGCAGCCATGCTTGGACTCTACGGCTTGCTCCTTCATGAGATTGGCCCACAATGCATCTCCCTAGCATCGAGCACCGACCAGGCGAACATCGTTTACAACCGCGTTCTTTACGTGATCAATAGCAACCCATTCTTGAAGAAGCGATTCAAGCGCGCAACGGAGACCCGCGGAATTGTGACTTCGGATGGAGGAGGACGTTACGATGTCAAGGCAGCTAAGGAAGCGGCACTTCAAGGGATCCCCATTAGCTTTTGTTTGTTCGATGAGCTACACCTTGCAAAAGAGGGAATGTGGTCTGCTGCTGTTCTCGGAACCTCGCAGCGTAAGGACGGAATTGTTGTTGGAATTACGACTGCTGGAGATCAAAACTCGAAGACTTTAATCGACCTTTACAAGTCAGGCAAGGCTGCAGCTAACGGAGCAACGGATCTAGAACGCTTCGGCTTCTTCTTATGGGAAGCACCGGAAAACTCTCGCGTGGATGACCCAAGCGCAATTATGAAGGCTAACCCTTCTATTGCTGCAGGTCGTATTGGCATGGAGCAAGTCATCTCGGACTTGAAGACAATTCCAGAACACGAAGCTAGGCGTTATCGACTAAATCAATTCATCGCTGGATCTACTAACTCATGGTTGCCAGGAGACTTATTCAGAGCTGCAACCGGACGCGGAGTCACGAACCTAACCGGAGGAGTCTTCTCCGTAGACACTACGACTAACTGGGGTCACGCGACAATAGCTTATGCCAACGACATCGAAGGCATTCACGAAACTGAATTGGTCATGTCCTTAGTCTCGCCTACGGAGCAACAACTATTCAATGAGCTAACATCACTTTATAGCAGACACAGTCCGCGAGCGATAGTGCTGGATGATCGTCAGTTACCTGGTCTAGCCAAGAGACTAAAAAACTCTGGGCTTCCGGTCTGGACACTATGGGCTAAAGAAGTCTCGTCGGCATGCTCGACTGTCTTTGCTATGTTTAGCACTGGCTCCGTTAGGCACAACAGCGATCCCCTCCTGGTTGCTCAAATGCCTAACGGGGTCGCTAAATACTCCGGAGAGAGTTGGTTCATCTCTCGTAAAGAATCACTCGGAGACATCGACGCAGTAATGGCAACGGTGTTCGCACTCTACGTTTCTTCACGCGCACCACACGCAACAATCGGAGTCTATTAGTCGGTGGTCTGTGGTATCCTTGACTCCAAATGGCATCTATACTTGACAGGCTCCTAAACCGCAAGCCAGAAGTTCGCGCATCGCAGCCTACAATTCCAACCAGACAACCTTCTATTGTCACGCCTAACACAGCTCTAAGTCTGACCGCGGTCTACCGCGCTATTCAGATCATTGGAACTCCGATTAGCAAGATGACAATAAACACTTACCGGTTCGCTACCGGAGTCGAGCTAAAGGTTGAGAACCCAGTTCTAGTAAACAACCCATCGCTAGATCAGAACCGTAAAGACTTCCTATTCCAGACTGTCGTAGATCTAGCCCTCCAGGGTAACGCCTACTGGTACAAGCAATACTCTTCCAACGGTCAGGTAAACAACCTAACTATTCTTCCGGCAGCTTCGGTCATGCCTTCTTACCCAAAGATGCAAGACGGGACAATCGACTACTCGACAATCGTTTATGACTACATGGGTAAGCGTTACACCAAGCGCGAGATTGAGCACCTAAGAGTCTTTAGCCAATCGGGTCAGCTAATTGGAATCAGCCCAATCGCTTCATGCTACAAAGACATAAGCGCAGCTCTAGATCTACGCGACTACGCTCTAAACTGGTTTACCGCTGCAGGAGTTCCAACCGGAGTCCTAAAGACTAACCAGATGTTGAACAAGGCAGAAGCCGATGAAGTTACTAACAACTGGCACAACAAGCAACAGAACCGTCAAGTTGCAGTTCTGGCTAATGGCTTCGATTACCAGCAGATAGCACTCTCACCTAGAGACGCACTATTTACCGAAGTTCAGGATCAGCAGACACAGGCAATCGCCAGGCTATTCGGTATCCCTCCAAGGTTGCTAATCACTTCGGTTCCAGGATCATCCGACACTTACACAAACTTACAAGATGAGAACCAGGTGTTCTTCCGTCATACTCTTATGGCTTACACGGACGCAATCACCGACGCACTTA
>Ga0315904_10006529_pt1 | contig 15942 bp, 16 predicted proteins | sample LakEriMetagenome_6_FD_203529 | JGI IMG/M metagenome (GOLD analysis project Ga0315904, IMG submission 203529) | Freshwater fungal communities from buoy surface, Lake Erie, Ohio, United States - Buoy 12 MA120 | ecosystem: Environmental > Aquatic > Freshwater > Lake | place: USA: Lake Erie, Ohio... | reverse complement strand
CGCCGCAGCCGCGCCTTCCTGCTGCGCTTGCGGGCGGTTTCGGCTGATGCGCAGGACAGGTTGCTGACGGTGCGGCTTGCCAATCACATCGGCCGGCCAGATCACGCGGTTTGGGTGGCGCGGGGTTCGGCGATTGAAGGCGATATGCTTTTGCCGGAAGGCTGGCCAACGCCCTTCCGCGTGCCTGTGACATCTCCAGAGCCAGCCTTCATCTTTTCAGTGACACGGCAGGAGAGCAATTTCGATACGGAAGCGGTCAGCAGCGCCAATGCGCGCGGGCTGATGCAGTTATTGCCATCCACCGCGCAGCTTGTCGCGCGCAGGCTTGGCATGAATTTCCGCGTTGAAATGCTCACCGCCGATCCGCAGGCCAATATCAAGCTGGGTGCTGCCTATCTTGATGAAATGCTCGGGCGCTTTGAAGGGTCCCTGGTGATGGCAGCGGGGGCCTATAATGCCGGGCCGCGGCGCATCGATGAATGGCTGGTGACCTATGGCAACCCACTGCGTGGGGAGCGTGATCTGCTTGATTGGATGGAAATGATCCCCTTTGCTGAGACGCGCAATTACGTGCAGCGCATTGTCGAAGGTGCGGTGATTTACCGCGCGCGTCAGAACCCGCCTGCCAATGCGCCGCACCCCATGGCAAGCTGGCTGGCCAGCGCGAAGTAGGCACATGAAGCTGCCCTTGCTGGTTGCGACGATGGGCGGCGTTGGGCGGCTGAAACCCGCGCCTGGTACTTGGGGGTCCCTGGTGGTTTTGCCGGCTGCTTTGCTCGGGCCGATTCCTGCCTTGTTGCTTGCCCTGCTGGTGACGCTGATCGGTTTTTATGCCGCGCGCGACGTGCTGCGCGACACACCCAATCAAGACCCCGGCTGGATTGTGGTGGATGAGGCTGCAGGCATGTTGCTGGCGCTCGCGGGTTTAAGCCTGGATGCAAGCATCTGGGGCGTGCTGATCGCTTTCGGCCTGTTTCGCATTTTCGATATCCTAAAACCCTGGCCGATTTCCTGGGCGGATCAGCAAAAGGGCGCCTTTGGTGTCATGCTGGATGATATTGTCGCGGGTGCACTGGTGGCGGCGGCGCTGATCCTGGCGCGCCCATTATTGCCGGGAGTGATCTGACCCCATGCTGCCGGATACAACACTTGATCAGGCGCGCGTCTTGTTGGCGCAAATGGATACCAAGGGGATGACGCTGGCAACGGCGGAATCCTGCACCGGCGGGCTGATTGCCGCGGCGCTGACGGCAATTGCGGGCTCATCCTCGGTGGTCACGGCGGGCTTCGTGACTTACGCGAATGACGCCAAGCACAAGATGGTCGGTGTGCTGCAGGAAAGCTTGGCGGCGCATGGTGCCGTCAGTGAAGAAGTGGCGCGCCAAATGGCGGAGGGGGCACGGGTACGGGCGGGTGTTTCGCTCGCACTTTCCTGCACCGGCATCGCGGGGCCAGGTGGCGCCACGCCAGGCAAGCCGGTGGGGCTGGTATTCATCGGCTGCGCCCGCGAAGGCGCGGCGACGGTTGTGGAACGCCATGTCTTCCCCGGTGACCGCGCGGCGGTGCGTGCGGCAACGGTGGCGGCGGCGCTTGACCTTGCCGCGCGGCGTATCGCGGCGGTCTGATCACCCGCTTGCGGCGCGGCCATACTGGTCGCAGGATGGGCTCAACACAGAACAAGCGGGGGAAGGTCAGGCCCTGGGCGCGGTAAGCGCTGGGCCGTTTCAGATGTTCCTCTGTTGGTGATGTGCTGAACACCGAATGAGGAGACTTCCATGGCAGCCCCACCCTCTGCGCGCCGCGACCGTATCAATCCGGATTTCCCGAAGCTGGTGGAGATGACCCACCAATATGTCTATGGCGATGTCTGGGAACGCCCGCAGCTTTCCAAGCGCGACCGATCCATGGTGACGATTGCTGCCTTGGTAGCGCTGGGCTGGCAGGATCAATTGAACAGCCATATCGGCCGCGGCCTGACCAATGGGCTTTCACGTGAGGAAATTTCCGAAATCATCACGCATCTTTCGATGTATTCCGGCTGGCCTTCCGCCATGACGGCAGCGCATGTCGCCGTTGATGTCTTTGAAGCGCAGGATCAGGCGAAGAAGGGCTGAAGTGATGAAGGTAGGTTTTATCGGCCTTGGCACCATGGGTGCCTTCATGGCCGCCAATCTGCAAAAGGCCGGCTATCAGCTGGTGGTGCATGACATCCGCCGCGAAGCCGGCGCCAATCGGCTTGCTGCTGGCGCGACCTGGGCGGAAACACCCAAGGCTGTCGCCGAGCAATGCGAGGTGATCTTCACCTCTCTGCCCGGGCCGAAGGAAGTGGAGCCAGTGATTTTCGGCACCGATGGCATTCTGGCCGGGGTGCAAAAGGGTGCGGCCTATTTCGATCTTTCCACCAATTCCCAGGCGCTGATGAAGCGCATGGCCGAAGCACTCGCGACCAAGGGCGCTTATGGTTTTGACGCGCCCGTCAGCGGCGGGCCGAAGGGGGCTGAGACCGGCAAGCTTGCGATTTGGGTCGGCGGCGACAAGGCCGTGTTCGACAAATACAAGAAGGTGCTGGACGCCTTTGGTGACCAGGCCGCCTATATCGGGCCGATCGGCACCGCGACGGTGGCGAAGCTCGTGCACAATATGGCGGGCTATGCGATCCAAACCGCGATGGCCGAAGTGTTTTCCATGGGCGTGAAGGCGGGGATGGACCCGCTTGATCTCTGGAAGGCCGTGCGCCAGGGCGCGCTGGGGCGCAAGCGCACTTTTGACCGCATCACGGACCAATTCCTGGTGGATAAATATGACCCGCCGGCCTTTGCGCTGAAACTGGCGCATAAGGATGTGACCTTGGCGGTGACCATGGGCCGCGAATTGAACGTACCGATGCGATTCTGCAATCTGGCGCTGGAAGAAATGAATGAGGCGCTGAACCGTGGTTGGGAGAACCTCGACAGCCGCGTGCCCATGAAGCTGCAATTGGAACGCGCGGGTGTGCAAATCAAATGCGATCCGGCGGCGGTGCAAGCCGTGCTGGATGCGGATAAGGCGAAGTAACCCAGCATGGCCTTGCTGATGCAACAGCCGGGGCGGATTGGGCCGCTCCGGATGAAAAACCGGCTCATCATGGCGCCGATGGGCACGAATTTCAGCACCAGCGATGGTCTCTCAACTGAACGCGACCGCGCCTATTACGAAGAACGCGCCAAGGGTGGTGTCGCCGCCATTGTGACCGAAGCCATGGCGGTGAGTGCAGGTGGGCGCGCGCATAATAATTCGCTTTGGATTTATCATGACCGCTTCATCCCTGGTCTGGCGCGGCTGGTGGAAGGGATCAAGCGGCATGATTGCGTGACGGTTGGCCAGCTTAACCATCGCGGCGCATTGCTGCGCCGGATGGTGTTGAATATGGAACCGGTGGGGCCTTCGCCCTGGCGCAACCCGAATACGGGGGATGAGGTAAGGCCGCTGGAGCAGGCGGAGATCACCGAAATCCAGAAGGATTTTGTCGCGGCCGCCAGGCGGCTTTGGCAGGCGGGTTATGATGCGGTGGAATTGCACGCCGCCAATGGGTATCTGTTCCATCAATTTCTGACGCAGCGGATCAATCAGCGCACGGACCGCTATGGCGGGTCGCTGGAAAACCGCGCGCGCTTGCTGCTGGAAACCGTGCATCGGTTGCGTGACGCGCTGCCGGATTTCCCGCTTTGGGTGCGGATTTCCTGCACAGAATATTGCGATGATGGCTATCCGATTGAAGAAATGGTGGAACTCGCCAAGCTGCTGGAAGCGGCGGGGGTGACCGCGCTTGATCTTTCAGGCGGGACGAATGAAAGCCCGGAATTGTCGCGCTTCTGCATCCAGCCGCCGTCCATGCCGCGGCGTACTTTGGAACCGCATGCCAAGCCGATCACGGCGGCAGTTTCGATCCCCACGATTATCGCCGGGCGCATTCTCTCGCCTGAGGATGCGGAAGCGGTGCTCGCTTCGGGTGCGGCGGATTATGTCTCGCTCGGCCGTGCGCTGACGGCGGATGCGCATTGGCCGCGCAAGGCGTTTGGCGAGAGCAAGGTCGCCATTCGTGGCTGCATTTCCTGCAATGTCTGTTTTGAACGTCTGACCCTGGAACGTGATGTCGCCTGTGTGGTGAACCCCATGCTCGGCACGGAATTGGAAGCGCCGGAATTCATTGATGGGCCCTTCGCGCCGGCAGCGGTGAAACAGCGCGTGTTGATTCTGGGTGCTGGCTTGGCGGGGGCTGAGGTCGCGCGCCTCGCCGCCGCACGCGGGCATGAAGTGGAAATCTGGGAAAATTCGGCGCGCGCTGGCGGGCAGGTGCATCTGGCCGTGGCCGCACCGGATAAGGAAGAAGTGCGCCCTGCCTGGTCCTGGCGATGGGATCAGGTGATCGCGCTTGGTGTGCCGGTGCGCTATGGCGTCACAGCCACTGCCGCTGCCATCAGGGCTTTCGCGCCGGATCATGTGGTGGTGGCGACCGGCGCCAAGCCGCGCCCGCTGACGCTGCCAGGGGCCTCGCCCCTGCAAGCCTGGGACGTCATTGCCAATCCAGCTTTGGTGCCTGAAGGCGCGCGGCTGGCGGTGATTGGTGGCGGCATTGTCGGGCTGGAAGTGGCGGATGTGTTGATCCAGCGCGGTTGTCGCCTCTCAATCCTTGAGGCGCTACCCGCCATCGCCCCCGCCATGGCGCGCAATAACCGCACCGATCTGATGATCCGCCTGCGCGCAGCCGGCACCAGCTTCCACACCAAGGTGCGCGATGCGCGCATGCTGGGCGATGCGCTGCATTTCACGGAAGATGGCACCGCGCGAAAGGTGCCTGGCGTCACGCAGGTGATTGCCGCGATTGGCGCGCTGCCCAATCTTGATGCGCTGCCAGCGGTGGAAGCGAGCGGCATTCCCTTTACGGTGGTGGGTGACGCCAATCAGCCTGGTGATTTTCTGTCCGTCTTGCGCGATGCCTCTATGGTCGGGCTCGCGCTTGGGATGGTGCCGGCAAAACAGGAGCATATGGCATGACTGAACCCGAATACCGCGTCTATGCGCTGCGTTACGCCATGCGCGATGCCAAGCGCGCCGAGCATTTCATCGGCGGCGATCCGCATGATGCGCCGATGCCGATGGATTACTTCGTCTGGGCCGCGGTGAATGAAGATCGCGCCGTCATCATTGACACCGGCTTCACGGCAGAGGTCGCCGCCAAGCGCAAGCGCAATTATCTGCGCTGCCCGATTGAAAGCCTGAAGCTGATCGGCGTTGACCCAGACAAGGTCGAAGATGTGGTGATTTCCCATCTCCATTACGATCACGTCGGCAGCTTCCATAAATTCGCGAAGGCAAAATTTCATTTGCAGGAACCGGAAATGCAGTATGCGACCGGCCGCTACATGAAATACCCGAAGCTGCGCCATTCCTTTGAGGTTGAAGATGTGGTTGGCATGGTGCGGATGAATTTTGCCGAACGCGTTGTGTTCCATAACGGCGATGCGGAAGTGGCGCCGGGCATCACGGTGCATGCCTGTGGCGGGCATTCCATGGGGTTGCAATGCGTGCGCGTGAATACGGCGCGTGGGCGCGTGGTGCTCGCTTCCGATGTCACGCATTTTTATGAGAATATGGAAGCCGGCCGCCCCTTCACCACGGCGTTTCATATCGGTGAAATGCTGGAAGGATTTGATAAGCTCCGTGCGCTGGCACCCAGCCCGAAGCACATCGTGCCCGGCCATGATCCGGAAGTGATGCGCCGCTATCCGGCGCTGCCCGGGCAGGAAGGCATTGTCGTGGAATTGCACCGCGAACCATCAAAATAAAAAGAGAGAGGGAGGATGCCATGATCAAACTCACCCGCCGCGCCGCACTGCTTGCTGGGCTTGCCGCGCCGGCCATTGCGCGGGCGCAGGGTTTTCCAACGCGGCCATTGCGCCTGGTAGTACCGTTCCCGCCCGCAGGCGCTGCCGACATCACCGCGCGCATGGTGGCCGAACGCATGGGGCCGCTGCTGGGTCAGACGGTGGTGATTGATAATCGCCCCGGCGCTGGCGGGAATATCGCTGGTGAGGCTGTGGCACGCAGCGCGCCCGATGGGCATACGCTGTTCCTGGGAGGCGCCACCATTCTGCTGGCGAATAAATATCTTTATCACAAAGGCATGCCCTTTGATGGTATTCGCGATTTCACGCATATCTCGCGTGTCTCAGTCGGCTCCACGCTATTTGTCGTGAATGCCAATCGCCCCTGGAAAACCTTTGAGGAATTCGTGGCGGACGCCAAGCGCCGCCCAGGGCAGATTAGCGCAGCATCATCCGGCATCGGCACGATCAGTCATTTGACGATATCGAAGCTGATGAAGACAGCCGGGATTGAAGTCTCCCACGTGCCCTATCGCGGTTTGGCGCCTGGCTTGAATGATCTGCTCGCCGGCAATGTGGATATGATTTTTGACGGCATGCCCGCGCTGATGCCGCATGTGCGCGAAGGCCGCTTGCGTGCGCTGGCGGTGGGCAGCCAGAAGCGCCAGCCGCAGGTCGCTGGTCTTGAGAATGTGCGCGGCATGGCGGAACTCATTCCAGGTTCCGATATGGATATGGAATTCTGGTATTGCATTTCCGCCGCCGCCGGCACGCCCGCGCCCATTGTGCAGGCGTTGCACCGCGCGACCATCGGCGCGGCGCGCGACCGCGAATATGGCGAAAAGCTGATCCCGCTAGGTTTCACCGCCATTTCGGATGATACGCCGGAAGGCTTTACGGAATTTGTGCGCAGCCAGGATCGCGTTTGGCGCGACCTGGTGGAAATCTCCGGCGCCAAATTGGATTAATCGCATCAAGGGAGAAAAGCGATGCTCTATGAACTTCGTATCTATCACTGCCAGCCCGGGCGCTTGCCCGATCTGATGAAGCGGTTTGACACCATCACGCTAAAACTCTGGGACAAGCACGGCATTCGCCAGGCGGGTTTCTGGACCACGCTGATTGGCGATTCCAACCACAGCCTGACCTATATGGTGGCGTGGAAGTCACTCGCGGAACGCGAAGAAAAATGGGCGAAGTTCCAGGCCGATCCGGATTGGATCAAGGCGCGCGCAGAAACCGAAGCGAATGGCCCGCTGCTGACGAAGGTCACCAATGAAATCCTTCAGCCGACTTCCTTCTCTTCGGTGAAGTAAAAACAAACGGGGGGAGAGCTATTTCCCCCCGCCCACCCCATGCTGTTCACGCACGGCATGGAAGCGGATCATCGGCCATTCCTCTTCCGCTCGACGGCGGCGCCAATCGCTGCTGAAAAACGCGACAAGCGCGCCATCATGATCTTCCGCGACATCGCGCCGATTGGCCTCAGCGAAACGATCCAAGGCGCCGGCTTCATCAGATACCATCCAGCGCACCTGTTCCCAGGGCGTGCCATCAAACCCGGCCGGCACGCCATATTCCACCTTCAGCCGGCTTTGCAGCACATCCAATTGCAATTGCCCGACCACGCCCACCACGGGCGGGGAGCCATCGCGCGGGCGGAATAATTGCACCACCCCTTCTTCCGCCAATTGATCAAGCGCGGTGCGGAGCTTCTTGGCCAGCATGGGATCATCCAGCCGAATATGGCGCAGGATTTCCGGCGCGAAGGAAGGCACGCCGCGAAAATCCAGCGCCTCACCTTCCGTCAGCGTATCACCGATGCGCAGCGTGCCGTGATTGGCAATGCCGATCACATCGCCGGGCCAGGCTTCTTCCGCGACTTGCCTGTCTTTCGCGAAGAAAAACAGCGGCGCATTCACCGGCACCTGCTTGCCGGTACGGCTTTGGCGCAGCCGCATGCCTTTAGTCAGCCGCCCGCTGCATAGCCGCACAAAGGCCACGCGGTCGCGGTGATTGGGGTCCATATTCGCCTGGATTTTGAAGACAAAGCCGGTCAGCTTTTCCTCACCGGGTGTGACCAGGCGCTGATCCGCCGGCCGCGCGCGCGGCGGCGGCGCATGGCGCGCCAGCCCATCCAGCAAATGCGCAATGCCGAAATCCCGCAGCGCCGAGCCGAAAAATACCGGCGTCAAAGACCCTTCCAGAAAACGCTCTGCTTCGAATGCCGGATAGCCAGCGCGGGCGAGCAAGACTTCCTCGGAAAGCGCCAAAGCCCTGTCATCACCGACCAACTCGGCAAGCTTCGGGTCTTCCGGAGAGTCAAGCTGGATCAGTTCGGCGCCTTCTGCGACAGGCAGAAAGCGATCGGTCGCCAGATCATAAACCCCAGCGAAATCAGCAGCGCGGCCCACTGGCCAGGCGGCAGGTGTGGCATCCAGCGCCAGCAGGTTCTGGATTTCGTCCAGTAACTCGAAAGGCTCGCGCGCTTCGCGGTCCATCTTGTTGATGAAGGTGATGATGGGAATATCGCGCATGCGGCAAACTTCGAACAGTTTGCGCGTTTGGCTTTCAATCCCCTTGGCGGCATCCAGCACCATCACCGCGGCATCAACCGCAGTCAGGGTGCGATAGGTGTCTTCAGAAAAATCCTCGTGACCTGGCGTGTCGAGCAGGTTGAAGACCACGCCATCACGCTCAAACGTCATGACCGAGGTCGCGACTGAAATCCCACGATCCTGTTCAATCTTCATCCAATCCGAACGGGTGCGCCGCGCATTGCCCTTGGCGCGCACCGCGCCGGCAAGCTGAATGGCGCCGCCCTTCAGCAGCAGTTTTTCCGTGAGCGTGGTTTTGCCCGCGTCAGGATGGGCGATGATGGCAAAGCTCCGCCGACGAGCGGCTTCTTCGGCGATGCGGGCGGCGGGAATGGCGGTATCAGACATGGTGCAGCGGGGCTTAGCAGGACAACTGCCTTCTGTCGCGCGGGGCATAGGCCCCGCCGCATTTTGCGGCTATCAGCCCCCTCATGATCCCCACCAACATCCCCCCCGCCGCGCTGGTCACGGGCGCCGGCAAGCGGCTCGGCCGTGCCATGGCGCTTGCGCTTGCTGAAGCCGGCTTTGATGTCGCCATCCATTACGCCGCCAGCGCCGATGCGGCGGAAGCGACGGCGGCCGAAATCCGCGCCCTTGGCCGCCGTGCCATTACGCTGCGCGCCGAGCTCGGCCAGGAAGCCGAAGTGGCGCGGCTCATTCCGGATGCGACCAAGGCGCTGGGGCCGCTTGGTGTATTGGTCAACAACGCCTCCACCTTCGAACGCGATGAATGGCATGATGCGACGCGGGATTCCTGGGATCGGCATATGGAGCCCAATCTGCGCGCGCCCTTCGTGCTGACGCAGGATTTCGCCAAGGCGCTGCCGGATGCCGCGCAGGGCCTGGTGGTGAATATGCTGGATCAGCGCGTCTGGTCGCTGACGCCGCATTTTGTCTCCTACACCGTATCAAAGGCGGGGCTTTGGGCGCTGACGCAAAGCCTGGCCTTGGCCCTTGCGCCGCGCATTCGGGTGAATGCGATCGGGCCCGGCCCCGCTTTGCCCAGCCCCCGCCAATCCCAGGAACATTTTGACCGGCAGGCGGAGGCAACACCACTCTCACGACCAACCAGCCCCGAAGAAGTGGCGCGCGCGCTGATGGCGATCCTGTCGCTGCCATCCATGACCGGGCAGATGATCGCTTTGGATGGCGGGCAGCATCTGCAATGGTCGCCCTCCTTCGGGCAGGAACCCTTGGAATGAGCTTCGCCCCAGATGCCGCGGCAGCGCTGCGGCTGGTTTTTGTGCGCAACCTGGAAGTCCAGGCCCTGCTTGGCGTCTATGCGCATGAGGAAACGCGCCCGCAGCGCGTGATCCTGGACCTGGAACTGGCGGTAGAGGACCAGGAAGCCCCCGCAGCCGAAGGGCCGGACCGGCTTTCCCGTGTGGTGGATTACGCGGCGGCGGCAGAGACCGCGCGGCGGATTGCGACTTCCGCCCATGTGCGCCTTGCTGAAACCCTGGCCGAGCGCATCGCCATCAGCCTTTTGGAAGATACCCGCATTCGGCGCGTCAGGGTGGGGGTGACCAAGCCGGACGCGATGCCCGGTGGCATCAACGTCGGCGTTGTCATTGAAAGATCACGATTTTGACATCTCCGCCGCTGCGGATTGTCCACCGCCGAAAAACCACGCCGAAAAGCTTTTTGCGGCTGATCGGAAATTCCCCCCTTGACGGCAAAGCGGGATTGCGACTCAGGATAAAAACAAGATAAATCAATAATTTAATTTGTTACAGCCGGTCCGCCACAAAACTGGGCAATGGCTTAGAATCATTGTGTAACATAGTCTTAACTGAATTGTCTTGGCGGCTTCCCACAGGTTTATCCACAGGTTTCGTGGACAAATTCGCCCCCCCTTTGCCATAAGCCAAGAACCATGACCGAAACGCCGCCATCCGCCCCGGAAAGCCCCTCCTTCCAGGGGTTGGCGGTGCTGGAAGCGGCCCTGCCCACCCTGCCGCTCACCCCCGGCGTCTATCGCATGCTGGATGAAAAGGGTGAGGCGCTTTACGTCGGCAAGGCGCGGTCGCTCAGAAAGCGCGTTACCTCCTACACCCAGCTTGCCCGCCTGCCGGAACGGCTCCGGCGCATGGTGTTCGAAACGCGGTCCCTTGAAGTGGTGACCACAGCGTCCGAGGCCGAGGCGCTGCTGCTGGAAGCCAATTTCATCAAGCGCTTCCGCCCGCGCTTCAACATCGTCCTTCGGGATGACAAATCCTATCCCTGGTTGGTGATCACGGAGGACCACCCTTTTCCGCAGATTGCCAAGCATCGTGGGGAAAGGCGGAAGGGCGCTTCCTATTGGGGGCCTTTTGCGTCGGTCTGGGCGGTCAATCAGACCTTGGCGGCGCTTCAGCGCGTGTTCTTGCTGCGGTCCTGCCGGGATACGGTGTTTGATACCCGGACGCGCCCCTGCCTGCTGTTCCAAATCAAGCGCTGCTCGGCGCCCTGTGTGGATCGAATCTCGCAGACCGATTACGCCGCGCTGGTGGCGGAAGCCAAGCAATTCCTATCCGGCGAAACGCCTTCCATCCAAAAGCGCCTGGCCGCTGAGATGGAGGCAGCGGCAGCGGAGTTGCAGTTTGAACGCGCGGCGGCGCTCAGGGACCGCATCCGGGGGCTCACGCATATTCAGGGCAAGGATCGCGTCAATCTGGAAGGGCTGGGCGATGCGGATGTGATCGCTTTGCATCAGGCGGCGGGGCAAAGCTGCGTGCAGGTGTTTTTCTTCCGTGGCGGGCGCAATAACGGCAATCGCGCCTTTTTCCTGAGCCACGCCAAGCAGGATCAAAGCCCCGAAGAGGTGATGGGCGCCTTCCTGGGTCAGCTCTACGAAGATTTGCCGCCGCCGCCCTTGCTGCTGCTGTCACATGACCCGCCCGAAGCCGCGCTGATTGCGGAAGCGCTCGCCATCAAGGCCGGGCGGCGGGTGGAATTGCGTCGCCCGCAACGCGGCGAAAAACACGAAGCGCTGGAACACGCCGCGACCAATGCACGCGAAGCCCTGGAACGCCGCATGGCGGAAGGCACTGCCCAGGCGGCGCTGCTGGAAGGCACTGCCAATCTTTTCGGCCTGCCCGGCGCGCCGGAACGGATCGAGGTTTACGACAATAGCCACATCCAGGGCGCCAATGCCTATGGCGTCATGGTGGTGGCCGGCCCTTCAGGCTTCATGAAGCAGGGCTACCGGAAATTCGCCATCAAGACCGCCGCCAGCAATGATGATTTCGCCATGATGCGCGAAGTGTTCGAACGCCGCTTTGGCCGCGCGCTGCGTGAAGACCCGGCGCGGGCTGGCGAAGGCTGGCCTGATCTGGTGCTGATTGATGGCGGCGCCGGCCAGCTTTCCGCCGCGCGGGAAATCATGGCGGGCCTTGGCCTCGATGATCTGCCCTTGGTCGCGGTAGCGAAAGGGCCAGACCGTGATGCCGGGCGCGAATGGTTCCACATGGTGGGGCGAGAGCCCTTCCAGCTTCCTCTGCGCGACCCGGTGCTGTTCTATTTGCAGCGCCTGAGGGATGAGGCGCATCGCTTCGCCATCTCCGCCCATCGCGCCGGGCGTTCCAAGGCGCTGACGCGGTCTGAATTGGATGATGTGCCAGGCGTGGGTGCCGCGATGAAGCGCAAATTGCTGAACCATTTCGGGTCGGCCCGAGGCGTGCGGCAGGCGGGGCTCGCGGATCTGGAAGCCTGCCCGGGCGTGGGCCCGGCCATGGCGCAGCGGATTCATGACCATTTCCACCCGACTGCGGCGCTTGGCTGAATATTGCGGCCCAAGGGTGCCAAAATGCTGCGTTCCGGGTTAAGGAAAGGGAAATGCCGACCGACCTGCCCAATCTGCTGACGCTTTCGCGCATCGCGGCCATACCGCTGCTGGTGGTGCTGGCGTCCATCAATACGCCGCAGGCGGATATGGCGGCCTGTGTCGTGTTTTCGCTTGCCGCCATCACGGATTACTTCGATGGCAAGATCGCGCGGGATCGCGGCGCGGTTTCCGGCTTTGGCCGCATGCTGGACCCGATTGCGGATAAGCTTTTGGTTGGCGCGGCGCTGATGCTGCTGGCGGGTTATGGGCGGCTTTCCGATGCCGGGCTGTTTCCCGCCATTGTCATCATGCTGCGCGAGATTCTGGTTTCCGGCCTGCGCGAATATCTGGCCGAATTGCGGGTTGGGTTGCCGGTGACACCGCTCGCGAAATGGAAAACCGGGTTTCAGATGGGCGCGCTTGGCACCTTGCTTGCGGGCGATAGCGGTGCGCCGGTGGTCGGTCTTGGCTTCCTGCCGGTCTCCCTGATTGGGGAGGGGATGCTCTGGGCTGCCGCGGTGCTGACGCTGATCACGGGTTGGGATTATTTGCGCGCGGGGCTTACGCTCGCGCAGGCGGAAACGCCGAAAAGCCGTGATGCACCGGCAAAACCGCCAGGGCAGTCTTGAGTATGAACCCCGGGCAGCGCATCTTAAACAACGAAGGGGCGGGGAAAGCCATGCGACATTCTGTTTTGCTGCTTGGGGCAATGCTGGCGCTGCAAGGCTGCGGGCCGAATTGGCAGCCAAGCTGGAATACCAGCGGCAATGCCGCGATCCCTTCAGTGGATAGCTTGACGCTGCGCCGCGTGACCAGCGGCGATACGAATGTGGAAGTGCTGCGCACGGAAAATCTGGATTATGCGGCGATGCGCGCGCCCGCCGCGCCGCCCGCGCCCATGACACCGGATGATGCGCTGCGCCTGCCCCCGCCGCCGCCTCCGCCGCGCACCAGCAGTTCAACGCCGCCGCCCATGGCGTCTGTCCCGCCACGCGCACCATCGCCGCCGGCCACGACGCCTTCCGCCATGCCATCGCCGCCGCCTGCGCGGGTTGAAGGCAGCGTGATCCCCGGTGCAGGCGGCCAGCCGGCCGGCATTGTCGCCGGCGGCAATGACCGCACGCAGGTCTTCAACCAGCCAGGCACCGCGGGTGGCGGCATAGCGGTGCGCGATGGTGGCACCACCACCATTATCGGGCCGGGCGGGCGCATCACCTCGGTGCCCACGCCGCGCTGAAGCGCCATGCGGATTCTCTATTTTGCCTGGCTCCGCCAGAAGATCGGCGTTGCAGAAGAAGAAGTGGCGCCGCCTGCCGAGGTTCGCGATATCGCCGGGCTGCGCGATTGGCTCGCGACCCGCAGCCCCGGCCATGCGGCGGCCTTTGCTGACGCCAAGCAAATCCGCGCGGCGGTCAATCAGGATTTCGCGACGCCGGATCATCCCGTGGCGGCGGGGGATGAGATTGCCTTCTTCCCGCCCGTCACCGGGGGTTGAGCCATGGCGCGTATCCAGGTGCAGGAAGCGCTGTTTGACATGGGCGCCGAAAGCGCGGCGTTGACCGCTGGCCGCACCGACGTTGGCGGGGTCGCGAGTTTTCTCGGTGTTTGCCGTGGCGATGATGGCTTGGCCGCGATGGTGCTGGAACATTATCCCGGCATGACGGAACGCGCCCTTGGCCGCATCGCGGCCGAGGCTGAGGCGCGCTGGCCGCTGACCGGTTGCACGGTGATCCATCGTGTTGGCCGCATCCTGCCTGGTGAGCCCATTGTGCTCGTGCTGACTGCATCGGCGCATCGTGCCGCCGCGCTTGAAGCCTGCGCCTTCCTGATTGATTGGCTGAAGACCAAGGCGCCCTTTTGGAAGCGTGAGGAATTCGCCGATGGCGATGCGCGCTGGGTGGCCGCGAAGAATGAGGATGACGCCGCCGCCGCGCGCTGGTCGGCGAAACAAGGGTGAGGTCTGGCGCGGCGATTATACTCGGCGCGGCATTGCTGATCTGGCCGGCCTTTTTCAATGGCTACCCCGTGTTGTTCAGCGATAGCGGCGGGTTTTTGCATCAGACACTCGGGCCGCTGATGCTTTGGGACAAGCCTTATGTCTATGGGCCATTTCTGCATGCGTTTCATTGGCGCATCAGCCTTTGGGGGCCAGTTGTCGCACAAGGTGTGATCCTGTCCCATCTGCTGTGGCTGACGCAGCGCGTGATGCGTGGTGATGCGACACTGCTTTGGCATATCGGGCTTTGCGCCTTTGCCGCTGTGGCGACTGCGGCGCCCTTCAGCGCGGCGCTACTGATGCCCGATATCTTCGCGCCGATGGTGGTGCTGGGCTTGTTCCTGCTGGGCTTTGGTGGTGCCGCACTGACGCGGTTTGAAGGTGGCTATCTGGTGGCGTTGGTGGCGCTGGGTATTGCCGCGCATCTCGCGCATTTGCCGCTCGCGCTTGGGCTTTGTGTGGTTGCGCTGCTGCTACGCCTTTGGCGATATCCGGCGCGGCTTTTTGCCATGGTGGTGCCGGTGGTGCTGGCTATGGCTGTGCTGCTGATCACGAATGCCGTGGGTCATGGGCGCTTCGCGCTTTCGCCCTATGGCGCCAGTTTCATGCTGGCGCGCTTGCAGGAGGATGGGCCGGCGACAGCGCTGCTCAAGGCGCGTTGCCCTGATGCCGGCTGGTATCTTTGTGCTTTTACCGATCATCTGCCCATGTCAGCCAATGATTTCCTCTGGGCGCCGGACAGCCCGGTGAATCGTGATGCCGCCGGCGAGCCACGCTTTCTCGGCGGCATGATGCTGGCGCCGGAAGCCGGGCAGATTGTCAGTGAGACCCTCCGCGCCGACCCGCTTGGCGTGGCGCGCGCCATGGTGGGTAATGCGCTGGTGCAGCTCGGCAGTTTCGGCATTGGCGATACCTTGGATGAGGCGCATTTCGCGGTGGCGATCCGCCCGCGCATTGAACAGGGTTTTTCGCCGCGTGAATTGGCGGCTTTCGATCAGGCGCGGCAGGTGCGGGGGGCGCTGAAGGATGCGCTGATGCCGCTCAATCATCTGCATCTGCTGGTGGTGGTGCTCGCGCTGCCCTTGCTGGTTTGGGTGGCTTGGCGTGGGCAAGGGCTCACGCTTGCTTTCGTGCTGTTCCTGCTCGCGGCGGTGCTCGGCAATGCGCTGATTTGCGGCGGGCTTTCCGCGCCGCATCCGCGCTATGGCGCGCGCATCATCTGGTTATTGCCGGTGGCGGCTTTGCTGTGCTGGCTTGGCGCGATGATGCAGCGGGGCCGAAAGCGTGGCTGATGTTTTCCTGATCGGCCTGATCTTTGTCCTGGCTGGTTTCGTGAAAGGTGTCGCGGGGTTTGGCCTGCCAACCGTGAGTGTCGCGTTGGTGGCCCTGCTGCGACCGATCCCCGAAGCCATTGCGTTGATGCTGGTGCCGGCCTTTGTCACCAATCTCTGGCAGGGTTTGGCGGGGGGCCAATTGCGCGTGGTGCTGCCGCGCATTGGGGTGTTTCTGGCCTGCGCCGTGGTCGGCACGATCGCCGCTGCCTGGCATTTGGCGGCGGTGGATGGGCGCTTGCTGTCGGGGCTTTTGGGGCTGAGCCTGCTGGCTTCAGCGACCCTGGCGCTGGCCGCGCCCAATCTGCCGGCGCCGGGCCGGAAGCTGGAACGGCTTCTCGCCGCGCCA
>Ga0315904_10006527_pt1 | contig 15945 bp, 16 predicted proteins | sample LakEriMetagenome_6_FD_203529 | JGI IMG/M metagenome (GOLD analysis project Ga0315904, IMG submission 203529) | Freshwater fungal communities from buoy surface, Lake Erie, Ohio, United States - Buoy 12 MA120 | ecosystem: Environmental > Aquatic > Freshwater > Lake | place: USA: Lake Erie, Ohio... | reverse complement strand
AGGCTTGGATTGACCGCTTCAATCAACCCGGAGATCTGACGACCCTCATGGTCTTTGGCGTGGTAGGAAAATGTTGGCATGAAATTATTCTTGTGTGATTCCGTCGGCGATCTGGAAGCCCATCTTGTAGATGTAGTAGGTTGCCAGAATCGTGACATAGCCCATCGAGACAATGGTAATGATACCCGCGAGCTGTTTCTGTGACTTGCGCGCGGCATCGGTGGCGCGGGCGGCCTCTTCTTGGTAGAACGCCGTGACCTGATCCAGAGTCTCGGTGAGCTGACCGGTCTGCTGGCCGGTGACCAGGAGCTGGATCGGGTCGTGGTCCATGAGTCCTGTGGCTTGGATGGCGCTGTCGAGCCCCCGTGCACTGCGAATCTCGGGGAGGCCACGCATCAGCTGGTTGCGGAGGACGGAGTTGGGAACCGCATTGGCAGCGGCTTCGTAGGCCGCTGACGATCCCACGCCCGCCCGCAGTAGCCGAGAGAGCACGCGGGTAAAGCTGGCAAGTGCCCGTGCGCGGTGGAGCTTGGCCATCACCGAGATGCGGAGCGAGAGCGAGTCGCGCAGGTGGGCTCCGGCGGGGCTGGACCACCACTTTCCGCCGAGATGGGCTCCCAGGTGCATCGCGATCCCCAGCGGAACACAGAGAAATCCCTCCCACTTCAGATAGGTCAGCGCGTGGCCTTTAATATCCTCGAAGTGCTTGGTGTCAATGCTGGGAAACATCGGCTGGAAGAGCAGAACGGACCAGACACTCTGCCAGATCAGAAAGCGCACCCAGCCGAGTCCTTGGCGAAGCGCCGCGTCCTGCTCGGCTCCTAGTGCCGCCTCTTCGCAGGAAAACGGCAGAAAACCACCCGCCTCGCCTGCGGCCACGAGCCCAACCATGTGCGAGGGAAAGAGCCCATTCGTTCTAGCCATCTCTCCGGCCCAAGACGCTCCCTGCGCGACATTCTGTGCCATAACCAGCCCCGCCGCTTGGAGCTGTGGGTTGGCCGTGCGCGGCGCAAGGTTCGAGAGTGCGGCTCCCGGTGTCATCCCTGCATGCAGGAGCGAGCCCATCTGTCGAAAGAAAAGTCCCAGGTCCTCTGCCCGTGCCGCCGGAACAAGTCCTGCCCCCCCCGCCCCCAATAATGGGGGAGCCAGTGTCGGGGCGGGGGGGGCTAGAGTCTGTGCTCCCTGAACCTCGATCCGGGTGTAGCCTTTCCCCGAGAGGCGCAGCTCGACCTCTTGTGGGCTGGCGGCATCCATCGCGCCCCGCAGAACGCGTCCATCGGTCTCCGTGGCTTCGTAGCGGAATATTGGCATAGTCTTCTATTGTAACGCGTCGGCGCTGCGTTTGGTTGCGGGCAGGAATTCCCGAGGGGCTCGGTGAACCTGCGGGGCATGAATGATAAGGAATTGTTGCGCTCGGTGATGCGTCGGCAGGCAGGGCTGAGCCTGCGGGTGGCAGCGGTGTTTCTGGGGATTATCTTTGTCCTACCGCTCGTCAACCTCTACGCGCCGGAGCTGGCCGCGACCAATGTCGGGGGCTTCTCACTGACGTGGCTGATTCTGGCGGTGCTTTTCTACCCGATCACCTGGGGGCTCTCGGCGTATTTTATCAAGCGCTCTAATGCCCTCGAAGACGCAATTGTGCAAGAACAAGAAAAGCTCCCCCGCGAAGCGGGGGCGGGGGGGGCGAACCGATGATTCCTCTGCTCTTTGTCATTCTCGTCACCGTCGCGACCGTGATCCTGGGGATTGTTGCGACCAAGCGTGCCCAGTCGGCGTCGGACTTTTTCGTGGCCGGGCGACAGGTCTCGGTGGGCATGAACGCGTCGGCGATCTCGGGTGAGTATCTCTCTGCGGCGAGCTTTATGGGAGTCGCGGGGCTAATCCTCAAGAACGGCTACGATGCGCTCTGGTACCCTGTGGGCTACGCGGCAGGCTACCTGCTGCTCTTGCTCTTTATCGCCGGGCCGCTCCGCCGCTTCGGTGCCTACACCATCCCGGACTTCGCCGAGGGCCGCTTCGACTCGCCGCTCTTTCGCAAGATCGCCGTGAGCTTTGTCTTGTTCATCGGCTTCTTCTACACCATGCCGCAGATGAAGGGCGCCGGGGTCGCGATGCAGACCATCATGGGCTGGCCCTACTGGGTCGGAATCGTGGTGGTGGGCTCGGTGATTACGTTCAATGTGGCGCTCGGCGGGATGAAAGGCATCACGTTTGTTCAGGCGTTCCAGTACTGGGTCAAGCTCTTTGCGATCTCCGTGCCGGTGTTTGTGCTCATGGCGGTCTATGGCGGCTACAGCGGCAAGCTAGGGACCTTCACGGGGGAGCCTAAGGGGATCCCGAAGGTCACCAAAGACACCCCCCTGAAGTTCGTGGGCAAGGACAAGGCTCCCAACAATGCCGTGAGCTTCTCGCCGGGCGCGGAGACGGTGATTACCTTCACCAAAGACACCGAGATTGATAAGATCAGCACTGGACGCAAGCCAGAGCCCGGTGAAGATAAGCTCGATGCAAGCCTGGCGATCCTGCCCAAGCTGGAGGGCGTGGTTCCGGCGGGGACGCAAGTGACGATCCTGCCGCTGGTGGTCACCAAAGCGGGCCAGGCCGTGCTGAGCAAAGAGGGCAAGCCGATCAAGACAGCTCCCAAGCTGGAGTTCGCCAAGCCGACGGAGGCAATTCTGGCCGCCGGGAGCTTTGTGCCCAACACGCAGAACAACGCGAAGTGGGGCCTGCCCTACGGAACTCTGACGAGCAAGCACGGCTTCCCCGTCCTCTATACCTACTCGCTGATTATCGCCCTGATCTGTGGAACCGCGGGCCTGCCACATATTCTCGTGCGATTCTACACCAACCCCGATGGGAAGAGTGCGAAAGCGACGACCTTCTGGGTGATGGTGCTGATCGGTGCATTCTACGCCTTCACCCCGATCTGGGGGGCTCTGGGGCGTGCAGATCTGCCGATGCTCTATGCCAACAACAAGACCGACTCGGTGGTGATCGCGCTCCCGCGAGCTATCGGTGGGGTCTGGGGGGATGTGCTCTCGGGAGTCACCAGCGCGGGCGCGTTTGCGGCGTTCATGTCCACGTTCTCGGGGCTGCTGGTCTCGATGAGTGGCGCTCTGGCACACGATATCTACGGCAAGATCATCAAGCCCTCCGCGACTCCCGAAGAGCGCATTAAGATGTTCAAGCTCGCCGCCGTGATCTTCGGCTTTGCTTCGATGGCGCTGGGACTTCTTGTCGAGACGTTTGATATTGCCATGCTGGTGGGCTGGGCCTTTGCGATTGCCGCCGCGAGTTATTTCCCACTCTTGCTTCTCGGGGCGTGGTGGCGTGGGCTGACCATGCCCGGGGCAGCGGCGGGGATGCTGGGAGGTGGCCTGCTCTCGCTGGGGGCGATTATCGCCTTCATGCTCTCGGACAAGAAGATTATCACCATTGACGATCCCCTGACCAAAGCACTCTGTGAGCAGCCCGCGATCTGGGGCGTTCCACTGGCCTTGCTCATTATGTTTGTGGTCTCAAGAGCCACCGCAAAGCAAATCCCCTGGGATGCCGACCTGAAGATGCTACGTCTCCATGCCCCCGAGGCACTCGGACGGAGCAAGGACTATATCGAAGACACGGGTAGTGACCACTAGCGGCACTTTCCTCACGCTGGTTCTATCGCCTTGGCTGCGAGATAGGATAATGGAATATGAACCCAATGGAGAGTTATGAGCGCGACGGTTATGCAGTCTTTCGCCATGTGTTGGATGCGGAGCTGATCCGCGAGGCGAGTGACCATGTAGAGTGGCTACAAAAAAAGAACCCTGAGCTACGCCCCGAGAAGCTGGACTGGTTTCTGGTGCTCAACGACCCGTTCTGGGTACGCCTTGTCGCCGATGACCGGCTGCTCGATATCGCGGAGAAGTTTATCGGGCCGAATATCGCGCTCTTTGCCAGCCACTATTTTGCCAAGCCTCCCCACGATGGCCTGCCGGTTCTGTGGCACCAAGACGGCAGCTACTGGCCGCTCGACCCTTGTGAGGTGGTGACGCTCTGGCTAGCCGTGGACGACTCCACGCCGGAAAATGGCTGCCTACGGGTGATCCCCGGGTCGCACCGGTTGGAGTTTCAGGAGCACGCGAGAGACACGAGTGTCGAGAACGTACTCTCCTCGGGGATTGCGGGTGTGGACGAGAGCTCTGCCGTGGACGTGATCCTGAAAGCGGGGGATGTCTCGGTGCACCACCCGAACTTGATCCATGGAAGCAACGCCAACACAAGCGATAAGCGCCGCTGTGGCCTGACCATCCGCTACATCCCGACTAGCACCCAGATCACCAAGCCCATCGGTGCGCCATTTCTGCTCCGTGGTGAGGCCGTCCCCGGTATCAATACGTACCTGGAACGGCCAAAATACCAAGCCGGGGAGCACTTTCCGTTTCGCCATTGACCGCCGATTGAAATCGGCGTCTGCAATAGCCTGCGGCTGCAAAGCCCGTGCCGGACTACGGACTCTCTTTCCCCCTTCGCGAAGCCGGAGGGGGCGCGAGGAACGAGCGGGGGGAGGCCAGCCCGGCACGGGCTTCGCGGCACTTAGTGCCACCCAGACGCCGGTTTTCAACCGGCGGCGATGGGGCGTTTACAAATACGGCGTGAGGTTGGCTTTGGCGCGGATCAGGCCGAGCTTGTCGCCCTCAACACTGCCGTTGTAGCGGAAGTCCTCCAGCTCAATGGCAATGGTGTCGTCGAAGCCGTGGCGCTGAAGCTCACCGAGAACCCAGGCCCAGTTGACGACACCCTCGCCGGGGATGCAGTAGCGCCAGTCGCCGCCGCCGCAGTGCACCGGGCGGTCGAGGCTAGGCCCTAGATTGCCATAGAGATAGGCACCGTCGCCGTCGAGCTGCGTGTCTTTGCCGTGCGCATGGATCGCGCGGTTGCCGAACTCACGTAGGAAACGCTGGTAGTCTACGCCGATACGCACGAGGTGGCTAGGGTCGTAGTTGATCCCAAACTCCTCACCAGGGACGACGGCAAACATCGCGCGGAGTGTCTCGGGAGTCACGCCTAAAGCATTGTTGTTGGGCCCCGGCCAGCCCTCCACGGCGATTCGCACGCCTACCCGCGCCGCGACTTTTGCCACTTCGGGGAAGCTCTTGCTCCAGTTCTCCAGGCTCACGCGGCGGCTCTGGCTGCTGTCGGGCGGGTTGAAGGTGGTGAAGGCCTTGGTAAAGCCCTGCGCCGCCATGGCCTCCAGAGCGTTGCTACAGGTCTCAATGCCCTGCTTCTGCACCGCTTCATCGGGCGAGAGCAGCTCACGCGTGCCGCCCAGATCGCATGTCCCGAGCCCGAGGCCACTTGCCTTGAGCGCCGCGACATTCTCTGGGTTTGGCGAACCCACATCAATGGAGCCAAAGCCACTCTCAGCGGCCCAAGCCGCCATCTCTGCAAAGGGGATGCGCCCTAGCGCCCCCGGAATTCGAAATCCTACTGAGATCATTGTGTTTTGTTCCTAGCTAAGAGGTAGACCGGCACGGGCGCGCAGGTCGTTGGTCATGCCTAAGGCGTTGCTTGCTGCCCGGCGTTGTTTGCGAAAGAGTGCCACCACATCGGTGCGGGCGTCTTTGGACTGCTGCACACTGGCGCGCCAGGCTGCTTCCCGCTCGCGTTTGGTGGCATTCTTGCTCGCCAGAGTGTCGCGCTGCTGCTTAAGAGTTGCTATATCTCCCGCTGAGATACCGCTTGCTATTAGCGCTTCGGGTGTAGATAGTGCGGCAATAAAGCGATCTAACTCGACAATGAGGTTGTCATCATCGGCAGGAATAGGGTCACGTGCCATATAGAATCTCCACTTTGCTACCCTGAAGGTCTACTTTGTCAGCAAGTCAGGGCAACCTTGCCAGCGCTTGTAGTATACCTTATGGGTAATTATAATCAAAAGTGGAGCGAGTGTTTGCTGATCTGCTGGTAATACGTGAGAGCCAGGGCACTGCGTCCAACAGTAGCCCCGGCTAGATGCGTGTATTATACGGCAATTTTTCGCTAAAGGTTACTCATCGAAACCAAAGACGCTGCGGGTGCCGGGGAGTCATGGTGAGAGAATCGAGCCTGGCAGCAGGGGCTTGCCCTCTGCAAAAGAGAGTAAGTTGGTTGCTGTCACCCGTGCAATCTCGCCCAGTGCTTCCTGGGTGAGAAACCCTTGGTGGGACGTAATGAGCACGTTGGGGAATGTTAAAAGGCGGGAGATCTCGTCGTCTTGGAGTACCTCGCTGGAGTAGTCCTCGAAGAACAAGCCTTCCTCAGCCTCGTAGACATCCAGCGCCACCCCCCCTAACGTGCCCGCTTTGAGCATCTTGATGAGAGCCTTGGTCTCCACAAGCTTGCCTCGACTGGTGTTGATGAGATAGGCTCCTGGCTTCAGTTGGGCCAGCGTCTCCGTATTGAGCAGATAGCGCGACTCGGGTGTCAGGGGCAGATGCAGCGAGATAATATCGCTTTTGGAAAGCAGGGTGGGGAAGTCCACATAGCCAATGCGGTTTTCGGCCGCCCACTCCAAGGACGGGGAGGGGTCGTAGGCGAGCACTTCGGTGCCGAACCCTCGGAAAATCTGTGCTGCGACACGCCCGATCTTGCCTGTGCCGACAATCCCGACGGTCTTGCCGTGCAGATCAAAGCCCACCAGCCCGTTGAGAGAAAAATTATGCTCACGGACGCGGTTGTAGGCACGATGGATTTTTCGGTTAAGTGCCAGCAAGAGCGCCACGGTGTGCTCCGCGACGGCATAGGGCGAGTAGGCAGGCACCCGTGTGACGACCATGCCCAGCGCCTTTGCCGCCATGAGATCCACGTTATTGAAGCCTGCACAGCGAAGTGTCACGAGCCGGACTCCTCGGTCGTAGAGCTGCTTGAGACACGGGGCATCCAGCAGATCGTTGACAAACACACAGACGGCTTGTGCTCCCTCTGCGCTGCTAGCGGTCTCAGTGGTGAGGCGAAACTCATGAAACGTGACCTTGAGGTTTTCGACACCAGTCGCCTTTTCGAAGTACGCGCGGTCGTAGGGTTTTGTGTCGTAGAACGAGAGGGAAAGCATTTTTGAAGTGTCCTAACGGTTTCTCTAAAGATCGCTCATAAAATCAAAAACAATGTCGTTGCAGCCCGGCAGGCCCTCGTGGCCGAAGTCGGGGTAGAGGACGAGATTTTTCTTGCTGGTGATCTTGTTGTAAGCGGCAAACTGGGTGCTGGGAGGACAGATCGTGTCCATGAGGCCGATGGGCATTAGCACGTCGGCGCGAATTCTAGCCGCCAAGTGCTGGTTGTCAATATAGCCCAGGCGCTCCCACCACAAGTCCTCTTGCTCGTGGCGCGGGTCGAAGTTGCGGAAAAACGTGGCCAGCTCCTCGTAGGCTCCTTTGGCCAAGTCCATCTCCCAGACACGCTTGAAGTCACAGAGAAACGGGAACGTCGGGGCGGCTTTCTTGAGGTTCGGGGTGAGCGAGGCGCAGGCCAGTGTCAGTCCGCCGCCCTGCGACCCTCCCAGCGCCCCAACTCGGCTCGCGTCGACTTCGTCGAAGCCCATCACGATCCGGGCGAGTAGCGCGGTGTCTAGGTAGACGTTGCGGTAGTAGAGCTTCTCGGGGCTATCGGCGAGGCCACGGATAATATGGCCCCGGAGCGTATTGCCCTTGACGCCGCCCAAATCCTCGGACTTTCCCCCTTGACCGCGGCAGTCCAGTGAGGCGATGGAGTAGCCCTGCGCCACGTAGGGTAGCTTGCCGATCCAGTCGCCCGAGTGGCCTGAGTAACCGTGAAACTCCACAATCGCAGGGTGGGGCGTGGTGCTTTTTTTCGGCCTTAGATACTTGGCGTAGATTCTCGCGCCACCAATCCCTGTGAACCAAAGCTCAAAGCACTCGACATGATGGGTTTTTAGCAAGTGGGGGATCAGCTCGACTTGCGGATCGTGGGAGTCCAACTCGGCGAGGGCGTTGTCCCAGTACGCATCAAAATCAACGGGGCGCGGATTGCGCCCCGTGTACTCTAGGAGCCGCTCCAGCGGCATGTCTACCTGTGGCATAATGGCTACGTTTTCGCCACCGACAGGGCAAACTCCTCTACAAGCACTCCAGAGGAATGCGCGGCGCGGGCAAGCTAAAACGTGGTGCCACGGGACGGGCTGCACGGTACATCTCTGCCAGGCTGTTGTCGCGAGACAGAGTCGGCATCGACGTGTACGATGAGAAGCTGGAGCGGCTACTGCTGCGGCCTTTGTAGCGCTTTCCTACCTTGACGATGGGCTTTCCATCGGCGCTTCCCTCGGTCGTCCAGCCCACTTCGATGCTCGCGCAGATCATGTCGAGTGCCATTGCGAGGGGGACATTCGAGAACGTGAACGACTTTGGATCGCTGGGCAGGTCATCGGCGAGGGCGTAGCTCAGATCGGCCTGCTGGAGGATCTCTTTTAGGCACTCCCGCACATCCGTGCTCCTCTTATCGAGCGAGACACGCTTGCTTGGGAGTGAGGCGCCTCGTGTAAAGAGATTGCTCACAATGGGAAGCTCGGGCATGGTGGGGAAGACAAGGCGTCCCGCATTCCCGAAGAGCGATTGGCTCGGGTACTTTTTGCCAAAATAGATCTTGACCTTGCTGCCCTTTTTCTCTGCCTTCCAGCCACACTGCAAGAGACCTGCTGCGTTATCGAGTGCATTGCCCACGGAGACACCTGTCATGGTCATGCTGACTTTGCTCTCACCTTTCAGGTCTGCATCCAGCTCATAGTCAAGTCCCGCTTTCTCACAGATTGCTTTCACGACATCCAGTGTGGTTCCTTCTTGGACTTTAATATCAATCTTCCTATCTGGCAGGTCTTTGTAGCGCTCCGCGTTGCCAGCGACGAAGATACTGGTACCGAGCCCCCCCCCGCCTCCACCGACCGCCTCTGCCACGCGATTCTTGAGCTCAATGGTCGTTTTACCGTCTTCGGAGAGAACAAAGGCCTGCGCGGCGTAGAGCCGGGAGACTGCGGCGAGGGCATCGCGTACATTCACGCCATCGAGTTTTAGGCTGAGCTTGTTCTTTTTATTGGGCTCTAGCTGATCCTCAATCTTTGTCACTTTGACATCAGCCTCCTCCAGTATCTTCTTGATGGCTTCGGCCAGTGTGGCATTTTTAATGTCGAGATTGATGGTCTTGCTAAACCAATCTGGGCCACTGGACATAGCTGCTGTGAGGCCCGTGACACTCCGGTCTGCTCGGGGGGGGCGGGGTGGCTGAGCGGGGCGCTGTGAGTCTTGTGCGACGGTCGTTGAGGTAAGCGCTACCGCGAGCGCAAGAGTGAGTAAAGATTTCATGGATTAATTCTCCTATTGAAATTCGGATGGTGATTCTGAGAAAATAACATCGGGATCGTCGAGGGCGACTTTCACTGTGGTGTATTTTGTGCTCTCCCCATCGGAGGAGGGCTCGGCGTAGTAGGCGGGAGTATAGACGGGAGCATCCACCGCCACTCGGCTTCCAACAATGACAGAGTCAGAAACGGTGTCAAGCGCTACAGGCAAACGCTGCGTCAAAGGGGATTGTCGCCGTGATGTTTTTCGCTTTTTGGACCTCTTGGCTTGTCGATCTATTTGTGGCTTTATCGGAAGCGTTTCCTTGATAGGCTCGCGTGTTGGAGCTGGTGTAGGACGGGTATCGGCGATCGCTACGGGCACTCCAACAGGCTCAAGGGGCTTTTGCCCGACTCGGCCTACCATAAAGAAACAGGCGACTCCGGCCAGCGCGGTGGCGAAGAGGGCGCTTCGAGGACGCATGATTCCCATCGGGCGGAGCGGGGGACGGCGTGCGGCTTTGAGGGCACGGCGCTCTAAGTCTGCTGGCATCTCCGTACTAGGCCGCCACTCGGCAGCATCTTTGAGTAAGTCTTCGATCTCCATAGGTTTTCCTATCCTGCCCCCTCTCCCGTGCTAAACGGAAAAGGGGGATATCCCTCAATCTCCGGCTCGCCCAGCTCTCGGAGGGCACCCGAGAGCCGCTTGAGCCCCACCTTGACCCGGCTGCGAATCGTGCTCTCAGGCACATTTTCCAGCCGTGCTACCTCGGCGATACTGTACTCCTCGAAGTAGATCAGGTGGATGGGGGTGCGCTCCTTCTCCCCTAGCTTGGCGACGGCTGCCCGCACTTTTCTCTGCGTCTCCGCCCGCTCCGTCTGCTCATGTAGTGGCGCGGAGCCATCAGGCTCCTCCGGGCGGTCGTCTTTCCAAAACTGCACGCGGCGCATCCAGGCAGATTTCTGGTGGTCGTGGGCGGTGTTGAGCGCAATGCGCGTCAGCCACGAGCCCAGAGATGCCTCGCCCCGGTAGCTGCCGATTGCCTGCCACGCCTTGAGAAGGGTCTCTTGTGCCAGGTCTTCCGCATCCGATTTACGTTTTGCGACGCTAGAAACGGTCCGCCAGATCCGGCCCCGGTGCGCCTCACAGAGCCGTGTGAAAGCATCCGCATCGCCGGTTTTCGCCCTTTCTAACAGCTCAATCTCGCTCATCATACACATAGACGACCACTCTACGAAAAACCGTGAACTTATGTCGCCAATTGGGGTATATTTTTCCAGAAGGAAACAAACACTATGTCCATTGAACTACCCGCCTTGCCCTATGCCTACGATGCGCTCGCTCCCGTGATCTCCCAGGAGACGATGGAGTTCCACCACGACAAGCACCACGCCGCCTATGTCACCAACCTGAACGCGGCCATTAAAGACACCGAAGTCGCGGACTGGAGCGCGGAGTCGCTAATCTCGAATCTCTCCGCCGTCCCCGATGCCATCCGTGGCGCGGTACGCAACAATGCCGGTGGTCATGTCAACCACTCTCTGTTCTGGGACCTGCTCACCCCCGGCGGCGCATCGGCTCCCTCCGGCGAGCTTGCCACGGCCATCACGGCTGCTTTCGGCTCCTTCGAGGCGCTGAAAGAGGCCGTCGCCAAGGCAGGCGCAACCCGCTTCGGCTCCGGCTGGGCCTGGCTCGTCACCGATGGCGCGGGCACGCTCTCCGTGGTCTCCACCGCCAACCAGGACACCCCGCTCATGGGAACCGCCGTCGCAGGCTGCACGGGCACCCCGATCCTAGGCATTGATGTCTGGGAGCACGCCTACTACATTGACTACCGCAACGCCCGCCCCAAGTACCTAGAAGCGATCTGGGCCGTGATCAACTGGGACAAAGTCGCCGAGCTCTACGCCGCCCGGTAAGACGACCGTAGTACCTCTGCAAGGCTCCACGCCTGCCATGGACAACCGTTTGGCCTGTGTGGAGCTGCTCCATCAAAGACCTCTGCGATTCCCCCAAGGCCGTAGTCTTCGGTTCGGTGGCGCTCTAGCTCGGCCAGAAACGGCGAGACATTTGCGTCAGTGCCGTGGACTTTTTTAGTGAGATCGCAGAAGCTCCCGATCAGCCACGGCCAGACCGTTCCCTGATGATACGCCGCGTCGCGCTGGTGTGGCCCGCCTTCGTAGCGTGGGCAGAACCGTGAGTCGGCAGGGGAGAGCGTGCGCAGGCCAAACGGCGTGAGCAAGTGCTCCGTCGCGACAGCCAGCACCGCCCGATTCACCTCATCAGGCAATTCCAAAAGCGCCGCCGCGATCACCTGGTTGGGCCGAATCGCTCCCTCGGGCGTGCCATCGGGGAAGAGGCAGTCATAGAGCCCGAGGCCATCGGGCCGCACGAATTTTTCTAAGAACGCCGCCGTCGCTTTTTCCGCCAGCTCCGTTTTTTTCGCCACACGAAGCGCATTGATCCAGAGCGCCTGCACCTCCACGGGCCGGTCATCGCGCGGCGTGATCGCCACCCCCTCCACCTTCGCATCCATCCATGTCAGATTGGTGTGATCGTCGCCGCAGCGCAGAAGCCCTTCAGAGTCGCAGTAGATTCCATCCCCGACTGTGCCCTCAAGATGCGCCGCAATTATTGCCTCCACAGTCTCAGAGAGCTCGTCGGTCAGCCCGCACAGCCCGATGCAGTGCAGAAACCACAGCGTCCCGTCCACGTTGTTATAAGCAGGCTCGTCGCCGTTGTCCGGAAAGCGATTCGGGATTCTGCCGTTGCGTATCCACGGCACAAAGTCACGGATAATCTGCTTGGCAATCTCCTCGCGCCCCGTGGTCAAGCAAAGCCCCGGAAGTGCAATAAACGTATCGCGCCCCCAGTCGGTAAACCAGGGATAGCCCGCTAGAATTGTGGTTCTTGTTTGTTTTTGACGGAGCGAGTGAACAAGGAAATCAATATCTGTTGGATTCCCGAACGGATGCCAAGCCTCAAATGCTTCTTGGCCAGCTAAGCCTGATCCTAACATTGCTTTAAAAACGAGTTGACCTTGATGTCCAATTTCCAATGGAGCTGTTAGGGTGGCAGGGCAATACAGTTCTTCGATCGCATTAAATCCGCGCTCCGCCTCAATTCGATGAAATATCTGTTGGTTCCACCAGCCAGCTTTTTCCCATGTCCCAAGATTTCCTTGAAGAGTAAGTTCTGGTGAGTCGTGTGTTGCTTGAATCATCCATGCAGAATCGTCACCTTTAGAAACAAGTGGAAATCCATCCCAGTGCTGCATCTCTGAATGGATCTCTTTCCAGCAAACCAGCGGCGCAAGTCGAATTTGGACAGAGGCATCACTGCCAGATAATTCATAGGTGCAGTGGAGAGTATTTTGTCCCGGAATCATTGTGACCGTTTTGGTCAGTGATACATGTTTGGGGAGAGCAAACGACCAACAATATCCTCCTGGCTTTTTCCAGGCGTTTTCTTGCCATTTCCAGCCATTAGGAAAAACCGTGCCGTCTTTATAGATATGCGTAGCGAGCGGGTACTCGACGCCATCGATAATCACGGTTTCATCTAAGCCGCCGAGGAGCGACATTCTTCGGCCCGACGGCGGATCAAGCGCGACGGTGAGGAGGCTGTGGTAGCGGCGGGTGGCGCAACCGGCGAGTGTGCCTGAGGCGAATCCGCCGATTCCGTTGGTGAGGAGCCACTCTTTCGAGACGAGTTCTTCGAAGGTCATAAAAGTTCTCCCCCTCCTCCGGGATACCCTCCTCCGGGATACCCTCCTCCCCCTGCCCCTCCTCCCAATCCTGCGGAGGCAGGTTGGGAAGAGGGGGGTTGCGAGGAATTGCTGGCTCCCCTCCATTCCCTTGCTCCCAGGATTGGGAGGAGGGGGAGGGCTACAGCTTCACTTCCAGCGTGGCGGTGACGCCGACGCCGGGCACGCGCTTGAGGGTTTCGAGGCTCTTGACAGCACGATCCGAGATGGGAATCAGGCCGCGCACGCGCACGGTAGGCTGGATAATGCGCTTCTCACCCTCCATCTGCGCGACGGCACGAACGGTGTCTACGAGGCGGCGTGGCCCGTTGATCTGTGCAGCTCCCGCGTAGGTGCCGTTGCCCACCGTCAGAATCGGGACGACCTTGGTCACTGCCTCATCGCCGATGTCTTTGGTGCGCGTGACTTCGTTGACGAACGTATTGATATCGGGGCCGAAGCGATCAACGGCAAAAAGAATCGCGGCGGCCTTGATGGTCTTATCCAGCTGGGCACGGACGGGTGGGGCTTGCCCAAGGACAATGCCAAGAGCAATAAAAGCGAGGGTATGGGGCAATTTCATCTCTAAAACTTTCTACTACCGGCCTGAAGGTACTGCTCGGGGAGCCCGGTATGACGAGGAGTCAATCACTTCGACTTCTATACTGCCATCCGGAAGTTGCACTCTCCGGTAGCTGGTCACCGATGAGCCCCCGGAGGAGTTATAGCGACGTGAGCCTGCGTAGAAGGAGAGAACTTTACGTTCCGAAGGCTTGGTGCCATAAATTCGGTAGGTGAGCGAGTCTCCATCCGCCTTACCCCCGATAAAGATAGGGCCGTCGGTCGAGTTCTGGAACTTAAAGTCCACGGCTCCATAGACCACAGCAGCGTCGCAGCCCACGCTGACGTAGCGAACAGGCATGGAGTGATTCGAGCGATCCACAATCTTCAGGTCCGCGCGGATCACGGCATTGTAGAGCGTGGTAGAGGTCTGGCACACCCCGCCCCCGACTCCGTCCACCACCAAGCCATCCTGGTACTGATGGGCCATCTTCCAGCCAAGCTCCGACTCGCGTGGCCCGACAATATCGTTATAGGAGAAAACTTCTCCTGGCCCAAGAAGCGTCCCGTTGATTTTTGTGGTTGCCAGTGCGACATTGGTCTTACGGGCACGGGGTGAGCCGCTATAGTCTGTCGTGTAGGAGCCCATCAGAGTCCCCATCTTCCCAAGATCCTCCGCGGTAACTTTAGGCAGCTCTTCTTTGACAATTATGGTCGTCGTTTTGCCGCTAATGAGAGAGCCCATACCACCGCTAAGAAGCGCCGCTTTGGTGGCTTCCACATCGAGCTCAATTCCCTTTTCCTCTTTTTTGACCAACGACAGACCGCCCCTGGACTCCATCTTGGCACGCGCATTCTGAGCGGGCTTTCGAACCGCTTTGGCAACACGTCCCAGATAGGTATCCAGCTTGGCGGGGTTCAGCTTAAACTCGGGGTTCAAGGTGATGTTACGCTCACGCTTGCCGTGGTAGAGGCGCTCAAAAAAGTTATCGTCCTTGCCGAGCTGCCACGCTGCATTGACCGCAGGCTCCAGATCAAAGCGCCCACCAAGCTCCCCGAGGGTAATCGCCCACTTCTTCTCCGACTTAGGAGCCATGAGAACAACCGCTCTTGCCAGACGCTCTCTGGCCCACACGCGCGCCTTTTCTTCGGCGTCGCCTCTTGAGAGCCCGCTGACATCGGCCTCCCCAATTCGAACGCCGGGCGCGATACTGTCTGTACGGGGGAGCGAGCGGGAGTAATTGACCACCGCACCCGCTCCCGCAGCACCAAGAGCAACGAGCACGGTGGAGAGACCAAGGACAAAGCCGCGCGAGCGACGCGGTGACTCTGCGGAAAATTCGGAAAATTCGTTGTTGGTTTCTGAGCTTGTCATGCGAGTTGTTCGTTGCGGTTAGAGACTAGGAAAGGGACTGAGTTTCAGGCTCTTCGTGTCCCTCAATGGCGGAGATACGTTGTCGGAGTAATTGTACCTCCTCACGCAAAAGACGCAATGCCTCCGCGGCAGGGTCGGGAGCGTTGAGGGCTGCATCCATCACGGGAGCCAGAGCAAGGTTTTTTTCCTGCCCCACGATGCGGGCGGGGATTCCCACCGCCGTGGAGTCGGGCGGGACGTCGCGAATCACGACGGCATTGGCCCCGATCCGGGCCTTGGCTCCAATCGTGATGTCCCCCAGAATCTTTGCTCCCATACCAATAAGAACGCCATTTTCTATCGTGGGGTGACGCTTGGTTTTGGAGAGGCTCGTTCCTCCCAGAGTGACATTGTGGTACATCAGCACATCATCGCCGATAATGGCCGTCTCCCCGATCACAACTCCCATGCCGTGGTCAATGAAAAAACGCCTTCCAATCGTTGCTCCCGGATGGATCTCCACGCCTGTCATAAACCGCGACCACTGAGAGACCCAGCGCGCCGCCGTTTTGAGGTTGTGTATCCAGAGCCGATGTGCTAAGCGATGATAGAGCACCGCCCAGAGTCCGGCGTAGGTAAAGACTTCCAGAAGATTGCGCGCGGCGGGATCTTTCTCGAAAATCGTGGTGATATCCTCGCGGAGACGGGCAAACATACGGGGCTTATTTTATCACCTGCGCCACACTGTAACTTACCTTCCCCCGGCGTTTTTCTACCTCCCCCCGCCGCTTAGACGGCGACCCCCTCCGGCAAGCGAAGGGGGTTATTTCTTGGAGATTTATGAGGCAATTATCCTATATCTCCGCCTTTTGGGTTAGAATAGCGTCAGATTATTCTGGGATGAGGTGTGTGATGACGAATAAGGTTCTGGAGCGGCGTGGGTTTCTGATGCAGGCGGGAGGGTTTCTCCTGCTGAC
>Ga0315904_10006524_pt1 | contig 15948 bp, 17 predicted proteins | sample LakEriMetagenome_6_FD_203529 | JGI IMG/M metagenome (GOLD analysis project Ga0315904, IMG submission 203529) | Freshwater fungal communities from buoy surface, Lake Erie, Ohio, United States - Buoy 12 MA120 | ecosystem: Environmental > Aquatic > Freshwater > Lake | place: USA: Lake Erie, Ohio... | reverse complement strand
CGGCGATTGTGCTCGGGGCGCGCTCCGCAGCGCTGATGGCACGCATGACTCGCTCGGCGATGCTGGATGTGCTAGGGCAAGACTATATTCGAACGGCACGGGCGAAGGGCTTATCGGACGGCGTGGTGCTCTTTAAGCACGCGCTAAAGAACGCCTTTCCGCCCATCATGACAGTCGCGGGCACGACCTTTGGCTACCTGCTCTCCGGCTCGTTCGTGGTGGAGACGTTTTTTCAGATTCCGGGCCTAGGCTACCAGTCGATCTTCGCGATCCAGCAGCGTGACTATCCCGTGATTCAGGGGCTTGCCTTGCTCATGGCCTTTATCTTTGTGATGGTGAACCTGATGGTGGATATTCTCTACGGTGTGCTAGATCCCCGCGCACGCTCCGCAGGGGGTAAGCGCTGATGCAAGAGCTCAAGAAAAACAAAATCGCCTTTGCTAGCCTAATCTTTCTGGGACTGCTGGTGCTTGTGGCGCTCTTTGCAAACTTTCTCGCACCGTATCCGTTTGCGGAGCAGAAGCTGGTGGATCGGATGCAGGGCCCGAGCGCGGCGCACCAGCTCGGCACCGATGACCTGGGACGCGATATTCTCTCTCGGCTGATCTACGGCGCACGAATCTCGCTCTCGGTGGCGGTCTTGGTAGAGCTGTTTGTGGTGACCATTGGCGTAACAGTCGGGCTGATCGCGGGGTTCTTTGGCGGCTGGGCGGAGACGGTTCTCATGCGCATCACCGACACGCTGCTCGCCTTCCCCGATGTGCTTCTCGCGATTTTACTTCTCGGGACACTCGGTGCGGCGGCATCCAAGCCCGAGATCTCGCTTATTCTCGTGGTGCTCTCGCTGGGAATTACCGGCTGGCCGCCGCTGGCACGCCTCGTCCGTGGGCAAGTGCTTTCTCTGCGAAAGCGCGAGTTTGTGGAGGCAGCGATTGCGATGGGGGCGAGTAACGGGCGGATTCTACTCAAGCACATCCTGCCCAACCTGCTCTCCCCGATCATCGTCGCCGTGACGGTAGACGCGGCGGGCGTTATCTTAGCCGAAGCGACCCTCTCGTTTCTGGGGATCGGTGTCCAGCGCCCGTTTCCGTCGTGGGGCCGCATGATCAACGACGCGCTCGACTACTACCGCAGTGAGCCGCGTCTCGTCTTCTGGCCCGCCATCTGCCTCTCGCTTACCGTCATCGCCCTCAACTTCCTCGGCGACGGCCTCCGAGATGCCCTCGATCCCCGAAAACGCCAAGGACACTAGAAAAATCAGGCGGGAGCTGGCCGACTAGCGGCTTAGGAGGCTGCGGATCTTTCTTATTCTAGCAACGTTTCTGTGCACCAGCAATGCCCCGTCTTGAAACGAGCGATCTCGCGGGCACTAACGCCTGCTCTCCCGCAGGTGCTTCGCCGAGCACGAACTTGGCGAGCACTTACCCTAGGAGTATAGCGACGGGAATGCTGGCTTGTGGTGCGGCTAACGGAGTAACGCTCTCTGTCTCGGCGAGGTTACGAATATCACCCCAACCGTTAGATCCGGGGTTTCGGTGGACGTAGAGGCGGCGGTTTTCGACATCAAGCACCCAGTACTCGGGGATACCAGCGCGGGCGTAGAGCCCGGCTTTGGTGGTGAGATCGTCCTGGATTGTGCTAGAGGAGACCTCAACGAGAAGGCGGATATCTTCTGGGCCGGGGTGCTGCTCGGTGTAGGAATCCATGGTGTTTGTCGTTATAGCGATGTCGGGTTCTGGCTCGTCTTCGGAGCTGAGAACGATGGGAAGTCGGACGCGAATATGTTCCGCCCCAAACTTCAGTAGCGCTGACATTGCTCGGCGGATGACAGTTGCTTCACGCGGCGTGGGAAGCGGAATCTGATAGATCGTGCCCTGAAGCAGTTCCCAACGATCAGTTCCTAATAGCCCCAGTTCACCAAGCCGATGGTACTCGGTTCGAGTCCAGCGTTTGGGGTGCATAGACTAATTTGAGACAGGAGCCATGATGAAGTTCGTGTTGGTGAGCTTCAAGAGCCGTTGCGCTTCGCCGAGGACGAACTTGGCGTCGGTGAAGGGCGCGAAGCCCGTGTCCATCCAGCGGAGCTTGCCAGTCGCGTCTACGAGAAACGTGCCGTGGAGGGCCATGTCCTCGAAGTCGTCGAAGGCTTTCCAGGACTTAAAGGTCTTGAGATCCGGGTTGGCAAGAATGGGGAAGGGCATGGCCTTCATCTTCTTGACCTGCTCTTGTGGATCAAGGCTCACGGCGACGATCTCAATCCCGGCTTTCTTGAAGCCATCCGACTCCGCGGCGAAGGCATTGACCTGCTCCATGCACTTGTCGCAGGCGGAGCCGAGGAAGAACAAGACGAGCACGGGCTTTCCGGCGTAGTCTTTGAGGCTGATTTTCTTGCCGTTGCCGTCTTTGAGCGAGAGACCCGGCGCGGTGGGGGGCATCCAGGAGAGTGGCCCGAGACTCTCGATCTTGGGGCGGGGAAGTGCGAGGGGATCGGCAGGAAGAGCGCCACGCCAGTCCGCGGAGGAAGACACGCCACACTGCTGGGCGATGGGGGCAAGTGCGGCAAGAAGCGGAGTGTCTAGCTCGGCGCGGGCGGCGAGGGGACGGAGTTTTTCCAGCTCCGCCTTGGCTTCGTCGAGCTTGCCTGCGGCATGGAGCACCCGAACCAGAGTCGCCTGTGGGAGCACCTGGTTCGCGCGGCTTTTGGCGGCATCACGGGCCAGGGTGAGGGCCTTTTCAGTCTCCCCCAGCTGGAGCCGGAGCAGTGCCTCACGCTCCTTGGGAAGCCCGGCGGCATCGAGCTGCTTGCTGGCCTCCGCCGTATTGTTCTCACCCAGCGCGGCGTAGCACTGCACTGCGGCGACAGCTTTCTCACTGCTCTTGAGCTTGGTAAGCTCATCGAGGTACTGCTGGCCCAGAGCACGTTTGCCTGTGGCATAGGCCGCGCAGCCCAGAAGGCGCAGGCGGTTCTTCTCCCCATCGGACTTGCTCGGGACGCTCTCGATCTTCTCGCTCAGAGCCGCTTCCCAGAGCTCGTAGCGCTCCAGGGTCTCCACAAGACGAGGCAGTCCCTGGCTGGCGCTCCCCGAGAAGCCTGAGAGCGTATTGAGCTTGGGATGGCGCGGGTTGGCGACGAGATTTCGCGCCACTTCCAGCGCTTTTTGGGGCTGGCCGGTGAACTGGAAGCTCTCCGAGAGCCACTGGTTGTTGTGGGCGTAGTTGAAGATCTGGTCGGGGATGATCTGGACACGGCCCATGTGCGCATGGTCTACGCGCGCCGATGCTTCCTGCGAGACGGCGGCATCGCTATAGCGCTTGAGCTGGGTGTAGATATGGCCTTCCATGTGCCACATGTGGGCGCTTGCCTGCTGGGAGAGACCAGACTTGTGCGCGGAGTCGAGCGCGTTTTCGTTGTTTGGTTTGTCCCAGAGGTGGATGCGATAGTGATGGATCGGGTGCATCGGGTTGGTCGCGAGCACTTCTTGAGCCAGCCGCTCCACTTCGTCTTGGCGCGGCTTGTCAAACGCCCGCTCTTGCAGTTCATGGGCGAGCTGCGCCGTGGCCTCGATATCAAGCGGGTTATCGGCGACAAGCTTGCGGAGGGCAGCGATATACTCATCGTTCTTGCCATTGGCAAAGAGACTAATCGCGTCAATGTAGCCCTGCTCGCGCTTGCTGGCATTCTTGCGCTTCTCGACGGCTTTCTCGGCGAAGCCCTTGGCACGGGTTCGGTTGTTCACATTGGCGCGAGCCATGCCCCAGTAGGCCATTGCAAACTCAGGGTCGAGGTCGGCGGCTTGGCGAAACGAGCGCTCAGACTCAAAGTACCAGTAGGCATGGATTTGCGCGACGCCCTGCTCGAAAAACTTCTGTGCCTGCTTGTTTTTCGTGCTGGTAGGAAACTCAATCTTCGGGATTCCCTTCATCAGCACCGCTTTTTGGCGTGGCCCTTCGTTGAACGCCTCACCCTGCATCGAGTGTCCAAAGGCAGGCTTAACGGGCTCCTGCGCGTGGGCGAGAGCGGCGAAACCAAGAAGGGCAAAACAAGGCAGCACGTAGCGTCTCATACGAATAAGTTTCCTTTGGCGAATTGTACCCTGTCTGCATCCGTTGTGCTGGGTGAATTTTCATGGCATTGCTATAGTCGTCTTGCTTGAGATTCTTTCAAGCGCTGGATACCGAGCTGGGCCCAGTCCTCTTCGACGGAGGGCTCTGGCGGCCACTGCTCAAGGATGACACTCTGGCAGCGATCTCCCATGCGCTCCAGCGTCGTCGCAAAATCGACTAGGCCTGTTCCTGGCTCACAGCCACGTATATCAAAGCCCATTAAGTGCCCTACCGGCTGAATCGTAACGTCTTTCAGGTGCAGACAGAGCGTGAGAGGAGCCAGATGATCCAGGACGGTTTGTAGATCTTCTCCCGCCCCCATAGAGTTGGCTGTATCCAAGCAGATCCCAACCAAGGGAGATTCTAATGTGTAGATGATCCAGGCGAGCGCTCTGGCTGAGAGCCTGCCGTGGTTTTCAAGTGCCAGAGTGCAGCCCTGCTCTTCTAAAACAGGCAGAAGCTCCTGGAGAGCTGCGATAATCTCCTGGGGTTCTGGCTCGTGATCGTGGGTATCTATTGCTAAACGGAGGAGTGGCGCGTCTAATTTTTTCGCCAAGGCCAGCGCTTTAGGGACATTGGCAAGCCCACGGACTCCCAGCTCCACTCTCAGTCCCGCTGCTTTCAATGTCGCCAGCTCGCTCTCGGTCAGTTCAAAAAGAGGGATATTGTCGCAGAGCTGGATGGTATCTAGTCCCGCCGCTTGGGCACGGCGCGCAATCTCCAGGGCCGTGAGTTTTTTAGCGCGTGCTGCCCAGGGCCAGGTGTAGGCGCCCACACCAAAGTGTTTTAACGTTACCATCTAATAGATTTCTCCTTACTTCCGCCTATTACTTGCCATGGACACCCTGGGTTCGGGTTTTGATGGCGTAGAGTCCCTTGCTGGCTGTGATAAAGAGTGTCTTTCTATCTTTGCCGCCGAAGCTGACATTGGCGGTCCAGCCCTCGGGCACGGGAATGTTCTCGATCTGCTTGCCGGTTTTATCAAAGACCGTCACGCCCTTGCCGGTCAGATAGAGATTACCTTCACTATCGAGTGTCATGCCATCGGAGCCGAGCGAGCAGAAGAGCTTCTTATTTGCCAGGGAGCCGTCTTTTTGAATCTCGTAGGAGTAGGTCTTGCCAGCTCCGATATCGGCGACATAGAGCGTCTTGCCATCGGGCGTCCCGGTGATCCCGTTGGGCTGCGTTAAATCCGTGGCAACAGCTCTCAGGGTCTTGTGATCGGGCGTAAGAAAATACACGTACTGTCCGGCGGGCTGCATGGCTTTATCGCGCTTCCAGTAAGGCCGGGCATAGAGCGGATCGGTGAAGTAGAGGCCACCGGTTTTCTTCGGGTGCACCCAGACATCGTTGGGGCCATTGAGCAGCTTGCCCGCGGGATCGGTCAGCACCACCACCGAGACTTTCTTATCTTTCCCAATCTTCCAGAGCTGATTCTGGTCATCCGCGCAGCTCCACAGGTTGCCCGCCGCATCAAAGTACATCCCATTGGAGCGCCCACACGGCTGCATAAACGTCGAGAGCTTGCCCTCGACACTCCAGACCAGGATCCGATCGTTGGGCTGGTCGGTAAAGTAGACATTGCCCTGCGCATCTGCCGTCGGGCCTTCGGTAAACGAAAACTCTCCGGCCAGCTTCTCAAGAGCCGCGCCCGGAGCAATCACAGAGGGGGTAGAAGTAGTACTCATGCCCTATAGTCTACCTGAACTTGACAAGCGTTATAACTAATGTTATAATTCTTGCTATGAAAGCAAAGATTATCAGTGTGGGAAACTCGGCAGGGATTATCTTGCCTAAGGAAGTATTGGACTCGCTGAAGGTAGAGAAGGGGGATACCCTCTATATTCGCGAGACGACAAGTGGTTATGAAGTCTCTCCTTACGATCCTGAGTTTGAGCGCACCATGGAACTCGCAGAGAAAGTCATGCGTGAGGATCGTGATGTCTTGCGACGCCTGGCCCAGTAGTCATGAAAGAGCCGATTTGGTTTACTATTGAGGAAGTTTTTGCGATACATGAGCGACAGATCTCACGATTTGGTGGCTCCCCAGGATTGCGGGATCAGGGTATGCTAGAATCCGCACTTGCTCGTGCTCAAAATCTCTGGAGCTATGGCGAGCCTGCACCCGATATAGCGGCACTTGCGGCAGCTTATGCCTTTGGAGTCATCAAGAATTATCCTTTTGTCGATGGGAATAAGCGCGTTGGTTATGTCCTTGCGCGTGTTTTCTTGCTCAAAAATGGCTGGGATACCGAGGCAAGTGCGGAAGACAAATATCTGACTTTCTATGCCGTAGCGGCAGGAGAGCGGAGCGAGGAGGAGCTGGCCGTGTGGATACGCAACCACACACAGCAAGTGAGCGAATGAAATTATTACCCATTCAGTACGAAGAGACGATTCGGGCAGCACTAATCGAAGACATTGGGGCGGGGGATGTGACGACGCTGCTCTCGGTGCCTGCGGGGAAGACGGCCCGCGGTGTCTTTCTGGTGAAGGCAGAGGGCGTGATCTGTGGGCTTGAGCTTGCGGCGTGTGCGTTTCGGCTAGTTGACCCCGCAATCGAGTTCACGCCGCTGGTCGCCGATGGGACGCGGGTGAGCTACGGCGATATTGTCGCCAAGCTCTCCGGCCCGGCGCAGAGCCTGCTCACGGGCGAGCGGGTGGCGCTGAATTTTTCGCAGCGGCTCTCCGGGACAGCGAGCTTAACGCAGAAATTTGTGGACGCGGTGGCGGGGACAAAAGCCCGGATTGTGGACACACGTAAAACCACGCCGGGGCTACGGACACTGGAGAAATACGCCGTGCGCTGTGGCGGGGGACACAACCACCGCGACGGGCTGGGCGATGGCGTGCTGATCAAAGACAACCACTTGGCAGCAGGAGGCGGGGTCGTCGCGTGCGTTTCAAGAGCGCGGGAGCATGCACCACACACGCTTCGCATCGAAGTCGAGTGCAAGAATTTAGCGCAAGTGGACGAGGCAGTTGCCGCAGGGGCAGATATCTTGCTCTTAGACAACATGAGCAATGAAATGCTTCGTGAAGCCGTTGATAAGATCGCAGGACGGGCGCTGGCGGAGGCATCGGGCGGGGTAAACCTGGCGACTGTGCGCGGGATTGCGGAGACGGGCGTGGACATTATCTCGGTGGGCGCGCTAACGCACTCCGCCGCCGCGCTGGACATCTCGCTGGACTTCACCGAGTGACATTCGGCCACACGGTTGTCGCGCTGGAGAGCTGTACCTCCACTCAGGACGAAGCCCGAAAATATCTCGCTCAGCCGGGGACGGTGGTCACGGCGAAGGAGATGAGTGCAGGGCGTGGGCGGCTTGGGCGGCGCTGGGTAGCTCCATCGGGCACAAACCTCTGCACGACATTGGTTGGGCCACGTGTGGAGCCTGCACGTCTCTGGGAGCTGGCATCCTTGGTGGGGCTTGCGGCTGTTGAAGCCGTCCGTGTGCTTGGCTTCGATGCCCATGTGCGCTTTCCTAACGATCTTTTTCTACAAGGCCGCAAGCTGGGCGGGGTGCTGATTGAGGTCGAGGCAGGCCAGCCCCTGATCGGGGTGGGAATTAATGTCAAGCCGCGCGTCTGGCCACCAGAGCTGGAAGAGAAAGCAATCGCACTGGGCAACGCGGTGGAGATCGCAGCGCTGGAGAGCGCTCTGTGGGAGACACTAAACCGGCGCTGGTCACTCTGGGAGCGAGATGGGCTCGCGGCAATTCTCCCCGACTGGCACGCACTGCTTGACCCCGAGGCACGCCGAGTCTTTGTGCTAGAGAACCAAGAGACTCTCTGCAAAGTGGCGCTGCTCAGCGCCTCGGGGCAAGTCACCCTAGAGCTTCCCGACCACTCCCTCCGCACGGTCTCCGCCTCCGAGGTGATCTTTGGTGAGGACTGATTTAATTGTCACGACGAGCCATAAGCCCGACGCGGCGCTTGCGGCGCGGGCGGCGGGGTTTGCGCAGGAGCTCGGTTGTGCCCTGGCGGGACGGCACGCCGAGGGGATGCCCGTGGTTTTTGGGCGCTACCCGGAGGCGCAAAAGGCACTGATCGTGCAGAGTGCCCGCTTGCTTCTGGTAGACCGCGTAGGCCACGAGGTCTTCTTCCACCCCAATCTCGGGGCGCTTCGGCTTCGTAACCTGCTCCGAGGCCACCCAGACTATCTCCAGCTTGCCATGCAGCTTGTCCCCGGCGAGTCCGTTCTCGACTGCACGCTGGGCCATGCAGGCGAGGCGACCCTGTGTGCCTTCTTGGTAGGCGAGACGGGGGAGGTGCACGGGATCGAGGGAAGCCGCGAGCTGGGAATCGTCACGCGTGAGGGGCTGAGGGTGTTTGAAACCGAGAACCGAATTATCAATGCCGCGATGCGTCGGATCCAGGTCGTGCACCTGGGGCATCACTTAGAGTTTCTCAAAGCCTGCCCCGATAAGCGCTACGACGTGGTCTACTTCGACCCGTTTTTTGATGTTGCCGTGGACATGACCGAAGAGACGATGGGGGCACTGAAGGCATTTGGCGATCATAGTATCCTAACACTAGAAGCCATTACGCAGGCAAAGCGCATCGCACGGCGCCTGGTGGTCGTGAAAACGGCCCGCTGGTCGGAGCTGCTTGCGGAGCTTGGAATCACGGAGTTTGTCGGCGCGAAACACCGGCGCGTGGTCTACGGGACTCTCTCCGTATCAGACTCGGAAAAATCTGCGACGGAAGGCTAGAAATACTGTCTCAAGTAAGCGTGAGATACGTCGCCGCTTGTTTTTGCCTCCTACTAGTGGGCTGTGGGCCGCGTAGACCTCAAGTAAAAGCCACTCCCAAGCCAGCCGCGACTCCGGTTCCCATGACGGGCGAGCTGTCCCGCTCCCACGCCGTCTTCTCGGATGGCAAGGGCAATCGCAAGCTGGAGCTGTGGGGAACCAAGACAAGCCTGGGAGAAAAAGAGGGCGCACAGATGGAAGGAACATCTGCGATTCTCTACCAGGAAGGGAAACCCGCGCTCAAAATCGTCGCGAAGAATGTTCGGATTGAGATTGATGGCCGAAAACCAAGCCGCCTGACAGCTCAGGGGAGTGTCTCCCTCGAAACAATGGGCCAGCTTGATGCTCGAACGATAAAGTGTAATAACTTGGTCTGGCTTCCGAAAGATAATCCGCTACAAGGTGTCTTGGAAGGCAGCGGAAATGTCGCCTTTCTCTCGGGTGCAGATATGGAACTCTACGGCTCCCGATTTACCGCAGACTCCGTACTCCAGAAACTCAAAATTTTGCCATGAAAAACTCTCTCCTCGCTCTTGCATCTCTCTGCCTTCTCGTGCCCCTTGTCCACGGTGCACAGAATGCCCCCACGAATACCTCACGCATCGGGGATTTTATTCTCAACTGGCGCAGTGGCACCATTGAGATTGTCGGGCCAACGCCAAGTGGGAAAGTGACGGCAACGCTTCTGGGAAATGCAGCGCCCGTCGCCATGGTCTCTCAAGAAGCGGGCAGTGAAGCCCTCAAAAAAGCAAAGCTCAAGTCACGACGGCGTGAGCTAAGCGCGAAAAAGATTGTTGCTGTTGCTGTCAATGTGAGTGTCAAGGGAAAAAAAGCCTTTGTTAGTGGCGCGACCTTGACTGCCAACGTGAGCATTCTCTTGGAACAGCTCGATCTGGAAGGCAATAAGCAGACAATAAAAGTGCGCTGTGATGAAGCGATCTTCAAAGCGGGGACAAAGCCGGGAATGGGGCGGATTGATTTTTCGGGTAATGCACACCTGTGGAGCTATGGTGCTCTGGATACAGAGACATCGGTAGACAGTGGCTGGATTGACCTGGGTGATCCCGAGGATGCGGAGAACAAGCCGCCGACGCTTCATCTTGGTGCGGGAAGTACCACGGGCAACATCAAGGAAGAGCCAGAGAAGAAAAAGAAGTGATGAGCGATGTAACGCGCCGGATTGAGGTGACAGAGCTTGCCAAGGTGTACCGCAAGCGCCGGGTAGTAGATGGCGTCTCGCTGAGCTTTGAGCAGGGGGAGATCGTCGGGCTGCTCGGCCCTAACGGTGCGGGAAAGTCCACGACGTTCTACATGATTGTCGGGCTGATCCGCCCCGATAGTGGGAAAGTGCTACTGGATGGCAAAGATGTCACGAAAATGCCCATGTACCAGCGAGCGCGGCGCGGGATCGGCTACTTAGCGCAAGAGGCCAGTGTCTTTCGCAAGCTCACGGTCCGCGAGAACGTGATGCTCGTGCTGGAGATGACCGGCTGCCCGCGCAAAGACCGCCACGCACGTGCCGAGCAGCTCATGGAAGACCTCAAGGTGACCCACCGTGCCAGTGCCCGTGGGGCGGAGCTCTCAGGTGGGGAGCGGCGGCGTGTCGAGATTGCGCGCGCCCTGGCCGCCAATCCGTCGTTCTTGCTCCTGGATGAGCCCTTTGCCGGAATTGATCCCCGCGCTATCGAGGATATTCAGGAGATGGTTCAGGAGCTACGCAATCGTGGCCTTGGCGTGCTAATCACCGACCACAACGCCGCCGCGACGCTCAACCTCACTGACCGAACCTACGTGATCGTGGATGGTAAAGTGGTCTTTGAGGGCACACGCGATGAAGTGGCACAGAACGACGATGTCCGCCGCTTCTATCTTGGGGAGAACTTCAAGCTGTGACCCGTACAGATCGGGTGGTGCTCTTAGAGATCGTCGGGCCGTTCTTTGGCTCGGTGCTGCTTTTCACGAGCCTGTTTCTGGCTGCGGGAGAGCTGCAAAAGCTGGCGGAGTTCTCGCAAAAAGGTGTCCCTCCAAGCTTCTTGCTGACCATGGTGTTCTTCACCATGCCCTATATTCTGGCCTACACGATTCCCATGGCGATGCTCCTTGCCACGCTCCTGGGTTTTGGGCGGCTCTCGGGCGACTCGGAGATCGTGGCGCTCTTTGCCTCAGGGACGAGCTTTCCGCGCATCATGGCTCCGGTAGTCGGGTTCGCTCTGGCCATTGCGCTTCCGATTATCGCCATCAACCACAGCCTTATTCCCGCCGCCAACCACAAGCGCGAGAAAATGGCCATGGACATCCGCCAGCGCGGCTCCACAGCCACAGCGACAACGGAGGCTTTTACGCTCGCGGTCAAGGCGGGAGACAACCAGCAGTACATTGTGCACGCCGCGGGTGGGGTGCGCTTCGGTGCAGGTGGAAAAGCCTACTTAGATCGGGTGGGGATTCTACTCTACGAGAAAGGGATGCCCGTCGCGGCGGTGGGAGCACGGCGGGCGGAGTGGAAGATCGGGACGACGTCCTGGGTACTGATTGAGGACAAGCCCGGTGAGCTCTGGATGGCAGAGAGCCAGAAGAGTGTGGTGCTCTATGGCCGCCAGATCCGGCTACGGGAAGTCGAGCTGGGCAAGCCCAAAGAGCTGGAGAGCTTAGAGGGGCGCGTCACCGAGCTCTCGACGGAAAAGCTGGCCGAGCGAGCGGAGCTTCGGCACGCAGAGGGCGACCATGCAGCGGCACGCGAGGCGGAGATTGAGGCGCAAGCACGGGTCTCGTTTCCTCTGTCCGCGCTGGTCTTTGCCATGGTCGGAGCGCCGCTGGGAATCCAGAGAACGCGCTCGGGCAAGGGGATGGGCTTTGGTCTCTCGGTGCTGGTCACTTTTGTCTACTGGACAACGGTGCAGATCTTTCAGGCGATTGGGAAAGGCGGGGGAATGCCCGCGCTCGTGGCCTGTGAGCTGCCCAACCTTTTAGGAATTGGCGTGGGAGTCTGGCTGATCTGGCGGGTCAGCCAGCGAGGCGCGGTAAACTAAGAGTATCGTGAATACGACACTGCTGTTTTTTGCTCTTCTGGTACCTGTCTCTGGCTTTATTGCCTGGGCGGGGGATCGGATTGGGCATGTTATCGGCAAGCGTCGCCAGTCCCTCTTTGGGCTCCGTCCCCGGCACACCGCAATCTTGATCACGATCTTGACGGGCGTCGGAATCTCGGCAGCCTCGTTTGGGATGATGTTTCTCTCCTCGGCGAGCTTTCGGGATGTGGTTCAGCGCGGCAGCCAGCTCCGGCGAGAGAATGAGCAGCTCAGTCAGAAGATTCAGGAGACGGGCGAGCGGGTCAAGCAGCTTCAGAGCGCTGCTGTTCTCGCCGACCAAGAGCGCCAGCGCGCCGAGCAGGCCCGTATCGAGGCGGCAAAGCGTCGCACCGAGGCGGAGGGAAAGTTTAGCGAGGCCACGGTAAGCCTGAAGCAAGCAGAAGAGGCACTGGCTGTCGAGAAAACGCGGCTGGGACGGACACAAGGCTCGCTGGAGGCAGCGGAGCGCCAAGTCGGTCTGGCTCGTGGGGCGGTGCGCGAGGCTCGGCAGCGCCGCGAGAAGGCAGAAGCAGCAGCGAAGACGATCGAGGTACGGCTGACGTCTGCGCGGGACGAGGCCAAGAAAGCCCAGCTGCTCGCGGGGCGTGCGACGCGTGAGTTCAATCTGGTGGTGCAGGAGCAAAAGCGGCGACTCACGGGGCAACGAGACGAGCTGGCGGCTCTGGGGGTGCAGGTTGTCGAACAGACAAAGCGCCTTGCCGATCAGCAGCGCACGCTGGATGAGCAGGGAGGGCAGGCGGAGCGCCAGAAGCGCGAAGTTATGCGTCTTGCCAGCGAGCTGGAGACGCTGGAAGAGCAGCGCAAAGAGCTTGCGGCACGCCGCAAAGAGGCACAGGAGTCGCTTGATGAGGCTCAGGCATCCCTCAATGAAGTCTCCAAAACAACCATGGCCTTACGCAATGGCCAGATTAGCTACCGTGTTGGTGAGGAAGTGGCTCGCTTAGGCATCATGGGCGGCAGTGAGTGGAAGGTTCACAACGCGCTGGAGGGCTTGCTCACCGTGGCCTCGCGACAGGCAGAGAAGCGGGGGGCTCGCATGGCTTCGGGGGCAATCCGTGCTGTCTGGATTCCTGAGCGCCGGGTGATGGACGAAGCTGGGAAACTGCAGAGTATCGCGGAGTTTGAAGCGATTCACACGGCAGCGAAAAACATCAGCAAGTCCAAGGACGAAGTGGTGGTGGTGGTGACGGCGCTGGGCAATGCGGTGATGGGGGAGCCTGTGCCCGTGGACATTCGCACGTGGCGCAACCCGCTGATCCTAACCGCAGGGCAGCCACTGGGCGAGCTGGTGCTGGAGGGAAATCGCCCGGGTGCCGAGATCGCAGACTCTCTCTATCGGTTTCTACGCGGCGAGGTTCACAAGAAGCTTTTGGAGGCGGGGACCATTCCTTTTGGCGATGCAGACGAGCAGAGCGTGGGGGAGACGAGCATGGCTACCCTGCTCAAGGCACTGGATGCGGTACGTGCGATCCGAACCAAGGCCCGTGTGACCGTCCGCGCCGCCAAAGACCTGCGCGCCGCCGATCCCGTGGCGCTGGAGTTTGAGGTCAAGCCTGTCGAGCCGCCCACCATCACGATCTCAGACCGATGAGAGTTCTTGCGATAGACCCAGGAACCGCTAAATGCGGCATTGCCGTCGTCGAGGCGAAGCAGGTTCTGTACCGAGAGATTGTTCTGACCGAGCAGCTCGCTAGCCGTGTCGCGGAGCTTTGTGCCCAGTACTCTCCCGCGCAGCTCCTGATGGGAAACGGGACACAGAGCAAGGCCCTCGCCGCGCTCCTCCCCGAGGTGATTTTTGTCCCCGAAGCCTACACCAGCCAGCGTGCCCGCCAGCGCCTCAGCGTCGCCCGTCCCTGGTGGCTGCGCTGGCTTCCTCTCACCCAGCCCTACGATGACCTCGTCGCCGTGATCCTCGCCGAAGACTGGCTTGCGGGGCAGGAATCGCGCCTCTCTTTGCCGAAGTAATCGGCATGAAACGAATATTTTTGCTGGCCGCGGCACTCACGCTTGCGGTGACGGCACACGCCGATGTGAAGCTTCCCGCGATTCTCAACGAGAGCATGGTGCTCCAGCGCAATGCTCCTCTGAAGTTCTGGGGCTGGGCCGATGAAGGCGAGCAAGTGACCGTGGAGTTTCTGGGACAGAAGAAAACGGTGACTGCCAAGAACGGAGCCTGGGAAGTGGTGCTCAAGGGCGTACGAACGGCAGGGGGGCCATTTCCGCTGACGATCTCCGGCAAGAACAAGATCGAGTTCAAGGATATTCTGATGGGAGAGGTCTGGGTGTGCTCGGGGCAGAGCAATATGGAGTGGAGCCTCAAGAACTCGTTCCAGCCCGATGCGGATATCGCAAAAGCGGCCAACCCCACGATACGGCTCTTCATGGTGAAGAATGTTCGCTCAGACAGCCCCAAGCAGGATGTTGAAGTGCAGCTGCCTTGGAGCGCGGCGGCCCCTGAGAGCGTGCAAGGCTTCTCCGCCGTGGGCTACTACTTCGGGCGGATGCTGAGTGAAAAACTTGGAGTTCCGATTGGCCTGATTTCGTCGGACTGGGGCGGCACGCCCGCTGAGTCCTGGACCCCTGAGGAGCGCATTCTCGGCAATGGAGCGCTCAAGCCTCTTGCCGACAGCTACCCGGCGGCCTTTGCCCGCTACGACGAGCAGCGCAAAAAATGGGCGACGGAATCCGCGCAGGCAAAGCTGGAGGGCAAGACACCGCCCGCCGCGCCGCGTGCCCCGTGGCGCTACTCCGAGCTCTACAACGCCATGATCGCGCCCCTCACGAAATACGGGATTCGGGGCGCAATCTGGTACCAGGGAGAGTCCAACGCCAGCCGTGCGATGCAGTACCGCGAGCTCTTCCCCACCATGATCGAGGGCTGGCGCTCTGTGTGGAACAACAAGGAGATGCCCTTCTATCTGGTGCAGCTCGCGCCGTTTCAGGCCAGTGGCCCCCAGAAAACGGAGTACGCGGAGCTGCGTGAGGCCCAGACCCTCGCCACGCAGCGGCTCCGCAATGTCGGGATGGCCGTCATCACCGATGTGGGGGAAGAGAAAGACATTCACCCCAAGAAAAAGCAGCCCGTCGGGGAGCGCCTCGCACTTCTGGCACGCCGCGATGTCTACAAAGAGAAATCTCTGGTGGCGCAGGGGCCGACTTTTAAGGCCGCTGCTTTTGCCGGGGCAAAAGCGACCGTCACGTTCGCCAACACGGGTAGCGGTCTCATGGCCGCTCCTGCGGACTCGAATGGCGTCGCGGTGGAGACAGGGAAAGTTGTCGGCTTCCAGCTTGCGGGCGATGACGGCACGTTCTACCCCGCCGATGCCGTGATCGAGGGCAGCGATAAAGTGGTCGTCACCTGTGCCCAAGTGCCCTTGCCCAAGGCCGTCCGCTACGCCTTTATCAACTTCCCTATCACCAACCTCTGGAACAAAGAGGGCCTCCCCGCAGGCCCCTTCCGCTCGGACATGCCCAAGTAAAGGAACTGAGAACCACATCAGAGGCTCGCCCAGTAGCCCCTGGTGTGGTTTCGGAGTGAGGGCACTTGACTCCTCCTCGCACTTGCCGGAAACCACTGCGTAACGAGCATGGCTTAAGTGGTGAGATGCCGAGGTCGCTTTCTAGAGTGCTCACATGGGAACCATCCGCGTGAACTGAGTTTACTGGTCACGAAGGTGCCCGTAGCCCTCTTAAGCCCTGAGACTTGTTCTCGGGGATTTCGTATTTACCTCCCGGAAATCACATGGCAAACTTGCTGGCAAACGGGTGGGGCTTACGGTAGGATGAACTGCCCATGTCTGACTTCCCGATGCCCACGCCTACCCCGAAATCCATTGATGTTGCTGACCTTGCTGCTGGCCTGAACGAGCAGCAGCTGCAGGCGTTTTTGCACACGCGAGGCGCGGCGCTGGTGCTGGCGGGAGCGGGGTCTGGCAAGACGACGGTTCTCATTCGGCGCATTGCACGCCTCATCGCCGAGGGCGTGCCGCCGGAGAAGATTCTGG
>Ga0315904_10006523_pt1 | contig 15949 bp, 13 predicted proteins | sample LakEriMetagenome_6_FD_203529 | JGI IMG/M metagenome (GOLD analysis project Ga0315904, IMG submission 203529) | Freshwater fungal communities from buoy surface, Lake Erie, Ohio, United States - Buoy 12 MA120 | ecosystem: Environmental > Aquatic > Freshwater > Lake | place: USA: Lake Erie, Ohio... | reverse complement strand
CGAACGCGTCGTGCACGCGAAGAGGCGTGCCGATCGTGCCGTCGGCCACGTCGAGCGGCAGCATGTACGGACGCGGCGAGCGGTACAGATCGCCCTCGATCGTCGTCTCGATGAAGGCGACCGGCCTTCCGCGAAAGAGCCCGACCGAGGAGAGCGAGAAAGTGGCATCGAGATCGGTCAACTGCCGGAGGTCAGCGCCGTCGGCCCGCATCGACCAGAGGTTGCGCATGCCATCGCGGTCGCTCTCGAACACAACCCGAGCACCATCGGGCGTAAAGCCGCTGCGAAGGTCGCTTGCCGGCCCGGAGGTGAGGCGCACGGCCTCGCCGCCGACGGAGGGCGCGCGCCAGAGATCGCCTCGCCAGGAGAAGACCACGGTCGCGCCGTCAGGCGAAAGCGCCGGAAAGCGGGCCATGTCGACGTTCGCGGCGGAAGCGTGGCCCGCGATCACGAAGGCGACGGTGAGAAGTGATGCCGAAACGCATCCGGTTCGATTGACGGGCTGCATGCTGGGCTGTGCTCTCGCAGGGTTTCGGGTGGAAGTGAAGGACTGCTCGAAACGGCGTCCCTGAACGGGGGCTCTCAAACGGGTTTTTACTGGGGCTACTGAACTCGAATCCGCACGGTCCGCTGCGGAATCGCTGCAACTGACTGCCCCTCGGACCGCGCCGGTCGGCCGCGGATGAGCCGCGGTGCGGATCCTCTGGGCGGCCCGACGCAGTCTACGGCCTCTGAGACGCATCGTTCGTGACGGTTGTGCGTGTCGTGCGGGCGCGTCCGAAGAAAGCGCGGACCTTCGCGAAACCCAGTCTCATTATGAACCGATGGTTTCCAAGGAGCGGAAACCTTCGTCCTGACGCGACGTAGGGTCCGTAGCCGGCGCGCGCACCCGTAGGCTTGCCCCGAAGTGCTGGCTCGATGCGCGGCGAGGCGGGAGGCGAGGCGGGAGGCGAGGCCGGAGGCGAGGCGAAAGGCGAGGACGTTTCGGGCGTCGAAGGAATACGACCATGAGCAGCAACCGCAACAACCGCAACCCGCAGCAACTGCGCGCGCTCATCCAGAACATGGGGCGCTCGATCGATGAGGCACGGGGCCGTCGCCTCGGCCCGTCGAACTCGCAGCGGTCCGAACCGTCGCCAGAGCCTGGCGCGCGGCTTGCCCCGCCGCGGAACCCGCAGGCCCAGCCACCCGCGCAAAGTCCGCATGCCGCCAGCGGCCCAGCGCCGTCCGAACCGAAGCACCATGGTGCCCCCCCGGTCCGGGCCGCGACCGAGATGTTCGACGACGGGACCCCGCGCCTCAAGGCCCGTCCGAAGCGCGCGAGCTGACGCAGCGCCGGTGGCCTCGCGCCCGCCGATTCGGATCTATGCTGCCGCGATGAGCGCGACGTCAAGCCCCGTCGAGTCGATCAGGCCAGAGAGCCGCGACTTTCTTCAACGCCTCCTCGATACGCCGAGCCCTTCGGGCTTCGAGCGCGATGGCCAGCGGGTCTGGCTCGACTACGTGCGGCCGTTCGCCACCAAGACGTGGAACGACGCCTACAGCAACTGCTTCGCGTCCTTCGGGCCCGAAGGAACGGGCATCCCGACGCTCGCCATCTGCGGTCACGCCGACGAGATCGGTCTGATGGTGAACCATGTCGATGACAAGGGCTTCGTCTACTGCCGTGCGGTGGGAGGCATCGACGCCGGGTCGATCGTCGGCAAGCGCGTGCGGTTCCGCTCCTCGGTCGTCGGTGTCGACAAGCCGGTGATCGGCGTAATCGGGGCAACCGCCATCCATCTCCAGGACAAGGCGCAGGAAGGCAAGGTCCGGAAGCTGCACGAGCTCTTCATCGACATCGGCGCCACGAGCGCCGACGAGGCGCGCGCGCGGCTTGCGATCGGCGATGTCGGCGTGTTCCTCGACGGTTACATGCACATCACCGACGACCTCGTTGTCGCGCGGGCGCTCGACAACCGCATCGGCACGTGGATCGCGGCGGAAGCGCTCCGCCTCGTGGCGGAACAGGCCAAGCGGCTCGACGTGCGCGTGGTCGCCGTCTCCACCGTCCAGGAAGAGGTCGGCCTCAAGGGCGCGCAGATGGTGGCGCGGTCGCTCGCGCCCGACGTGGCGCTCGTGACCGACGTCGGCCATGCGACCGACAGCCCTGGCATCAGCCATGCGCAACACGGGCTCTTTAAGCTCGCGGGCGGACCGAAGATCGCCGTCGGCGGCGCCATGCAGCCCGAAGTCGTCGCGCGGCTCACGGAAGTCGCGGGCTCGCTCTCGATCCCGCTGCAGCGGGCCGCCGTCCCAGGCGGGTCCGGCACAGACACGGATGCGATCTTCGTCGCGGGCGGCATTCCCTGCGGCCTCGTCTCGCTCCCGATTCGCTACATGCATACAACGGTCGAGATGACGAGCCTTCGCGATCTCAACCGCATCGCGCACCTCTTCGCCGGCTTCGCGCTCGCGATGAAGCGCGGCGAACGGTTCGTGCATTCGCTGTAGATCCCGCCTGCGCCGCGTTCACGCAGCGCTCACGTGGTGCGCGCCTTCGAGGCGGTACGTCGCTTCGCGGGCTTCGCGCCCTTGAGCCGGATTGCGACCGCGGGCGGCAGGTTGCCGAGCACGATCTCCTTCGTCCCCTGGTGCTTGCGCCGCAGCGACTTGCCGAAGGCGTCGATGCGCCGGAGCCGGGCGCGGCCAGCGTCATCGAGCACTCGGCCCTTCATCACGCGCACCCCGACATACTCGAAGTAGACGAGCTCGCCGTCCTCGCGCAGCAGCGCGAACATGCGGCGGAAGATCTGGCGCATGAGCTTCGGCGGGAAGTTGTTGAAGGGAAGCCCGCACACGATCACGTCGTACGGACCCGAGAGCGCGGCTTCCTCGATGGGCGCGCAGTGGAGCCGCACCTCGACACCCGGGTGCCGGACGCGGTACTTCGACAGGATGTCGCGTTCGAGCGCGCGGCAGAACTGCTGGTTCAGCTCGACAAGGTCGAACCTGTCGCCCGCGCGCAGCTGCTTCAGGATCGATCGCGTGAACGGGCCTGTTCCGGGACCGACCTCGAGGATGCGGCGCGGCCCGGTGACGCGCTTGATGGGCTCGGTCATCGCGCGCGCAAGCAGCGGCGAGGAGGGCCAAACGGCTCCCGTGGTGTGGAAGTTTCGGAAGGCTTCGACGAGGAACTCGAACACGGCGGCGAATCGTACCTCCGGCCACAAGCAGCGTCGCGGGATCGGCTCCGCAATCGCCTGAATTCGCCGTACATTCAACGACCGATTCGGCTCGAGGCGGTCGGAGATCCGTCAGACAGAACCTGTCGCATCAATCGAGGTCGCACGCATGGCACTTGTCAACGAACACTACCTGAAGCTCGCCGCTGGTTACCTCTTTCCTGAAATCGCGCGGCGCGTGACGGCATTCGTCAACGAGCGCCCCGAACTCGCGCCGGAAGTGATCCGCTGCGGAATCGGCGACGTAACCGAGCCGCTGCCGCGCGCGTCGATCCGGGCCATGCACGCCGCGACCGACGAGCTCGCCACCCGCGAGTCGTTCCGCGGGTACGGACCAGGCACGGGCTACGATTCGGTGCGCGCGGCGATCGCGCACGGCGACTTCCGCTCGCGCGGACTCGATGTGGCCGACGACGAGATCTTCCTCTCCGATGGATCGAAGGGCGACTGCGGCAACATCCTCGAGATCCTCGGCGCGGGCAACAAGATCGCCGTGACCGATCCCGTCTATCCGGCCTATGTCGATGCGAACGTGATGTTCGGCAACACAGGCGCGGCGATCGCGGGCGGCGGCTACGAAGGAATCCTCTACCTCCCGTGCACCGAGGCGAACGGGTTCCTTCCCGAACTTCCCTCCGCGCGCGAACCTGCGCCGGACATCATCTATCTCTGCTCTCCAAACAACCCGACCGGCACGCTCATGAGCCGCGCACGGCTCGAGGAGTGGGTGAACTACGCGCTGCGCCATCGGTCGATCATTTTCTGGGATGCGGCCTACGAGGCGTACAACCGCGACCCCGGCGCGCCGGTCTCGATCTTCGAGATCGCCGGCGCGCGCGCGTGCGCGGTCGAGTTCCGCAGCTTCTCGAAGTCCGGCGGCTTCACCGGCGTGCGCTGTGGCTACACGGTCCTGCCGAAGTCGCTGCAGGCCTACACACGTGCAGGCGATGCCGTCGCGCTGCATCCGATGTGGACGCGCCGCTGGAACACCCGTTCGAATGGCGTGAGCTATGCAGTGCAGCGCGGCGCGGAGGCGCTCTACACGCCGGAGGGACGCGCCGAGGTCCGCGCGCTCGTCGACTTCTACATGGAGAACGCGCGCCTTCTGCGCGAAGGTTGCTCGCGGCTCGGCTGGAAGACGTGGGGCGGCGAACATGCGCCGTATGTCTGGTGCAAGGTTCCCGACGGATCGGGCAGCTGGGCGTTCTTCGACCGCATGCTGCGCGAGGCGCGCGTCGTGACCACGCCGGGTGCGGGCTTCGGGCGTTGCGGCGAAGGGTACTTCCGCATCAGCGCGTTCAACTCGCGCGCGAACGTCGAGGAAGTGGTGCGTCGCATCGCGCGGCTCGCCTGAGCGATGGCGTATCGGCTGCACGCGATACGGCGGCGCGCCTGAAGATTCAGGCGCTTCAGGAAATCGTGTGGGTGAACTGCGATGGAGGCGCCGATCGAGCTCCGGTTTTCTCACGGAGGCACGGAGGCACGGAGGAAGGACGAGAACACGAAGACGGCGAGCGATGCGAGGACGCGGAAAGACGCGACAAGACGCGAGAAGTCATCTCTCTTCTTCGCTGAGGCCGCCTCTGCGTCTCTGCGAGAGAATCCGATTGCCCGGGGCTGGCGCGGCTCAAGAATTTTGGCGCTTCAGGAAATCGTGTGGGTGAACTGCGATGGAGGCGCCGATCGGGCTCCGGTTTTCTCACGGAGGCACGGAGGCACGGAGGCACGGAGGAAGGACGAGAACCCGAAGACTGCGAGCGATGCGAGGAGGCGGAAAGACGCGAGAAGTCATCCCTCCTCTTCGCCGAGGCCGCCTCTGTGCCTCTGTGCCTCCGTGAGAGACCTCGAGACCGTCAGCCGCACGCCGCCCGCTGAGGGCCGACGGTGCCATAGCCCAGACGAAAGCCTGAAGACCCAAAACTCAAGACTCGAGACTCAACAGTTGAAGGCTGCGGGTAAAACGCCGCACGCCGACCGGATGGTCGGCGTGCGGCAAGAGAGGAGAGTCTGCGCCCATGCTTGGCAGTCGGGTGCGCGATGACCGAGGCCATCGCGCACGCAGATGACGCAGCGAAACGCCGCGTCTCTTCAATCTCCGGACGTGCCAGAGGTCGAACGGTGCCGGAGCCCTGTCGTGCTCCTGCGGAGGAGTCCCGTACGCCGCAGGCAAGGCTCACATGGGTGCGACGAATGGTTGTACGCAGACGGCGCCTCGCGGTTCAGCTCAAATCACAACTTCTGGCGCAGAGCCCCCACTCGGATTGCGAAACCGACGCGCACGGACTACGTAGAACGGGTAGCGCCTGCGCGGAGTCGCTTCTTGCGCTGGGCCTCGTCACGCATTCGCGCGCGCCACACTCCACGGATTCTCTTCTCCCACAGGCAGGCTCCGGTCGGTTTTGACGGAGCCTGTCTCGTTTTGCGAACGACGGTGGGTCAAGACGATCGCGGATGCGCCAAAAGTCGAACAGCCCGCGGCATCCTGCCGCGGGCGTGTTCAGGCGCGAGGGGTGGGGCTCAGTCTCACGCCCTCACGGACAGGAAGCTTGGTGATTGCGCCGCGATCGCGTCGGCCGATCCAGTCAAGCCGAAGCGACTGGCAAGGACGGCCTGGCGGTTGTCATAGGTCGGTTCGGGAAGCTGGCCTTGGAAGGCGGCAAGCCAACGCTTGGCAAAGGCTCCGTAGTCCGCCTCTCCCGTCACGGCGTTGTAGGTGTTGAACTCGACCCTCAATCCGGCCATCAGTTCATCTCGCGAGAGCTGCTGGTTCTCGTCGGTGTCGAACTTCGCGAACATCTTCGGCTGGAGTGGCAAGTCGCCGGGAACCAGCTGGCCGTCATGGTTCTGGTCGAGCGTCTTGAAGATGACGTTCGCCAGTCGCTCGATCATCTGCCCAGGAGAACCCGACTGCAGGGCCTCCTCGAGTGCCTTGTATGCAGCGGTGACGCTCTGCATGCGCTGTGCCGTCGCCGATTCTTCGTCGTCCGCGCCGCCACCGTCGCCCGCGGTTCCGCCCTCGTCGGCCGGCGGCATACCAGAGAGCACAATGCCGAGATCCGCCGAGTCCACCGTGCCGTCGCCGTTCAGGTCGGCTTCCACGTTCGAAGTACCCCAGCTCGACAAGATGGTGTCGACGGTCGGGTCGCTCGCGGTGCCGCCATCCCCACCTGTTCCGCCGTCATCCGCAGGCGGCATGCCCGAAAGCACGATGCCGAGATCCGCGGAATCGACGGTGCCGTCGCCGTTCAAGTCGGCGTCGGGGTTCGAAGTACCCCAGCTCGACAAGATGGTGTCGACGGTCGGGTCGCTCGCGGTGCCGCCATCCCCGCCTGTTCCGCCGTCATCCGCAGGCGGCATGCCCGAAAGCACGATGCCGAGATCCGCGGAATCGACGGTGCCGTCGCCGTTCAAGTCGGCGTCGGGGTTCGAAGTACCCCAGTTCGACGTGATGGTGTCGACGGTCGGGTCGCTCGCGGTGCCGCCTTCCCCACCTGTTCCACCGTCTTCGGCTGGCGGCATCGACGACAGCACGATGCCGAGATCCGCCGAATCGACGATGCCATCGGTGTTGAGGTCCGCGATCGCATTCGCCGTGCCCCAGTACTCCATGATCGTGTCGATGCTCGGAAGCGACGTGCTTCGGAAGGTGACTGCCTCCGGCTGCGCCTGCTCTTTGCGGCTCTCCATCTCGGCGATCGTCTGTGCGTGGAACGGCAGCGCGTTTGGATCGCTCCCGTCGAGCGAAGCGCGAGGCTTCTGCGACTGCGAGTTGAAGAGACCGCTGGCGGTAAGGCTTTGGTTGATCTGCATGAATGGTCCTCGCTGCGGAGGCAACTCCGCAACGGACTCATGCAACCCGCGTGCCTTGCGCCGGGCGCGCCCCTTGAGGCGGCAGGCGACATGGCGCGGCGGACTTGCGGCAGTTCCTGCAGATCACACGCGGTTCTCGCCGACCGCACTGCGTCGGCTCGGTTGCGCCGGCGCCAACACCGGCTCAGTCCCAGCCCTTCGAGGGCTTTCGCTTGGGAAGGATGGCATCCTCCGCGGTCAGCACCCTGCCGTCGTTGCCGCGGTAACCGAGGCAGACCACGAACATCTCAACGCTCTCCGCGCGCGATGCCCTGGGCTTATAGCCCTTCGCCTCTTCGAACATCCTGCCCGCGCGCCTGAGGAGCTCGGGATACTCGCCGCCCTCGAAGACCTTCATGGTGAAGTTGCCGCCGGGGCGCAGCCACTCGACCGCCCTGTCGAGCAGATCGTGGCAGAGGCGCGCCGATCGCATGGCGTCGCCCATCGGGTCGCCGGTCGTGTCGGGCGCCATGTCGGACATGATTACATCGAAGGGACGGCCGCCGAGTTCGGCGAGCGATACGTCGCGCAGGTCAGCCTGCAGCAGCCGGACATTCGACGGATAGCCACCGCCATTGATCTGCTTCAGGTCGACGGCGACCACCTCGCCCTTGGGTCCAACGCGCTCGACCGCGACCTGCGCCCAGCTTCCAGGGGCGGCGCCCGCATCAAGCACGCGGTCTCCCCGGCGCAGCAGCCGCTTGCGGTCGTCGATGTCGATGAGCTTGTACGCCGCGCGCGAGCGATAGCCCTCTTCCTTCGCGAGGCGGAACCAGTGGTCTTGGACTTCTTTCACGCGATCATGGTAGCGAAGGCATCCGACGATCGCCTTCGGCAACGAAACCTCGCAAGCACCAACGCGAGCGGCCGCAGCCGCGAGCGCTCAATGCACGCGAGCGCTCGGGTACGTCCGCCGCTCAATCGACGATGGAGAAGCCGACGTTCGTCGGGTCAGGCACGATCGCGACGCGGATATTCTCCTCGCTCGTGCGCAGCACGACCGGATTCGTCCCGTCGTTCAGCACCGCAAGAAACCGGTCGTGATCGTTGTCGCTGTCGAGCGCGAGCCACTTGCCGAACTCGGCGCGCTGCCGCACTTCGCCGCCGCGCGACTCGCAGTCGAAGATGCCCCTCGACTCGCCGCGCACGCGGTAGTCGATCGAGCCCTCGCTCGTGATGATGGTCATCGCACGCGTCATCGGCCAAGGCGTCATCATGCGGACATCGCCCTTGGTCGTCTCGATGTCGACAGGCCCTTGGTTCTCGATCACCGTGACATCACCCTTGGTCGTCCGCACCTTGACGCTGTCAAGCGCGGGCGTGACCACGATCACGTGGACGGCGCTGAAGTGCTTTTCGGGATTCGGCGTGTTGGTGCGGATCGCGAGCGCCTCTCCGCCACCGCTCCGCGGCTCGAGCGTCGCGGTCCACCCGGCGTCGTCGAGCGCCTCGCGCGACTCGTTCCAGCGGCCGAGGCCATGGTTCGACACGCGGCGGACCTCAACATAGGTCCGGTCGACCTTGCGGTCGGCGCGAACCGTGACATCGCCGGAGAAGCTGTCGACATCGACCGCCAAGGCTCCAGTCGTGCGGAGTTCGATCGGCTCGTCGGTGGTGAAGGTTCGGAACCTTGCCGCGTCGGCGATGTTCTGCGAGGTCGAGTAGAGCTGGTCCTCGAGGGTACGATGCGGTGCACATCCCGCCGGAACAAGCAAACACAGGACCGCAAGCGCAGCCGACAGCATGGCGGTGCGTGCCCGGGCGCGCGTGGCGCCGCTGGCGCGAAGACATGGACGGACGGACAGCGAACGATTCTTCATCGAGAAACTCCACGGTCGAGTCGAGATGCAGCGGACAGGGGGTCCTCGGCCGCAGCATCCGGACGGTCGGGAATGTGTATCGGCACCGTCGGCAGGACTCAATCAGCGCAATCCGCCATCCTGCAGCGATCGAGACGTGTCGGCGGCAAGCATTCGTCCGGGTCCCTTGTTCTCCCCTGCCGTAGCCCGCCGGCTCGGCGACACTTCCCAGCAAACCCACCATGCCGCCCGCTACCTCCAACTTCACCGCCCGCCTCCTCGTCGGTGCCCTTGCATGCGCGTTGGCGGCGGGAACAGGCCGGTCTGCGCCGGCGAGTCGCCAGGCGGGCAGTCAGGCGGGCAGCCTGGCGGTTGCGCAGGGAGGTGTGCGCCCTGAGAAGGACCGATATGTCTTCAAGCTGGCCCCGTCGCCCCGCGCACGGTCGGCGGGCGAACCGGCCAATCGTCCAACGGATGGCGGCGCGGGCACTTCGGCCGCGAAGCCCGCCGTCGGCGATGCCGGTCGGGGCACGGCCGAGGCAACAGATGGGGGCGCAGACGAGGAACTCTTCTCTGGTCGGCTCGTCGTCTTCTTCGTGCCCGACACCGACCGTTGGGCCGCCGTTGAACCCATCGATGGACCGTTCTTCTTCCGACCGCAACCGACCGCGTCGATCGCCGTCGTCGACGTGAAGGCCGGTGGCGAGGTCGTGCTTCAGCCGGACGCTTCGATTCCCTCGACGCACGATCTCGATGGCCTCTCCGGCCGCTGGCGCGTGCAGGCGGTGCTCGACGTCGATTTCACGGCGCGCGGTCATCTTGGTCCGAACAACCTCGTGAGTGAAGTCGTCTCGGTCGAGCTTGCGCCCGACAGGCGCGATGAAGTGGCGGTCACCCTTCAGAAGCGCGTGAAGCTCGAGGCGCCACCGACGGCCGAGGGCGTCGAGTGGGTCGAGCGGCGAAGCGACATGCTGAGCCGTCACTTCGGGCGCGAGACGACGTTGCGCGCGGGAGTCGTGCTTCCCTTCGGTTACAACGACCTTGCCTTCCCGCGGCGCATCTGGCCGACGATCTATGTGATCGGCGGATTCGGCGCAAACCATCTCGACGCCGCTGCGGATGCCGCGATGCTCCGTGCGCCAGAGGCGCGCGGCGCGATTCCCCAGGCGGTGTGGATCTACCTCGATGCAGACACGCCTTGGGGGCACAGCGGCTTCTGCGACTCCGAGACGAACGGACCAATCGGCGAGGCGCTGGTGCGCGAGTTCATCCCGTTCCTCGAAGAGCGATTTCGGCTGATTTCCCGCACCGACGCCCGCGTCGTCACTGGACACTCAAGCGGCGGATGGACCGCGCTGCACCTGGCGCTCACCTATCCGGACACCTTCGGCCCGTGCTTCGCAAGCGCGCCCGACCCGGTCGACTTCACCGCGTTCCAGCGCTCGAACCTTTACGTCGATGCAAGCCTGCACGTCGGTCGCGATGGCGCGGAGACGCCGAGCTTCCGCAGCATCCTCGGGCCCGAGGACGATTTCGTGCACATGACCGTGCGCGAGGAACGCATGACCGAGCACGCCATCGACCCGAATGGCCGCAGCGGCCAACAGTGGGCGACCTGGGAGGCCATGTGGTCGCCGTTCGACCCTGCGCGCAACGCGCCGAGGCGCATCGCCGATCCAGAGTCCGGCGCGATCGATCCAGTCACCGCGGAGGCGTGGTCGCGGCATGACATCGCGCGGCGCTTCGAGCAGGCGCGCGAGAAGCTCGGGCCGATCTTCCTCGAGCGCATTCGGCTGCTGTGCGGCACGCGCGATTCGTTCTATCTGAACGAGGCCGTCGTGCGGCTCAAGGCGAAGGTCGATGCGTGGCGCGCGACGCTGCCCGCCGATCGGGGTGCTGCGAAGGAGCACGGGTACATCGAGCTCATCGATGGACTCGACCACGACTCGATGGCCTCTGTCGCGGCGCTGCGATTCCACCGCGAGATCGCGGTGGCGCTGGCCGAGGCCGGACACGCGGAGCGGCCGACCGATCCGACATGGGCGCCGCTCCGACCCGAAGGGCGCGGCAGGCCGTCGCCCGCGCCCCCGGCTCCCGCGAGCCCGTCGGGTCGCTGAGCGCATGGAACCACCCCACAATCCGCTGCACGCGACCGCTCGGCGCGGGAGAGGCATCAATTCCTGCACCAAACCCGCCGGATGGTGCCGGAAACGGCTTCCCTCCCGCATCATGCGTCCCATGCAACTGATTTCCCTCGCCCGTCGTCCGGTTCGCGCACTCGCAACAAAGCTCCTCGCCCTCGCGCTGCTTGCCGGAATCGGCGGAGCGTTCGCGCCTTCTGCGAACGCGCAACTTGGCGTGTCGCTTCCGTCGCCGGTCGCTGCGGGCGAACTTGAGTCGCTCTTGCGCGCAGCGGGTGCGGACGAGGCGCTTCTCGCGATCGCGCTGCCGCTGCACGAAGGCTACTTCACACGCTTCCGCGAGTTCGAGGAGCGCGAGGTCGACGAGTCGATGAAGCGCGCGACCTCGCCGCTCGACACCGCGCCGAGCGTCGAGGACGCGAAGCGCACCGCCGATATGCGCCGCCGCATCTTCGCGCGCGCTGCGCAGATCGACGCGGAACTCGTCGACGAGATCGTCGGGCTCCTCACGCCTGAGGCGGCCGCCAAGGCGGAGAAGCTCCGCGGAGCGCTGACCCGCCGCCGTGCGGTCGCCGCCATCCCCAACATGGGCTTCGCGCGAGGCGCGCATGCATTCGACCTTCGCAGCGCGCCGGCGCTCGCGTCGCTTGACGAAGCCTCACGTGCAGCCATCGCGCCTACCTTCGCCAGCTATGAACTGGAGCTCACGCGGCAGCTCGAGCGGCTTGCCGACGCATCGTTCGCGCGACGCGTCCGCGCCGCCGAGGCGCGCGAGGAACTCGGCGTCTCGGCATTCCCGCAGGCGCCCGCCGAGGGCGCTGCGAACGCGGCCGAAGGCGACGCCCAGTCGCAGTGGATGCAGCAGATGCAGGAAGTCCAGCGGCGCGCCGGCGAGGAGATGGCGCGCATCGATGCCGGCATCCGCCGGCTGCACCGCGACACGCTCAACGCCGTCGCCACTGCGCTGCCGCCGGCGCAGGCGTCCGCGATGCGCTCATATCTCGTGAGCGAGGTCTACATGGCCTCCGCGCTCTCGGGCGGATTCGACGCCGTGCGCAAGGCCGCTGAGAATCAGCGTGCGAAGGGCGAACTCGACGACGCGCGCTGGGAGGAGATCGTGGCGGTCATCCGCGCGCATGATTCCGAGCTCGCCCCAGAGCTCAACGGGTTCCTCGACATGCTCGACCGCGACGCTGCGCGTGGAACCGGCGTCATGTTCGGCGCCGCAGAGGCCCGCGAGGAGATCGAAGCGATCAACGCCGCGCGCGAGCGCTGCAACGACATCATCGCGCGCCAGGAAGGCGCGCTGCGCGCCGCGCTCGGCACCACGCCGAACGACGCGTCGCGCGCGATCGCCACCCGCGACATCCAGATGGGCGGCGGCATGGCGGTGACCGGCGGCGTTCAGATCGCCGTGATGGGCGGCGACGGCGAGGCGATCGCGCTTGGCATGGACGATCTTGCGGACAGTGGAATGATGCTCGGCGGAATGTTCGGTGGCGGAGGAGGTCGCGTCCCGCGGCCGATGTCGGGCGATGAACTCGATCGTCTCGCGGAGCGCCTCGGTTTCGGCAGAGACACGCGTGCGATCTTCGACGAGATCGTGGCGCGCGCCTCCGAGGCGCGGAATGCCGCCGAAGAAGCGGATCGCGCCGCGAGCGCCGCCACTGCGCAGCCAATGGAAGATGGCGCGATCTCCATGACGCTCACCATCGGCGAGGACGGCGGAATGACCGTCGGCGAGTCGGGGCCGGCCGATGCCGAGAAACTGATGCAGGCGATCGCTGCGGCGGAAGAGCGCATGTTCGACGAGCTGAAGGCTGTCGTCGAACCGACGAAGGAGGACGCCACCGAGGCCGCGCGGCGCGCGCGGGCGCGAACGCGTCTGCTCGTCGACGAGCGCGGGCCACAGTCCGCCGACGTCGTGGCAATCGTGGAGTCGGCGCCTCTTGACGACGCGCAGCGCGCGGCGATCGCCGACGAGGTGCGCACGTGGGACGAGTCGTCCGTGTCGGCGCTGCAGGCGATGCGCGACGTGGTTTCGCGTGCAAACGAGGAACGGGGCGAGATCCTTGAGCGCGCCTCGCGCACCGAGGAAACCGACTCGGGCGACGGCAACACGCAGGTCGCCCGGACCATGCAGATCGACGAAGAGATGAGCAACACGCTGCAGAGCCTCGACCAGCGCATCCGCGAGGCGCGCGATGCGGTCGTGCGCCAGAACCGCTCGACGATCGATGCACTCGCTACCAGGCTTGAGGTATATCCCGCGGCCGCGACAGCGATTCGCCGCGGCTTCTATCGCACGCTCGAGCCGGGCGCGTACCGCGCGTCGCGCGATCTTGAGCCGTTCTTCTCGCGCGCCGTCGCCCTCGAGGGCCTGCGCCCCGAGACGCGCACGGCGATCGCGACGATTCGCGCGGAATGGATCGAGTCGCGCGAGGCGCTGTGCGAAGCGTTCGTCGTCGAGCGCGAGAAGGAACGCGCCGCTGCGAGCGGCGACGGTGCTGCGTCGTTCGCGTCGTTTGGCGCGAAGGCGCAGGCGCGCAAGCGGCTCACCGCCGATCTCGAGCAACTCGAGACAAGCGCCGTTCGCAGGCTCCGCGATCTCTTGACCATCGAGTTTGGCGCCGAGAAGGCTGCATCGATCGGCGAACTCACGCCGCGTCGCGCGCGGAACACGCCCATGCTCGAGATCGGCGGCAGCGGCAATCGGCCGTAATCTCCGCCCGACGGACAGAGGCTACGCGTCGAGCTTCGTCATCCAGCACGCAGGGACGTCGCCAGACGTCGCCACGATGCGCGAACGGATGCCGCCGCGGCCCTTCCACACCGTGATGACCTGCATCCACGCAGGGCTCATCGCCTCCGCGAGATCGTCGCGCAGTCGGTTCGTCACGGCTTCGTAGAAAATGCCCGCGTTTCGGAAGCTCTGGTAGTAGAGCTTCAGGCTCTTGAGCTCGACGCACACCGCAGCCGGCTGATAGCGCAGGATGATGTGCGCGAAGTCGGGGTGGCCGGTCTTCGGACAGACCGAGGTGAACTCCTCGCTCACGTGCTCGATCACGAACGGCGAGTCGGTGGGCGAATCGAAGAACTCGAGAAGCGTCGGGTCAACTGGGCTCGCGTCTGGCATAGAGGCGCATGGTAGGCAATCACAGCCGGTACTTCATGAGGAGCGCGGCCACCTTCGGCTGATCCGGGTTTGCCCGCAGCGATCGCTGCAGCATGAGCCGCGCCTCGTCGCGCAGCGGATCGTTCGGGTCCTTCCCGGCCTTGATCCACGCGTTGAGCGTATTCACGCCGACGCCGTTCAGCGCGGGCCAATACTCGGCGTCGAGCTCGATCGACTGGCGATACGCCTTGTCCGACTCGGCGAAATCGCCGAGACGGAAGAGCGACCAACCAAGACGCTCGTACGCAGCGGCGCTTGGCGACGTGCGGATCAGCGCCTCCGCTGCGTTCGCGGCCTCTTGGTAGCGCTTCTCCGCCGCGTAGGCATTCACAAGCGCCATCATCACATCGGCGGGCGGCTCGATCAGCTCGCAGGCCGTCTCGTACTCGCGGATCGCATCCTTGCCACGGCCAACCTTCGAGTAGGCGCGGGCAAGCCAGAGATGCGCGAAGCCGTTCGCGGGGTCAAGCCGCGTCGCGCGCTCGGCGAAGGCGACCGCCGCGTCGGCCTGCCCTGTCGCGAGCATGAGGCGCGCCATCGCGAGGTTCGAATCGAGATCCGTGGGCCGTGTGACGAGCGCGCGCTGGAAGGCGCGCACGGCCTGCTTCAGCTGCCCGAGCGCCTCGAGCACGCGTCCGTGGCCAGAAGCGGCGGAAAAGTCGGTCGGGTCAAGCCTGGTCGCGCGGCCGTAGGCACTCTCGGCAAGTTCAAGATCGCCTGTCTGCTCGAGCACTCCCGCCATGCCCGTGTAGGCGTCGACGAGCGTGGGGTTCTCGTTGAGGAGATCGCGGAACACGCGCAGGGCCGTCTCGTAGTCCTCGGCCTCGACGGCTTCGCCTGCGACCTCGAGTCGCGCGGCCTCGGCTTCGTTCGCCTCGAGCCGCAGCACGGGCCGATCCTGCACCGGCGCCATCGCAGATCGCGAGCCGATGACGCGCTTCGGCGCACAGCCGCCGCAGACCAGGGCTGCAAGGACAACGACGGCAAGCGATTGCTGCATGAGAGCGATCGGGCGCCCGACCACCGGTCGCGCGAGGCGCGCCTCGGGACTCGCCGAACGCTCGCGAGGCGGCTGCACTTCGTACGTGGGCATCGACATCGAACTCATACGTGTTCCTATCTTCGGGCGCTTCGCTCAGGTTCCTGTAATCGTCATTCCCCGAAGCACCGATTTGCCGGTCCGCACGGCGATTCAGGTCGCTCCGACTCTCGGTGCAAGCTTCGTCAGCCGCTCGGCGTTCACGACGTCCCAGGGCCGGCCGTCCGGCGCGTCGCCCTTCTCTGTCTCGAGGATCTTGGGCACCTGCGCCAAGGCTGGCGACGCCAGCACGGCCCGGAACCACGCGTCGCCGCACCTACCCTCGCCGATGTGGGCGTGGCGGTCCTTCCGCGACGCGAAGGGCGCCTCCGAGTCGTTCACGTGGACGGCTGCCACGTGGGCGAGCCCGGCCTCGCGGTCGAACCGCTCGAGCGTCGCCCGCGCCTTGGCAGGCGTCGAGACGTCGTACCCAGCCGCAAACACGTGGCAGGTGTCGATGCAGTAGGCCACGCGCTCCGGAGCCTTCACCAGATCGCGGATGCGGGCGAGGTGGTGGAACGCGTATCCGAGATTGGTGCCGGACCCCGTGGTCGTCTCGAGCGCGATGCGCACCCGGTAGCCCTTCAGTTCGGCATGAAGGCGGTCGATCGACTTCGCGATGCGCTTCAGGCCGGCGAGTTCGTCGGAGCTTGGCTCGCAGTCGAGATCGTTCGGCTCAGTGG
>Ga0315904_10006521_pt1 | contig 15950 bp, 12 predicted proteins | sample LakEriMetagenome_6_FD_203529 | JGI IMG/M metagenome (GOLD analysis project Ga0315904, IMG submission 203529) | Freshwater fungal communities from buoy surface, Lake Erie, Ohio, United States - Buoy 12 MA120 | ecosystem: Environmental > Aquatic > Freshwater > Lake | place: USA: Lake Erie, Ohio... | reverse complement strand
GCGACGACCATCATTGGCCACCTCCTTCAGGTTTCAGGCGACGCCTCGCGGCCACGGAGGGCCTCGCGATGCGTCGCGACGAAGGAGGGAAAATGCACATCCCGTGCCAATCCGTGGCACGGCCTCGTGCTAGGGGGCCGAAACCGGCGAAAACCACGAGAAAACCGGCAGAAAAAATCCCGGAAAATTCCGAAAAGGACCGAAAAACGCCCCTGGGCCCAAATCACAGGAACGGGGGCGGAAAAACCGGCCTCACACCGGGAAAACCTCGAAAAGCACGGGGAAATAGGCCGTCTCGAGGCCTCCTCACCGCCCCGGTGACCACCTCACACCCGGCATGAGCCCATTCGCTCCGCCAGGAAGCCCAATCGCGTAAGCGATGGGGGCATGTCCGCTGCCTCCGTCGTGAAAGCCGACCGGCCGTAAGGCCGCGGGCGAACCACCTCACACCCGGGATGAGCCAATTCGCTCAGAGGAAACGATCTCTGCGGAGCCCCGCGCGAGGCCCCCATCGCTTACGCGATTGGGCTTCCTGAAGACATCACAGCGGTGCCCCACGCCTCACGGCGTTAGGCGTCCTGAAGACATCGCTACGGAGAGCTCGGGGCTGCCCGTGCCCGGGAGCCGGGCTCGGCGGCAAGCGGAGCCAGGATGGCGAAGCGCAGCCGGCGTGCAGAGAGCGCAGGGCAGGATGCCCGTAGCGAACGTCCGGCGACGGGCATGGGCAGTCCCGAGCGTCGCCCCGCGCGAAGGCCCCCATCGCTTACGCGATTGGGCTTCCTGAAGCCATCACACCGGCGCCCCGCGCGAAGGCCCCCATCGCTCACGCGATTGGGCTTCCTGAAGACACCGCTGCGGTGCTTCACGGCGTTGGGCTTCCTGGCTGCCACGGCCGCGGACAAACGAAAATCCCCGCGTGGCACGGGGCCACGCGGGGATCTCGTTGGACTCGATCGATCTGGATCCGCAGCTCAGTTGAGCGAGGCGGTCGTCTCAGCCGACGCCGTGCGGGCGGCGGGGTCGAGGGTCAGGTCAACGACGTCGCCGGCGGCGAGGTCGATCACCTTCGAGACCGTCCGCTCCTGACCGTCAACGACGGTCGCGACGCGGATCTCGTAACCCTTCCAGGTCTTACCGGCCGGGAGGCTCGAGGTCTCGAACGTCCGGACGTCGCCCGTCGAGGCGGTGGCGCTCCCGGCGAGCCAGACCTTGGCGTCGGCCGGGACGCGGAGGGTGACGCTCGTCTTCGGGGCCTCGATGGCCGCCTTGAACGAGACGCTCGACCGCTGACCGGCGGTCAGCGAGACGACCTTCGTCGCCTCCTTGCCGGCGTCAGTCGCCATCCGCACCACGAACTCGTACTTCTGGCCGGCGGCGAGACCCCGCGACAGGTAGCGGCGGACCGCACCCTGCGAGGTGGTCTTCGTCCCGTTGACGTAGATGGTGGCGTCGCTGGGCACCTCGACGACGAGCAGCGCGCCGTCGGCGGGCACGGTCTCGCGAGAGGTGGAGTCAAACGAGCCGGGGACTGCCGAGGGCGTGCCGATGATCTCGCCGCCGGTCATCGACGGGGTCTCGTCGATCACGCGGTAGGACTCGATCGGCATGGCGGAGGAGTAGCCCTCGATCGATGACGAGGTGGCGTAGCCGCCGTACGAACCGCCATAGGAGCCGCCCGACGAACCGCCGGACGAACCACCGCCCGACGAACCGTACGAAGCGGAGTAGCTGCCGCCGGACGAACCGCCCGACGAGCCGTAGCTGCCGCCAGACGAACCGTGCCGGGCTGCCCGCATCGCACGCTTGTAAGCGTGGTGCGAGCCCCAGCTGCCGCCCGACGAGCCGCCCGAGGAGCCATACGAACCGTATGTGCCGTAGCCGCCACCGGACGAACCACCGCCATACGAGCTGAAACTGCCGCCCGAGGAGCCACCCGACGAACCGCCGGATGAGCCGCCGGATGAGCCCGACGAACCGTAGCCACGGTACCGGTGATGCCAGCCAGCCTGCACGTCGCAGGCCGCCGCGACGACCGCGACGAACGAGACCAATCCAGCGATCCGAATCCAGCGACTCTGCGCCACCATGATGGTGAAACTCCCGGGGTATTTCGCGATGATGAGGCGGCCAGCCCCAAACCAGTTCCGGGCACTGGGCCGCCAGTCTGGGAAAAGATAGTTTGCCGATTGGGCAAATCAAGGATTCTGGGAAAGATATTCCGGCAGAAAAACCGGTTGCCCGCTGGCGGTCCGGCATGCGCGGACCCGACACCGCGGCCATGAACGTGGTGAAAAAGCCCGACAAAAGCTGGAAAAAACAGCGTTTTTCAGGCGTTGCGCAGGGGTGCGCCTCGAGGGGGCCGGGTGCGCCGGCCAGCAGCAGGCCATGACCAGTCGTGGGCCAGTCACGTGCCTTTCATGGGCTGGTCGCAACGGTCCGAACGAGGCCCCCTGCCCTGCTCACCGCTTGGGGCCGGGCTGACTCCCGACGAGTTCGATCTCGAACACCAGCACCTCGTTGGGCTCGATCGTGGGAGGCGAGCCTTCCTCGCCGTATCCCAACGCTGGCGGCAGATGGATCCGCCACTTCGAGCCGGCCTTCATCAGCGGCAGCGCCTCCTGCCACCCCGGAACGACACCACGAAGCGGAAACTCCGCCGGCGGCCCTGCCGGATCGGTGCCATCGAATCGCCTGCCGTCGATGTGCGTGCCGGCGTAGTGGGCCGAGACCACGTGGTCGAGCGTCGGCTGCGGCCCCGTGCCTTCCTTGAGCACCTCGTAGAGCAGGCCGCTTGGCAACGCCTTCACCGCCGGCTCTGCGGCCTTCTTCTTGAGATAGTCGGCCCCCTTCGCGAGGTTGGCCTTCGCCGCCAGTTGCATCTTTTCGACCATCTCGCGCTGCTTCTGCCGCATCACCGCCTCGAGACCGGCCAGGGCTGCGCGAAACTTCGGCTCGTCGAGCCGCGGTTGCTTGCCCGAAACGGCGTCGGAGAGTCCTGCAGCGAGTCCGGCGGGATCGACCGGCGAGCCGATCTGCTGCTGCTCGGCGAAGATCTGCTGCCCGATCCGGAAGCCCATCGCATAGCCCATCTCCTCGGCCGATGCCTGCGGCGCGGAGGCCGGGGGCACCGCCAGCGGCTCGACCGTGCCCTGCGCGAGAACGACCCCGCACGCGCATGCCCCAACGACAATCCCCACACCGATCCACGACGCGATCCGCATGACGCTCCTGCTCCCTGGTTTGCTGGGACGACCGATCCGGGCACCGGCGGGGATGCCCACCCCGCGGAGGATAGCACACGCCGCGGTTGGCGTGCCGCTCACGAATCCCCGGCCGGTCGCGCCAAGGCGCCGCGGGTGAGTTCCAGGAAGGCCGTCTCCAGGTTCACCTCCTGCTCGCGAAGCGCCACCAGGCCGTGGCCGTCGGCCACGAGGCGGGCCGCCAGCGCCGAACCGTCCGGAATGCCATCGGCCAGCGCCACCACCACCTCGCCATCCTTGACGGTCACCGCCGCCGCCTCGGGGCACCGCTCCAACGCTTTGGCCGCCGCCTCCGGCGCCCCGACCACGCGGATGCGAACCGTCGGCCGGCCGCGAACCTGCGCGAGCAGGTCCTGCACGTTGCCGCACGCCAACAGCCGGCCGTACTCGATGATTCCCACGCGATTGCAGATGTCGGCCAGTTCCGGAAGGATGTGGCTCGACACCAGGATCGTCTTGCCCATGCCCTGGAGCCGCTTGAGCAGGTTTCGCATTTCGATCCGGGCCCGCGGGTCGAGGCCGCTGGCGGGCTCGTCGAGGAGCAGCACCTGCGGATCGTGGAGCAGCACGCGGGCGAGACCGAGCCGCTGCGTCATCCCTCGCGACAAGCTGGTGACCAGTTCATCCCGCTTGGCGACGAGATCGACCAGCTCCAGCGACCGCTCCGCCACCTGGCGGCGCTTCGGGCCGTCGATCCGGTAGGCAGCCGCGAAGAACTCCAGATATTCGATCACCCGCATGTCGTCGTACACGCCGAAGATGTCGGGCATGTAGCCGATGGCGCGACGAATCTCGCGGGGGTGCGTGTAGATGGAGTGGCCGCAGACGTAGGCCTCGCCCCAGGTCGGCGAGAGGAGCGTCGAGAGGATCCGGATCGTGGTGGTCTTGCCGGCACCATTGGGCCCGATGAAGCCGAACAGGTCGCCCTGCTCGAGTTTCAGCGTGAGCGATTCGAGCGCGAAGAAATCGCCGTACTTCTTGGTGAGGTCGATTGTCTCGATCATGGAGCAGCCTCCGCGGCGAGGGGAATCACGATCCTGCAGAGCGTCGGGGCGGCGGCGGCGGCAGCCAGCGGACCGGCGGCGCCGGCCACGGCCCAGCGGGTCACGGGCACATCCTCCGCGATGGTGCCGACGAGCACGGCCCGATCGACGGCGAGCAACGGCGAGAGATCGAGGCGGCGGAGACGGCCCGGGTCGAGACCGGTGTAGGCGGTGCCGCCCGCAGCCCCATGAAAGGCGGCCACCTCGATGATCCGGGCCACGTCCACGCCCGTCGGATCCCACGCCATACCGGCCTCGCGATCCTTGGCCGCGGCGCGGCGGGTGAGGGCACTGGCAAGCGACCGCGGCCCGCGACCGGTGGCGGTGTCGTAACGATCGCCGGCGTTGAGCGACCCCACGTCATAGAGCCAGCCGGCATGGAGAAGCCGGCAGTTCTCCAGGGCGAACGGCAGGTGGTGCGAGACGGCGCCGGCCAGCGTGGCCTGCGACGTGAGGGTGAGAGAGGAAGTCACCACTGGGAGGCTGGTGCAGCCTGACCATTCCGCCTCGAAGAGCCTGCTCGCGGCGGCGGCCACGGGCGCGTCGTCGAGCGCCGCGAGCGACCCGCCGTAGCCGTAGTCGGCTGCCGCCAGCGACGGATGTGGAACCGCGGCGTCGAGACCCCCGAACCCGCGGCCCGCCACGCCCCACCAGGTCACGACCGCCTCGCGGTCGGCGCAGGCCGTCCCTGTCGCCGCCTCCACCGTCACGTCGAGTCGATCGTTGTTGGGAGAGTGGACGGCCCCCCACGACGTCGCGTGGAGGCGTCCGCTTCCGGCATCGACGTCGAGCACGTCGGCGGTTCGGGCGATCGCGTCGCGACCGCCGCCCCACCGTCCCTTCAGGCTCCATGCCGCGGCCGTGAACCCGGCTGCCAGAATCGGTAGCGTGAGCCAGGCGATCCATGGCCGCCCCTGCTTCGACACGAACAACCAGTCGAGCGGGAAGAGGCAGAACACATAGAGCAGGCCGAGGCCGGCGATCACCTCGAAGGGAACGGGCTTCCGCGATGCAGCATCCCTCGGCCTCCGACCGTTGGCCGGCCGATCGGGGGAGCCGCTGGCCGGAACGGTGTCGAGCGCGGCGTGCAACTGCCCGGCCAGATCCGGCATCCCCCCCTGCTCCGCCGGCCGCCGCTCGAGCCCTCCGCGTGACCGCCCCCCGAGGGCGGCGGCGAGGAGCGTCTCGCAGCCCGACCAGCCGCGCAGAGGCTCCGCATCGAGGTCGAAACCGAGCCACGTGACGGTGCCGAGCCCGTGAGCCCGGCGGGTGACGACCGGGCCACCTCCTGCCTCGACCGCCGACACCAGCACGACGCCGGACGCCGGTTCCGCAAACCGCGGCATGGCCACGCCGTCGGGCGGCACGCGATCACTGAGCCCGCCCGCGCGTGCGTACGCCTCGATCGGCCCGAGCCGCTTGAGCATCACGGTCTTCTCGAACGTGCCCGGCAACCAGTCGGCCGCCGGTGCTCCGGCTGCGGCGACCTCGGCAGCCGACGCACCGCAGGCGAACACGAGACTGCCACCTTCGCGAACCCAGGCGTCGATGCCTCTCCGTACCTCCGGCGGCAGCCGCGACACGGCGTTGCCGCTGATGACGATCGCGTCGGCGGCATCGAAGCTGCGGGCCGCCGCGGTGGCGGCGTAGGGCGGTGCGTCGGCGACGACGGCCGTCGTGATTCCCCGATCGCGATCGGCCAGCCGCGCGGCCCTGACGACGGACGGCAGTTCTCCGTAGGTGACGACCACGTGGTCGGTCGATGCGATCGGATCCACGAGCCGGTCCTCGATCGTCGTCGCACCGCCGTCGGGCCCGGTCACGTCCACGCGATAGCGGCCGGTCGGTCGGCCAAACCGTACGTCCATCCGGACCTCGACCCGATCACCCGCTGGTGCGGCGATGGCAGCCGGGGAGCGGACGAGCTGGCCGTCGTCATCCTCGGCCCAGATGCGAACCTCCTGCCCGGCCTGGAGACCACCGGCCGTGGCCGACACCACCAGCGGCGTCCACGCTCCAACCCGCCAACGGCCGTCGAAGCCCGCGGCCACGGTGAGGGTGAGCCGGCCAGGCTCGGCCCCCTGCGGCGGCCGACCCCCGATCACGAGCGTCACCAGTCCGGCAGCCACCAGGATGCGCGGCCACGACGCGATCCGCCCGCTCATGGCTTCTCCGCGTCGGGGCAGGTGCAGACGAACTGGCCGCAACCCGGGCAGCCGGTGCCGTACTTGCGGCGAACCGCGTCGTCGAGATCGACTCCGACGACGTTCGCAATGGTCACGAGCCACGCCAGAACGTCGGCAAACTCGAGCGCCTGCTCCTCGGGCGTGCCGCTGCGGAGCGCCGTGGCGAGTTCGCCGATCTCCTCCGTGAGCCACATGAACGTGCCCTCGACGCCTCGCGAGGCGTCCTTGTCGTGATACATGGCACGGATCAGTTCTTGAAACTCCCGCAGCGTCATCGTGGCGGTGGCTCCCGGCAGGTCGGTCGGCGGATCAGGCCTGGCGAGTCTACAAAACCGCGTCGCCGCCGTGCGGCCGGTGGAGCGGATGCCGGCCGCCCTGCCGCCGGCTACGATGAGGGCCTTCCCGGCACGCTGGATTCCCGCATGACCACGCCCCGCCCGATCCGCATTTTCGACACCACGCTCCGTGACGGCGAACAGTCGCCTGGGGCGAGTATGAACCTCACCGAGAAGCTGGAGGTCGCTCAGGCCCTGGTGCTGCTCGGCGTGGACGTGATCGAGGCCGGCTTTCCGATCGCATCGCCGGGCGACTTCGAGAGCGTCCGAGAGATCGCGAAAATCGTGAAGGGCTCGACGGTCTGCGGCCTGGCCCGCTGCAACGACGCCGACATCGACCGGGCCTGGGAGGCGCTCCGCCCCGCGGAGCAGGCCCGAATCCACGTGTTCCTGGCGACGAGTTCGATCCACCGCGAGTTCAAACTGCGGATGACCGAAGAGGAGGTCCTCGCCCGCGCTGTCGCCGGCGTGACGAGGGCCCGCAGTCACTGTGCCGACATCGAGTTCTCACCCGAGGACGCGGCCCGCACCGAGATCGACTTCCTGTGCCGCGTGGTCGAGGCGGTGATCGCCGCGGGCGCCACCACCGTGAACATTCCCGACACGGTCGGCTACGCCACCCCCTCGCACATGCATCGCGTGATCAAGAGCCTCGTGGACCGCGTGCCGAACATTGACCAGGCGGTGATCAGCACCCACTGCCACGACGACCTCGGCCTTGCCGTGGCCAACAGCCTGGCGGCCGTCGAGGCCGGGGCCGGCCAGATCGAGTGCACGATCAACGGCCTCGGCGAGCGGGCGGGCAACTGCTCGCTGGAGGAGGTGGTGATGGCGCTCCGCACGCGGGGCGACTACTACCACTGCTCCACGCGGATCGTCACGCAGAAGCTCGTCCCAACCAGCCGGCTGGTGGCCAACATCACCGGTATCCAGGTGCCGCGCAACAAGGCGATCGTGGGCAAGAACGCCTTCGCGCACGAGTCGGGGATCCATCAGGACGGCATGCTCAAGGAGCCGCGTACCTACGAGATCATGCGTCCCGAGGACGTTGGCCTGGAGCGCACCGATCTCGTGCTCGGCAAGCACAGCGGCCGCGCCGCACTCGCTGATCGGGCGAAGGCGCTCGGCTACCAGCTCACCCCCGAGCAACTGCAGACGGTCTTCGAGCGGTTCAAGCTGCTCGCCGACCGCAAGAAGGAGATCTATGACGGCGACATCGCGGCGCTCTGCGAGCAGCAGTTTTCTGAGCTCCCGGAGCAGTTCGTCTACGAGGGCTACACGCTCACGAGCGAGTCGGGAGCGGCGCCGACGGTGACGCTCAGGGTGCTCCAGAACGGCGTGCCGCAGGCGGCGACGATCACGGCTGGCGACGGCCCGATCGACGGCATCTTCCTGGCGATCGAGAAGCTCACGGGGATCACAACGGTCTGCCGCGACTTCCGCGTGCAGGCGGTGACTGTGGGCAAGGACGCGCAGGCCGAGGTGACGGTTGAACTCGAGCACGCGGGCCAGGTGCAACGGGGCCGCGGGGTATCGACCGACTCGCTCGAAGCGTCGGCGAAGGCGTTTCTCGCCGCCACCAATCGCCTCGCCCTCGGCGGCGGCCCGCGGCTCCATCCGCAGCGGGCGTAATCGTTAGCCAGTGTGGCTGACCAGTAGGGCCAGGATGGCGAAGCGCCGTCGGCATCGAGCGACCGCAGGGTAGGATGCCGAGACCCGGACGATGCCCAACGACCCTGCGCCGGAGCCGCCGCTTCCCCGCCAGGAAGCCACGAGCGCCAGCGAGTCGATCCGCCGCTGCAAGCCACCACGCTCGTTCCACTGACGATGCCAATCCCCTCGCTCGCGCTCGGGGCTTTCTGGAAACATCCATGCACCGAGCTCGGGGCTGCCCGTGCCCGGGAGCCGGGCTCGGCGGCAAGCGAAGCCAGGATGGCGAAGCGCAGCCGGCGTGCAGTGAGCGCAGGGCAGGATGCCCGTAGCGAACGTCCGGCGACGGGCATGGGCAGTCCCGAGCGGCGCACCACGCGAGGCCCCTATCGCTTACGCGATTGGGCTTCCTGCCGCCATCACTGCGAGCCCCCACGCCTCACGGCGTTGGGCTTCCTGAAGGCATCACTGCGAAGAGCTCGGGGCTGCCCGTGCCCGATACGAACCGCGAAGACGCACAGGTTGAAAACGCCTGCTCCCAAACGCCGCCATTTCGGCCTTCCACCCGGAAGTCGCGGTCGCGTATACACCCGACCGCCCGTGGGAGGTTTCACCTAAGGAGTTGTCGTGATGCGCCAACAATTTCAGCACAAGGCAGGATGGCAGTTGTCCGTGTGGGCCCTTGCGTCGGTCATGGTGGCCGCAACCATGGCCCAGGCTGGCCCGCCCACCCTCAGCACAAACCCGGGCAACCTGGCGATCTTCCCGGCGCGATCTCAGACCCCCGAACAACAGCGGCAGGACGAAGCCGCCGCGTATGACTGGGCGACCCAGCAGACGCGTTGGGATCCCTACCAGGCCAAGGCACAGTTGGATCAGCAGACCCATGCCGCGACGGATGCGGCCGGTTCCGCTCGGGGTGGCGCAGTTCGAGGGGCGGCGGGCGGTGCCCTGCTGGGAGCCGCCGTCGGAGCCATCGGCGGCGACGCTGGAAAGGGCGCGGCCATGGGTTCGGCGGCCGCGGGCCTGACCGGCGGGATGCGGTCGCGGCGGGCCGTGAAGACGGCGGGCGGTTCCGCCGATGCGGCCACGGCGGCCTACCAGCAGCAGTTCGCGGTATGGAACAGGAACTTCATGGCGGCCATGGAAGCGAAGGGCTACACGGTGCGATGAGACCGGGAATGCGATCTGCACTCGGTCTGGCGTCAGGTGTCTCAGCGCAGCGAATTCAACAATCCAGTTCTCAAGTTCAAGGGAGTGAATGGAATCATGACGAAAGCGACGACGATGGTTCTGTTGGCCCTGGCAGCCAATCTGGCGTGGTGCGGCGGTGCCCGGGCCGGCCAGACGTGGATTTGTTCCGTGACGTCTGCCGTTGCGGTTGATGAGGACGGCACGGTGGGGCCTCCCGACACGGGCAGCAGGGAACGCCCTACGTTCTTTCGCATCGACACGTCCACGAAGGAACTGACGCTGCTGGCGCCCAAGTCACGGCGTGGCGAGGTCACGAAATTCGATATGGTCCAGGAGTCTGAAGGCCAGTGGCTTCTTTCCGGCGTGGAACATGGCCGCGGCTTGAGCGTGATCGTGAACGCGGAGGGCCGCATGTCGCTGTCCGTCGTCGGCGACGGCGTGGTCTGGTCGGTGTTCGGCAACGCGCTGCCGGAGGGTGAGTCGGTTGAGTTGGTCGAAAGTGAGTCGAACCCGGCACCTGAGAAGGAGTCGGCTGACGAGCCGGAGTGCGACTCCGAGGACGAGACCACCGAGGCGTCGGAAGTGTCCAAGAGCGAGCCGGCCGAGCCATCCAAGGTTGAATCCAACTAATGCGGGTCACACGTGATCCTCGCGCCCGCCCCATCGCTTACGCGATTGGGCTTCCTGAAGCCATCACTGCGAAGGCCCCCATCGTTTACGCGATTGGGCTTCCTGAAGCCACCACAGCGAGGCCCCAACGCCTCACGGCATTGGGCTTCCTGAAGGCATCACTGCGAAGAGCTCGGGGCTGCCCGTGCCCGAGAGCCGGGCTCGGCGGCAAGCGGAGCCAGGATGGCGAAGCGCAGCCGGCGTGCAGTGAGCGCAGGGCAGGATGCCCGTAGCGAACGTCCGGCGACGGGCATGGGCAGTCCCGAGCGGCGGCCCACGCGAATGCCCCCATCGCTTACGCGATTGGGCTTCCTGAAGCCATCACTGCGAATGCCCCCATCGCTTACGCGATTGGGCTTCCTGAAGCCATCACTGCGAAGGCCCCCATCGCCCACGCTATTGGGCTTCCTGAAGCCATCACTGCGAGGCCCCCATCGCTTACGCGATTGGGCTTCCTGGCAAGGCGCACGTCCGGCGATGGGGCTGAATGGCCAGGCAGATGTGGTGTTCAGATCGCCTCGCTGCCCCGTTCACCGGTGCGGATGCGAACGCACTCGTCCATTGGCAGCACGAAGATCTTGCCATCGCCGATCTCGCCGTGCTCGCCCGAACGGCCCCCCTTCACGATCGCCGCGATCGTCGGCTCGACAAAGTCGTCGTTGACCGCGATCTGGAGTTGGACCTTGCGGATCAGGTTCACCGAGATCTCGTGGCCGCGATAGGTCTCCGCGTGCCCGCGCTGCCGGCCAAAGCCTTGAACGTCCAGCACGGTCAGCCGAAAGACCTCCACCTCGGAGAGCGCCTGCTTCACGGCCTCGAGTTTGGCCGGCTGAATGATGGCGATGATCAGCTTCACGGAAGGCCTTCCCGAGACGGGTGAACGAAGAGTTGGTCAAGGCTACCCCCACCGCGGCCAAGGCCACAAGGATGCCCTCTATCCGGATGCCGCAGGCTGTCGGCGCATGCCCCGGCCTGGGTGAGCGTAGGCGGAGTACCCACCCAAGCCGTGTTGGGGCATCCTTCCGGACGCGAAGCCGGGGCGACGTGCGCCGCTCCACGGCGGCCACGAAGGTCGGGCCGCCTGGCTGTTGATCAGTAGCTTGCTGCACTGCAAAGCCCGTGCCGTAACGGGCCCACCCCCCCTGCCCCGTTCGAGTTCGCGTTATTTCGGCCGCGAAACGGCCGTTCGCGGCCTGCCGGCGCCAGGCGTTTCGCGGCGTTTTATTCCACGAGCGCGTTTTCCCGGCACCAGACTGCCCAGCGGAGCGGCAGGGGCTACGGTGTTTCGACACAATCGCATCACCTCTCGACAACGCGCCATGACGTCTCTCACCCACCTGCTCGCGGAACCGCGGCACGCCCTCGCCCGCGAACTTGCCCGCGTGGTGCCCGAGTCGGCGGGCGGCCCAGGTCGCGGCACCGTGCCCGACGGCCCCCATGCGGGAGGCCGCGCCACCGCTCTCAGTCGGCTCGCCGCCATGGATCCGCTCGCCTACGGCCAAACCCGCAATCATGTCGCCGGCGCCGTCACCGGACTCTCGCCGTGGATCCGTCACGGCGTGCTCTCGCTCGCCGAGGTCCGCGATGCGGCACTCGCCCGTGTGTCCGATCCCGCGCAGGCGGCGAAGCTGGTGTCCGAACTCGGCTGGCGCGACTACTGGCGGCAGGTGTACCTCGCGGTCGGCGACGCCATCCTCGAGGATCTTGAAGCCCCGGCGGCGCGCTGGCGCCGCACCCTGCTTGGGTTTGTTCCCGACGATGTTCGTGAAGCACGCACGGGGATGGCGTGCATCGACGCCTTCGTCCACAGGCTGCACGGAACGGGCTGGCTGCACAACCACGAGCGAATGTGGCTCGCGTCGTGGCTGGTGCACGTCCGCGGCGTGCACTGGCGGGCTGGCGCCGACTGGTTTCTCGAGCACCTCCTCGACGGCGATCCCGCGAGCAACCATCTCTCATGGCAGTGGGTCGCCGGCACGTTCTCGGCGAAGCCCTACCTCTTCAATCGCGAGAACCTCGAGACGTTCACGTCCGGTAGCCACTGCCGCGAGTGCCCCGCTTTTGGCCACTGCGACGTGGAGGGAAGCTACGACGACCTCGCGGCGCGGCTGTTCGCGGAGCCCGAGCGGCCCGTCGAGCGACCGCCGCTGCGGATCAGCCCGGCGGCCACCGCGGCCTCATCCCCTGCAGCTTCGCTGTCACCTGCCCCATCCCTCGCCCCTGCCCCACGGCGGCCGCTCGTCTGGCTGACCCTCGACTCGGCGTCGGCCACGAGTCCTGCAGCCGCCGCCTTTCCCGACGCTCCGCGAATCTTCGTGCTCGACCCCGCCTGGCTCGCGGCCGAACGGCCGGCCGTCAAGCGGCTCGTGTTCCTCTGCGAGTGCCTCGCCGACGTGCCGGGCATCGAGCTGCGGCTCGGCGATCCCCACGTCGTCGTGCCCGCCCATGCGGCGACGCTGGGCTGCGACGGTGTCGCGGTCGCCGAGACGCCCTGCCCACGCATCCTTCGCGGAATCGCGTCGATCCGATCCACGACCCCCGTCGCCGTCATGCCCTGGCCGCCATTCTGCGACCGCTCGCGGGTCCGCGACCTCGGCCGGTTTTCCCGCTTCTGGCAGCACGTCTCGACGTCGGCGCTCAGGCCGACCGCTTCGTGAGCTGGTTCCTCCGTGCGATGAGGGCGATGCACAGCGACGCGGCGAGGGTCCACCCCGCCGGCTCAGGCACGGCGTAGACCACCGACAACTGAGGCCGCAACTCCAGGTCCGACGGTTCGGACGTGAACCACACCCAGTCCTCGACGCCGGCGCCGCGGAGCAGCCAGCCGTGGTTCGCGGTCGGGTCGGCCTGCCAGAGGCGGATCGAGGTGGTGACGTCGAAGATCGCATCGTTGGCGACCGCGTTGGGGGTCAGTTCAAACTCGCTGGCAACCTCCGCCTGCACGCCATCGGTCGCGACGCCGGCGCCGAAGCTGCTCCAGAAGCTGCTCCAGGTGGAACTGCCGCTCCAGCCGACGAGCATCCGATGGAGCGACACCGTGTCAGACCCAGTAGCGGTTTCCGTGAGCACCGAGAGCTTCGCCGAGAGAATGGTGGCGCCGTCGGGGATCCGCCCGCCAGCTCCAAAGAGATTGTCGAACCGCATCAGCCCCTGCGTCAGCGGCGCTCCATCGACGACCGCGACCGGGTCGCTACCATGCGAAGTCGTCGGTGATGCCGCGTCGATCCAGGTGTCGGTGACCGAGGCGTAGCCTCCCGCATCGCCCTGCCGAAACGTCGCCACGCTCGTCACGGGATCACTCGTGAAGGCTCCGACGATCGGCTGCACCGCCGCCGCGCTGCCGGAATGCCCCGCGCCAACCATGTCCTCGATCGTCCGCAGCAGGTTGTGCAGCGTCCACGTGCCCGGAACCTCTCCCTGGCGGACGCCGGCCCCGGCAAGCACGGTGGGGATTCGATTCCGTTCGCTGCTGCTGTCCTCGTCCCAGGTAACGACGAGCAGGCTGTTGTTGTTTCGGGCCCAGGTCGCATACCCCGACAGGTTCGACTGCAGCCACGCGTCGGCGGCGGCGATCGACCCGTCGTGCATGTTGTGCTGCTCGTTGGGGATCACAAAGCTCACGGTCGGCAGCGTTGCATAGTCGGAGGGGAACGATGTGAACGGCTGGGCCACGCTCGTGGGGAGTTGATTGCCGGTCGGCGACGCGGTGACCCAGTTCAGCCACGGATTATGCTTCCGAACGTATTCATTGAGCGGCGGATTCGCGGTGAAGGAGCCGCCCTGATAGCCGACCGACGGCAGCGATTCAGAGTAGCCGGTGAACGTGCGACCCGCGGCCACGACCGCCGCACCGAGATTCGAGGTCGTGAACGGCTGCGACGCGGGAATCTCGTTCGATGTCTGCCCCTGGTCGGCTCCGCTGAAGAGCTGGAGGTAGTTCGGCTGACTCGGATGGGTGATTCCGTGCATCCCTGTCAGCAGCGCCCCGCCGGTGGCCAGCGAGTTGATGAAGGGAGCAGCGGGCGAGCCGATGACGTCGCTGAACGAGTGATTCTCCTCGACGACCACCACGATGTGGTCGTAGGTCGGCGGCGCCGCCTGCGCCGCCGCACAGGCAACCGCGGCCATCCACCCGGCCATCCATCGCTGCATCATCGCGTTTGCTCCACGTCACCCAGCCGCCGGCAGCCCCTCCCAGGTCCCGATCGCAGATGTCACCACCATGCTCCAGGTCGTACGACCGAGTGAGTCTACTCGCGCCCCCCCGGCAGAGCGAGGATCTGCCACGGCGGCGCATCGGGTGGCGGGCTCGTCAGCGACAGGCGGCCGCCGTCGCGGGGGTGCGGCAATGCGATCGCGGTCGCGTGCAGCGCCAGGCACGTCGCCGGGCGGTCGGTCGGACCGTAGAGCCGGTCGCCCACGATCGGGCAGCCGAGCCACGCCAGGTGGACGCGGAGCTGGTGCGACCGCCCCGTGAGCGGCTCGAGTTCGACCAGCGTCACCGCGGCGCCGCCCCAGAAGCCGGCATGGAGCGTCCGCCACCGCGTCACCGCCCGACGGCCCATGATCGGATCGATCCGCTTCCGTGGTGGGCTCGCCACGTCGTCGGCCAGTGGGAGATGGATCTCGCCGGCTTGGCTGCCCGGCGCGCCGTGCACGACCGCGAGATACCGCTTCTCCACGAGGCCCTCCTCGAACGCGCGGCCGAGTCTCGACCGGGCCTCCCGCGACCGCGCGAGCACGAGCAGCCCGGAGGTGTCGCGATCGAGCCGATGCGCCGCCTCGAGCGGCCCGCAGCTCGCCGCGAGCACGGCCGCCACGTCGGGCGGATCCAACGGCGTCCGCGCCGGCACGCTCGGCATGCCCGACGGCTTGTCGACCACGACGATCTCGTTGTCCGACATCACGATCCGGACCGCTGCGGGCATGTCAGAGCAACCCGAGCGCCGCCGCCCAGCGGCAGAGGAGGGCTGTCGGCGGACCACCATCGGCCGCCTGCGTCAGGGTGCCCACGGCGTGGCCGGCACGGGCCAAGCGGTCGCGGTCGGTCGCGCGTCTCCGCGCGGCCGCGTCGTCGCCACCGCCTCCCAGCAGCATCCACTTCGCAGTCCCGGGCTCGGCGTCGGCGATCGTGAAGCGGGCTGGCAGCGGCGCGTCGAGGACGGCCACGCCACGACAGCCGGTGCCCAGTCGCTCCGCCAGCAGCCACGCAAACACGCCCCCCGGGCCGCGGCCCCCAACAGCGACCCGCGTGGCATCGACCGGCCGCAGGGCGTTGAGCGACTCGAGCGCCCGTGCCACGCCGCCGATGTCGTCGCCACTCCACTCCCGCCGCTCGCGCGAGCCCGGCAGGATCACCGCCACGCCAGCAGCCGCGGCAGCAGCCTTCCAGGGAGCGGCCTCAGCCTCGTCCGCAGCGCCGTGTGGCACCCCGAACCAGATCAGCACGGGCACCGGACCACGGCCCGGCGGGATGACGACGAGCGGCGGCAGCGTGACATCCGCTCCGCCGAGCCGCGACACGCGCACCGCATCGGCCCCGCCGCCCGGCACTGCGGCGGCCCGCGGCGGTGGCGGTTCGTCGGGCGCATCCTGGATCATCTCCCCGAGGGT